>Ga0272441_10009770_pt1 | contig 14716 bp, 10 predicted proteins | sample SSMProp6N_FD_193582 | JGI IMG/M metagenome (GOLD analysis project Ga0272441, IMG submission 193582) | Marine sediment archaeal communities from Little Sippewissett salt marsh, Falmouth, MA, United States - SSM-Prop-6N | ecosystem: Environmental > Aquatic > Marine > Wetlands > Sediment ... | reverse complement strand
CTGCCCCCGCGAAGCGGTTTCCTTCAATGAAGTCAATCTAACCGGGCCCAGTCGACGTGACGCTCGAGTCCTACCTCGGTGCGCGTGGGCCAGGTCAGATAGACTACTGATCATTCCCGCGAACGCGGGAATCCATTTGATTACAGGCGCGTATGTCCCTAGATTTCCGCGTTCGCGGGAATGACAGTGCAAGGACAGAGCCACTCGTTTTGACCAGTGCCGAAATAACTTACCCCGGTACGACGTTTTCCCACGTGTGACCCTGTGTTTGGCTCCTGTGTTTGGCTTTCTGTTTGGCCCACTCGACCGACCGGGCCGGGGCCAAATTGATTGCATCGCGAGCCGGATCGGCGTAAAACGCACTCTGCTTTGGGCTTGGTCTCGGACGTGGGTCCGGGCTCAGGGTAGGTTTGGGCTGAGGTTTGTAACTGCATGGCCAGGCTTTTGACGCTACAGGTGGCAATGGTTGGGATTCTCGTCCCGAGCGGACCCGTCCATGCCCGCAGCCCCGAGCACAGGGTCGTGAGGACCGACTGGGAGCAGGGGCGCCCCCTGTGGTCCCTTTGCGAGCTCCGCACCAAGCGCACGGCCGCGGCCACTCCCCTCAAGGGGCAGCGCCAGGGTCCCGTGGCGCCCCCGGCCGAGATTGCCCCGAGCTGGAGTGACTGCGAAGGGATCGAGGGCGTCGAGCGCGCCGTGTTCGATCCGCCCGCCCGGAGCGGCGGTGGCATGTCCAGCCAGTTCGATGACGAAGACGAGGCGCCCATCTGCGACGGTGGGACCCGGTGCAGCCCGGTGCCCACCGAGCGCGCCCGGACGACAAGCGGCCTCACGGCGGCCAAGGCTGTCGCCGCGCCGCCGCGCACCCTGCGCCGAATCACCGATTCTCCCGGTGCTCCCCCTGCCTCCATCGGGACGGCGGATGACGGATATCCCGCTGCTCCCTACGTACCGCCACAGCCGGTGGCTTGAGAACCACGACGGCGTTTTGACTCTCGGTACCAGCCGAGACCTTCGCCTGTGATCCGACTGCGGAGTCGTCAGCATGCGCTGAGCTCCGGGGGCGGATCGATTCGAAATCCGACGCACTGAATGCGTCACAAGCTCTGACTCGTTTGACTCGTAAGGAGAACCAATGGCTCATCAAAACAAACCAGAAGGTGTGCCCGTCCCCACGGTGGTGATCTCGGTGATCGCCGTGTTCGTGGCCGGGCTCCTCATCGGCGGCTTTGCCCTGCGCTTCGGCAGCAAGGGCTCCGAAGAGTGTGACTGCGGTCCGGCCGGCGCTGCCGTGGCCAAGGCCGGCGGCGACAAGCGGTACCGCATCTATCCAAGGCCTCACAACGCCTCCATGGGCCCCAAGGCCGCCAAGGTCACCATCGTCGAGGTGATCGACTTCCAGTGCCCCTACTGCCGTCGGGGCGCCGGGACCGTGAAGCAGATCCTCAAGGCGTTCCCCCGGGACGTGCGCGTGGTGCTCATGCACAACCCGCTTCCGAACCACACCGACGCGCGGCTCGCCGCCGTGGCGGCCCAGGCGGCCCACAAGCAGGGCAAGTTCTGGCAGTACCACGACATCCTGTTCAAGAACCCGCGCAAGCTCAAGAAGCCGCAGCTCATCGCCTATGCCAAGCAGATCGGCCTCGACGTGGCCAAGTTCACCAAGGACATGGACAACCGGCGCCTGCAGATCCAGGTCACCCAGGACATGCAGCAGCTGCGTCGCCTCGGCGCCCGCGGCACCCCGGCCTTCTTCGTCAACGGCCGCTACGTGCGGGGGGCCAAGCCCTTCTCGCACTTCAAGAAGATCATCCAGGGCGAGATCCGCTACGCGAACAAGCTGCTCAAGACCGGCGTGGCCCGGGCCCAGCTCTACCGGCACATCATGAAGACCGCTGAGTTCAAGATCGGCGGCAAGGGCCAGGGCAAGGGCCGCGACGGCAAGCGGCGTCGTCCCCCGCGGGAGGACCCCAACGCCGTGTACAAGGTGCCCATCGAGGGTCGCCCCTTCAAGGGCGCCAAGAACGCCAAGGTCACCATCGTGGAGTGGTCTGAGTACCAGTGCCCCTGGTGCAAGCGGGTCAACCCCTCCTACACGGCCATCATGAAGAAGTTCCCCAAGGACGTCAAGATCGTCTGGCACGACTTCCCGCTGCGGTTCCACAAGCAGGCCATGCCGGCCGCGCAGGCCAGCTACGAGGTGTTCAAGCAGAAGGGCAGCGCGGGGTTCTGGAAGTTCCACGACAAGGTGTTCGAAAACAGCAAGAACATCACCAACGAGAACCTGGCCAAGTGGGCCAAGGAGATCGGCGCGGATCCCGCCAAGGTCCTCGCCGCCCTCAAGAGCAAGAAGCACGAGGCCACCATCCGGGCCAGCATGCGTATGGGCCAGACCCTCGGCGTGCGAGGCACGCCGACGGTCCTCGTCAACGGCAAGAAGTACCGGGGCCGGCGCGATCCCGCCACCATGGTCAAGTTCGTTGAGGCCGAGATCAAGAAGGCCGACGGCATCATCGGCAAGGGCGGTGTGACCCTGGCGACGTACTATGCCCACATCCAGAAAAAGGGCCTCACCCGGGTCAAGTACCTCCCCGGCCAGGACGGCGGCAAGGGCCAGCGGCCCAAGCGTCGGCAGCTGGATCCCAACGCCATCTACAAGGTCGACCTCGACGGCAAGAGCCCCTTCAAGGGTCCGAAGAACGCCCTGGTGACCATCGTTTTGTGGTCGGACTTCCAATGCCCCTACAGCAAGTGGGCAGCCTGCATCGCGAACCAGATCCACAAGGCCTACCCGAAGCAGGTCAAGCTCGTCTTCAAGCACAACCCCCTCGGGTTCCACAAGCAGGCCATGCCGGCCGCCGAGGCGACCATGGCCGCCTTCGCCCAGAAGGGCAACAAGGGCTTTTGGGCCATGCACGACAAGGTCTTCCCCACCGACAAGTGCAAGCCGAAAATGCCCCACATCCGGGAGTGGCTGCGCGCGCTGCCTCGCCCTGCGCCCAAGCTGGACATGGCGCTTTTCGAAAAGTACGCCGCCGCCATCGGCATCAACGCTGCCAGGATGAAGGCGGACATCGAGAAGCACGTCAACCAGGCGCGGATCAAGGCCGACCAGGCCCAGGCCGTCAAGCTCGGCGCCCGCGGCACGCCAGCGTTCTTCATCAACGGCAAGTACATCCGTGGCGTGCGTCCCCTCGCGCGGATGAAGCAGATCATCGACGCCGAGATCGCCAAGTCCAAGAAGCTCATGACCGAGAAGAAGGTCCCCCTGGCGAAGTTGTACACCACGATCATCGCCAAGGGCGCCACGGCGCCGGTGTACCTGGACGCGGGCAAGGGTGGCCGGCCCACCATCAGCGGGCGTCCTGGTCGCCCCGGCCGCCCGGGCCGTCCCGGCGCCCGCCGGATCCGTCTCAAGCCCATGGCGAGGTAGCCACCTCCGACCATGGCTTCCCCTTGGCCCGGTCGCCTTGGACAGGCGGCCGGGCATTCCGACTTGGTCACCTGTCGGACCCCCTGCCTTCTCGCCGATTGGCATCCCCCGATTTCTCAACCTTTACCGTCAGATGCCGGGACGGTTGTGCTATTATTGTGCCCCGCGGGTGACACCAGGGGAATTCCCTCGAACGGCCAGACCAATGGCGCGTCTGGCCGGGGAGGCTGGGCGTCCTGGTCGTGACCTTTTGCTGCGAGCGTAGGAACAACAGTGGAAACAGAGGTCAAGTCAATAGTAATCGCCGAGTCTGCCGAGGTGCTCGGGCCCATCGAGCAGCGCCTCAACGGGCTGGGCCTCAGGCCCGATCGGATGATTGGAGTGAGCTTCCTGCCGCCCGATTCCCTACCGCATGACTTGATTTTCTTTGCTTTTTCTGCGGATCGCGGCGAGATGAAGACTCTGCTGGCAAGGGTTCGCGACCGGGCTCAGCTGGTGGCCCTCGTGCCGCCCACCACGGACCTGGCCACCATGGCGTTTCTCATCGCGGATCGCCGGTGCAACCACGTTCTGCAGTCCGACGACGACCTGGGCCTCGACCGACTGGCAACCACCGCCGGGAAGCTGCTGTCCGGGGACATCTTCGGCATCGAGAAGCACGTGCCCCAGGCTGAGGAGGTCAAGTACTTTCGTCTCACGAACTATCACGGCCGGAGCGAGGCCATCGACCGGATCGTCGCCTTTGCCGAGGCGTCCAAGGTGCGACGAACGGTCCGGACGACCATCGCCCAGGTGTGTGAGGAGCTGCTCATGAACGCGCTGTACAACGCCCCCGTGGACGAGTTCGGCCGCTCCCTCTTCGCCAACGTCACACCCAAGGACCGGCTCGACCTGGACAGCCCGCGTCCGGTGTCCATCCGTTACGTCAGCTCGAAGACCCACTTCGGCGTGGCGGTACGGGACCGCTTCGGCACCCTGACCAAGGAGACCGTGCTGCGGTACATCCACAAGTGCCTGCACAGCCGGCAGCAGATCGACGGCAAGACCCTCGGCGCCGGCCTGGGGCTGTACCTGGTGGCCAGCCGGGCCCGGGAATATGTCATCAACATCGCGCCGGGGGTGGCCACCGAGGCCATCGCGGTCTTTTCCAAGCGTGGCGGCGGAATGCGCTCGCCGGGGACCCTGGGGGTGTATGTCCATCCCGGGGCGCCGGTAGAGGCCGTTTCGGCCGCCTGAGATATCCCGGAGTCACCGTGAGACGAACCGCCGGGGAGGTGCGGACGGGTGACCGGTTCGGACCCTACGAGCTGATCAAGCAGCTCGCCGTGGGGGGCATGGCCGAGATCTACCTGGCCAAGGCCACGGGCATCTCGGGCTTCGAGAAGTATGTCGCGCTGAAGGTGATCCACCCGAACTACTCCCAAGACGAGCACTTCATCGAGATGCTCGTGGAGGAGGCCAAGATCGTGGTGCACCTCACCCAGCCGAACATCGTTCAGATCTTCGATCTGGGGCGCATTGGCGACGTGCGCTACATCGCGATGGAGTATGTGGACGGGCCGGACCTGTACCACATCATGCGTACCATCACGAGCGTGGGCGAGCGGGTGGACTTCGACGTGGCGGCCTTCATCGCCTTGGAGACCTGCGCTGCCCTGGACTACGCCCACCGTTGCACCGACCAGGTGGGGCAGCCCCTGCGAATCATCCACCGGGACGTCAGCCCGCAGAACATTCTCCTGTCCAGGGCAGGCGAGGTGAAGCTGGCAGACTTCGGCATAGCCAAGGCCACCGTACGGGCACGTCAGACGGCCGTGGGTGTGATCAAGGGCAAGTACTACTACATGTCTCCGGAGCAGGCCTGGGGGGATCCCATCGATCACCGCACGGATCTCTTCTCCACCGGGGTCGTGCTCTACGAGGTGATCGTCGGCCAGATGCTCTATCTGGAGGAGGACCTCGGGTCGCTGCTGGACAAGGTGCGTAAGGCCGAGATCGCGCCGCCCTCCCGACTGCGCCGGGACGTGCCGCCCGAGCTGGAGCGCATCGTCATGAAGGCCGTGTCCCGACGGCCGGAGGATCGGTACCAGTCGGCCTACGACTTCCAGACAGCCCTCACACACTTTTTGTTCAGCTATGCCCCGAACTTCACCGTCGCGCGGCTCCGGAGCCTGGTGGACCGGGCCGTCTTTGTCGAGGAACGTCGGCACACCGATGACGGTGACGGCACGGGCTCTGCCGTGGGTACGGCCAAGCTGGGGCAGGATTCGCTCATGGATCAGCGCGAGTTCAGGCCCCTCACGACCCACAGCCTGCTCAGCCTGGACATGGATGTAAACGAGTCCACACAACCCGTTTCCGATCTACCCTCCTACGACTCCTACGATGACGACGAGACGCTCATCAGCGACCCGCCGATGATGGACGCCCTGTCGGGTCCGGCGCCCATGCTCCCCGTGCTGGCCTCGGCACCGGGCGCGCCGCGGCTGCCCGACCTGTCGGCCGAGCCGGAGCTGGTATCGAGCCTGGTCGGTTCCGGGGTGCGGATCACCAACGAGTGGGACGAGATGGAGGAACCCACCAACGTCCTCTCTGGGCTACGGGGCGGCCAGACCGAGCCTGACCGTCCGGTCCAGCAGGCGCTGCCGAGGCTGCCTCCTGGCGGGCAGCCGCCCGGGCGGCTGCCAGACTCCGCCGGGGTCGGGACGAGGCCTCGTCCCGGCGTGGACCAGGCCGCCGTTGGTCCCTCTTTTTCGCCGCCCGTTGCGCCAGCGCACGCGCCGCCCGTTGCGCCAGCGCACGCGCCGCCCGTTGCGCCAGCGCACGCGCCGCCCGTTGCGCCGGCGGCCATGCCGCAACCCGGGCCGGCGGCCATGCCGCAACCCGGGCCGGCGGCCATGCCGCAACCCGGGCCGGTGGCCGGGCCCCAGTCGGCGCATTGGGGACCGGGTCCGAAGGGCGCCGTGCCGCCCGGACATGGCGGTGTCGGCCAACCGGCTCCCATGTACCAGCCGGCGTTCGACGCGGCGCCGGGGGGGGCCGGGCTGGAGTCCGACGCGGTGGAGCAGATGCTTCAGAGGTCCCGGGGGCAGCGTCACTTGATCCTGGTGGGGGTGCTGATCTGCGTGGTGCTCATTGGCGTGGCCATCTTCATCATTACCACCAGCTCCGTAGCGTCGAAGCCGGGGTCTGTGCAGGTGATCACCGATCCCCCGGGCGCCAAGGTATACTACCGCGGCAAGTATGTGGGAAAGACACCCCACCGTCTGGATTCACTCACCCTGGACGAGGTTCACTGGGTCCGACTCGAATCGGAGCGGTGCGAGTCCAGAGCGGTGAAGCTGAACGTCGAGGCTGGCAAGACCAAGACGCTGCGGGTGACGCTGCAAAACTGCGACAAACAACGTTGACGGAGGAGTCATGGAGAAAGATTCCACGAGGCAACAAATGTCTGAGCAAGCAAGTCACACCGTGCCAGGTCCAGACGACGGCCAGATCACCACCCTGCTCGGACAGGGGAGCGAGTTTTCGGGCAAGCTGACCTTCGAGGGCACCGTGCGGATCGACGGGCGGTTCTCCGGAGAGATCTTCTCCGAGGGCATCCTTGTGGTGGGAAAGGGGGCGGAGATCACCGCCGACATTGCCGTGAAGAGGCTGCTCGTCAAGGGCGCTGTGGAGGGCAATCTCACGGCGGAGGAGTCCATCGAGATCCACACCCCGGCGCGCGTGCGGGGCAAGCTGGTGTGCCCGGAGCTGGAGATCCAAAAGGGCGTGCGTTTCGATGGTACCTGCGAGATGTCCGAAAAGTCGACGAAGGAGCCTACCAAGGAGCCGGCAAAGAAGCCTGCGGCGTCCGCCCCAGACGATTCGAAGGAAGGCTAAGGTCGGTTGTAAAAGAGGGTGATCGTAAGGCAGTGGAACTCCTTGTCGGAGCTCTGGGTCACCCTGGCGTTGACGATCTCGCAGTCGAGATTGTCACGGATCCACCGCGTCACGGTCTCCCCCAGGCCAACACGCTCCCGTGCCTTGGTGGCCGTGAATACCTTGATTGAGTTATACACCATGGCTCCGCTCCTTCCCCTCTCGGCCCTCCTGCGGGCGCGCCCACAGGGTCGGGGTAAATGGTACGCATTCGCCTTTGATTCAGCAATGCAGGGCCTTGGTCTATTACCACTTCTGCCCCCCTGGGGCAAGGGGCAGCAGTGCAGAATTTCAGGCTGATGGAATTTTTTCGGGACCTGACCGGCCCATTTCACCTGGTTGTTTTCCCCTCGAATCTGTGCTGAGATCGATGGGTGGGTCTTTTTTGGGCAAAATTATCAGGAGGTGCAACATGCGATCCGTGCGTGTCTGGTCACTTACGCTGTGTGTGGGGCTGGTCAGTGCTTGTGGAGGGGGGGCGGGGCTCGGCCACCAGGCCGTGTGCGGCAACGACGTGGTGGAGGAAGGAGAGGAGTGCGACGCCAGCGATCTCGCCGGGCAGACGTGCGCAGGCCTGGGCCTGGTGGGGGGCTCGCTGGGCTGCGGGGGGGACTGCCTCTTCGACGTGTCGGGATGTGACGTCACGGCAGACTGCGGAAACGACTCCGCCGAGTATCCCGAGCAGTGCGACGGTGCGGATCTGGCGGGGGCGACCTGCGCCGATCTCGGCTTCGACGGCGGTGACCTGGCATGCGGCGTTGCCTGCACCTTCGACACCTCTGACTGTGAGGTGGTCACGGCCTGTGACGGTGTGGAGCTCGAGCCAGGCGAGGAGTGCGACGGCGCGCACCTTGGGGGCGCCACCTGCCAGAACCTGGGGTTGGGCACGGGCGATCTCTCCTGCGACGCTGATTGTCTCTTCGATACGTCGGATTGCGAGATCCAGGCCGTGTGCGGTAACGACACGGCGGAGCATCCGGAGGTCTGCGACGGACCTGATCTGGCCGGCTTGAATTGCGCCGATGTCGGATTCTACGACGGCACCCTGGCCTGCAACGCGACGTGCGACAACTACGACACGTCCGGCTGCGTGGGCGGCTGCGGCGACGGGGTGCGCAACGGCCCCGAGGTGTGTGACGGAACGGACCTCGTCGGCGAGGACTGTGCGAGCCAGGGCCAGTACCCGGGCCAGCTCGCCTGCAGCCCCGACTGCGCCACCTTCGACGTGACGGCCTGCGGGGGCTCCTGCGGCGACGGGGTGATCAACGGCCCGGAGGTCTGTGACACAGGCGACTTCGGCGGCGAGACCTGCCAGACCGTCGGCTTCTACGGCGGCTCTTTGGCCTGTGAGCCCGACTGTGGCTCCCTGGACGTCACCGGCTGTGCGGGGGTCTGCGGCGACGGCGTGATCAACGGCCCCGAGGTGTGCGACGGCTTGGACGTGGGCGGGGCCGTCTGCCCGGGCGGCAGCGCGGCCACCTGCTTGTCCGACTGCTCAGGGACGACCTGCAGGGCCGTGATCATCACCGAGATGGGCCTCGGCGACCCGGACTGGGTGGAGCTGCTCAACGTGGGGGGGCAGCCGGTGCCGCTCAACGGCTGGTACCTGGAGTGGTTCGGCTACGACAGCGGCAACAACGTCGTGTCCGGGGTCTTCGCGGTGCCCGCGACCACGCCGGTGATCCTGGCCCCCGGGGCCCGGGTGGTCTTCTACGACGAGTACAACGGCAGCGGCGCGCCGCCCGACATCTCGCCGGGCGTCCTGCAGTTCCATGACAACATCTGGTGGGGAGGCGCCCCCGGGGCGGTGACGCTGTACGATCCCACGGACGCGCCCCTGGACTTCGCGCGGTGGGGCGGCCCGGACTTCGATCCGCCCGTGGGCACGGGCTGGGCCGACACCCCGACGGAGCTTCCCGGGCTGAACTCGAACACCCAGGGACTGTCGCGCCAGCCCGATGACGTGGATACCGACACGGCGGGGGACTTTTGCGTGGCCGCGCAGACCCCGGGCACCCTGAACGATCCCTGCGCCTTCATCGCCCCGCCGGGCCACCTGCTGATCACCGAGATCGACTGCGGTGGCCCTGACCGGGTGGAGCTCCACAACCCGAGCAATGTGACAATCGACCTCGACGGCTGGTATCTGCTGTGGCTTTGGGGGGGCAACTACGGCTACGAGCTCTTGCCCGCCTTTCCTCTGGCCGGCGGCGCCTACGTGGAGATCGTGGACGACTGCACGACGGGCTGCCCCACGGTGGATGTGGGCGGGGTGATCCACGTCGAGAACATCCCCTGGTGGAACGCCGGCCTGGGCACCCCCGACAGCGGCGCTCTGCGGCTGTTGGAGCCCGTGGCCTACTTCGGTGTGGACTTCGTGCGCTGGGGAGGCAGCGCCTGGACCGCCCAGTCGCCCGACGCCTGGAGCGAGACCACCGCGCTGCCGACGGTGCCGGCGGGGGTCAGCCTCGGCCGGGTGGGGGCGACCGACACCGACACCGAGGCAGACTGGTGCCTGCTGGACATCCAGAGCTTCGGCGGCCCCAACGTGAACAACGATCCGTCCGACCCCGACCCCTGCCGATAGGAGGCCCATGGTCGGCCTGGGGCCTGGGGCCTGGTCCCAGGATTCAGCCGGATCGTCAATCCCTCCCCGGCCGCTTTCAATCGGCGGCGTCCATGTAGCGCAGTGCACATCTCACCAAGGTCTTGTACCCCCCCGTCGACTGTGGTCCAATGCGGGCGTGTACGTGCGAGAAGCCTGAAGGAGGAGAAGCGATGCGGTCCCAAAAGATGTGTGGTTTGACCTTTGCTGTGCTGGTCGCGACCGGCTGCGGTGGCGGGGCTGGCGTGACCGATGGCTACTGTGGGGACGGCATCGCCCAGGCCGGCGAGGAGTGTGACGCCTCGGACCTGGCCGGCACCACCTGTGAGATCCTGAACCTGGGTGGCGGGGACCTGGCCTGTGACTCAGAGTGCCACTTCGTGGTCACCGATTGCGACGAGCAGGCCGACTGCGGCAACGGCGCGGCCGAGTATCCCGAGGATTGCGACGGCGCCGACCTGTTCGGCCTGGAGTGCACGGACCTGGGCTTCTCCAGCGGCGCCCTGGCCTGCACCGCGGCGTGCACCTATGACACTGCTGACTGCGAGGGTGGCGGGGAGTGCGGCAACGACGAGCTCGAGCCGGGCGAAGAGTGTGACGGCGCGGACCTCGGCGGCCAGACCTGCGAGAGCCTCGGCCTCGGCGGAGGGAGCCTCGGGTGCGGCGCTGAGTGCCGCTATGACGTGTCCGACTGTGACCTGCAGGCCGAGTGTGGCAATGGCGGGCTGGAGTATCCCGAGGTGTGCGACGGAGACGACCTGGGCGGCAACGTCTGCACGGACGTGGGCTTTTACGGCGGGGACCTGGGCTGCGCGTCGGACTGCGAGAGCTTCGACACCTCGGCCTGCGTGGGCACCTGCGGCGACGGAGTCATCAACGGCCCGGAGACGTGCGACGGCACTGACGTGGCCGGGGAGATCTGCGAATCCCAGGGCTACTATCCTGGCGAGCTCAGCTGCAACGCCGCCTGCGACGGCTACGACGTCTCCGCCTGCGGCGGCACCTGTGGCGACGGCGTCGTAAACGGCCCGGAGAACTGCGACGCCGCCGACTTCGGCACCGACAGCTGCGCGGCCCGGGGCTATTATTCCGGTGCGCTGGTCTGCGGGAGCAACTGCCTGGACATCGACGACTCCGGCTGCAGCGGCACCTGCGGCGACGGCGTGATCAATGGCCCGGAGGCCTGCGACGGCGCGGAGGTGGGCGGGTTCACCTGCGCCAACGGCGCCGTGGCGCGGTGCGTCCCAGACTGCTCGGAGATCCTGTGCAACCTCACGACGGTGCTGATCGTGGAGATCGGCACCGGCAATCCGGACTTCGTGGAGCTGCTCAACGTGTCCGGCGGGCCGGTGAACCTGCTGGGCTGGGCTGTGCAGTGGAACGGCTACGACAACGGCAACAACCCGGTGGGCGGCTGGCTCGCGCTGCCCGACTACCCGCTGCCCGACGGAGATCGGGTGGTGGTCTTCGACGAGTACGGCGGAAGCGGCGCGCCCCCCACGGTGACCGCCGGAGAGATCGAGTTTCACGACAATATCTGGTGGGGCGACGCCCCCGGCTCGGTGCTGGTCACCGACGACGCGAGCGCGCCGGTGGACTTCGTGCGCTGGGGCGGCCCGGACTTCGACCCCCCTGTGGGCGTGGCCTGGACCGACGGCCCGGACTACCTGCCGGGCTCCAACGACGACGCCGTGTCCCTGAGCCGCAACCCCGAGGACGTGGACACCGACGACATGGGTGACTTCTGTCAGACCTACGAGTCCTGGGGCTTGACCAACGAGCCCTGCCCGGTGATTCCCCCGCCCCGCGCCGTGCTGATCACCGAGGTCGACACGGGGCAGCCCATCGATCGCGTGGAGCTGTACAACAACAGCAACGCCAGCGCGGATCTCGCCAGCTACGCTCTGGTCACCGACTACAACTGGAACGGCCCCGTGGTCACCTGGCTTCCGACCTTCGCGCTGGCCGCCGGCGACTACGTGGCCATCATCGACGACTGCCAGACCGGGCCGGGCCAGACCTGCCCCATGGTGGACACGGCGGGCATCCACGTGGAGAACATCCCGTGGCCCAGCAACGCCGACGGTTTCTGCGCCTTGGTGGAGACCTTCAGCTTCGCCGGTGTGGACTTCGTGCGGTGGGGCGGCAACACAGAGGACGCCTTCCCGCCGGACCTGTGGACCGACGGCGCTGGCATGCCGCCGACCATGCCCGACGGCACGGTCATCGGCCGGTCGAGCCTGACCGACACTGACTCGGGCGACGACTGGTGCGTGATGCAGACCGCCACCTTCGGTGCGGCCAACGCGGCCTGTCTCTAACCACCGGGCAGCGCCCTGCGAGGGCGCGGCCGCTGCGCACCTCCGACCACCACATGTCTGAACCCGACACCCTGGTCAAGCTGGACCTGACCGTGCCCGCCGTTGCCGCCGATGCCGTCGTGGCCGACCTGGCGGAGCTCAGTCCCCAGGGCTTCGAGCAGCACGACGGCGAGGGGGTCTCCGCGCTGGTACGGTTCGTGGTCTACGGGGAGCCGGCCGAGGCGACCGGCCTAGGCGACGCCATGGAGGACCTCGCCCGGGACCTGCGCGCCGTCCACGGCCCGGCGGTGCGCCTCGCGCGGTCGGAGATCCCCCGGCAGAACTGGCGGGAGGCCTGGAAGGAGCATTTCACCCTGCAGCGGGTGGACCGTTTCGTGATCCGTCCCAGCTGGATCGACTACGCGCCCACGCCCACCGACCTCCTGATTCACCTGGACCCCGGGAGCGCCTTTGGTACCGGTTTGCACGAGACCACGCGGCTGTGTCTGCGGGCGGTGGCGGCCCTCGAGGCCCAGGGGCTCGCGCCCGACAGGGTGCTCGACTTTGGCTGCGGCACGGGCATCCTCGGCATCGGCGCCTGTCTCCTGTGGCCTTGCCGCGTGGTGGCTGTGGACGACGATCCACTGGCGATCTCCGCCTGCGAGGAGAACGCCGAGCGGAACGGGCTGGCCCGCCGCATCCACGCGCAGGAGGGGCTCCCGGCCGATGACCGGTTCGGGGTCGTGGTGGCCAACGTGAGCCGTCCGGTGCTCATCGACCACGCCGAGCGGCTCGCCCACCGACTGGCGCCCCACGGGAGGTTGGTGGTGTCGGGCCTGGTCCTCACCGACCGGGAGGCCATCTCAGCGGCCTATGCGGGCGTGGGGCTCGAGACGGTCGGTGAGACGCAGGAGGGCGACTGGCTTTGCCTCGTGCTCGGTGGGGTGCTCGACCCGGCGCCCCGGGGGCTCCCATGAGCCGGCCCCGGGCCTTCGTCGAGACCGCGGCGCTCGAGGGCGATCGCGTCACCCTCACCGGCGACGGGTACCATCACGTCCGCCGCGTCCTGCGCCTCGGCTCCGGAGATGAGCTCGAGCTCTTTGACGGCGCCGGGCTCGTGGTCCGGGCGATCGTCGACGAGGCCCCCGAGCGGGAGCTGGTGCTGCGAGTCGAGCGGCGGTGGAGGGAGGCGCCCCTGCCCGGACCCACCGTGACCCTGGTGTGCGCCGAGCTCAAGGGCGACAAGATGGACTTCGTGGTGCAGAAGGCCACGGAGCTGGGCGTGGATCACTTCGTGCCTGTCACCACCGAGCGGAGCGTGGTCCGCCCGGCCGCCAAGGCCCGGCAGCGGCGTCACAGCCGTCGCCTCAAAGTGGCCCGGGAGGCCTGCCGTCAGTCCGGCCGCGCCTACCTGCCCGAGGTGCAGCCGTCGCTGTCGTTGGACGACGCGCTGGCCAGGCTGGCCGCCAACGACGACGTTGACGCCTTTGTCCTGTGGGAGTCTTCCGAGGCCGAGGGATTGGCCGCCGCGATGGCCGAGGCATCAGCGCCGGCAGACCGCTGTCTGTTGGTGGGCCCCGAGGGCGGCTTCACCGCCGAGGAGGTGGAGTCTGCCCGAGACCACGGCTTCCGGGAGGTCAGCCTGGGGCCGCTCGTCCTGCGGGCCGAGACCGCCGCCGTGGTCGCGGTGACCCTCGCCAGCGCACACCTGGGACGCCTGGGCTGACTGCAGCAGAGGCGTCGAGTCTTGATCGGTCCACAACGCGAGGAGCTCCTCGCTCCGGAACTTCGATCCGAGTTTCGCTGACTCCGAACAGCCATCGCTTCGTCGCTTCTCAGTGGAGTACTCCCGGTACGCGCCTTGCTCCGCTCGCGGAGGCCGCGCTCCAGAGGTTGCCCTCGTTCCTTGTCCCATATGTAACAACCCATTTTCGCCGGCCCAGACGCCCGCCGGCGTTGTTGCGGCTCCTCGAAATACCGAACGGGTATTCCATCGTCGCCGCGCCTAGCCAGCAGACGTCTGTTCTCGCCGACTATGAATCGCTACTTGTGGGACAAGGCACGAGGCCGCTCTGACCGCGAGGACGCGGCCAAGATCGGCTACGGACAACCTCTTCCGCGAGGCCATCGCTCGCTGTGCTCCAGCTGATCTTTGGATCCCGCCCCCGGAGCGACCCTGAGCGGGGTCCGAGGTGATGATTTCGTACATTGCAACCGCGCCATGGACGCCGTCTGCACACCACCAAATCTGGGGTAGTACCCCGGGTTCGACCACCAGATCTGGTAGTGCACTTCCGACGCGCCTGTCGCGCTTTCGCTTCGAAGCCACTTCTGGGATGGGAACTAGTGGGGTGGAACAGAAATCTGACCCAAAATTTGCTTGCCATTTCGGCCCCTGTCTTCGTTTCTCGTCGGTTGAATACTCCCGGTATTCGCCCTCCTCGTGCCTCAACAGGA
>Ga0272441_10009769_pt1 | contig 14717 bp, 8 predicted proteins | sample SSMProp6N_FD_193582 | JGI IMG/M metagenome (GOLD analysis project Ga0272441, IMG submission 193582) | Marine sediment archaeal communities from Little Sippewissett salt marsh, Falmouth, MA, United States - SSM-Prop-6N | ecosystem: Environmental > Aquatic > Marine > Wetlands > Sediment ... | reverse complement strand
CCGGTCGTATCCCCCCGGGCCTGTCGCGTAGACCAGGGCGGAGAGCTCCTTGGGCTCGCCGCTCTCGCCCCGCCTCATGTGGGCGGGGGTGCGGGCCAGCGGGCGCACCACCAACCGGATCAGCCGCACGGGCAGTGACGAAGCGGGCACATTGCGGAAGCGGTCCTTTGGTAGAGGCTCCACGGCCACCGGATCGATCTGCCTCACGTCCTCCATGCGGCTGGGATCCACGTTCTGCGGATCCGCCCTGCCGCCGATGGTGCGCGGAGCCCACCGGCCGGCCACGAAGCAGTGATACCCGGCGATCTGGCTGTAGTTCGCCGTTCCGGGGCCCGATCCTTCCACCTGGAGGCCGGCTTCCACCGTGGGCGGCCACGACATCTCCCACTTGACCAGGATCGGAAGGCGGCCGCCCCGCTCGCAGGTGTTCCAGAGGTACTCGGCGCGGCACTGCCCCGTGTCTATGCCCTGCTCCCAGTCGTCGAAGGACCGGCCGGACCGATGCATGCAGAACTCCGTGACTCCGTGGGTGCCCGGCCAGGCGCCGGTCACCAGGGAGGTCCACCCCGGCGGCGTCAGGGTGGGAAGCACCCCGAGCATCGGGGCATGGACCCCCCGCTCGACCAGCCGCTTCAGGTTGGGCATGTGCCCCTCCCGGATCATGAGCAGCACCAGGTCCATGCTCGCTCCGTCCATCCCGATCATCACGGCTCGTCTGCTCCTCGTGTCGTTCATACGCTACGCGCTCCTCTCGAGACGGACGCCGTCCGGCGGGGCATGTCGCGATCCTTTTCTACCGTCCCGCGGGCATCCGGAAACACGGTGAGACGCAGATGCGTACACCCGTACGGCACCAGCGTTATGGTCTCCACCGATTTGCCCAGTCGGCCGGCAAGGCTCTGCGCATCCGGCAGCCGTGGGGTGAAGACGAAGTCCCGGGCGTAGGTCCCGGCGTTGCTCCACGAATACCCGTCCTTGACGCGCTTCTTCCGCACAAGTCTCCAATCCCGGACACGCCGCGCCGGAACGTAGAGCCGCAGCGGTGCGGTGGCCAGGGTCCATGGATTGTCTGTCATCGGACGGTGCTCCAGCCGCGCCAGGCGCTGCACATCGGTTTCGTCCATGTCAAGGGCATAGTTCCATCGACCAGCCGGATAAAGGTCGTAGGCCGGCATGTACCGGGTCGAGCGTTTGCCCCTGCCGTCGACACGCCAGTCCTCGGCAACCCCCAGCGAGAACACCAGTGGGCCCCGCTCTACGGCAGCGCCGCCGTCCGGCCAGCGCGACAGAGTGGTATTCATGGGCAGGCGGACGCTGATCCGATCATTGTGCCGAAACACTCTGCGGATCGCGACAAAAGTGCCCGGCTCGAGCTTTCGCTCCAGCGCTCTGCCTCGCACCGAAACGGCAGGATCCGTGCACCAGCCGGGAATCCTGAGCCAGAAACTGAACCGGACCGGCTCCCGTGTTCGGATCTGGAACTCGATCTCCTCCGAGAAGGGGTAAGCGGTCTCCTCGAGGATTCTCACCACTTTCCCCTCCGGTCCCACCGCGGCTTCGAGCTCGGAGGGACCGTACAGCGCCGCGGCCACGCCGGTCTTGCCTGCTCTCATCCACATCCGGGCCGCGTAGTTGGGGAATATGCGATTGACGTTCCCGGCACAGCACTCAGCCACGTGCGGCTGCGGCCGGTAGCTCATCCGCGCGGAGCCGTAATCCGAGGTGGGATTGTGGTCCGAATGCAGCGTGCATACCAGCTGATTAGGGCACGAGAAGTACTGCAGCGCCCTGAAATCGTACGTCCGGATCGCACCCGGCGCTGCGTTGAAGCAGGCACGTTCGATCTTGTCCGCCCACCGTGCTTCACCCGTGGCCATGAGCATGTAGCCCAGGCTCCAGGTATGATCGGCGATATCGCACGTTTCATGACTGCGGAACGGGCGGGTGTCGAGAAGAACCTCCGTTGATGAGCACACGCCGTCCACAAGCAGGTGGAACCGATCGATCCTATCAAAGGCCGCCCTCGAGATTCCGAGCAGGGGCCGCCGTCCCGTATGCAGATACAGTATCGCGGGGAGCTTGGCGATTTCGTTGTACGTGACACCGTGGATGCGGGCAGGAACCATTTCCCGAAGAGCCGAAAAGGAGATGGCATCACCGCGGTGGTGCTCGTCGTACGCACGAAAGGCGTCCAGAGCGATCCGCAGAAGCCGCCGATCACCGGTTAGTCCGTACGCCCAGCACATGCCTTCGATGTTGCACACCCCACGCCTGCGGTGATGCGCCTGCGTCTCCAGCAGATAGTGCCGCCGCACGGCGTCCACGATCTCCGATTTCCACGTGGCCGAATACTCGGCCATGAGGGCCCGACAGAAAACCGCATGGGCCCACCGGTTGTCCCGCAGCAGAGCGGGGCCGAGATACCCGTCGGAGGCAGGATGGGCCAGTACGGCGTCGATCTGTTCGCGTGCCTTTGCCAGGAGGTCCGCGTCGTCGAGAAGATGGGCGCATCGCACCATGCCGTCGATCCAGTACGCGATCTGCTCGTAGGGCCACCACGGTTTGAAGCACGGATCGGGCGACGAAATCCGCAGATGATTTGATGCCCAGCCCCGCGAACGAAACGGGTCGCCCACCGTATCCAGGTGTCCGGTCAAACCGTGCCTCTGCAGCTCGAGCACCCTCCGCAGCCATCCCTCCGGTGTCACATCCCTGAGCGGTAGTTCATCAAGAACGGCAAATGCAGCCACCTTTGCTCCTCCTCCGGCTTCGGCCGGACCGCGGTCTTCTGGCACCGCCCGCTTCCCCGTCTCCCAAAACGACCGCCCGGGACTCGCTCTGCATTCGATCAGAATTCTCGTGGAAGCCGCCCGCCGCATCTTGCTTCAAAGCCCGTTTTTTGTGACAATTATCACGCTCGTCATGAGAATCTACCGTCCCGACGACGTTTTCTCCGGCTTCCACGCGGAGGCCCCGTGCGCCGAGCTCCCGGAGCTTCTCTATACGGCGGAGGTGTGGCGGCACGAAAAATGGCGTGTCGGCCGGCATCAGCATCCGGATCACTGGGAGGTCAAATTCCAGGCCGCCGGAGAAGCCCGCTGGATCATGGACGGGGAGCCCGTGCATCTTTCAGCCGGAGACCTCCTGATCCTTCCGCCGGCCACTCCCCACGAGCTCGCCGGCTCGAACGGCGAGCGTCAGCATCTCATCTTCATCGGGCTGCGTCCCGAGGCGGTCTTCGGGCGCATACCGGATCTCGAGGCCTCGTGGGCATCCGCGGCGGCCGGCTGCAAGGTGGCCGAAGCGGAAGCCGTTCGCGTGCCGTTCCGGCTTCTCATACGCGAGGTCCGGTGCGACAGGACGCACCGCCCGGACGCCATTCGGGCGGCCTTCGACCTCCTCGTCATCGAGATCGGGCGCCTCGCCGTGGCATCCGCGAAGTGGGAGCTCCTCCCGGGACATCCGGCCGTGGCCGATGCCTGCCGGCTCATGGAGTCCCACTGCGAGAAGCCCTGGCCTCTGCGGCAGCTGGGCAGATTCGTCGGCCTCTCACCGAATCACCTGGCGACTCTGTTCCAGCGGGAACTGGGGATGACCCCGCACGACTTCCTGCTGCAGTCCCGCGTGGCACGGGCCCAGGAACTGCTCGGCACGACCGATATGACCGTGACCGATATCGCCATGGAGGTCGGCTTCTCCTCCAGCCAGCACTTCGCCAGGGTCTTCCGGAAGCTGGAAGGGTGCACCGCCAGTACCTACAGGAGGCGCCCGGCGAAATCGCCCGGCTGACCGGTTAGCCGGGCCCCCGGATGGGCTTCAACCGGCGTAACAGTCCAGTATCAACCGGCGTAGCGGTTCGCGTACTGCTTCGGGGTCAGCCCGACACGTTCCTTGAAGAGAGCCGAGAAATAGGAGACGCTTTTGTAGCCGATCCTGTCCGCCACCTCGGCGACGCGGCAGTAGGGATCCTTGAGCAGCTCCTTGGCCGCCTCGATCCGCCGCTGGGTGAGGTACTCGAAGATCGTCATCCGGGTTTCCTTCCGGAACAGGTAGTTGGCGTAGCTCGCGCTGATCTGCAGGGGCTCCACGGCCTCGTGGATGTTGTCTATTTCTCCGTAGTGATCGTCCACGGTGGTCTTGAGATCGGCAATGATCTTGTGGTACCGCGTTCCCTCGGTCTGTTTCAGGTGTCCCTGGATGCGGCTGATGACGTCGACGAGCCACTCCTCGATGTCCTGCAGCGTGTCCAAGTACTCGACTCGTCCCCAAAGGTCCTGCTTCCCGGAGAAAACGTCCTCGAGATCGGTGCTCTTCTCGGCCAGGAGCACCTGCAGGATGCTGACAAAGGAATAGAGGAAGCTCCTGACCATGTGCGGGCGGCAGTGCACGGTCTTTCCGAAGTGCCGTTCGGCGAACTCCCTTATGCCGTCCACGCTGCCGTCGGTCTCGATGAGCGAGCTTGCTTCCTGCATGAGCTGCTGGAACTGGAACTCCAGGCGATCGCAGGGCGCCACGACATCCGAGGCCAGGATGATCCGATTGCCCCCTTCGTGGAACCTGGATCGCGCGGCGTTTCTGGCCTGGCAGGCGATATCCTGTGCCTGGACCAGCGAGTCGGAAAAGGAGCTCACCCCGCAGGTTACCTGGACCCCCAGACCGGAGTTGATTCGGTCTCGGAAGCTTTCCAGGCGATCTATCACCGATTCCAGCGCCTCCTTCCTGTCCTTCAGGGCGGGGAACAGGATTATGACCGTGTTGCTCTGGTCCCAGGCCGCCGCACGACCGGGCCAGTCACGAACGACCCCGGATTCGGCCGCTTCCCGCAGCCGCTGGAGAAGCACATACTGCCTCTCCATGGGCATCTCGGCGGTGAGCGCCTGGAAGCGATCCAGCTGGACCCAGACCACCAGGTAGTAGCCGGTCCAGCCGCCGATTTCGAGGTACTCCATGCGCCGCAGCATCTCCGCTTCGTCCTTGATCCTGCCACAGAGAAGCTCGGCTACGAACTGCTCCTGAAGCAGCGGCCGGCTCTCGCGGAGCATGGTCTCCATGTCCCTGTCGCGATCCCTGTGAGCGATTTCTTCGTCCCGGAGACGCTTGACCTGGCGGATCGCCTCCTCGAGCTCACCGATGTTGATGGGCTTCAGGACGTAGGAGTAGACACCGAATTCCACAGCCGATTTTGCGTATTCGAAGTTGTCGTAGCAGCTCATGAAGATGAACCGGGTATCCGGAAGCTCCTTCTTGATGCGCTCGGTCATCTCCAGACCGTCCATGAGGGGCATGGCCACGTCCGTAACGATGAGATCCGGGCGAAGCTCCAGCGCCTTCCCGTAGCCCTCCCGGCCGTCCCGGGCCGTTCCGACCATGGTGACTCCCAGCCCCTTCCAGTCCAGGAAGTCCTGGATTCCCTGCCGGTCGGATTTGTCGTCATCCACGATCAGAACGGAGAAATGGTCGGCGCTCAGCGGATCGCCCGTCTGCTCAGTCCGCATGGCCCTCCTCCGCCTCCGCCCGGAGCCGCACGTGCACCGTGGTGCCCCGCCCCGGCTCGCTTTCGAGGCGTATACCGTAGCCGTCTCCGTAGCACGAGTAGATGCGCTTCATGCTGTTCCGCAGGCCGTAGCCTCCGTATTTGGAGGTGTATTCCATGTTCATGATCCTCTCGACCACTTCGGGATCGATGCCGTATCCGTTGTCGATCACCTGAAAATGCAGGTCGCCGTTCTCCATGGTTCCCTTCAGGGAAACCAGCCCCCCGCCGTCCTTGTTTTTCAGCCCGTGGAGCACCGCATTCTCCACCAGGGGCTGGAGGATCTGCTTGAGGATAGGCATGTTGAGCATCTTCTCATCCACATCCACTTCCAGCCGGTGCTCTTCCTCATGCGTCAGATTCACGATCAGAACGTACTGCCTGAGGCTTTCCAGCTCGTCGCGCACCGCAACGAAGTTCTCGCCCCGCGTCAGCACCCTGCGGTAGTAGCTCGTGAGCGCCTCGATGATCTTCACGGTGCGCTCGTCCGAGGCGCGCATGGCCGACCACCGGATGACACCCAGGGAGTTGTAGAGCAGATGGGGGTTGAGGCGGGACTGTAGCAGCTCCATCTCGAGCATGTTCTTCTGCGCCTGAACGTCCAGGACGTCCGCGTGAGCCGTCTTGATTTCCTGGAGGAGCTTGAGAAACATGTTCTTGAGCGTATCCAGCTCTTCGGTGGGGCCCGCCGCCACGGGCAGGAACCGCTCGCCTTCCCGCAGAAGCGCCGGATCGCCTCGAAGGCCTTTCAGAAAGGCGGTCATCTTGTCGGTGATCCGGGCCGTGGTCCGGCTTATGGTGAAGATGTTGGTGGCCATGAACAGCAGGATGCCGATACCGAGAACGATAATGGCATAGCGAACCCTCGTCCAGACGGCCTGCCGGGGAAAGACCATGGTGACGGTGCTCCCGTCGATGATGGGGTTCGCGTTCGACAAGGTGTGCTTCCCGTACGTTCGGCTCGGTAGAAGGCTGCCGGCAGCGGGAAGCTCCGAAAGCACCTTTCCGAACCCGTCTTCGTGGTACAGAACGCCTCCCCTGGGGAGGACCACCGCCTCCAGGGCTTCGGCGAGCTCGGAGTAAGGGTATCTGACCTCGATGACCGACTTCATGCCGGTCAGAGTGGTGGCATCGCGAAAAAGGGATACGAACAGATGCTTCTCCTCGGGCCTCTGCGTGTACAGCCAGGCGGATTCCGCCGTCTGGGTCCTCAGGATTCTGTCGAAAGCGGTGGGCTCCAGGTCGTCCGTGCTTTCCAGGTATCTGCCCTTGTAACCCTGGTAGCCGTCGAGGTAGAGGATTATGCAGCTCGTGTCACCCGTGGGTTTGTCGATACCCGTCTCCAGGGTACCCAGCGACTGGTTGATGAGATGGATCATGAAGACATCGTACTGGTAGCGCTGGATGTCCATGAAAAAGACGGGGTCGACCACGCCGTTGATCGCCATGGTGTTGATGACGAGGTTGCTCCGCTCGGTCAGAGACGCAAGCTTTATGTTGATCTTCTCCGTGCACCTGTCGAGCTCCGAGGCTATGGTTCGTATGACCTCACTGCGGGCGTTCTGATACATGATGAAGGAGGCGAATAAGGCGAGGACGAGAAAAGGGACAATGGCGAGCAGCGCGAGCTTCAGAGCCGCCCGGTTCCTGAGCGGGGAAAGCGCCGGCAGCCGGAGCCACCGGCGGAATCTGCGGGGAAAGCCTTCCGGACGCCGTTTCTCCTCTACGCTCATATAGCGATCACACAAACACGGCAATTACGCGGCAGCGCTGCGGCAGCTAACCATACTATCACGAGGCATCTCGGCGGTAAACCCCGACCGGCACGCTGCAAAGCAAAGACGGCGGAAGCCGGAGCCTCCGCCGCATCTCAGTCAGCAGCAATAGATGGGATCAGTCACCGTAGCGGATGGGAAGACCTTTCTCCTTGAGCTTCTCGTAGGCTTCCTCTTTCATGCCCGTGGTTTCCCAGACTTTCTTGAACTCCGCCTGCATCTGCGCGTAGGCGTCCTGCCAGCGCGGGTCCTCGTAGAGCTTCAGGAACTCGTCCCAGTTTTTGTCGAAGTCCTTGGTCGGGCCGACAATGGCCTGCAGCACGAGATCCTTGCCCTCCGTGGCGCGCCAACCGGTGATGTTCTTGATCTTCAGGTAATCGGGCAGCTGGAATACGTTCGTCATTTCCGGAGCCATGCGGATGTGGACACTGAACTCCTCGGTATAGGCTCTCACGGCGCGGTGGCTCATCACGTCGATGTCGTCTTCGAGGCTCGGCACCGCGGGATACACCCAGCGCGGCGCCAGATAGTAGAACCGGTGGCCGACGCCGATGGTCTCGTGGTTCCAGTTGGTCCGCACGTCCAGGGAGACGAAGCCGTTCAGCCACATGCCGTAGTAGTAGCCGTCCTTGCCGCCCTGTACGCCGCGAACCGCCCACTCTTCCAGCTCCTTGTACTCGGGCTTGAACCTGCGGTTGACACCGGTTCCCGTGGACCATTCGGGCAGACCCCAGGTCTTGAGATCCAGCGCGGCGTCGCTGTAGTTCCAGTCCAGCCAGTGCAGGATCTGAACCCAGTCCTCCTCGTCGATCTTGGTGGTGAGACCCACCGGGTCGTAGTCGGACTTGAGGGTGTAGGTGTTGCTGATGCGGAGATCCGTGAAGCCGGTGTCGAAATCTTCCTCCGACTCGGGATTGAAGAACCAGAGAATCCGGTAGCCGTAGCTGCGGCCGTTTTCCTTGGCGAGCTTGCGCGCCGCGCTGACGTCATGCCAGCGGTTGATAATGGCGTACTCCCCGTTGATGACCTTGGAGTTCATCTGGTCCATCTTCTGGACGAAGCATTCGGGATCCAGCAGCCCTTGGTTGTAGGCCACGTTGTACCAGCGGATGAAATCCTTCCACCCCTCCGTAGTGAACAGGTGGTTCAGGTTGCCGCCGTAGTGGTGGTACTCGCCGATCCCCGACCAGCCGTAGTGGGCCATGCCGTTGCCCGCCATGCTGCAGCCCAGGGACCACCGCAGCGAATCCACGCCGGGCTCCCGGTTCGGATGCGCGGCGTAGATCGGGCGGCCGTCCTGGGTCAGGTTCAGGGCTTTCACCTTGCGGCAGTAGTCCAACAGGTCGTCCATGTCTTTGATCGGTATGTCATAGACGTCTTCAATGGTCAGCTTCCCGCCGTTCTCCATGTAGCGCTGGCGGAGCTCCGCCTCCGTCCGTACCTGCGGGTAGATCTTCTTCAGGATGTCGTCCCGGAAGTACAGGAAATACGGGATATTTCCCGTGCTATCCTGCATCGAGACGTGTTCGGTCAGCACCGGCGATGCGAGACCCGCCACGCCTCCCGCCGGCATGTACCAAAGCTTGCCGTACTTGTCTTGCAGGGCGCCGAGGTACACGTTGTCCTTGAACCACGCGTCGACGCTGACTTCGAGGTTTTCGTAGTAATCCACGGTGAGAGGCATGTACTTCTTGATGTCCTCAAGCGGAAGCTCGTGCAGCTTGTTCGCCTTGAGCAGCGCGTCCAGGACTTCGGGGTTCTGGATCACGCCATTCGTCGTGATGATCTCGGGCAGGGTATCCGCCACGATCCTCATCTGTATCCAGCGGGCGGGAGCCCCGCCAACACGGGCATCGGGAATCGTGACGATCCTCGGTATGACCTTGGTCTTCTCCCGCCATATGGGCGTCAGTATGTCTTCCTGCGCCGTGGCGGTGCTCTCCTGCACCCAGCCCAGCACCTCGACCTGCAGTATGTCCGGAATCTGCGCGCCAATGGCATCGAACTTCTCCATCGGGGTACCGGTGGTGGGCACCGTGATCTCCGTGGGTCCCACCTCCTCCGGCTTGCCCGTGGCACCCGCCGTCAGGGCGCAGAGCAGCAGCACGACTGCTGCAGTCAAAATAACCTTTCTCATGTTTTCACCTCCATTGTTTTCCGCCCTCCCGCTTCACGGAAAGGCCGTTTTCCAGTGAGCCGTCCGCATACCGAACGGCGGCTGGAACCTGCGAGCCCTCCTTATCGCATAGCGCCTCACCTCCTTTCACCGTCACGCCTTGATGGCACCTACCATGATGCCTTTCACGAAGAACTTCTGGAAAAAGGGATAGACGAAGAATATCGGAAAGGTCACCACCACCAGGGTGGCCATCTTCAACACCTCGTATTTCGGCGTCACGTCCCCCTTGAACATCTGGTCGATGGACTGGCTGCCCGACATGTCCATGATGTAGTCCTTGGCCTGGCTCTGGATGACCATCTCGTACAGCACGAACTGCAGGACGTTGAGGCGCCGGTTGGTGACGTACAGAAGGTTCGTTCTGAAATCGAGCCACGCGTACACCACGCCGAAGAAGAGAAAGACCGCCAGGACCGGCTTCGAAAGCGGAACGACGATGCGCACGAATCTCGTGAAGTAGCCCGCGCCGTCCATCATCGCGGATTCTTCCAGGCTGTCCGGGATCTGCTCGACGAACGTCCTCATGATGACCATGTTGAAAAAGCTGAAGGAAGCCGGGAGGATATACACCAGGAAGTTGTCCAGCAACCCTACCTTCGCGATGACCAGGTAGTGCGTGACCACGGTCCCTCCAATGAAGAGCGGCACCAGGTAGAAAAAGAGAATACCCCTCCTCCCCGGGATGTCTCTTTTGGAGAGGGCGTAGGCCGCGAGCATGGTGATGAAGACGCTGAAGATCGGAAAAACCACGGCCCGAGCGACAGTGACCACGGTGGCCGAGATGATCCTCGGGTTGCGGATGACGAAACCGTAGTTCTCCAGGGTGAATTTCCGGGGGAACCAGTAGATGGGCCCTCTGCGCGCGTCCAGACCTTCGTTGAGGGATACCGCGAGAACGTACCAGAACGGGTAGAGGAACAAGAAGCAGATCAGGAGCATGCAGAGGATATTCGCGACATCGAACGTGATTTCTCCGGGAGAGCTCCTGTACCTGCGCCGAAGCCGCGGACGTTTCTGGCTATCGGGCTTGCCCTCGCTTTCAGGGAGAAGTGTCTTTTCCAGATACATTTCCTGCACGGCTTCGCTCCTAGATAATCCCGATTTTGGCCACTCTCTTGCTCGCCCAGTTGGCCGACATGAGAAGGATGAAGGTGATGAGGCCTTGGAACAGGCTGACGGCGCCGGCCAGGGCGTACTGCTGATCGACGATACCTTTGTAGAAGCTCCAGACATCAATGACGTAGGTGTGCGCCCGGATCACGGGATTCTGCAGGTTGAAGACCTGGTCAAAATCGGCGCGAAAAAGACTCCCCATGGCGAAGATGAGAAGCACGGCGGTGGTGGGGAAGATGTGCGGCAGCGTGATGTGCAGCAGCTGCTTCCACCGGCCGGCGCCGTCGATCCACGCGGCTTCGTAGAGCTGCGGATCAATGGTCGAGAGACTGGCCAGATAGATGATCGAGCCCCATCCGACGCCCTTCCAGACCTTGGTTATGAGGAGCAGGGGCAGAAACAGCTCCACCTTCTGCATATAGACCACGCGCTCGCCGCCGACAAGGGCCTGCTTGATGTTGTTGATGAGGCCGGCGGGATCGATGCTCATGAAGATGTACACCAGCCCCGCCACGGTGACCCAGGATACGAAGTGGGGAACGTAGCTTATGGTTTGAACGATCTTCTTGAACTGCCTGTTTCGGAGCTCGTTGATCAGCAGGGCCAGGATCAAGGACGGCGGGAAGGCAATGATGAGGCCCCAAAATGCGTACCAGAAGGTCCGGAATGCGAGCTGCCAGAACCACGGCTCCCTGATGAAGTAGGCGAAGTTGCCGAATCCCACCCACTTGCTGCTCAGCCCCATCCAGCCGTTCCACATCTCGTAGTCCATGAAGGCGATGACGTTGCTGAACATGGGGACATAGTTGAAAACGAAGCGGATGATGAGGGACGGAAGGAGGAAGAGGTACAGGGGCCAGAAGGAGACTATCCGCACCCAGAGCTTTTTGTCTGAAGCCATCCATTCTCCCGGATCTAGCTCAGATTGTATGTGCGGGCACCTCCGAGTTAAACCCCACAATCCGACTATTCCTGTCTCAATGTGACTGCGCGGCTTGACCTGCCGGGCCCGTTGGGGGGAGAAATAATCCAACGGCGTTGCGCGGCAGTACCGTGTCGAGGGGCGCACGGCCGAGCTACGGTCCACCCGACCGGGACCGCATCGGCGCCGGCATCAACGAAAGGAGCCACTATGGAACGAAAGGAAATCGCATCAGGCGTCTTTTTCACCGAGGGACCCGACCAGCTGGTCTTCGAGAACGCGAGGATCCGGCTCGCGGTCTCCAAAGATGCAGGCCAATGGACCGGCTTCGCCGTGGACGGCAGGGAGCTCATCAACCATGCGGCCGAGCCGGCGGTCCCGTTCGATTTCAAGGTGGAAGACGAGTGGCTCGTGGAGCGCCGCGGCGCCCGGTACATGGGCTGCGACGTGGAGGAGTCCCAGGGAAAGGCGACGCTGATCGTGCATCTCGGCGTGGGGGAGGTGCCCTACTCCCCGGCCCAGTACCGGGACATGGTGCCCCGGAGCCTGATCGAAGACTGCCCGGAGGTGCAGGATCCGCCGGCCCACAGGATCTCCTATGACTACCACGCGGACTGGATGCTCTCCCTGGAAGCCGACTCCACGGTGCTCCGAACGCGCATCCGTGTTCGTCGGCGTCAGGAGCTGCGCTTCGCCGGGACCCGGGTCCTGCAATTCGATACCTTCCTGCACAAGCTGCCCGGCGTCATCGTCGGGGACGAAAAGGGCTGCATCGTGGACATGCCGGGGCCCATCATCCCCACGGGCATCGAGAAGCCGCGCATGCCCTACCGGGAAGCGAAGAAGCGATACCTGTACCACAGGCCCTCTCCGGAGTTCGATCTGGGCGTGGTCGCGGTTTCGAATCCCCGGGAGGAAGCGACTCTGGGCGCCTGGATCGAGACCACGAACTCCACGTACGGCTGCCACCTGGTGGGAGACGGAACGAGCCTGTCGGTCCTCTTCAACGATGAGTGGCCGAACCTGATCTACGACACCTGCGATTTGCTCTCTCACGAGCTCGTGGTGCGCGTGGGACGCGGGAGCGTCCGCGAGAGCCTGAAGGCCTACTCCGCCTACCTCACCCGGGCCGTGCCGCCCAGGACGGACGTTCCCGCCTGGGTGGAGGACGCCGTGTTCATGGAGGTGGACCCGCTGTACTACGGCGGCTTCAACGGGATCAAGGAGCGGCTGGCCTGGCTGGCCGAGATCGGCTTCACCGCCATCTATATGCTTCCCATCAATGAGAGAGGCTACAACGTCGCCGATCACTACGACTTCGCCGAGAATCTGGGAACCGAGTCCGAGCTCAAGCAGATGATCGCGGAGGCGCACCGCCACGGGATCAAGATCCTCTTCGACCTTCTGGTCTCGATCATGAGGCGGGACGCGAAGCTGGTCCGGGAGCACCCCGAGTACTTCATCCGCGACGAGGCCGGGAGGCTCCTGCCCCACATCCGGTGGCAGAACGTCTCCACCGACTACGCCCAGCCCGGCTTCCGGAAATACCTGGTGGACTTCGCGCTGTACTGCGTCAGAGACCTGGGGGCGGACGGCTTCCGCGTGGACGCCCCAACGAGCAAGCCGCCCAACTGGTATCCCCACTCCGGCCACGAGCCGTGGGAGACGGTCATGGGCGCCTACGGCATCCTGACGGAGGCCAACCGCGAGATCAAGAAGGTCAACCCCGAGGCGGTGCTCCTGGACGAGTGCGGCGGCCCCCTGGCCTACGGGTCCAGCGACATGGGACACAACATCGGCTTCCTCTACCAGGTCGTGAACAAGGCCGTGGCCGGCACCGGCTACACGGTGACCGACTACAAGAATCTGCTCTCCGACGTTCAGGACGTCTTCCAGGACGGCATCATGCGGGTCTACTACGTGCGGAACCACGACACCGCCTGGTTCTACCGCTTCGACGGCTACTCCCCGGAGTTCTTCGCCTACGAGGCGATCCACGGGGTGATCCGCGGGATCCCCCTGGTCTTCTCCGGACAGTTCTACCGCGGCAAGAACCTGCCCACCATAGAGCGTGGCGGCACGAACTGGGACGGGCCCACGGAGGAGGATTTCGACTTCTACCGCAAGCTCTTCCGCGTGAGAAGGGAGAACCGCGCCCTGATCGAAGGCGACTGCCTCTTCGAGGAGGTGGACACGGACTCGAAGCACGTCTTCTCCGTGCTTCGGATCCTGGGCGACGAGAGAATCCTGGCCCTGGTGAGCGGAGCGGCTGAGCCCCTCACGGTCAAGGTGAGGGTCGACCCCGGCAAGCTGGGCCTGAGCAAGGGCAAGACGGCCTACCACGACGTCTGGAACGACGAGAACGGAACGCTCGCCCACATCTCGCAGTTCGAGATGTCCCTGGAGCCGTTCGGGATCCGGGTGCTCGAGCTGGGCTGACGCCGCGGGAGATCCGCCGTGGAAAATGACACAGGAGAAGACACCAAAGGCGACGGCATGCAGCCGGTCACGATCAGCGTGGACGCCGCCGGCTCCGTAGGGCCGCTGGAGCGGATCTGGCGGTCCATTGGCTACGACGAGCTCAACTGGACCTACACCCGAACGGGCAAGCGCATCTTCTCCGAGATCGCCCGCCTGGATGACGGGCCGTTCTGGATCCGAAACCACAACATCTTCTCCTCGGGAAACCTGCGCAGCAGCCCGTACAGAGCATCGACCAACTGCTTTCGCACCGGAGCCGGCGGCCGGGCGGAGTACGACTGGACCACGGTGGACCGGGTCTACGACGTCTACGTCGGAGCCGGCTGCAAGCCCATGGTCGAGCTGGACTTCATGCCCCACGATCTCTCCGCCTTTCCACGGGACGACCCCTACGACAGCGGCCGCTACCCGCCTCGGGACTTCGACCTGTGGCGGGAGCTGAACCGGCAATTCGCCCTGCACCTGATCGACCGATACGGCCTCGAGGAGGTGCGGACGTGGTACTTCTCCTCCTGGAACGAGCCGGACGGGTACGGCTGGCTCCGGCTGGACCCCACGGGGGATCCCAAGGACCCGGCCTGGGAGGCGGAGCGGGCGAAGACTTTCCTGAAGGTCCACGACTACGCGGTGGACGGCATCCTGGCCGCCGACGACCAACTCAGGGTGGGCGGGCCCGACATCGCCTACTACGCCGAGTTCCTGGAGATGTTCCTG
>Ga0272441_10009768_pt1 | contig 14717 bp, 10 predicted proteins | sample SSMProp6N_FD_193582 | JGI IMG/M metagenome (GOLD analysis project Ga0272441, IMG submission 193582) | Marine sediment archaeal communities from Little Sippewissett salt marsh, Falmouth, MA, United States - SSM-Prop-6N | ecosystem: Environmental > Aquatic > Marine > Wetlands > Sediment ... | reverse complement strand
CGCGTGGCGAGAGGTCGATGTGGAAGGCACCTGTCTGACGATCACCGAGGTGGAGGGAACTCACGATACGAGCCTCCTGCCGGCGGCCCGCGCCTTCCTCGCAAGGATCGTCGGAAGCTAGCTCCCGAGTTGCTCTCCCTGCGCCCGCTACTGAAGGAACGCGAGCTAGCGCTCCATGGCAAAGATCGGCGCCCGGCTGAGCGGGACGGTCGAGGTCGAAGGCCACGTTGGCGAATGGGTGATCGGCTCGCCGGCCGCGTCGAGTTCGGTGACGATGTGGGTGACGAGTGCCTCGCCCGGGCCGAGGAGCGCCGAGAGATCGACGATCCTCGCGACCTCTTCGCCGTTCCAGAATACGTAGATCGGTTCGCTATCCGCGGTGAATCGATAGGCGTGGATGTCATCGAAACTGAGGTCGGCGCACTCGGTGAATCCGTCGAGCATGTCGACCATCAGCTTGAACGTGTAGTAGGAGGGCTTCGTGTGATCGTCGGTCCAGTCGAGGAGCCCCATCCCACACCACGGGCCGTCCCAGTACGCGTCCTCGCCCTTCTGACCTCCGAGGCCCCAGTGCTGCCGCTCGACGCCCATCGCGGCGCTGATCGCGTGGAGCTTGACGACGAACTCGGCGTTCTCCTCGAACGTTCCCCCGCCGTAGATCTCGTCGGCCGGCGAGTTGACGGCAGGATAGCCCTCGTAGTTCTTGTGCGGGCCCCCGCCCTCGATGATCCAGATCGGCTTCGGATCGCCGAACCGGGACATGAGATCGTTCAAGTAGTCGATCTCGCCTTCGAGGAACGACTCGATTGGGATGTAGGCGTGCAGATCGATCACGTCGAAGAAGTCGAACGCGTGCTCGACCATCCACTCGTACCGCCCCTTGCGGAACGGCATGTTCGGGTGGCGGTTCATCAGATCGCGTGACAGGAGCTCTCCGTCGACAGCGCCGGCGAGCGGGTCGTCGATGAAGCCGCCCATGAACGCGAACCAGTGCGCGTAGTTCCCAGCGAGGCCGGCGAGGATGACGCGCGCCTCGGGGCATTCGTCGTGGATGATCTCGTACGCCTGCGCAAGAAGATCGACGTAGACGCGCTCATCGGAGATCGACGGCGTCGGATACTCCTCGACGACGTGCCAGTTGCGAACCTGGTAGCGAAGGCCGGGCATGTCGTTCACGCCGTCTCCGTCGTAGCGATCGACCGCGGTGCGGACGAACGCGCGCCACAGCGGGAGCGTGTCGCCCTGCGGGTAGAGGCTGTACTCCGATCCCACGCCTTGCCTCATGAAGTGGATGAACGAAGGGTACTGCGCGATGACGTCGACGATCTCCTCGCGCTCTTCTCCGAATGCGTTGACGAGCGGCGAGAGGACCATCGTGATGTCGAGGTCGAGGGCCTGGAGTGCGCGGACTTCCTCGTCGAGGCTCGACCAGTCGTACACGCCCGGCTCCCTCTCGATGGACATCCACAGGACGTGCGGCTGGAGGGAGAGCCAGGAGATGCCGAGATCCTCGACGTAAACGGCGTCTTCGCGCTCGTTGATCAGGCTGAGTCCGAAGAACATGTTCCGATCCTCGAACGGGTAGGGCAGCGGATCGGAGCCATCCGGAGCAAGCGCAAAGACGGCGACGACGGCGGCTGCCGCGACCAGGCCGACGAGAACTGCTTTCCAGAGGTTCATCCGTCCTCCTCGATCCGTGTTCGAAGCTCCGCCCGCGCGGCGCGTGTCAGTCCGGCGACGACGAGATCGTACGCCTCGTCGATCCAGGCGAGAATCTCCGCTTCGGGGACGCTCCCGTCGAGTTCGATCGTGTTCCAGTGTTCCTTGTTCATGTGATAGCCGGGGTGCACCGCCGCGTGGGTCGAGCGGGCGAGTTGGCCCGTGGTCGGGTGAAGCTTGAGCGTGAGCCACGGGGGATTCTGATTCGGTGAGACGTAGGCGAACATCTTCCCCATCACCTTGTAGACGGGGACGTCCGGGCGGAATGGGCGATCCTCCGCGGCGCCGGGCATCGAGAGCAGATGCGCGTGGAGCGTTTCGAGATTCACGTGCGGTTTCCCTCCCCTGCTGGAGGGAGGGAAGCGCAACGGCTCGGCGGAGTCAAGTCACCCCAATCTAGGGTTCCAGGTCAGGTCGGGCGTGCGGCGGGGCGGAACGCGGCGGTACGATCGCGCCGGATAGCCGAGCGCGAACGCGACCTGGGGCACACGTCCATCCGGGAGGGCGAGCGTGCGAAGGAGCTTCGGCGAGCGGGACACGACGGCCTGGAAGAAACCGATCTGGCATGTGCCAAGGCCGTACGTTTCGCAGGCGAGCATCATGTTGTACATCGCGTAGACGGCGTCGTCGCGGCCGAACAGGTTCCCCTTCTGGGCGTGGCCGATCAGCACGACGGGGGCGTGGTAGAAGATCGGATCGATTCCGTTGGCGAGCGCGTCGGACATCTTCTCGATCAGCGGCCCGGAGGACCGAAGACGCCTCGCGGTCTGCTGCCCGACGGCCATCCGAACGAACGGACGGACAAACGGATTGCCCGCGAGTTTCGCGAACCGGAGCATTCCTTGGACGGTCCCGTCGGCGAGTTCGCCGATGCGGGCTCGCTCGTCGAATGCGATCCAATCAAGCGCCTGGTTGTTGGTCGCCGTCGGCGCCCAGCGCCCGATTGAAACGAGTTCCCGAACGATGTCGCGGGGGACCGGCTTAGCCTGGAAGGTTCGGATCGATCGACGGAACCGGAACGCCGCCCTGAGCATGTCCCGCGACGGCATGTCGCCCGCTTCGATGATCGGGCAATCCTCGAGCGGGAACAGGTCGTGATCGATGGCGTCGACCGGGCAGACGGAGACGCAGTGCCCGCATCCCCAACAGGCGTCCGGACGAACGGCATTCGAACCGGCGTCGGTCATCTCGAAGACATGCGCCGAAACGCACACGTCAACGCAACCACCACATCTCACGCAGGCCTTCGGGTCGACCGTAATCGCGGCCATGGCCTCCTCCTTGAGCGCTTCTTCGACCACAACGGTATCCGGCCGTCCGTGCTCCAGACCGGTCTGGAAGTCGCGCCCGGGGTATGGAAGGTCCGATCGAGGCAGGTCAGATGTCCGGTTGGGATCGGAACCGCCGGGCTACGCTCGCCCCATGGAACCCAACGATTTCGTCGAGAAACTCCTCGCGCAGGTCTCGCTTGACGCGATCGACTACGCGAGCGATGTCGAGCGGATCATGGCCGAGCAGATCGGGTTCCTGCGCTGTCAGATCGAGGTCTGTCGCAAGGAGGCGGTGACCGGGGCCCACGAAGTCATCCGCGAGCTCTACGCGCGCCTCGCCGACAAGGACCTGCAGATCGACGCGTTGCACGAGGAGATCCGGTTCCTCCGCGGGCAGATCGCGCCGCAGACTGCTTGATCCGCGCAGGCCCATTCCGTAGCGTTACGCGGCCATGACCGCAGATCTCTCTTCCCAACTCGACAAGGCCCGATCCGAGCGCTCCGAGCTCGAGCAGCAACTCGCCGATCCGGAGGTTTTCTCCCGTCCCGACTACCGGGAGATCGCCCAGCGCTTCTCTCATCTGCAGGATCTCGTTCGAGTTGGCGAGGAGTGGGAGAAGCTCACCGAGTCGATCGTCGAGATGGAGGAGCTGCGCCAGACGGAGGAGGATCTGCGCGAAGAACTCGACCAGGCACTCGAGCAGGATCGGGCGCGGATCGAGCAGCTGGTTGTCGAGTTCAGGAAGCTCCTCGCGCCGCCCGATCCGAACGACGCCAAGAATGCGATCGTCGAGATCCGCGCCGGGACCGGCGGTGACGAGTCATCGCTGTTCGCCTCTGACCTCTTCCGGATGTACGTACGCTACGCAGAGAAGCGGAAGTGGACCGTCGGCCTCCTCGACAGCCACCCGACGCCGCTCGGCGGGTTCAAGCAGCTGACGTTCACGGTCGAAGGGCGGGGCGCCTACGGCGCGTACCGGTACGAGTCCGGGGTCCATCGGGTTCAGCGGGTGCCGGAGACCGAGTCGCAAGGCCGCATCCACACCTCGACGGCGAGCGTCGTCGTCCTTCCCGAGGCGGAAGAGGTCGAGATCGAGATCGATCCGAACGATCTGCGGATCGACGTCTTTCGTTCGTCCGGGCCGGGCGGACAATCCGTCAACACGACCGACTCCGCGGTGCGGATCACCCACGAGCCGACGGGAATCGTCGTCAGCTGCCAGGACGAGAAGTCGCAGCACAAGAACAAGGCACAGGCGATGCGCGTGTTGCGGGCGCGGTTGCGCGACCGCCTCGAGCAGGAGCAGCAGGCCGAGCTCTCCGCGAAGCGACGGAGCCATATCGGCTCCGGCGATCGAAGCGAGAAGATCCGAACCTACAACTTCCCGCAGAACCGGATCACCGATCACCGGATCGGTCTGTCGGTCTACGACCTGACGGACACGCTGGAGGGCAACATGGATCCGTTCGTGGAGGGCCTGCGTGCGGCCGCGGCGGAGGAAGCGCTCGACGAGTGACTCGAACGCCCGAGGGAAGGCAGTTCCCGCCCTCGGAACGCTTGAAACGCGAACCGCCGCAAGCTACCATCTCGCGCATTCCTAGTGAGGGTCTATAGCTCAGCTGGTTAGAGCGCTCGCCTGATAAGCGGGAGGTCCCTGGTTCGAATCCAGGTAGGCCCACCAGCACTCGGACGTCGTCCGGGCGTTTTGCTTGACCGTCTGAGTTCATGTTGAGTGGGTGTGGAAGGGCTACCGAGGGTCGGTGGGTCCCTTGGTAGCTCCTCTCCTGTCAGTCTCAGGGGGGTGTCGCAGCGCTCGGATAGTCCAGCCGGATCTCGATGTAGTCATCAGCGCTTCCGGTCAAGCCGACGGGGGCGCCGTCCGGTCCCGTGATAATCCACTCGATCGGGTCGCTGAAGCTTCCTCCTGTTTCCGAGTCAGGCACCCACATCCTGAAGTCGAGTTCTACAACGAGGGCCTGGGCGGCGGCTCCCTCGACCCTGTAGTAGCGGGAATTCCCTTCGACATGCGAGAAGGGCAGATTGACTCCGGCGATGTAGTGGACTTGGGTGTAGCCACCCCAGATATTCGCCTGTGCTTGGGTCCCGCCGAACGCCTCAACGGTCTTGCCATCATCGCTGAGCCCGGCGAAGAAATACGTATTGGAGAAGTCTCCGCCATCCCAGGTCGCTACGAACGCCCCATTCTCGTCGACAGCGCCAGCGCTGGACCAGAACGTCGTCCCGACACTGCCCTCATAGGACGTCACCGCCGTATACCTGTCGTCCCGCCATATGGTCGCATCCAGCTTGAACTTCATTCGCCCGCTGATCGGCTCTTCGGGCGTGACGGGTCCGACGCCCGGCCCGGCTCCGGTAATGGAATCGATCAAGTGCTCGAACACGTCGCAGCCGCTGAGCAGCGCCAGACTCAGCGCAACCAGTCCGATGAGCAGAATCCCCTTGCGCATGGTGTCCCCTTCCCTGATACCGCGAACGCCGTTCGTTGCGCGCGCGTCCAGTATGGGCGGGCGTCTGCCGAACTCCAAGGAAGATCGCAATCCGATCAAGGATCCAAGTAGCGACTGACTGCAACTGGCGGAAGAATCTGCAATTGAAGAGCGAGTCCTACGAAGACGTGAGGACCAGGAGCGATTGGGCCCGGAGACTTCGCACTGCGACAACTTCGCATGTGCAGTTGGGGCGCCGTCTCACCGACAATCGCAAGTACCTGAGAACTCTGGAAGCAGTCCAATGCGGACACGGAGAGGACGGCCGTCTAGGAAAGGACCTCAACCGGCGGCCGTAGGACCGATTGCCGCGAGGAGTTCGAGCTTTCGCCCGGAATCAAGGTTCCCTCCTGAATCCCCAATCCGCACGCCACCGAACCCATCGGTTGACGCGCGGCGGGACACGCACGTCTTCACCGAATCGCCCCGTACGCGGCAGCATTTGCCTCAGAAGCGGGGGCGGGAGTTAGATGGCTCGCATTCTCGTCGGGCGGGAGGTGGATCATGCATGGACGAGGAAGTGGATTGCTGTGCATTGCAGTCCTAGTTGTCGGTGTCAGGTGTGTCGTGGCAGTCGGCCAGCAGGCGAATGAGTTGAACTACGACGATGCAGGAAACCCCGTATACGAGCTGTACACCGAGAATCAGATCGCGTTTGGCGCTGTCCCCGTAGGGGAGATGCTCTGGGTTGAGTTCGAGGTAGAGAACTACAGACCAAACCGCATGAGCTGCAGGGTCTACGCACCGAGCTTGCCGTTCTATCTTGCGACTCAGACTGAGAACGGGTCGGTGACGCCCGAGTACGCGATAGAGGAGGCCCGGAACCAGATCGGGATTGGACTCCCTGGGCTCGGCACTACGTGGAGGTTCTTGGTGGGATTCGCGCCAACACAGGGCGGCGAGTTCGAGGGGAGCCTTACGGTTCACAGCGAGTGGACGGATGTGCGAACCCCAGTTGGGGTGATCATTCCAGTCCTCACCTCCGAGCGTACTGTCACGTTGTCCGGCGAGGGCATCATGACGCTTCCTGAACAGCAGGAAGGGGATGAGTCTTCGAGTGACGGAGGCAGTACCGTCGGGCAAACGGATGCCGTCGCGAATCCAGCCAAGCGGGCAACCGAAGGATCGTCAAGCGGACAGACGGAGGGCGCCGAATTCACGGAATCCGATTCGGCGGGGCAACAGCGGGAAGACGCGGACTCATCCGATGGCGCCCAGTTGGCCGCGGTCGAGCAGCAGTGCGCGTCCATCGACGCCCAGCTTGCGGCACTCGTATCGAGAATCGCGGCCCTGGAATCGAAGATTGACTATCTATCTCAGCTTCTGGGCGGCCCGACCGCTGCTGCCGCGGTGCCGCAGAGTGCGGTTCTGAACATCGAGGGTGTGTGGAACAGCCACTTCGGTCTCCTCTATGACATCACGCAGCACGGAGCGGACTTCGCGTGGTACATCGCGTCGATTCACGAGTGGGGAACCGGGACGATCGACGGCACGCAACTGAACGTGACCTGGCACGGAGACAACGGCAGCGGGTCTGGTACCGGTGTGCTTGCACTCGGTCCATCAGGAGAGGTGATCGCGATCGAGATGGACAACGGGAACAGGATCTACCGCTGATTCGAGAGAACCGTCGTTCAGTCAGCCTTCCGCACGTGTGAGTTCAACCTGTGGAGCACGTTGGCGCGGCCGCGCTCGGCCGTTGAGAGCGTGGCTGTCGTGAAGCTGGTGCATGCTTGGCGGCAACCGGCTGGGGGGATCCGAAGAGGAGAGGCTGGCTAGTGGACGACTACAGGCAGTCATCTCGATCCAAAACGCGCATCGAGAGTTTGGCTGTTGTCCAGTCAGGCCAAACGTGCGCCAAGTCGCGGTCTCCTTGTCATATCCGTGCCCAGGGGCGGGCGACGCACGCTCGATCCGCCGATCGGAGTCTTGGCTCTGCCTCTGGACCGACTTCGGAAGTAGCCAGGCAGGAGTGCGAATCTCCTTGCGCAGGGTAAGGGAGCGGAAGGCGCGCTCCCTCGACTGCTGCGCGCTCGCCGGTGCACAGAGAACCGGTTGGTTCGAACCCAGCAGGGACGCCGGGGAAGGTGCGTCATGGCTTGCTCATGTACACTCCATGCTCGCTATCTGAGATCCCTGACGTTCGCGACGGTGTTATTCGAACATGAATTCGCTTCCAGGGTAGGGTTCGCTGTCGGTGCTACGAAGATCCCGACGTCACTTCCCTGGCAGGTGTTCCCGGTCGCACTGCCACCGCTCTGCTCCAAGAACGCGATCCCGCAGCCTGTGTTTCCCTCACAGGTGTTCCCATCCAATGCCGGCGTCGCACCTTCGGCGACCAGAATGCCGTACTCATCGTTCCAGACACATCGGTTGCGCGAGGCTCGACCGGCAGATGCTCCCGTGAACGCGATCCCAAAGGCTTGCTCCTCGCACGTATTGCTTTCGAGTACTGGAGAAGCCTCTCCAGTCACGAAGATTCCACACCTCGTGTTCGCGATGCATTGGTTGCTGAGGGCAGTCCCGGAGGCACTGTCGAAGTAGATGATGCCTGCCACGTCGTTCTCTTCGCATTCGTTGCTCTCAAGGTCTGGGCGGGCTCGATCAGCAACATACAAGCCGTAGAGCGCGTTCCCCCGGCAGCTGTTGCTTCTGGCTACTCCCGAAGCATCGCCGATGTAGATCAGTCCGGAATGCTCGTTGTCCTCACACTCGTTCATCTCCAGCAGTGGCTCCGAAAGACCAGATACATAGATGCCGCAACGATCGTTCGCAATGCAGCGATTACCTCTAGCAGCTCCAGCAGACTCGCCCTGATAGCCGATTCCCGCTTCCGTGTTGGCTTCACATGTGTTCGCGTACAGCTCTGGATAGGCTGCGCCTGCGACTGCAATGCCGCAGAGTCCGGCGGTACAGGAGTTCCGAGTTGCCGTTCCAGTGGAATCGTCGAAATACCCAATCCCGGCCGACGCATTGCCGCTGCAGCTGTTGCCTTCCAGGGACGGTGCCGCCTGGTCGTTCAGGTAGATCCCGTACCCGCCGTTCGCGGTGCAGTCATTGCCGAGCGCGGTACCGCTCGACCTTCCAGAGTAGCAAATCCCGGCGTCTTCGTTGTCCTCGCAATCGTTCCCTTCGAGATGGGGCGCAGCTTCGTCTTGGACACAGATGCCGTCCAATGCGTTGGACAGACATTGGTTCCGAAGCGCGGTGCCTGAGGCGTTTTCGAAATAGATGATCCCGGAAAGGAGATTGCCTGTGCAGGTGTTCTCTTCCAGGATGGGTGTCGCCTCTTCCTCTACGTAGATTCCGTACTGCATGTTCGACGAGCATTCGTTTCGGTACGCTTTGCCTGCCCCATGCCCGTAGTAGGCGATTCCGGCGCTGTCGTTCTCTTTGCACGTGTTCCCCTCGAGGAGGGGACACGCTGTGTGCGCGACAGCCATACCGTGAGTACTTCGCGAGCACTCGTTCGAGTTCGCGGTGCCGGCCGATGTGCCGAAATAGGCAATGCCCGCATCACCGTTCCCGTCGCAGTGGTTTCCCTCGAGGTATGGAGTGGCCTGGTCGATGATGTATATCCCGTACACCGAGTTCAGCTCGCATTCGTTTCCACGCACGTAGCTCTCGGCCGTCCCTGCCAGGCGAATCCCTGATTCCGAGTTCGCGCTACACGTATTGCCTGTGAGTGTTGCGGTAGCCAGATCTGAGACCCGAATGCCGTCATCGGAATTGCCGGAGCACGCCGCACGTTCGATCGTGGCATTCGCTGCCTGTGCGACCGCAATCCCAGACGCCAAGTTGTCCGAGCAAGTGCTATCGAGCAGGTGCAGTGTCGCAGTATCCTCGACAAGGATCCCGATGCCGTCGTTTCCGATGGCATTGCAGAACGCGACGGTCGCCTCGGTTCCATCGGAGATCCTCAGACCGGCGGATGCAGTGGATGTTCTCGATGACACGGCACCTGTGAAAGCACACCGTTCTATCTGCAAGCGAGTAGCGCTCACTCGCGTGGCGTCTGCTGCGAGCATTCCGATATACCGGACCGACAGGTCCGAGATCGTGCAGAGTCCCTCAACCGATACATCGAGCACGGCAGATCCACTTGTGCAGATGAGCTCAGTCTCATCGATTCCTGCACCGATCAGCGTGATCGGTTTCGTGATTCTGAGACCCTCGAAAAGGATGAATCGACCTCCGCTGAGGTGGACCGTGCCTCCGGGAGGCGTGCTCTCAATGGCTTCCTGGAGGAACCCGTGGTCAGTGCCTCCTTGAGGCGACACCAACACTGGATCTGCGGGTTCCGTGGCGTTGCCGAAGCTGCACAAGAGAAGGCCGCAGGCGAAGGAAGCCGCCAGGACGAATCCGCCCAAGAGACGGTTCTTTGCGAGGATTCGCACTGGGTCTCCCTCCTTTGGCACCATCCTAGGAGCCGCACTCAAGGAGGTCAAGTATTCCAGGCAGAGGCGAAATGGTCCTGCGGGGTGGTGCCTACGCATCTCATTCTGTCACGAATTGCCTTCGAGAAGCGTGGGCACGAGAATGGTGCTGCCAGTTTGCGGAGGTGGAAGGCAATCTGTGTGGAGCGCAGCATCCGAAGTTCGGCGACTGCGAAAGCCATGGCTGTGGTGTGCGTTGTAGCAGCATTGCTTGCCGCTGGATCTGCCTTGGGCGAGGAATCTGAGAGTGGCACGGGCTCAAGCACAGACTACATTGTCCTCTACATTCTTGGGTTGCAGGCCTTCGAGCGGGGACAGTTCGAGGAGGCCGCTGGGTCGCTCGAGCAGGCGTTGGCCGAAGGTTGGTGGACACCGCAACAGGAAGCCGAAACGCTCGGGATACTGGGCGATTGCTACTCGTCCCTCTCTGAGTACCAAAAGGCGATTGAACGTTACAGCCTATCGATCGAGGTGTATCTGTACTACCAATCCTTTGACACGTCTCATATCTTCCACGGCTTGGTGGATGAGCGAGTGTACGTCAACTCACTGAACGGCCTCGGCGTCGTCTACATGGAGCTTGGAGATCCCGCACGCGCAATTGGGTACTTCGAGGACATGCTGTCATACGTGATCGACGAGTCACTGCAGAAAGGGATCGCGCTCAACAACCTTGGCATCTGCTACTTCAAGACGAATCGTGCTAGCCGTGCGATCGAGTTCTTCGATGAAGCGGTGACGGTCTTCCGCGCCGTACGCAGTCAGTATGGGGAGGCCAATGCATTGACGAACCTGGGCAATGCGTACACTGAATGGCGTTCACCTGCGGGATACGCACGCGCTGTAGGCTGCTACGAAGATAGCTTGGCGATTCAACGGGCAATGGATGACAGAAGCGGCGAGGCCAGCGCTCTTGCAGGTCTTGGCTTGCTGTACTACCTACTTGGTGACAACGACACCTCTATCGAGAGGTACTCAGAAGCGCTCAGCTTGGCAGCTACGCCTGCGGATCTTGAGTTGCAGTGGCGTGCGCACCGCGGGATTGCGCGGTCGAAGAGGAATCTCGGTGAACTCCAGGAAGCTGCGGAGCACTACCGGCAGTCGGTAGTGCTTGTAGAAGCGATTCGCTCCTCAGTAGAGAGCGAAGTGCTTCGGCAGTCGTACTTGGAGTCCGTGCGAGACCTCTTCGAGGAATACCTGGAGTTGCTCTGGGAACTGGGCGACGAGGAAGAGATGCTATGGTATGCGGAGCGGTCTCGCGCCCGAAGCTTGCTGGACCTTTTCGAGCTCGGCGGGGTCGCTGTCGGCGAAGCATTCGAAGGCATGTCCGTAGCCGGAACCGTAGATTCCTCAGCAATCTGGGACCTTGTCCAGACATCTCCTGATCTTCTCGGGGAGGATGAGGTGGTTCTGGCCTACGGATGGGGCACACAGCACCTGTTCTCGTGGACGGTCACGCGATCTGGCGGCATTCAGGGCCCCTACGCACAGGAGGTCGATTTCGACGAAGCGCTGGAGCGCATCTACGCCTTTCGCAGTCGGCTGGAAGCGTCCGCAGATCGTGATGCGGTGCTTCGGGATCTTGCGTGGCTGCATGACCTTCTGATTGGGCCTGTTGCCGGGCGAATCGAAGGGTATGGCACTTGGGTGGTCGTCCCATCGGGCCCCCTATGGTATGTCCCCTACGCCGCGCTCCGCGCCGACGCAACAGGAAGCTATGTAGTCGAAGAGCATGTGATCGCATACGCACCATCAGTGGCTTCGCTGTCCACCACGCTTGGCAAGTCCGAAGATACGACGTCAAACCAGACGTTGGCCCTGACAAACCCACACCGTGACGACATGCCCTCTCTGCCATCTGCCTTGTCTGCTGCGATGCAGCGGTTCGTGTTAGCGACAGGCGGCGGCAGCACATATGCCGAGGAGCAGGCTACGGAGGAGCTCTTTCGGGAGATGACCAGTATGGCGGGTCAGATGCCCCGATACTCATACATAGCGCTCGCCTGTCACGGAGTCTTCCGCTATGGCAATCCTCTGTATTCCTATCTTGCGCTTGCGCCAACGGAGGGTGTGGAGGGGAACCTTGAAGCACGCGAGGTCCTCGGTCTCGAGCTGGAGGGAACGGAGCTGGTGTTTCTGGCAGCGTGCGAGACGTTCCTGACGGCGGTGGAGTCCCGTGAAGATACGGCAGGAGTGGGACACGAGATCGGGGAGAGGGAGAAGCTAGACATCCTGCGTGATCTGATGCGTGGGGACGAGTTGGTCGGGTTGTCGAGATCATTCCTACTCGCAGGAGCGGGATCGGTGCTCGCCACCCAGTGGGAGCTGTACGTACCGATGGCACAGACGTTCCTTCCGCGATTCGGCGAGAAGCTGGAGGAGGGACTACCCAAAGGACAGGCCCTGCAGCAGGCGCTCTGTGACATCCTCACTGAGAATGCCTACTTCAGCACAGACCCGTGGATCTGGGCACCATTCCTCCTCGTCGGGGATTGGCGGTAGGATGGAAGTAGACCTTGTATTGGAGGTGGCATCCCGTGAGAGCGCTGGGCGTGTTCGCGCTTTGCGTGGCTGTGTTGCTTGCAGGATACCCGTCGATGGCTGCACCGGGAGGGGGGCGTCTCTCAGCGCAGGACCTCGAGGAGCTCAAAGATTCATTCAGCTTGGCTCCGGGTGAGGTACCGGCCAAGGAGTACCTTCTCTTCACTGGCGAGACGCTCACGTCCGAGCAAGCCGAAGAGCTTCAGGAGCTGGGGATAGAGATCATCTCTGCAGCGGAAAGCGCGATCCACGTGAGTGGACCGATGACTGCCTTCGCAGGCTTGGCACCGGGTGAGGAAGGATTGGATTGGGTGCGCGACGCTGTGCCACCGATCGGATCAATCCAGTACTCCGAGTATTGCTCGTCACGGATTAGTGAGGCGGCTACGCGCGAGGCTGTGGGAGCGGATCGATTGCACGATCTCGGCTATCGCGGCGCGGGTGTTGCAGTTGCCGTGCTGGATCTGGGGTTCACCGGTGATCTGGGACGGGAGACGGCGGCAGGCGATGTGCACTACGTTCGGCTGTGCTTCACTGAGCCGGGTCAAGCACCAACTGCGATCGAGATTGAGGTCGACGAGCTGGCAAGCGGAAGCGCTAGGCTGCACGGTGAGCTCTGCGCTCGAGCGATCAAGAACATCGCTCCGGACGCCGAGCTGTACCTTCTGGAGTGGGGGGGCTTGCCCGAGCGCGAGTGGTGGCTTCGGCTGATTGCCGAGGATCGGCTGATCATCGGAGGAGAGCTTGTGCACATTGATGTGCTCTCCGACTCGACGGAATCTCTCATCCCACTTGATCATGTCGATGGCCGCGGCAGCCTGGCGCGACTGGCTGATGAAGTGGTGCTGGGCGGCACCTTCTACACCAATGCGCTGGGCAACTTAGCATCCGGTGAGAGCACGGGAATCTCGTTCTACGGCGGAACGTTCACGGACCTGGACGCAGATGGCTACCATGACTTCGACCCCGAGGGCGAGACGGATATCGAACGCAACAGCTTGGCCGTGAATCTGCGCGGAAGCTGGTTCGGTTCAGGCTTGGCGCTCTATCTTGAATGGGCCGGCTGGCCTTGGAACGTGAACTTGCACGCAGAAGAGGAAGGCTGGGAGTGGACACTCGATGACGTCATCCGCGTCCAGGATCTTGACTTGGAGATCTACAGCAGTGATGCGTCGAGTGGTGAGCTGGAGCTTCTGGATGCGAAGCGGACCGAGCAGCTCCGGGTCCAGGATCTACTCGATCGCTTCGGATACGCCTATCCTGTCGAGATCCTGTTCGCAGGAGTGCCGTTCTTCACTCCCGGCGAGTCATTCCGGATCAAGGTTCGGAACACAACGGAGCTCTACCAATGGGAGGGAGCAGGCAACCAACCAGTGAGCTTCCACCTGTACCTTAGCGGTGTGAATGCGGTGCTCGATGTCCCGCAGCACTCCGCGTCGGGATCGTTCGTCAACGTCGGAGGAGCGAAACTTCCCGTGGGTGTTGGCGCCGTCGCCCGAACCGAGCAGGGGTGGCAGGTGGAGGAGTACAGCAGCAGAGGCCCCACATCCGACGGGCGGCTGAAGCCCGAGGTGGTGGCTCCAACCCAGTATGAGACACCCATTGAGGAGTACGAGTGCTTCGATGGCACCTCGGCCTCTGCTCCCATCGTTGCCGGTGTTGCGGCGTTGCTGGTGGATGCCGCACGCGCAGTTGGCGTTAACGGCAGTTCACAGAAGATTCGCGAAGCAATCTGTGGTTCTGCGGTTCCCCTCTGTGAGACAACAGGTGGGTGCCAGTTGAGCCAGCCGGTCGTCCAGGGACTTCTGCCCGATGCGCCGTTGTGGAACTACAACTCCGGCTTGGGAATGGTCAATGCTTGGGCCGCCTACAACTACCTGCGGTCAGGTGCAGGAACGGACTGAGTGGCGAGCGCTGGCGAGGTGTGACGTGGGCTGGGTTCAACCCGCTTCATCTGTTCTGGGACGGGCACGTGTGACTGTTTCGTGTGCCTGACGGTAGGTCACCGCTCGTAGGAGGGACGGCCATTCGAAGTCGCCGGTTCAGGTCTTCCGTTGTCTTGACGGCGTCAGTCGTTCTGCTTGGCGCTGCGGCACTCCACGCCAACGCAGGTGATCCCGACTGGGACCAAGCCGTCGGGCTCTTCAATCGGGCGCTTGCTGCTCAGACCGAGGCGCGCTTCCACGATGCGATCGATTCGTACGAGCAGGCACTCGAGATCTTCCGGGAGCTGGAAGAGCAG
>Ga0272441_10009766_pt1 | contig 14720 bp, 10 predicted proteins | sample SSMProp6N_FD_193582 | JGI IMG/M metagenome (GOLD analysis project Ga0272441, IMG submission 193582) | Marine sediment archaeal communities from Little Sippewissett salt marsh, Falmouth, MA, United States - SSM-Prop-6N | ecosystem: Environmental > Aquatic > Marine > Wetlands > Sediment ... | reverse complement strand
CCGCCATCCCGCGGTACGACTGTACCTTCGTGATCGCTGTCGTCAACGTCGTCTTTCCATGGTCAATATGTCCAATCGTTCCAATGTTGACGTGCGGTTTCGTTCTTTCAAATTTCTCCTTGGCCATGATGCCTCTGTGCTCCTTCAGCTTTTTTTTGCCGATTCTGAATTCGAATCAGGGCTTCCGGTATTTCTATTCCTTTAGAATTTTTTTCTTTAATTCTGAGCCTTGCAGCGCATTAAACCTTACCGCCGGATGACATCTGCTTTATTTCCTTCATGATCTCGTCGTAGAACGGTATTATCGTTTTGGCAAGATTCTCCGGTACCGGCCTGTACTCGGCAAACTCGGCAACCGACGTGGCACGTCCCTGGGAATTCGACCTGAGATGTGTCGCATATCCGAACAGCTGCCTCAGGGGAACCAGCGCAATCATGTTGACGGAGCCATCGCCACGTGTCTCAACTCGCTCGATCATTCCCTGTCGGCTGCTCAGATCACCGCTGATCGATCCCAGATATGCCTCCGGTGTTTCGATATCCACCTTCATCACAGGTTCCAGAAGAACCGGGCCGGCTATTTTGACCGCCTTCTCCACGGCCTGCGAACCGGCTATCTCGAAGGAGATATCATTCGAGTCAACCTCGTGATAACTCCCCCCAACCAGCCTGACCATCACATCAACGGACGAATATCCCGCAAGAACTCCGCTGTGAAGCTTTGCCATAACGCCCTTTTCGACCGCCGGGATAAATTCCTTCGGGACCTTGTCCCCCCCGACACTCGCCTCGAACGCGTTTCCGGCCCCACGCTCACGTGGTTCGACTTCCAGCTCCACACGCGCGTACATTCCTCGTCCACCGGTCTGGTGAGAGTAGGTCTCCTTCGCGGATGCCCTGTTCAGGATGGTCTCCTTGTATGCCACCTGGGGTGTTCCGACATTCGCCTCTACGTTGAATTCCCTTAAAAGGCGATCGGTTATTATATCCAGGTGAAGCTCGCCCATGCCGCTTATCACCGTCTGGCCCGTGTCCTCATTTAACGACGTCCGGAAGGTCGGATCCTCGTCCGCAAGTCGCCTCAGTGAATTCCTCAGCTTCTCGCCCTCGACCTGGTTACGTGGTTCGATCGCGATAGTGATCACCGGTTCAGGCTGGAAGATGCTCTCCAGTGCGATCATGTTCTTCTGGTCGCAGAGCGTGTCACCCGTCGTTGAAAGCTTCAGCCCTACGAGAGCTCCAAGCTCTCCCGCGCGAAGCTGGTCGACCGGCTCGCGCTTGTTGGCGTGCATGATAAGGATTCCGTTCGTTCTCTCACGCTTTTTAAGACGAGGATTCATCGAAACCTCACCCTTTTTAAGCGTTCCCGAATAAACCCTTGCATACACGAGACGCCCTACATGCGGATCCGTCGCAACCTTGAAAGCCAGAGCTGCCATCGGCCCGTCCGGATCAGCTTCACGGGTCTCGCCCTTCCCGGTGTGAGGATGTATACCCTTCACCGGCGGAACTTCGAGCGGGCTTGGACAGTAATCGATGATCGCGTCCAGAAGCGTCTGGATTCCCTTGTTCCTGAACGCGCTTCCGCACAGTACCGGAACGAAGGAGCCTGTCACGACACCCTTTCGAATCGCTTTCTTTAGCGTGTCGGTGCTGACTTCACCCTCGAAGAACTCTTCCATTAGTTCCTCGGACTGCTCGCTGGCCGTATCGATAAGCTTCTCGCGGTACTTCTCCGCCTCCGGAAGAAGGTCGGACGGAATCGGCATTCTCTCGTATTCGAGTCCCGCCTCGTCCAGCCACTTGACCGCTTCCATCTCGACAAGATCGATAACTCCCTCGAACGATGCCTCGCTTCCTATCGGAATCTGGATCGGGAGGGGTCGCGACCTGAGCCGCTTTTCAACCTGCTCGACAACACCGAAAAAATTCGCCCCGACCCTGTCCATCTTGTTGATGAAACAGAGCCTCGGGACGTTATAGCGATCGGCCTGCCGCCAGACAGTCTCGGATTGAGACTGAACTCCGCCTACCGCGCAGAATACCGCGATCACACTGTCCAGGACCCTCATCGAGCGCTCGACTTCCATCGTGAAGTCTACGTGCCCGGGGGTGTCAAGGATGTTGACGTGGTGCTTCTTCCACTCGCAGTAGGTCGCCGCGGACGTGATTGTGATTCCACGCTCGCGTTCCTGGACCATCCAGTCGGTCTGGGTAGTGCCCTCGTGGACCTCGCCGGTCTTGTGAATCCTGCGTGTGTAAAACAGCATTCGCTCGGTGACCGTAGTCTTACCGGCATCTACATGCGCCGCAATGCCAATGTTCCGAATCCTGACAAGATCGTATTTCATTTAACGCCCCCACACGTGTCACTGGCACCCCTGACAGGGGTGTAATTCAGTGACTGTATTTCGGAGAGCTCCGACCATTTGCCAGGTAAATCCCGCCCTTTAAATGATATGTATCGTCGAATCCTATGCTTCTTAATCGCTTCCCTGTTCACACCCGGTAATGCGCGAATGCACGGTTGGCTTCCGCCATCCTGTGCGTGTCGTCCTTCCTCTTGATCGTTGCACCGGTTCCGGACGCGGCATCCATGAGTTCATATGCAAGCTTCTCGCGCATCGGCTTGCCCTTACGCGCCCGTGCGAATGAGATGAGCCACCGCATCGCGTGTTCCATCTGCTTCTGCGGCTTGATGTCGATCGGGACCTGGTAGGTCGATCCGCCGACACGCCGGCTTTTTACCTGCACGTGCGGTCGCGCGTTCTCTAAAGCACGCTTGAAAACCTCGATGCCTTCCTCGCCGGTCTTTTCACTGATTATTTCCATCGCACCGTAAAAAATGCTCTCGGCAGTGGTTTTCTTCCCGCGCCACATCAGCTTGTTGATGAAGCGAGTGACGTTCTGGTCCTTGTAGACCGGATCGGGAAGTATCTCGCGTTTTGGTGGTTTCTTTCCTCTCATGGCTTCCTTGACTTCCGTGACTTTTTCAAAAAACGAACCCGGGTCCTTTCAAGGGCAAACCGGGTCGCACACAGGCGCATATTGCGCTCAGGGCGAGTCGTGGTTGGTTTCTTCGTCTCCGGTCAGTCCGGGACTACCCCTGCGACCCTGTATCGTAACCTTTAGTGGTTATATCCTTATTAATGTCTCCTAGCTCTTCGGACGCTTCGTTCCGTATTTGCTCCTGCTCTGCTTGCGATTTTCAACTCCGGATGTGTCAAGCGTGCCGCGAAGCACATGGTATCGTACTCCGCCAAGGTCCTTGACCCTTCCTCCACGAATAAGTACTACCGAGTGTTCCTGGAGATTATGACCGATTCCCGGTATGTAGGCCGTGACCTCGATCCCGTTCGTCAGACGTACACGCGCAACCTTTCTCAGTGCCGAGTTAGGTTTCTTCGGTGTGACCGTCCATACACGGGTACATACTCCCCGCTTCTGGGGGTTCGCTTTCAGAGCTGGCGCCTTGTTCTTCTTGGTTATTCTCTTGCGCCCGTGCCGTATTAACTGGTTGATTGTAGGCATAAAGCACCCATCTCGCGCCATAAAGGCGCGAAGAGGGAATGTAACATAATAGATACAGTGCGTCAAGTATAAACTGGCGAATTTTTAAAAATATTGCCGAAAATCCGGATTTTTGGATGTATTTCCAACATTATTATCAAAATTATGTTTAAACCTCCCTTAACAGCTGTACTGGACCTGAATTTCCGGTATTACTGCCGCGGCTTGAAGGATTACACATGCCAGTAATGATATCAGTTACCAGCCCGGAGGTACGCTTATGGAATCAAGTACACATCAAAAAGCCGGAGAATTTCAGCCTCCGGCATATCGATGGCTTAAAGTCACCAGTCTTAATTAACTCATCCCCACTTTGCCTGCCCGGATTATTCAGCGCACACTTTTCCGAAAAAGGTCAACGAATAAAGCCCGGCAATCCCCACAAGTATAAATACGATTTTTGAGATTACTGATACTTCCCCGCTGAACAGATTGTTCCCGAAAATGAGCGTTACGAGATCGACGTTCGCAATTCCTACAAGGCCCCAGTTGACCGCACCGACGATCACTAAAATAAGGGCAATAATGTTCACGACTTTCATCGCGATTCCTCCTCCATTAATTTGTTCTGAGGAAAATTATAGGTCCACATATGCAGATTAGTCAAATCTCGAAACTTTCATTTGCTACCTTGCTGCTCGTAATCTATACAATTGACATAAATACCTTTGCCATATGAAAAGGCCCGGCCCTCTCGGGCCGGGATCGGATTTTTTTTAACTATTAAAGAAACCCGGTTACTCGGTAAGTTCATCGGGGAAGAAAATACTGACAAAGTAACCGTCTGTTGAATTGCCATGAAGCACGAAGACGTTACCGTCGTAGTCGCCACCCTCGATTCGCAACGGGTCACTTGAAATCGAACTCGTGTCGCCAAACGTACCAAAGCTGGTCCCGGTTGCGTTGAACTTCCTGATCTCCGGATCACTCGTGCTGGCGTTTGTACCAAGGACATAGTAGTAGTTGGTGTTGTCACGACTGATGTCCAGCGGGTTGTTTCCGGATGCCCAGGATATTCCGTTAGAAGACAGGCTGTAGCAGATATATCCCTCCACCCTGTTCTCCGGTGCTCCTTCAACATAATAACAATAACTGCCACCTGAGGAGCTGGCCATTTCCGCACCCATGACGTAATCAAGATGCAGGCGCGTCGATCCGGTGGCGTTGGTCATGATATATCCGCTCCCGCCACTGTAACCGGTCGGTGCATACCTGTTTATCCAGATATAATCCGGCCAGAAGAATCCTGTCCAGGAACAGTGGTAGTTGTTGTAAGATGCTGTTGTAAATCCTGCAACCTCTACGCACTTTGTATAATTCGAGTGAGTGCCCAACGGGCTGCCAGTCGGGCTGAATGAACGGTTATAGGATGCCGAGGTGCGGTTACCTCCGCATATGAAGTAGCTGTTCGGGCTGACATCAATAAAATGCGCACCTGTGCCCGATGTAGCCAGCATTGCTCCCGTCTGATAGTAATCAACCTCAGTGTATCTCCAGACCTGGGCATCACTGTACTGAATGAGAAGATCTCCATCGGCGTGATCGATTGCGATATCACGTGCAATGACACCAGACCTTAGAGGAATGTTCTTGGCAGCATATGCCGTAATGTCGACCTCGACCGAACATTCGGTCTCGCCACCCTTATCGTCCTCTACAAGTACCCAAACCGGGCCAGTGTAATCCTCGTCATACATCTTGCTCGGATTATCATCTGTACCCTCTTCATACGGATCACCGTATGTACCGTCGCCATCGAAGTCCCATGAGAATGTAAGAGGGTCACCATCAGGATCTGTCGACCCGGACGCATCGAACTCGACCAGGGTCGCCCAGCCTTCGTATGGCATTGTCGGGCTGACAAGCTCAAGATCGCAGACCGGATCCTTGTTGTAGGGAATGTCCGAAATGTAGAGGTCATAGCGGAAGAATGCCGCAAGGGTGGCATCCGGTGCGGGGGCAGGATAATCGCAGGTATAGTCGTACTCACCATACTCGAGGATTACCCAGTACTCGTCGTAACCAGCCTCGGTCACATCATCTACCGTAAACTCTACGTGATAGGTCGAGTAAGTATCCGTCCCGCCAGTAAGCACTGTACCGGGATCGAATGACTCGACTGCGCTGTGTACGCCTGTCTCGATGAGGATCGTCGACGGTGCATGCTCCCAGATGAACGGGCTAATTTCGGCGATGAAATCTCCGCCCCAGTCCGTGTCACTTACATAGTAAATGCTGTCCGTCAGATCTACCGATAACGCTACCGCCTCGACCGCATTCTCCACAAAGTCGGCAGGATCATCGTTCGCTGTCGGCTCGCCCCATGTCGCAAGTATCGCGTATCCGTACGCAACACCGGGTGTCGGGACCGGGAAACGGAGATAGTAGTTTCTGGTATTCGTGGCGCCTGCACTGAACAGCCCGTGCCCATCGGCGTTCGTGCCGTCAGTCAACCACTCCCATGCGTCGGATTCCGGATCAAGTCCGTCGCAGAAATACTTGTAGCCATTAAGCGTCGCAGTCAGCTTGTCCTGGTAACCAGGCGTTGCGAGTTTACCCTGCAGGTAACCAAGAACTCCCGGTGCGATAAACTCGTCTGCATTGAACCATCGGGTGTATCCATCAGGATTTCCAACCGGTGCATCGTAAGGATCCATATACTCGTCATCAAGTCCTTCGGGATTGTAATCCTTCATGTGCTGATCGGTTACCAGTGACGGATAGTCAAGGTTCGAGCCATAGCTCAGGGTTTCTGAACCCGAGCCCATGAATACACCTCGTACATCGTAACCATCGTACTGGTGGATTCCCGGAAACGGGTGTGTGATTGAGACATCAATGTCTACATCAACGTAATCCGGGCCAACCGGCGTTCCGAAAATATCAAACGCGAGGTTAGCAGGATTTCCGTTGACAAACTGGACCACGTTCGCGGTGAACATGGCGTTGTGATTCGGTACCGCTTCGACTGCCTGGTTGGCTTAATCGAAGTACAGATCGTAGTAGCCCCAGAGATGTGTCTGGGTCTGTCCCGTGTTAGATAGATTTTCAGTGAAACCGGGAACGGTATCCGGGGTGACGGGCGACACACCGCTACCTGAACAACCCAGCGCTATAACCGCAACAACAGCGATTACAGCATGGAGCAGAGCCCATCTGTTCATAATAGCCTCCTAGGTTTTTTTTACATGCTTACTGAATGCCTGTTATTAACAGGCTGTTTCCAGAATCCTGCTTCTCTATGCTACCTTCAGCCAGCCTTCACCGGCATTGTTTTCACAATTCGCTCTACTCCTCGCTGAACCACACGGGGCCTACGTATGTATCCCAGCCCCAGCCATACGATCCGATCCGTATCCATTTTAGCGTCTCCGGAGGTGGATCGATCGACATCAGGTCCAGCGTCTTCTTTTCATGCCACGTATCCTCTGTCACCTGCTCCTGTGAGTGGGTGGTCACATACCACGGTAACCATGCGGTATCCCACTGCCACTGCCCGTCGAACTCACCATCCCAGCCAAACCATGCCTGCCTCCAGTAAGGCGACATCCCGGTGCCATCGTCATACACTACATGCACCGCGATGTCCATCTCGCCTCCCATCCACCCGTCCCCGTAAAGTGTCGAATGGTCAATATTTAAAAAGAGGTTTAAATACAGCTCATCTAAGCTGCTTACATCATAATCACCAAGATCCTGGTAGATCCATGTAACCCCGCCATCACTGGTTCCGGAACGGTGGAAATGGACAATGTGACGGAACGTGTCCTGCGGGATTATCTCCTCTATGTAGGTCGCGGACGGCGTGCCGCCATGGCCGTGTGTCCAGTCACCCCATAGACCATCCCAGAAGTTACCATTGCCGATGATCCCGAGAGGATCGATCATTCTCACCTGCGTAATTTCGGTATCGCAGCCGGTCCCGGTTACACGGAGTGTCGAATCGTAATATCCGGGCACCGTGAAAGCGTGCGTGGTGTTTCCGTCCGTTTCACTTTCGTAATCCCATATGCAGTCGCCCTCAAAGTCCCACTCGTACAGATTTATTGTTCCGGTCGAGTCGTTTCCTTCGAACTCGCCCGCAAAATCGATAAATCCGATCGTCGGACTAATACGCGAAACCGCTGTCGGTGGCGTCCACGTTCCAACATGCACGTGAAGCTTCTCGGATTCATCCAGTGTATCCGTGAGACCCGCCTCGTCGGTTACCCGAAGATCGACGTAATAATCCCCCGCTGAATTGTAAACGTAAGTCGGATGATCATCGGTACCTGAGTCGTACGGATCGCAGAATGTTCCGTCTCCGTCGAAATCCCAGTCCCAGCATGTGATAAGACCGTTGGGCGAATAAGACTGGTTCCCGTCAAATGTCACCGACTCCCCGGGGACCACCCACAGGCATGAGCATGCTTCCGCGACCGCAACCGGCGGATCACCCGCAGGCTCATCTAAAATGGGGACTTCAACAAGATTATATGACGCGAGTATCCCGTCCGGAACCGCTCCGCCAAGCCCGTAATCATATATATCGGGCACCGATGAGCTTACCCGGACCAGGATCATCTGGTCATCAAGTCCATCCGGTTCAACGCCCGGTATATCTATTTCATAAACACTGGATACCCCGGTTCCAGGACCTGCGACAAGCATTGAAGGATCAAGCAGCACGGGTGACGGAATGAGCGGCCCAGGGCTCTCGATTGCTATCTCGCCGATTTCCCCGGTAACTGTGCTCATATGCGCGAGGCATCCCCAGTCAAATACTTCAAGGTTTAAATGAAGGTCTCCGCCCTTCTCGGATGGCGACACATAATATGCCGTTGAACCATTGTCACTGATTTCAAGATGAAAGGCCTCGTCCACGTTCGCCTCCATCGGGAAATCATCCGGGATGTTCTCCGGGGGATTAACCGTCGGTTCCACGTACGATGCGATTACCGCATACTGGAAATCCAGCGGCCCGTCGGGCCAGAGAAGAGAATAGTGACGATAATTAACATTTCCCGGTTTGAAGCATCCCCTGTCAGCTATATTATTTTCCTCGACAAAGAAGTCTTTTACATTTACCCCGGCATCCAGGCCATCCGCATAATATTTGTAAGGATTAAGAGTTGCCAGAGGTTTATATCCGGGTGATCCGGCCCCGCCGGGAGTGAACCCGAGAAGACCGGGGGTGGTGAATTCGGGCGCGTTCATCCATCGTGTATACCCATCCGGATTAAGCTGCCTTGCCGTCTCCGCGCCACCGTACATCACTCCGGGGTCTGAATTGGACTTGTACTGCCAGTCCTGCATGAAAATACCCCGAACATCAAATCCCGTGTACATGTCGAGTCCCGGAAACGGGTGCTGAAGCCCGACATCTACATCGATCAGTATGTAGCCCGGGTACGTATCGAAACTCACAACCATGTCCTGCAGTTTAAAATTGTTGAGCGATCCCGCAGGCGGCTGAAGAAACATTGTAACGTTCGCCACGAACTGGCTTCCCCGAACTGGTGTTACCTCGTACGTCGCGCTTTCCGGATCGATTGAAACATCCCAGATTCCCCAGCAGACAGGAGCGTTGCCTGCGGAATAGTTTGCGGAATTATCAGTCGATTCAGGCAGTACGGGTGACCCTCCGGACATTGTGCATCCGGACAGTACAAACAATGCTACCAATGCGGCAGTTAAAAAGTTGCGGTACATCGGGCAGGCCTCCCTACTTCAAATATTATGGCTTATTATAGCAGAAAAATGATTCTATTTCATATCGGAAAACAAATAATTCCTGTTGATTAAGTTTTTTCCAGTATGTTGAAAATGTTAAAATCAGTGTATAATGAATAATAGATCAAAATCGGGCCTGACCAGTTATTATGCGGGCTTTCTATTTGATTTTTTACCCATTAACACTATCCTTTCACTTTCGAAGGGAGACCGTATGAAATTTCCAGGTATTAAAACTTTGCCGGTGGTTACATTATTTCTGTTTCTGTTGTTATCAGCAGTCGCTTTATCATGCAGCAACAATAACCCCGGATCAGCCTCACTGTCAGACGAAACCTTCAACCGTGCAGACGGCCAGTCAGCCCCTTCTCGTGTTGCAGAAGGTTTCATCGGGTCCATCGCGACAACATGCTCGGAGGATGTCGTAAAGTACGGCAGTTTCCTTTTCGTCGCGGATGGTCCCGCAGGGATCAAGGTTGTCGATATCTCGAGCAAGTCGAATCCCGTACTCGCCGCATCGGTCCGGACTACATACGCCATCCGTGTTTACGTTCATGGTAATTATCTCTACGTCTGCGATGGGCCTGCGGGCCTTAAAGTGTTCGACATTTCCGACCCTGTACACCCTGCAATGACTTATTCGGTCGACACCGAATGGTCAACTTCCTGCGCCTTCTACGAAAACTACCTTTACATGGGCGACTATTTCGACGGATGGAAGGTCTTCGACATTACTGATCCATCAACCCCGGTGCTTGTGACTCACATGTACAACGTTCACGGACGCGACATCGCTATTCTAGACAACAAGGTGCTCCTGAGCGATTCGGCGTACGGAATCGTTGCTTACCAGATAGACGACCCGACCGCCCCTACCTGGGTCTTCTCAAACGTCGACTGGGTAGGGAATTATGAGGATATTGTCGGTTATAACGGTTACGCAATCACATCCAGGAACGATGAACATTCACGATTAATGGTCTGGTACGTCGATAACCTTCTCCAGGCCGGGCACGCATCCAGTAAAATGTCCGCCCGGTTTATCGATGGCATGACTTCATTCGAAAGCAACCTGATCGTGGCGTGCGGCGAGGAGGGCATTATCGGTTACTCGATGCTGGGACTTCCAAACCTATGGCAGAACTTCTCCCTCGACACTCCCGGATATGCACGCAGGGCTAAAACCGATGGTTCTTACCTCTATGTCGCCGACATGAACTCTGTTCGCATTTACGAGTACAATCCTGTGGGATGTGGATCATGAAAACGCTGCGATCACTCCTCCTCATTCTTGCAGTTATAGTAACCCCTGCACTTCTCGTCTCCTGCGGTGGTGGTGGAGATCCTGAACCCGATCCCCCTTCAAATAGTCCGTGGGCCGATTTCACCAACCGGACGGCACTCTACGGCGATCCGCATATTCATACAGTCCTTTCAGACGGTGACGAGTCTCCCGATTACGCGATCAGGTATGCGCGCGATGTTGTCGGACTCGACTGGTGCGTAATAACAGACCACGCGGAAGTTCTTCACCCGGACGCAATTCCCTACTACCGCACGCTCCCCGGAAAATACACTTCGAATGGCGAGTTTTCAGTCCTCTTCGGCTTCGAATGGACAAGCAACTGGTTCGGCCACAGAAACATCTACACTACCGACAATACGATCCCGATTTTTCCATCTTTCGGGGATACCCATTTCCCTTACCAGATGTGGGCCGCGCTTGATGGCTACGACGTGATCACCGTCTGCCATCACCCGATGATCAAGTCCAATCACACGTGGTACAACTACACCAATCCGCTCGAACGTAACGTCGAGTTCTACTCCAAGTGGGGCCTGTCACTGTTTCCGGGAAACGACCGTCCACTTGTAGAATATGACGAACGCTATGGTGTTTTCTCCGCACTCATTAAAGGTAACCGTTACGGACTGATAGCCGGGACCGACACCCACATGACCCGTCCCGCAAGCTACCTTCTTGAAAGCAGGCAGGAGGCAGCGCTTGAATATCCCAATCCCGGCATCACCGGCGTATGGGCCACGTCCAACACTCCGGATGCCATCTACGAAGCCCTGAAATTCCGTAGAACCTACGGGATGTCGGGCACAATGATCGAGCTCATTTTCTCTGTAAATGGAAAAATGATGGGATCGGAGATAACCTCGTCCGATCCACCGCAGATCTACTACACGGCCAGCGCTCCTGATGTTGTTGCCCAGGTAGATATAATCAAAATCGATGAAACCAGTGTGAATGTAATAAAGACATGGAACCCGAACTCAAATTCGGCAAGTGGCAATTTCACCGACCAGAGTTACGCGAGTAACGCTTCCTACACGGTTGTCGTGACCCTTGAGAACACCGACATCGCAATGGCGTCACCGGTATGGGTGGATATCATTCCCTGACATTAAATCAGTTCTAAATTTACCCGACTTAAGTACCATGCCCGGCCCGGGCATGGGCCGTTTCATGGGCGGTTACAGGCGCCGTGGCGGCCCGCCCATGAACCCTCACTCACTCCACGTATACCTCGATCTCCTTTATGCACCATCCCGGATAATCCGCCTTCCCCATGCCTTCCTCTAATCCGGCGTAGTAAAAACCGATCTGTATAGTCTCGCCCTTAAGCGACCAGTCGAGCATGAACTCACTCGTCCACGGAGTCGACTCCGATCCCCACAGCCCGAACGGCTGTACAGCCCCGAACGCGCGGTTCTCCCAGATATCGTCATCCTGCGGATCCGGAAAAACCGAACACCAGCATCCGGGTGCCCCTACGACGAGATTCATCGGATTCACCGAGTTGAAGTTCTGCCCGGATTCGTGCATAAGCCACGGATACGTGTCCGAGTTCAGATACCAGTCACCTGTTTCGCCCAGCCTGTAGCCGATAAATCCACCGGTATCGAATCCCGCCGGATTCGGCTCGAACAGCCACGGCGTGTTGCCCCCGCCCCAGTGAACGACCTTCAGGTACATGTCGAACGGATCGAGATCGGTTCCCGGAAGCTCGATATCCGGTGTATATATCCACGAGTTTATGCATCCGGTCAGCATCGAATCAATATTGCCATTCTCGTCCCAGACTTCGGCCGACGGGACGTACTGCCAGTAATTCTCACTTACCATGGGATCACCCGATCCCGATGTCCCCACCCAGTGAAAGAGCGTGCTGTCGAAAACAGTGATATCGACCTCCACTCCACATGACGACTGACCGCCGTATGAATCATCGAGAAGAACATACGCCATTCCGTCGTAGCTCTCCGCGTAATCATGGAACGGATGGAAGGGATTTCCCGTAAACAGGTCTCCAAACTCCCCATCACCATCAAAATCCCACGAATACGTCAGGTCGTCACCGTCCGGGTCATATGATCCCTCTGCGCTGAACTCCACGTTCACGCTTCCGAATCCCTCTGCAGGCATCGGAGTATGCACGACGATATCGCAGACCGGATCCTCGTTCTCCGGGTTCGGATTCTCGTCGAGAACCGTCACCGGGAACCTGAAAAACGCCGCTATTGTCTCTTCTTCTGCAAGATTCGGGACATCGTAGGGATTCGTGTAGTACTCATCATGATATTCGACGATCAGCCACGCGTATGTTTCTCCGGCTGATGTCAGGTTATCCGGCTGAATCCCGACCGCGTACGTGCACCAGTTGTCGGTCCACGATTCCACGATCATGTCGTCGATTGAAAAATCATAGAGCGTGCCGAATATCGGCGATTCGACGTACATGTGGTACTTACTCATCACACCGCCCGGACCGGGTCCGGCTCCCCATGAGTAGACCCCGATATCCAGTCCGAGAGTTCCACCGTTATCTGTATCGTCAACATAAAACGGATGCGACGAGATTTCTATCGATGATGAAACCGCTTCGATCGCATGCGTCGGGTGATCGTCCGGATCTGGCCCCTCCCAGTTCGCGATCACCGCGTACCCGTACTTCATCATCTTGTCATCCGGGAACCTGAGGTAATACTCTCGCGAGTTTGTTGCTCCCGATGAAAATACCCCGTCCGTATCATTCATTGAATCGGTCAGCCATTCAAAGACATTCTCGTCGTCTCCAAGTCCGTCCGCGAAATACCTGTACGGACAGATCGTCGATGTTCCCGCGTATCCGGCAGGCGCAAGCTTGCCGGGAGTGTAATTGAACAGCGGCATCCCACCACCTGTGCATTCAGGCATGTTGAACCAGCGTGTGTAACCGTCAGGCCCACCGCACACCGACTGAACCGACTCGTCCGGCATGAACTGATCCACATCATTCATCGGGGCGACCACGTTGAATCCGTACTGAAGCGGTTCCGAACCATCCCCCATGAACACTCCCCTTACATCATATCCATTGTATTTGGGAAATCCCGGGAACGGGTGAGTGATTGAAATCGTCAGGTGAATATCAAGATAATCGGGGCCGGGAATAACATCGTGAATGTCAAATCCGAGCGATGCTGGCTGCATGTTGAGAAAATTCACGACGTTGACCGTGAACATTCCCGTACGGTTCGCGACCGGGACCATCTCGCACGTCACCGGGTCGAACTCGATATTCCAGTACCCCCAGAGATGCGTATTATCGGACGATGCCGAACATCCGGATTCCTGTAAATCTTCAGGGGGGGTGACGGGTGCGAATCCACCGGACGAGCATCCGTTTATTAAAACCGCAAGCAGAATGACCTTGATCAGGGCGATTGTAAAGCGATACATATCTTTCCTCCTACTGATTTCGAGTGCCGGGTCAGGGCATCGGTTAAGATAACAGATTGCTGATCCGGGATCAATCTTATCGCATTTTATTTTACGGGGAGAAAATTTTACTGAAAAACCTGGTTCCCTATCCTGAATCCGGTAGCGTGATAGTCCGCGATCCCCTCCGGCTCGTCCGGAAATTCACCGACCATCCCCTCCATCATGCCATCCACCCATGCCGCGTCCCTGCTGATCCCCATTACGTTGTAAGAATAACCGCTAGTGCGATGCCCGTCCATGTTCCCGAGCCTCAGTGTCGCCCACGATCCGAGATCGATCTCCACTCCCCAGTACCGCCTTACTACCTCAGTCTCCTCGCTCGACGGCCACGTCTTCATTCCCATTCTTTCTGTATCCGACGCGATCCTCAGCCACGCGGTCGGTTCCACAGCCCATCCCGTGCGGATCGTCTTCGTCCTCTCCCCCGTAATGCCGTCCCTGAACGGAAGATAATCGCAGTCAAGCTGATCGTACACGACCCCGAACTTAACTCCCGGAATTATTGCCTGCTGGAGTCCCGATGAATAACCCTCTCCTGTTCGCCGCCACGTCACCCCGTCCGGAAGTTCATCGCCGGACGTGAAAAGATACTCGTTCGATCTGTGCGCGAATCCCCAGTAACCACCCGGCCAGAGATGAAATCCGGCTCCCTGGTAGCGGTCAC
>Ga0272441_10009765_pt1 | contig 14721 bp, 7 predicted proteins | sample SSMProp6N_FD_193582 | JGI IMG/M metagenome (GOLD analysis project Ga0272441, IMG submission 193582) | Marine sediment archaeal communities from Little Sippewissett salt marsh, Falmouth, MA, United States - SSM-Prop-6N | ecosystem: Environmental > Aquatic > Marine > Wetlands > Sediment ... | reverse complement strand
CTTGAGTTCGGCGACCTTCTTGGGGTACTTGGCGGCGAGGTTGGTCGTCTCGCCGAGGTCCGAGGCCAGGTCGTACAACTCCTCGACCTGCTCCCGCTGGGTGTCCCGGGCGTAGCCCGGAACGCGGTGCTTGGCCCGCAGGTACTTCCACTTGCCCTGCCGGACGGCGTTGCCGGCATAGTAGAACGTATCGCGGCCCTTGTCGGTCTTGCCCAGCAGCAGCGCCGTCTGGTCCACGCCGTCGATGACGCGGTCCGTCGGCACGGTGTACCCCGCGAGGTGGGCGAAGGTCGGCAGGAAGTCGATCGTCGCGAAGAGCCCGTCGCAGACCCTCCCGGCCGGGACCTTCCCCGGCCAGCGGACGATACAGGGAGCGCGGTAGCCGCCCTCGTAGCAGGAGCCCTTCCCGGCCCGCAGCGGCCCGGCCTCGCCCCAGAAGATCGAGCCCTTGGGATGCCCCTTCTTCCTGGTGGTATACGCGGGCTGGTTCCAGGGGCCGTTGTCCGTCGTGTAGATCACCAGCGTGTTCTCGCGCAGACCCAGCGAATCGAGCACGTCCAGCAGACGGCCGGTCTCGTGATCGAACTCCTCCACGACGTCGCCGTACAGGCTGCCCTTCGACTTGCCCCGGAACCGCGGCGAGGCGTTGATGATGGTGTGCATCATCGTGTGGGCGAGATACAGGACGAACGGCTTGGCGGGATCGCGCTGGTTCTTGAGGTAGTCGACGGCCTTGTCCGTGTACAGCCGGATCAGGCTGCCCATGTCGCTCGTCCTGCCGGCCGGGTCGTTGTTCTCGTGAAAGGCCACGCTCCCGCTGTCGTTCGCGCCGAGCGTGCCGAAGTAGTAGTCGAAGCCCTTCGCGTTGGGCATGCGCTCGAGGACTGCCTTGCGGTTCGAGACGTCCCACTTCCCGATGCAGGCCGTCTGGTAGCCGACGGCCCGGATCCGCTCGGCGAAGGTGATCTCGCTGGCCGGCATGCTCCAGCCCTTGCTGCGCAGCGGGTAGCGCCCCGTCAGCAGCGCCGACCGCGACGGGCCGCAGACCGCCTGGGCGTAGAAGCTGGTGAACCGCGTGCCCTCGGCCGCCAGCCGGTCCATGCGCGGCGTCCGGTTCTTCTTGTTTCCGAAGCAGCCGAGGTCGGCGTAGCCCTGGTCGTCGGTGAAGATAATCAGGAGGTTCGGCCGGGGGGCCTTGGGCCCCGCCGCTTTGGCCTCCTGAGCGATCAGGCGGCGGCACCGCGACAGGGGAACGGCCGCCACGCCCAGCCCCAACGCCTGGATAAACCGGCGACGACTTGTCTTTGCGTGCTTCATCGGTTGTGGCCTCCGTATCAGCCAGGGAACGAGTCGTGCCCCGGCCTCAACAGGACCGCCACGCGCCGGGACGAGCCATGCGGCCATTATGGTCGCTCCCCGTCCCGAAGGGAAGCGGCGGGCGGGCCCGATGGATCGCCGGGCTTGACCGCGCGTGCGGCGGCGGTAGACTCGTCTGCCCCGTTGGCAAGGGCTCGTTGCCGGACCCGGCGGGGGAAGGAGAGGTTCGCAGTGATGAGAAACTGGTGGACGGCCGTCGCGTTGGCGTGCTCGCTTGCCGCCCCGGCCTTCGCGGGGCGGGGAGCTTCCCTGCCGGCGATCCCGATCCGCTTCACGCTGGAGCGGAGCGGCTACGTGACGCTGGTGATCGAGGACGCCGCCGGCCGGCGCGTGCGGAACCTGATCGCCGAGACGCCCCTTCCCGCCGGGCCCCATGCGATCGGCTGGGACGGGCTGGACGACCTCGGCCGCGACGTCGACGCCGCGCGCCACGCGATCTACCACGTCCCGGGCAAGGTCGTGCCCCCCGGCCGCTACCGCGTGCGCGGGCTGGTCCGCCCGAAGCTGGGCCTGACCTACGAGATGACGCCGTACAACGAGGGCCGCCCGCCCTGGCGGACGTCCAGCCCGGCCAGTGAATGGCTGGCCAACCACACCCCGCCCAGCGCCGTGCTGTTCGTGCCGGCAGGCGTGGCCCCGTCGCGTCCGGCCGGGCCGTCGCCCGGCGGGCAGGTGCTCGTGGGCAGCTTCGTCAGCGAGGGCGGCAGCGGCCTGGCGTGGCTGAATCTCGACGGGCGAAAGCTCCACGGGCAGATGTGGATCGGCGGGGTCTGGACGGGGGCGTCGCACCTGGCCCGGGACGACGGCCCGAAGCCCGTCGAGGGCGTCTACGCCTACACCGGCGCGTCGTGGAAGGGCGACAAGTACAACAACTACCGCCCGGAGCTGCGGCTGTACGAGCTGGTCTCGGCGGAGCACAAGGGAAAGCGGCCGGGCGACCGGCGTTTCGGGCACGGGGAGGACCGCCCCGTGCTTCGCCCCAACTACACCTTGCCCGCCCCGGCCTCGCCGAAGACGATGTCCCGTCCGGGCCTCGGCGGGCTGGCCGTCCGCAACGGCGTGCTGGTCGCCACGCTGCCCCAGGCCAACCGCGTGGTGTTCCTCGACACCGCGGCCCATTGCGCGATCGGCACGGCCGGGCTGGACGATCCGCGCGGCGTGGCCTTCGACGCGAAGGGCAGGCTGCTGGCGCTGTCGGGCACGAGGCTGCTGCGCTTCGAGCTGCCCGCCTCCCTGCAGTCGGCGAAGGCGGACCGCGGGCCGGCCCCGAGCCCCGCCGGGCCCGAGCGGTCGCTGCCGGCGCCCGAGGTGATCGTGAAACGGGGCCTGGACGACCCGCAGCAACTGGCCCTGGACGACGGGGGCGAGATCTACGTCAGCGACCGCGGCAAGAGCCACCAGGTGAAGGTCTTCGACGACGACGGCACGGCGCGGCGGGCGATCGGCCTGCCCGGCGGGCCGAGGGTCGGCCCCTACGACCCCCGCCGCATGCACAACCCCAACGGCGTGACGATCGATTCCAAGGGCCGGCTGTGGGTGGCTGAGACCGACCACTCGCCCAAACGCGTGAGTCTCTGGACGCGCCAGGGGGAGTTCGTCCGTGCCCTGTACGGCCCGCCGGAGTACGGCGGGGGCGGCTGCCTCGACCCGGCCGACAAGTCGCGGTTCTACTACGCGGGCATGGCCCTCAAGCTGGACTGGGCCCGCGGGACCAGCGAGCCGACCACGATCTTCTACCGCGGGGACGTCAACCCGTTTGGGGCCTGGCGATCCGGGCCGCCCCAGACGCCCATCCGCCGCGGCGGGAAGACCTACCTGACCAACTGCTTCAACTCCAACCCCACCGGCGGGGCGCCCAACGCGATGATCTGGCTGCTCCGCGACGGCGTGGCCGTGCCGGTCGCCGCCGTCGGGCGCGTGGCCCACTGGCGCCGGTTCGAGGCCCTCGAGCCCTTCTGCGTGCGCTGGTCCGGCTGGGTCGTGCCCGAGCACTCGGAGACGTACACCTTCTACGCCCGGACGCGCGACGGATCGCGGCTGTGGATCGACGACGAGAAGGTGATCGACAACTGGCAGAACAAGCCGCACCAGGACCAGGGCACGGCGGCGCTGACCGCGGGCAAGAGGCACAAGCTGGTGATGGTCTACCGGCACGTCAGTGGAGAGGCGTCGGCGAAGCTTGAATGGTCCAGCGCGAACCGCCGACGTCAGACCGTGCCCGCCGAGCGGCTGTTCCCGGCCGAGGACGCCGGCGCGGACAACAACGGGCTGACCGCCCAGTATTACGCCGGCGCGGATTTCGACCAGTTGAAGCGCACCCGCGTCGACCCGAAGATCGACTTCCGCTGGAAGGAGGTCGGGCCGCTGGCGTCCGAGCCGAACCCCTTCCGCAGCCGCTTCCCGAAGGCCGACCGGCCCGGGCGGGTCCCGGCCACCTTCGCGTGGTCCGACGCCGACGACGACGGCCTCATGGAGCCCGAGGAGGTAACGTTCCACCCCGCCGAGGCCCGCGGCATCACCGTCATGGGCGACCTGACCGTGCTGACGTCCACCGCCCTGGCGCTGCGGCCGAGGGGCTTGACGCCCGGCGGGGCGCCCCGGTACGACGCCGCGAAGGCCGAGCGGCTTCTGGAGGGCACGCAGCGTCCGGCCTCGTCAGGGGGCGACCAGGCGCTGCTGGGCAGGGACGGGCGGCTCGTGTTGACTGTCGCGCCCGAGCCGTTTGCGCGGCAGTCGGTCGGCGGGGGCCGCGGCGGCAAGGCCGACTGGTCCTACCCGAGCCTCTGGCCGGGCCTGCACGCCTCGCACAACGCCCCCGTGCCCGAGCGCCCGGGCGAGCTGACGGGCACGACGCGCCTGCTGGGCCTGCCGGTGACGCCCCGCGGCTCGGACCTCGGACCGGTCTGGGCGATCAACGGCAACATGGGCAGCGTGTACCTGTTCACGATGGACGGGCTGTTCGTGGCGACGCTCTTCGCCGACTGCCGCCGCGGCTCGTGGTCGTTCCCCGAGGCCCGGCGGGGCATGCCCGTCGACGAGGCGTCGCTGGGCCAGGAGAACTTCTGGCCGTCGATCAGCCAGACCGCGGGCGGGGAGATCTACCTCGTAGCCCGCAACGGCAGCATCGTCCGCCTGGAGGGCCTGGAGCAGGCCCGGCGCCTGCCTCCCGTCGAGCTGGACGTCACGCGCGAGCAGCTCCTCGCCGCCCAGGCGGCCCTGTCGGCGGAAGAGGCCCGGCGCCAGAAAGAAACCGAACGCCGCGCCGACCGCCCCCTGCTCGTCGCGATTCGCCTGGACCCCCCCGCCGTGGACGGGGAACTCGACGACTGGGCCGACGCCAACTGGGTCCCCGTCGACCGGCGCGTCAAGCAGGTCGGCGACTGGGGCCACGTGCCGGTCGAGACGAAGGCGGCGGTGGCCGTCTCCGCCGGCCGGCTGTTCGCCGCCTTCCAGGTGGACGACCCGGACCTGCTGAAGAACTCCGGCCGCTCGCTGCCCAACCTGTTCAAGACCGGCGGGTGCCTGGACCTCCTGATCGGCGCGGACCCGAAGGCGGACCCGGCCCGCAAGCAAGCCGCGGCGGGCGACCGGCGGCTGCTCGTCACGCGGGTGGAGGGCAAGACGGCGGCCGTCCTGTACACGCCCGTCGCCCCCGGCGCGAAGGGCGAGCCGGTCCCGTTCGGCTCGCCGCTGCGAACGATCCGATTCGACCTCGTCGAGGACGTCAGCGCCCGCGTCACCCTCGCGGGGCGGACGATCGACGACACGCGGCGGAAGATCAAGACGGCGGCCTTCGAGCTCTCCGTGCCCCTGGAGACGCTGGGGCTTCGCCCGCGGTCCGGCCTGAGAATCCGCGGGGACGTGGGCATCCTCCGCGGCAGGGATTTCCAGACGCTCCATCGGGTCTATTGGCACAACAAGTCGGCCGGCCTCGTCTCCGACCTGCCCAGCGAGGCCGAGCTTCGCCCCGACCTCTGGGGCACCTGGCGCTTCCAGATCGAGGCGGCCCGCTCCCAGTCGTAGGCGCGGCCCGGTGTGCCGGATTCGGGCTACCCGTGCCGCGGGTACGAGGGTATGCTGCCGCCATGGCGTGGCGCGGTTCCCGTCGATGAAACGCCCGCAGAAGATCGGGGCGTCCCGAACGACGCGGAGACCTAGCCCCGACCCCCAGGGCATCCCCGACAAACAGTCCAAGCGTAGAAGGAAAGGAGTGCTCCATGTTCCGCAAGAGCGCCGTGATCTGCCTCCTGGCATCCCTGGCCGCGTTCGGCCCGGCCGCCCACGCCGCGGAGGACGTCCTGATCGCCGACTTCGAGGGCACGGATTACGGGGACTGGAAGGTCACCGGCGAGGCCTTCGGGCCCGGGCCCGCGAAAGGGACCTTGCCGGGGCAGATGGCCGTCTCCGGCTTCCAGGGCAAGGGGCTGGTCAACACGTTCTACAAGGGCGACGGCACGGTGGGGACGCTGACCTCGCCGCCGTTCCAGATCGAGCGAAGGTACCTCTGTTTCCTCGTCGGCGGCGGGGCGCACGCGGGCAAGACGTGCATGAACCTGCGGGTCGGCGGGAAGGTCGCGCGGACGGTCACGGGGCCGAACGACCGCCCCGGCGGGTCCGAGCGGCTGGCGTTGAGCATGTGGGACGTGACCGACCTCGCCGGCAAGACGGCGACCATCGAGATCGTCGACAAGGCCACGGACGGCTGGGGGCATATCAACATCGATCACGTCTACCAGACCGACACGAAGCCGAAGGTCCCGCCGGCCCCGAAGCTCGGCGCGTTCTCGAAGCAGATGACGGTCGACCAGAAGTACCTCCTGCTCCCGATCCAGAACGGCGCGCGGAAGTGCACCGTCGAGCTGACCGTCGACGGCACGCCCGTCCGGCGGTACGGGACCGAGCTGGCGACGGACGCCAACTCGGTGAGCTGGTGGGCGTTCTTCACGATCGAGTCGTACAAGGGCAAGCCCGCCGCCGTCCGCGCCAACCGGGCGCCCGAGAAGGGCTTCCAGCTCATCCGCCAGTCGGACACGATCCCCGGCGAGGAGACGTTCTACACCGAGGCCCTCCGCCCGCAGTTGCGCTTCAGCCAGAAGGTCGGCTGGAACAACGACACGAACGGGATGGTCCACTACGACGGCGAGTGGCACGTCTACTTCCAGCATAACCCGGTCGGCTGGAAGTGGGGCAATATGACGTGGGGGCACTTCGTCAGCACGGACCTGGTCCATTGGCGGCAGCTCCCCAATGCCCTGTTCCCGTCCACCATGGCGAAGGGGGCGTGCTTCTCCGGCAGCGCGGCGGTGGACGTGCACAACACGGGCGGCTGGCAGGAAGGCAAGGAGAAGGCCCTCGTGGCGGCGCTGACGGACACCGGGGCCGGCGAGGCGATCGCCTACAGCACCGACCGCGGGCGGACGTTCACGTGGTACGCGAAGAACCCGGTCGTCAAGCACAGCGGTCGCGACCCGAAGATCGTCTGGTACGCGCCGGGCAAGCACTGGGTGATGGCGGTCTATGACCAGAGCAAGGAGCACGGGCGGAACGTCGCGTTCTACACGTCGAAGGACCTCAAGGCGTGGAAGGTCCAAAGCCATCTCAAGGGCTACTACGAGTGCCCCGAGCTCGTCGAGCTGCCCGTCGACGGGGACGAGTCCAACACGCGGTGGGTGGTCTTCGCGGCCGACGCGCGGTACGCCGTCGGGCGGTTCGACGGCCAGACGTTCACGCCCGAGCACGAGGGCAAGCACCGGGTGCACTACGGGTCCTACTACGCCTCGCAGATCTTCAGCAACCCGCCGGACGGGCGGTGGATTCAGATCGGCTGGGCCCGCATCGCCATGCCCGGCATGCCGTTCAACCAGGCCTTCACGTTCCCCCACCGGCTGACGCTTCGCACAACCCCCGACGGCATCCGCATGTTCGCCACGCCGATCCGGGAGCTCGCCCAGCTCCGCAAGAAGACGCACACCGCCGGCGCGACGGACCTGGCCGACGGCTCGCCCAGGACCGTTGCCGTCTCCGGCGAACTGTTCGACGTCCGCGCGGAGTTCGCGGTGGGCAAGGCGAGGGCCGTGGGCCTGGACATCGGCGGCAACCGCGTGACGTACGAGGTGGCCGGCAGCAAGCTCAACGGCGCGGACATGAAGCCCGTCGGGGGCAAGGTCTCGATCCAGGTGATCGTCGACCGCCCGATGATCGAGGTCTGCGGCAACGGCGGCGCGGTGTACATCACGTCCGGGCGGGGCAAGCGAGGCGACGTGTCCGCCGTGAAGGCCTTCGCCGAGGGCGGCAAGGCCGAGCTGCTCGCCCTGGAAGTCCACGAGCTGAACTCCATCTGGCGCAAGTAGGCGAGGGCGCAGCCCTACAGACTCCCGCTCAGTCCTTCGCGGTGTCGGTGCGGCGGGCAAGCTCGGCGTCGGGGACCACGTCGAACCCGGCGTCGCGCAGCAGGGCCGCCGCGCCGTCGGGGTCCTCGAAGCGGAAGACCATCATCCCCTTCTCTTCCGTGCGGTGCGTGACGGCGTACATGTACTCGACGTTGATCCCCGCGGCCTCGACGGTCTCCAGCACGTCGGCCAGGCCGCCGGGGCGATCGGGCACGTCGACGGCGACGACGTCGGTCACGCGGACCACGAAGCCGTCCGCTTGCAGGGCGATGACGGCCCGGTCGTGGTCCCGGATCAGCATCCTCAGGACGCCGAACTGGCGCGTATCGGCGAGGCTGAGGGCGTTGATATTCACGCCGGCGCGGGCCAGCGCACGGCACGCGTGGGACAGTTGGCCTTGGCGGTTCTCGAGGAAGACGGAGATCTGTTTCAGTTTCATATCGCACCTGCGGCGGGGGCGGGGCCTGTGGTACGGCCGGGGCTATGACGGTCGCTTGTCGATCAGGCGGGTGGCCTTTCCCGTGCTGCGCTGGAGGGTTTGCGGCTCGACGAGCTTGACGGCGACGCGGAGGCCGATCACGCTCTCGATCGCGGCGGTGAGCTGTCCCTGGAGGGCCTCGAGCTTGCGGATCTCGTCGCTGAAGAACTCGGGGGTGACCTCGACCTGGACCTCCATCTGGTCCAGGCCCCGGTCGCGGGTGAGGACGATCTGGTAGTGCGGCAGCGTGCCCTCGACCGCCATCAGGGCGGTCTCCACCTGGCTGGGGAAGACGTTCACCCCGCGCAGGATGATCATGTCGTCGCTGCGCCGCCCGATCCGGCGGATGCGGCGGAGGCTTCGCCCACACCGGCAGGGCTCGGGCAGGAACGCGGTCACGTCGCGCGTGCGGTAGCGGATCATCGGCATGGCCTGCTTGCTGAGCGTCGTCAGGACGAGCTCGCCCTCCTCGCCGTCGGGCAGGACCTCCCCCGTGTCCGGGTCGATGATCTCCGGGTAGAAGTAGTCCTCAAAGACGTGCAGGCCGTCCTGCGCCTCGCACTGGCTGGCCACGCCGGGGCCGATGATCTCGCTGAGCCCGTAGATGTCGTAGGTCTTCAGGCCGCCGAGCGTTTCGAGCTTCCGGCCCATCGCGTCGGACCAGGGCTCGGCGCCGAGGACCGCGGCCCGGAGGGGAAGCTCGGCGACCGGGACGCCCAGCTCCGCCGCCCGGTCCAGCAGGTGCGCCAGGTAGCTCGGCGTGCAGCAGATCGCCGTGACGCCGAAGTCCTTCATCACCATGATCTGCCGGTCGGTCTGGCCCCCCGAGGTCGGGATCACCGTCGCGCCGAGCGCCTCGGCCCCGTAGTGGGCGCCCAGCCCACCCGTGAACAGGCCGTACCCGTAGCTGTTCTGAATGATGTCTCCCGCGTGCAGGCCGCAGCAGGCGAACGTCCGGACCATCGCGTCCTTCCACACCTCGATGTCCGCCGCCGTGTAGCTGACGATGATCGGCTTGCCCGTCGTGCCGGACGAGGCGTGAAGGCGGACGATCTCCTCCAGGCCGCACGCGAACAGGCCGAACGGATACGTCTCCCGCAGGTCGTTCTTCACGGTGAACGGCAGCCGGGCCAGGTCCGCCAGCGACGCGACGTCGCCGGGCGTCAGGCCCCGTTCGTCCATGCGCTGCCGGAAGAGATCGACGCGCTCGTACGCGCGGGCCACCATGGCCTGGAGGCGCTGGAGCTGAAGAGCACGGAGCTTGCCCTCGGGCAGGTAGTCCGAGGCGCTGGCCGGGTGGAACGATGTCGGGCTGTCGGTCTGAACCATCGATGGCTTCCGAGATGGGGGACTCACACGCCGCCGCGCCCGGCCTGGAAGGCCCGCAGGTTGGCCTCGTGCAGCCCAGGCGGCAGGACCGCGCGGATCGCTTCCTGCCAGTGCGCTTCCGGCAGGTCCAACTCGCGGCTGAGCCGGCCCAGAAGCGCGACGTTCAAGGTTCGCTTGCTGTCGAGGGCATCCGTGTTCACGTCGGCGGGCGTCAGCAGCGTGCCCCCCTCGGCCAGGGCGGCCCGGGCCACGTCCACCTGGTCCTCGGCCAGCACCAGCACGTAGTCCGCCTGCCCGCGGGGCGTCATGGGGCTGTACACCTTCGGGCCGAACCGCACGTCGCACGCGACGCTCCCGCCCCGCTGGCTCATGCCGTGCAGCTCCGCCTTCTTGACGTCCACCCCGGTGCGGAACGCGGCCTCGGCGAGGATGTCGCTGCACGTCAGCACGCCCTGCCCGCCCAGGCCCGCGACCACCACGTTGACGACGCGCGACGGGCTCATGCCTGCCCCTCCCGTCCGTACGCAGCCGCCTCGGCCGCCATGCGGGCGTGCTTCTTCGCCGCCAGCACGCATTGCCTCCGCACCACGATCAGGCTGAGCTTCCCGCCGGCCAGGGCCTTGTCCAGGGCCGCCTCCCACGCGGCGCCCTCGCGGACCGGGTCGACGACCGTGACCTCGTCGAACCCCACCGCCCGGGCGAGGTCCTCGATCCTCACCCGCCGCGCGGGGCGATAGTCGAGCCGCCGGCCCGTCCCCGGGTGCTCCTGCAGCCCGGTCATCGCCGTCGTGCGGTTGTCCAGCACGAGGACGACGTGGCCGGTCGGGGGCGGGTTGTAGACGGCCTCCACCAGGCCCGTGATCCCGCTGTGCAGGAACGTGCTGTCCCCGATGATGCTGACGACCTTGCGGGCCTCGGCCTCCGGCAGGACGTGCCGCATGCCCAGCCCCACGCCGATGCTCGCCCCCATGCACACGAGCGTATCCATCGAGTCGAACGGCGGCAGGGCGCCCAGCGAGTAGCAGCCGATATCACCCGGGACCCAGCAGCCGCGGTCGCGGAGGGTCTCGAACACCTTGCGATGGGGGCAGCCCGGGCACAACTGCGGGCGCTTGCCCCGCGGCGGCGCCGGCTCGGGGGACGTATCCCCGGCGACGATCCGCGCCACGCGGGAGACGGTCAGCTCGCCGAAGCGGAACGCCGGCGGCTTGGGCTCCACCGGGATGCCCGCCGCAAGCAGGTCATGGGCCAGGAGGTTCTCCCCCTCGTCGACGACCAGGCAGCGGTCCACGCCGCCGGCAAACGCGCGGAGCGCCTCGACAGGCAGCGGGTAGCTCAACCCCAGCTTGTAGACGCTGGCGTCGGGCACGGCCTCGCGAACGTGCTGGTAGGCGACGCCGCTGGTGATGACCCCCAAGCCGGTGCGGCCTTCGACGACTTCGTTCAGCTCGCCCCGTTCGGACCATTCGGCGATCCGGTCCAGCCGCTCGCGAAGCCGCCTGTGGGCCGGGCGGGCGAACGCGGGGATCATCACGCGGCGGGCGAGGTCCCGCTCGAACCGCGGCGCGGCGGGCTGGTGGGGCGGGCTCGCGACCGGCGTCACGACCGTTCTGGAGTGGCAGACTCGCGTGGTCAGCCGCAGCAGGACCACCGTCCCGAACCGCTCGGACAGCTCGATCGCGCGCGCGGTGAAGTCGTACGCCTCCTGGCTGTCGGACGGCTCGAGCATGGGCACGCCCGCCGCCCGGGCGTAGTAGCGGTTGTCCTGCTCGTTCTGGCTGGAGGCCATCCCCGGATCGTCGGCCGACACGAGCACCAGGGCCCCGTCCACGCCCGTGTACGCCAGCGTGAACAGCGCGTCGGCGGCCACGTTCACGCCGACGTGCTTCATCGTGCACAACGCCCGGGCGCCCGAGAACGCGACGCCCGTGGCGACCTCGAGGGCCACCTTCTCGTTCGGTGCCCACTGCGCCGAGCCGCCGTAACGGCTGAAGCTCTCCAGGATCTCCGTCGACGGCGTGCCGGGATACCCCGTTCCCAGCGCCACGTGGTGATGGAAGGCGGCCAACGCAACGGCTTCGTTCCCGCTCAGCAGGAAACGGTTTCCAGTACTGCCCAACCGTACAACTCCTCGCGTCCGGACTTACGACCCGGCCAGGGAGCCGGGCACCCGGCCGGCCCCGGGCGTACGAGCCCGAGGGCGATTGCCGGGGAACACGAACCGATCTCCCAATGGCCAAGGCCGTACTATACCAACCCGCCTCCCCTCTGCCAACAGCTCGCCGCACCGCACCTCGCCGACTCGCCGCCGGCGGGCGCTCGGACCGTCTGCCCGCAGCCGGACGACGCTCTGGCCGGGCTTCACTTCACCGGCGCCAGCGTGAAGTCCTTGATGGTCAATCCCTTGACCGGCTCGTTCCGCGAGAAGCGAAGGATGTTCCGACCCTTCACCAGCGAGACCTCGACCGGTTGAGTTCTATCCCACATGCCGACGGTGAAAGGCACGGCGATGTCGGTCGGCTCCTTGGCGCCGTTGGCCGCGACCAGGAGGTGCTGTTCGGCGCTGGTCGTCACCACCCGTGCGCTGAGCGCGTATCTCCCGGCTGCCGGCGCGTCGAAGGTGTATTCGAACTCCTCGGGCTTCCCGTTCCGGCTGTAGTGCAACTGCATCCCGCCCAGGTAGCTCTTCATGAAGACGATCTTCTGCGTGCTGTTCGTCGGCTTGCTGCAGGCCACGGCCGGAATCGTTATCACCCCGTTTCGGCCGACGACGATCTTGCGGTCCGCGTCGGTCCTGGTCACCGCTTCAGCAACGTCCTTCTCCTTGGATTCATTCGCCTCGCCAATGTCCGTGCCGACCGCGGCCAGCGTCACCGCCTTGGCCTTTTCGATAACCTCCCGCTGGCGGTAGAGCGCCACGCCGCCCCAGATGCCGGACGCCCCGGCACAGAAACCGAAGGCCTTCTTCTCGCCGAGGGCCATGCCCACCCACTGGGCACGCTGCACCTGCAGGTAGGCCGGCTCGACCTTCCTGGCCTGCGTCATCGCCAGGAAATCGACGTCCTGGCCAAACGAGGTCCAGCCCCACCCCCAGGTGGCGCCAAGGCAGATCACCCAGCCTTTGGGCGTCCAATGGACCAGGGTGGCATGGCCGCGCTGGGGACGAGCCAGGGTCGGGATGCCGAAGCTGCGCAGGATGAAACGTCCGAAAAACGCGCGCCGACCACACACGCCGCCGTTCATGATGATGTTCTGGTACTGCTGCAGCGAGGGCAGGTCCTTCTTCACATCCTGCGATCCGTACTTGACTTCGGTCTTGACGGCCTTCACGTACCGCCAGCGGTAGTCCGACGTGGCGATGTGGTCGGGCCGGTAGTTCCGGAGCATCTCCCGACCCCAGGCCAGAGTCCAATCCGGCTCGTTGCCGTTGACGACATTCCGGTACTCCCAAACGGTCAGGTCCTTGAAGCCCGGGTCCAGCTCGCCGGCCAGGAAGGCCTTCTCGTAGTGCAGGTACCGCTTGACCGGGTCCACGGTGGCCGGAGCATCGGTCCGGGCCGGAGGGTTGCGCTGCGCGATCGGCACGGCATGCTCCAGGCTGATGCCCAACGCCAGCCGCTGCAGGACGCCGCTCTTGGCCTTCGCGCCGGCCTTCTGGATGGCGGTGTAAATCTCCATGGCCTGGCCGTACTTGCCCCCCTTGGCGCCGTCGGCAATGACCATCTGCTTCATCAGATCCGCATCCGCCAGCAGCTTCTCGACCAGCGCCTCCTGCTCTTTGCCCTGCTGGGCGAACGCCGCCAGGCCGCGCGGCGTGGCCTCGGCCAGGACGACGCATTTCGCCAGTTGGGCGTCCAGTCTGTCGCTCGCCAGGAACTTCTTCAGGGCCGTCAGCATGGCCTTGGCCGGCGCCCCGGCCTTCGTCGCCGCCGCCGCGAGGGCCTCCTTCGCGGCCCGGTACGCCTTTGCCGCCGCCGCCTTGTCCTTGCTCCGGGCTTGCGCCCGCATCGCGTTCAGTTCGGCCGCCGTCGCCGCCGCCTCGGCCTGGTACGCTTTCAGAAAGGCGGCCTTCTGCCGCTCGTCAATTCTCGGCAACGCCTTCTCGATCTCCGCCTGGAGGGCCTTGAGCTGATCCGAGTAACGCGCAAGCAGCTTCTGCCCGGCAGCGTTCAGTTCCGCTTCCTGCACGGCCGGCTTCTTGCCCGCCCATACGCTCGATGTCCCGATCGCCATCACGATCAGCGCCCCACAGATACCTGTCATCATCTTCGCTTTCATTGCTTCGTGCCCTTTTCTCATGTCACTCTATTGCCAGGATTTCGCCTGTTCGGGTTGGCCGCGACCGGAACGCCGGCCGGGTCAAAGATTACTGATCCGAGATTTGATCTTGCGGCTACCCCTCGTGCCGGCGGGCGGCTCTGCCGGGGGGCGGGGGTTACTCCTTCGCTGCGATGAAGCCGCTCCCTATAACCCGCCATGGTCCAGCCTGTTTCGATCCCCCGTGAGACCGCCTTGATCCCGGATTACTCAAAGGACAATGCGTTTCTCGTGGAGCGCAGACCCGTGCCGCCGCGTAGATATCGGTATGTGAACGACCTCAACCGACGGAACGGGAGAGCCACCGAATGGGTGATGCACACGGACGGCTCTTCGAGCCCACGCTTAACCAATCCATCAAGCTGCGTCAAGCGGACCCGCGCGTCACGTCCGATGCCGGCGTCCTCCTGCTTCGTGAGGTGGATCATCGCCTCGGCCTGACGGCCGACCTCGCCGCGGCGCTGTTGGATCCCCGCGACCAGCGGTTCGTACGATACACCCACCCCGAGCTGCTCCGAGAGCACCTCTACGCGCACGCCCTCCAGGACGATGCCGACACGCTGGCGCACGATGTGGCCATGAAGATGGCCGTCTGGGACCGCCCCGGCCGACAGGTCATCGACGAGCGCCTGGCCAGCCAGCCGTCCGACTGGCGCCTCGTCCGGCGCATCGCGGAGATCAAGCCCAACCAGGAAGCAACCCGCGATGCCTTAACCCGACTTTCGCAGTTTGTGGCCAAAACGATCGTAAGTCCTGGATCCTCCGTCCAGCGGAGGCCAAGGTCTTCACTACACGTCGGCCGGGTCCGGCTGGGCAGCGGCTGGCGAGACC
>Ga0272441_10009764_pt1 | contig 14722 bp, 13 predicted proteins | sample SSMProp6N_FD_193582 | JGI IMG/M metagenome (GOLD analysis project Ga0272441, IMG submission 193582) | Marine sediment archaeal communities from Little Sippewissett salt marsh, Falmouth, MA, United States - SSM-Prop-6N | ecosystem: Environmental > Aquatic > Marine > Wetlands > Sediment ... | reverse complement strand
AGAAACGAAATATAATCGAGGTGGTAGCCCACATTGTGCATGCCGATGCGCATGGCCTCGATGTCCGGCGGGCCGCCGCCTAAATCGCGCGGCAAAAACCGGCGGGTGATCTTTTCATCCACCAGGGTGGCGGTCACTTCTTCGGCGAACTTTTCATCGAACCAGCAGGCGATGCGGCGCGCTTCGGCGCGCTCCACCGGCCCGCCGGGCAGCAGGACGAGACCGCCATCCGGGTCGCGGTACACTTCGTCGAGATATTCTTGAATGACACCGTCCCCGGCGATGGTGACGCCATCGGGTTCGATCAACACCGGCAGCGTGGCCGCCGGGTTGAGCACTAAAAGTTCATCCCGCCGGTCCCAAGGCCGTTCGACCTCCAGCGCAAACGCAAGCTTCTTTTCACCAAGAGCCAAACGGATCTTGCGGCAGCGCGGGTCGAGCGGTTGGTGGAGGAGGCGGCGCATCTAGGCGCGCATTCTAGACAAATCCTGCGCTGGTGCGATGCATGAAATGGGCCGCGCGGGCATTTTGTGTTTCCGGTCGCGATTGCGTATGGGTGGGGGCATCGTGTCCGGGCGGATGTTTCATGCCTTTAACCCAACTCATCGTGCTGGCCATTGTTCAAGGCCTAACGGAATTTTTGCCGGTCAGCTCGTCCGGCCATTTAGCGCTGGTGCACGCGCTTACCCGGTGGAGCGATCAGGGGGTGCTGATCGACGTGGCGATCCATGTGGGGTCGCTGTTTGCGGTGGTGATCTATTTTCGCGCCGATGTGGCTCAACTGCTGCGCGGCGCCTGGGGCTTGCTGCGCGGCGAGATGAGCCCCGCCGGCCGCTTGGCGCTTTATCTTGTCGGCGCCAGCGTGCCGATTTTTGCCGTGGGCTTTGGTGTCGTGCGCATGGGGGTGGTGGACGGCGTGCGCGGCGCTGCCACCATTGCCTGGGCCAATATGATCTTTGCCGGCCTGCTCTATTGGAGCGACCGGTGGGGGGCGACCACCGGCCGGCTTGCGGACATGACCTGGCGGCAGGCGCTGTTGATCGGGGTGGCGCAAATTGCCGCCATCGTGCCCGGCGCCAGCCGCGCCGGGGTGACCATGACCATGGCGCGGGTCTTGAATTTCGACCGGCGCGAGGCGGCCAGGTTTTCGATGCTGCTGGCGATCCCCACCATTCTAGGGGCCGGGGCGGCGGCGACGCTGGAATTGGCGCGCACCGGCGATGTGGCGCTGCAGGCGGATGCGGTGATGGCCGCGGCGCTATCGTTTGTAGCGGCGTTGGCGTCGATTGCGGTTTTCATGCGGCTGCTCAACACCATATCGCTGACACCGTTCGTGATATACCGCGTGGTGTTGGGCGCAGCGCTTCTCGCTTGGCTTTATCTTTAATGGCGTTTTAGGCGTTCCCGCGGGTGATGTCTTGGGTGTATTGGCCTTGCCGCCGGTACATCCAAATATAGCTCGGGATAATCGCCTCGACCGATGCCGGGGCTATGCCTAAATCCGCCAGGGTGCGGTGCTCTGCGATGGCGCTGTCGCTGACGATATTATCGTGTTCGAGCATGCGCACCTGATCGAGCGTCAGCAAAGGTGCCGGTAATAGGCCTAAAATGCGGCCTTGCAGCCGCGCCAAGGGCCACGGCACGTGCACCAGCAGGCGTTTGCGCTGGGTCTCACGCAGCACGATGCGCATCAGTTCGGCAAAGGTGTAGATGCTAGGGCCGCCAAGCTCATAGGTCGTGCCGGCGGTCGTGCCGGCGGTCGTGCCGGCGGTGGCCGGCGTGTCCAGCGCCGCGCACACCGCGTCGGCCACGTCATCCACATAGACCGGTTGCATTTTCGTATGGCCACCGCCGAGCAACGGCAAAGCGGGGGAGGTTTTCGCCATCGCAGCGAAGCGGTTGAAAAACCCATCGCCGGCGCCGAACACGATCGACGGCCGCATAATGACCGCCGCCGCAAAGGCCTCGCGCACGGCATCCTCGCCGTTGGCCTTGGAACTGCCATAGGCGGAGGCGCTGTTGCGGTCGGCGCCGATGGCCGACATATGCACCAGGCGCGTTAGCCCGCAGGCTTTAGCCTGCTGGGCGACGCAGCCGGCGCCTTGCGCTTGCAGGGCCTGGAAGGTTTGCCGGCCGGTTTCGTAGAGAATACCCACCAGATTGACCGCCATGCCAGCGCCGGATAGCGCGCGGGCGACCGATTCCGCGTCGCGGATATCGGCGTATACCGGCTCCACCTGCCCCGGCAGCCCCATGGTGCGCAGAAAGCCTGCGCGCGACGGGTGGCGCACCGCGGCGCGCACCCGGTAGCCGCGCTTGGCCAATTCACGCACCACGTGGCGGCCGATGAACCCGGATCCGCCGAATACCGTTACGATTGTCGCGCTCACGTCCGTGCCACTCCCGGTTTAGGACTATGCTGCCTGTGTCCGCCTTCTCCATAGCGCAGCTAAGCCGTGCAGCCTAGATATAGCGTGCGCCCACACCAGTGTCGCCCGCAGCCTGCTTGGTTGCGTCCGGGGTCTGAGCTCGGCCCGGCGCATTCAAAGCTTGATCCCAAAAGGGCGCGGCGCTATGTCTCGCCGGCTGCGTCAACACGCGGCGTGAAACGCAAGGCCCAGGTGGCGGAATTGGTAGACGCGCTAGCTTCAGGTGCTAGTGCCCGAAAGGGCGTGGAAGTTCGAGTCTTCTCCTGGGCACCACGCCGGCGGGGCGCGCAAGCCGCTAAGGCGGGGTGGGCAAACCACCGCTCGCACCAGGCGCTGCCGGTTAAGTCTGCGCGATTTGAGGGCTTGGTCCATAGATGACGACAACGCTCCACACGCATGATTTGCCCGCCGGCCTGGATTTAGGGCCCATCGTTGCCGTTGATTCGGAGACCATGGGCCTTAATCCGCATCGCGACGCACTGTGCGTGGTGCAGCTATCGGCCGGCGACGGTACGGCGCATGTGGTGCAGTTGGACCGCGCCACCTATGCGTGCCCCAACCTCAAAGAGCTGCTTGCCGACCCGGGCACCGTGAAATTGTTTCACTTTGCCCGGTTCGATGTCGCCGTGATCCGGCAGTATCTGGGCGTTGCCTGCGCCCCCATCTACTGCACCAAGATCGCCTCGCGGCTGGTGCGCACCTATACGGATAGGCATGGGCTGAAGGATCTAACCCGCGAATTGCTGGGCCTGGATTTGTCCAAACAGCAACAAAGCTCCGACTGGGGGGCCGATGCGCTAACGGCGGCCCAGCTTGCTTATGCGGCGTCGGACGTATTGCACCTGCACGCCCTCAAGGCCAAGCTCGACACCATGCTGGACCGCGAAGGCCGCACAGACCTGGCGCAAGCGTGCTTCGACTTCGTGCCCACGCGCGTGGCCCTCGACCTGGCCGGGTGGCCGGACGTGGATATTTTCGCCCACTAAGGGCGCTGCCGGATCTGCTTCTGGCCCGCTGCCCGACCCGCCTCCAAAATGCCCGAATTTTGGGCATTCTGTGTTGACCCGATAGGATGTGCCGCCACATACTGCGGCGCAGCAGATTGATTTGGCAAGGTTTTTGCTCTAGCGCCGGCGCCATGGCGCAGCGCGCCGGGCCCACGCCTTTGGGCGCGTGCAGGGCCGTGTGGGCAAACAGGGTCATTTCTGAAGGACAGTTGGTCTCAAGGACAGATGGCAGCCGATCGCATGGATACCCCCACCCCGGCATCGCCGGCGCCAAAAGCGCCAAACGCGCCAAACACCCTGGCACCGCTGCGCGATGCTGACCGCGCGGCGGCGGGGCGGGTGTTGGACTTGGCCGCGCGGGCGTTAGACGCGCTGCACGGCACGATCGACGGCACGTTCGCAGCAGCGCTCGATACCATGCACGCGACACCGGGCCGGGTGATCGTCTCCGGCATCGGCAAAAGCGGCCACGTGGCGCGCAAGATCGCCGCCACCCTTGCCTCAACCGGCACGCCGGCGCATTACGTGCATCCGGGCGAAGCCAGCCATGGCGATTTGGGCATGGTCACGCGCGGGGATTGCCTGCTGGTGCTGTCAAATTCAGGCGAAAACCAAGAGCTGGGTGACATCATCGCCCACGGCAACCGCATCAACATGCCGCTGATTGCGATCACCAGCAAACCTGCGTCAACCTTGGCCAAGGCGGCCACCATCGTGCTGCACTTGCCGCCGGCCGAAGAAGCATGCCCGATGGGCATGGCGCCCACCACCTCGTCCACCATGATGATTGCGTTGGGGGATGCCTTAGCGGTGGCGTTGATGGAGCGGCGCGGCTTTACCCGTGACAAATACCGCGAATTGCACCCCGGCGGTCGGCTCGGCCAGATGCTGGTGCAGGTGCGTGACGTCATGCGCCCGCGCCAACGGGTGCCTTTGGTTGCTCCGCACACCCCGGTGCCGGAGGCGGTTCATGTCATGACCGAGTACGCCTTGGGCTGCACCGGTGTTGCGGATGCGGACGGCCGCCTTGTTGGCGTCATCACCGATGGCGATCTGCGCCGCAAATTAAGCGCCGGCCTGGTAACTGGCACCGCCGCCGATATCATGACCAAGCGCCCGCGGGTGATCGCCGCCGATGCCTTGGCCGTGCAAGCCATGGCGCGCATGAATGAGGTTGATCCGCCGGTCATGGTGCTGTTCGTGGTTGCCGAAGACACCGCCGCCGCGCAACCGCCTGTGGGCGTTTTGCACATGCATGATTTGCTGCGGGCGGGCTTTGCGTGAGCACGCCCGATATACCGCCTAAGCCTGCCCCTAAGCTTGCGCCGGCGCGGCCGCGCAAACGGGCAAGCGCCGCCTATACGCACGCCTATAGCCGTTTTGTTACCGTCATGAAGGCAGGGTTGGCATTGACCGCCGTTGCCGTGGTTGCGGCCTTGCTGTTGTTGTCCGGCACGTTTGACGGGCCGGACGAGTTAGACATTACGTTTTCGGAAACCGACACCCGCACCGATGATTTGCGCATGGTCCGCCCGCGTATCGCCGACGTGGACGCGCTGGGCCGCCCGTACATGCTCACCGCCGCCGGCGCTGTTCAGGATACGGATAATCCGGCTATCATACACCTCGAAGATGTGGCCGGTGATCTTGAAGGCGAGGCCAGTTCTTCGTGGACCGCCGCTAGCGCCCGCGCAGGCCTGCTCAATACCGACGAAGAGTGGATTGACCTGGAAACGGATGTGGAAGTGTTCACCGATGACGGGTTCCAATTCCGCGGCGAGAAAGTGCGCGTGCATCTTGATTCAGGCGATATCGCCAGCGACACGCCGGTGTTTGCGCAAGGCCCGATCGGCACGGCGGAAGGCGGCGGCCTGCGCGTTACCGGATCGGGTGACACGATTACGCTGATCAACGGGGCGAAAATCATCATTTTTGACAGCGGCACCGGCGACGGCGTTGCCGGCCTTTTTGAGCCGGAAGATGAGTAAGCGGGTGAACGGCAAAGGATATTGGAGAATGCGGATCACATCCCTGACCATGGCTCGGCTGCGCCGCTCTTGTTTCACTGGCATTGCGGTATCTGTTGTGGCCGGCGTGTGGGCGGTGGGGGCAGCGCAGGCCCAAGATGCCGGCGGGTTTACCTCCGACCCCAACGAACCGATTGAAATCGTGTCGGACACGGCGGAATGGAAACGCAAAGAGAATGTGGCGATCTTCAGCGGCCGGGTGGACGCGGTGCAAGGCACTATGCGGCTGCGCGCCGACCAGGTGTTTGTCCACTATGTGCAAAAGGATGCAAGCGCGGATGCGGCCGAACCTGACGGCGACGCCGCTGGCTCTGAGACACCGCAAGGCCAAAGCATCACCAAGATCGATGCTAAGGGTAACGTCATCATCACCGATGAAGAAGACCGCACCGCCAATGGCGATTGGGCCCTGTACGACGTCAAAACGCGGCGCATTTTCATGGGTGATACAGTCGTCCTAACCCAGGGCGACAACGTGATTCGGGGGCAAAAATTGGTGATGAATTTGGACAGCGGTGAAACCGTCCTCGATGCTGGCACCGCCGGCGCCGGCGGCACGGAGGGTGGCCGCGTTCGGTCGCTATTCGTGCCCGCGGATGAGGCGACAGGGCCGTAAGGGGGCTAAAAGGGGCTCTGTGAGGGGGTGGTATGGCGCACGCAGGCGGAAAAAGCAAAAATCGTGCCGGTTAGGCTAGCCAGACACACAGGTTCACGTATTTTTAAGCGTAAAGGCAGAACAATGAGCGGCATGGATCAGCACACCACCACCCAAGGCGCAACGCCTGCGGCCTCCGCGAAAGGGCCGCGGCTGGTGGCCGCGTCGTCCGGGCTTGTGGTTGAGGGGATCGGCAAATCCTATAGCAAGCGCCCTGTGGTCCGCGGCGTCTCCTTGCACGTGGCGCGCGGTGAGGCAGTCGGTCTTTTAGGGCCCAACGGGGCCGGTAAAACCACCTGTTTCTACATGATCGCCGGCCTGATCACGGCGGATTACGGCCGCGTCGAGTTGGATGGCGTCGACATTTCCAAATTGCCCATGTACCGCCGCGCGCGCTTAGGCATTGGGTATTTGCCACAGGAAGCGTCGATCTTCCGCGGCTTGTCGGTTGAAGACAATATTCGCGCGGTCATTGAGCTGGTGGAAAGCGACCTCACACGGCGCGAAAACATGCTGGATGAGTTGCTGGCCGAATTCTCCATCACCCATTTGCGCCGCACGCCCTCGATTGCGCTATCCGGCGGTGAACGGCGGCGCGTTGAAATAGCCCGCGCCATGGCGGCGCAGCCCAACTACATGCTGCTGGACGAGCCGTTCGCCGGGATTGACCCGATTGCCACCGGTGACATTCATGACCTGGTCAGCCACCTCAAGGACCGCGGCATCGGCGTATTGATTACCGACCACAATGTGCGCGAGACGCTGGAACTGATCGACCGCGCCTATATCATTCACGACGGGCAACTGCTGCTAGAAGGCTTGCCCTCCGAGATTGTTGGCAATGAGGACGTGCGCCGGCTCTATCTCGGCGAGCGCTTTTCGCTTTAGGCGGTACGGGCAAAGCGGGGCGCCATGGCATTAACACCACGGTTGGAAATGCGTCAGGGCCAGGCCCTGGTGATGACGCCGCAGCTCCAGCAGGCCATCAAGCTTTTGCAGCTTTCCAATATCGACCTGGCCACCTATGTGGAGCAGGAATTGGAAAAAAACCCGCTGCTCGACCGGGACGAAAATTCTAGCAGCACCAATGCGGTGCTGGGAGGCGATGATGGCATCGCGCACAACGCCCACGGCGAGCCGGCCATTGCCGGTGAGGCGGCGCCGGCGACTGACGCGAATGGCGCGGCGCTGAACGAGATGTCCGACCCCGAACCACAGGGCATGGCGCTGGATACAGCGCCGGCCAGCGCTGAAATCGATTCAGGCTTTGAAGATATGTACCCGGACGATGCCGGCTCGGACCGCGCCGGCACCGAAGCGGATACGACCCCGGCAGCCCTTGGCGGGTCTGATTGGTCTTCATCCGCCGGCGGCAGCGGCGGTGGCGGTTTGGACGGCTCGCTGTTGGACCTGGAAAGCCATCTGACTCGCGACGTGACCTTGGCCGAACACCTGACCGCACAGTTGGACATGACGGTGTTCGACCCGGCCAAGCGCCTGATCGGCCGCTTCCTCATCGATTGCGTGGATGACGCCGGATATGTGCGTCTCGACACCGTAGACGAGGGGGATGCGGCAGACGGCGGGGAGGCGGCCGGTCTGCACGGTATCGCCGACCGGCTGGGCACGGATGTGACAGCCGTGCGCCACGTGTTGGACGTCATGCAAGGGTTCGAGCCTACCGGCGTCATGGCGCGGTCGCTGAAGGAATGCATGGCGCTGCAATTGGCCGAGCGCAACCGGCTGGATCCGGCCATGCGCTGTTTCCTCGATAATCTCGAACTTGTCGCGCGTGGCGATTTGAATCAGCTCAGCAAACTCTGCGGCGTGGACGAAGATGACATCCGCGACATGATCAGCGAAATCCGCGCCCTCGACCCGCGCCCGGGCCTCACATTCAGCGCTGACCCGGCAACGCCCATCGTACCGGATGTCTTTGTCCGCCCGGCGCCGGGCAGCGGATGGGCGGTTGAGTTGAACAGCGACACTTTGCCTAAGGTGCTGGTGAACCAGCAATATTATGCCACCGTGAGCGGCGCCATGCGCAATAAGAACGATAAGACCTACTTGTCGGATTGCCTGCAAAGCGCCAACTGGCTGGTCAAGAGCCTCGACCAGCGGGCGCGCACCATTTTGAAGGTCAGCCGCGAGATCGTCCGCCAGCAAGACGGCTTCTTTGCCCATGGCATTTCGCATTTGCGCCCGCTCAACCTCAAAACCATCGCCGATGCCATCGACATGCACGAATCGACAGTCAGCCGCGTGACCTCCAACAAATTCATGGCCACGTCGCGCGGGGTGTTCGAGCTCAAATATTTCTTTACCTCCGCCATTTCCGCCACCGATGGCGGCGATGCCTATTCGGCCGAATCCGTGCGCCACCGCATCCGCGAACTGGTGGACGCGGAAAGCCCGGCGCGGATTTTGTCCGACGACAAGATCGTCGAGATTTTGAAAGTCAGCGGCATCGATATCGCGCGGCGTACGGTGGCCAAATACCGCGAGGCCATGCACATTCCCTCATCCGTGGCGCGGCGCCGGGAAAAACGGCTAAGCGCCTGAAAAATAAAAGCTATTTAATACGATTTTAAGGCTGTGACGGGGGCGCGCCACGGCCTTATTGACACCCATGAGGGACGTCACTAGGGTCCGCCCCTCAAGATGGCGGCGAGGCAAAATCGCGGCTATTTTGGCAAGGCGGCCCACCGCCGGCGCGTGCATGCCATCAGCGCGTTCCAACAAGAAACAAAACGTTTGAGGCCCATGCAGGTTCAGGTCACCGGCAAGCACATTGATGTGGGAGACGCGTTGCGCACCCATGTGACGGATAAATTGTTGGCGGCCGCCGATAAATATCTCAACCGTGCAACGGATGCCCATGTGGTGTTCTCCAAAGAGGGCCATGAATATCAGGCGGATTGCACTCTAAGGCTCGGCCATGGCGTGGTGCTGCAGAGCAAATCCAGGGCCGGCGACATCTATGCCTGCTTTGACGGCGCCGCCGATAAGATTGAAAAGCGCCTCCGCCGCCACAAACGCCGCCTCAAAGACCACCACGCAGAAGGCCGCGCGGCACCTGAAGAAAGTGAATTGCCGGCGCGGGTGCTGGCCGGCGGGCCGGATGACGCCGATTTCGGCGATGACGAAAGTGAATTGGGGGCCGGCGACCAGCCGCTTATTATTGCTGAGACGACCACCCGGCTTCAGCGCCTGTCGGTCGGGGAAGCTGTGATGCGAATGGATTTGGCGGATGTGCCGTTTTTGCTGTTCAAGGCGGGAACGGACGAGGTGGTGAGCATGGTCTACCGCCGCGACGACGGAAATATCGGCTGGGTTGAACTGGGCAGCTAGACCCGGTTCCCGGCCACATCATGAGCGTGACCGCGCTGACATTTGGATTTACCGCATCCACGTGCCCATAGGCACCGGTGCAGCCAGAAGGACGGATATGGATCTCTCGGATCTCGTGACGCCCGCCGGTGTGTTCGCCAACCTGCACGCGGGCAGCAAAAAGCAGGTGCTGCAAGACCTCGCCGCGCGCGCAGCGGAGGCCACCGGGTTTGAGGCCCGCGTCATTTTCGATGCGCTCATCGAGCGTGAGCGCTTGGGCTCGACGGGGGTTGGCCACGGCATTGCCATCCCGCATGCGCGTTTGGCGCAGATGACGCGGCTGGAAGGGTTTTTTGCCCGCCTCGATACCCCGATCGATTTCGACGCGGTGGATGATGCGCAGGTGGATTTGGTGTTTTTGCTGCTGGTGCCGGAAGAGTCAGGCGCCGATCACCTTAAGGCCTTAGCGCGCATCTCCCGCCTGCTGCGCAACGAAGCTGTGACCAATCGCCTGCGCAACGCAAGCTCGGCGGAAGAGATTTTTAATACGTTGACACAGTCGGCGGAAAGCCACGCCGCTTAAGGCCCTTAAGGTTTTGTGGCGGCCGCTCGTAGGGCTGCTAAGTGCATAAGCGCTAGTGGACGCTCACCGGTTCGAGGTCGTATTGCCGCGCACCGGCGAACGCCGCCTCGCGGTCATCGACAATGGCCATGCGGGTGCCGTCCGCGGCGTGCACGGCAAAAAAGCGCGCGTCATCGGGCAATGTGGCCTCCGCACCGACAATATCGCGCACGGCCTCCTCGCCGACTTCGCGCACATAGACGATTTTCGGCGCTCCGAAGGCGGCAAAATCCCGGGTGCTCATGGCGCCCCGGGGGGTGGGGGTAAAAGGCGTGTTATTCATGACGCATACTCCTTATCCGGATGCCTCTTGCTTTCGACGGCATCTTTATGGTGCATGGGGCCGCTCTGCTGCGTAGGCGTGTCCTGGTCTGCTGCAATCTGCGCGGTGTGCTTGGGCTGTGCGCCGATATCGATGCGGCGGACCGCATGCGGCTTTTCCGGTTTTACCAGATCAATGCTCAACAGGCCGTTGCTTAAGCGGGCCGCCTCCACATCCAGCCCCTCCGCCAACACGAACACCCGCACGAATTGGCGCGCAGCGATGCCGCGATGCAGATAGGTGCGGGCGTCATCGTCGGTCTGCTTGCCGCGAATAACTAGTTCGCGCCCTTCGACGGTGATGGACAAATCGTCTTCGCTAAAGCCGGCCACCGCGAGCACGATGCGCAAGCGATAGACCCCGCCCGCATCGTCCGCCGTGCGTTCGATGTTGAACGGTGGATAGCCATCATTCGATAACCGTCCTACCCGGTCCAGCACTTGCTCCAGCCCGTCAAAACCGAGCATCAGCGGATGGGTAAAGGGGCTCACCCGTGCCATAGTCCAAAGCCCTCAATCTTAAAAGCGGCTTTTGTTAAGACGGAACCGGTGACACCACCACATCCGCCCCTCTAGCCCCAGAATGGGCACTAGATAGCGTATAAATGGGGTGCGACAGCGGATAGATCAAGATTAGGCCTCGAGGCCCCGGCAGGCCGGTCACCGCAGCAAGCAGCCTCTCGTGACCCGCACCCCAAGGCCGCGCTGCTGGACCCTCCGGTTGATCCCCCGATCAAGTCGGAGGAGGAGGGTGCGCGGGGTGGGGGGGGTGAGCGATACACTCCCGCTCCGGCGCTTATGCGCCGCCCCATCGGAGGCATGCGCGCAGCGCAAGACGCTTAAGATATAGAATCGCGAAAATGCAGCCCCTAACCCGGCGACCCGCCCGCCAAGGCCGCGACCGCGGCCCGGCGCTTATGCGCCGCCCCGTCGGAGGCATGCGCGCAGCGCAACACGCGCGAGACATAAAATGGTGGAGCCAGGCGGAGGCGAAGGGCGTCGCCAAAGACTCATACAAATCAATAGCTTAGAAAAAGCGTGAGCCATGCATGTGTACCACGAATGTGTACCAAACGGAATGGGGTAATGGCCTGTGAGAATTGTTCCCCTCCGACGGCCGGGTTCGCAGGTTCGAGTCGTGCTGGAGGCGCCCACCATAGTACATTGGTGCACCCGCGACTGTGCCGGTCGCGGGCCCGTCGGCTGACCGCCAAGTGTCACACTTGGCGGGTAGTCTTTGGCACATGAGCGCGGCCTATGATGACGACCCCCATACCCGGCCCGACCCGCAGGCTCTCTTCGAGGAAGTGGAGCGCGTGCGCGCGCGAATGGATGCCGATGCGGCGGTCCTGTTCGCGCACTGGCAGGACTGGATCGACCGTCCAGAATTCGTCGAGAGCGCCCGCAATCTTGCCGACTATATTGCGCTTCGGCGCTTTGATCTCCGGCTCTTGCAGGATGACCTGTGTACGCTCGGGTTGTCGTCCCTCGGCCGCCTCGAAGCCCGCGTGAGGCCCAATCTTGATGCGGTGGCGGCAGCGCTGTTGGCGCTGGCCGGCCGTCCGGCCCCGCAGCGTTTGCCGAGCCGGGAGCAGATGTTCCATGGCCGCGATAGGCTGACAGCCCACACCGAGGCAATCTTCGGCCCTCCGGCGCATGGCGCCGCGCCGCGTCTGATGGTGACGTTGGCGACCGAAACCGCCGAAGATAAAAGCCTGGTCCGCCACATGGCCGAGCGCGGCATGGACATCGCCCGCATCAATTGCGCCCACGATGACGCCGACGTCTGGCAGGCGATGATTGCCAATCTGCGCCAGGCAAGCGCCGCCGTGGGCAGGCCGCTGCGCGTGATGATGGACATTGCCGGGCCCAAGTGCCGCACCGGTGAGGTGATCACCGCGCCGGGCTTCGAACGGTTGCGCCGGGACGACACGCTGTTTCTAGCCCGCAAGGATTTCGCCCCCATCGACATCTACCCGGCGCAGGCTACCTGCACGCTGGTGACGGCGCTCGACCAGCTCAGGCAAGGCGCTCTCGTCTGGTTCGATGATGGCCGCGCCGGCGGCACGGTCAGGCATGTTGACTCACAAGGCGCGCTGGTCGCGATCTCTCATGCCCCGGACAAGGGCGTAAGGCTGCGTTCCGACAAGGGGCTCAATTTTCCAGGCACCCCGCTTGGGGTGCCGCCGCTCACCGCCCGCGACATCGACGCCCTCGATGTCGTCGCAGCCCAAGCCGACATGGTCGGGTACTCCTTCGTGCAAAGCGCCGACGACATTGCCCTGCTGCAGGAGGAACTTGTCCGAAAGGCGCCCGAGCGGGCCCGCCAGATTGGGTTGGTTGCCAAGATCGAAACGCCTCAGGCCGTGCAGGAATTGCCCAACATCATCGCCAGCGGTGCCGGCCGGCAGCCCTTTGCAGTGATGATTGCGCGCGGTGACCTGGGCGTTGAGATCGGCTTCACCCGTCTTGCGGAAATGCAGGAGGAGATCCTGTGGTTGTGCGAGGCCGCGCATGTTCCTGTGATCTGGGCGACCGAGGTGATGGCGCGTTTCGTCAAGAAGGGTACGCCCTCGCGCGGTGAAATGACCGACGCCGCCATGAGCGCGCGCGCTGAATGCGTCATGCTCAACAAGGGACCGCATATCGATAAGGCGCTCGACTGGCTGAAGGATCTTTTCGCCCGGATGGCGACTCATCAGGACAAAAAAACCGCACGCCTGCGCGCGCTGCACAGCTGGTGATGATCGGGTCGAGCCGAAGATCAGAGGCGCATCGCTTGTGATCTAAGCGGTGAGCGCCTGCTGTTGTCCAAGCGACTGCGGCAGGCTTTGTGGATGGGCGGCGTCGACATGATCAGGCGTCAGAATCGCCTCCAGCCGGCGTCGCAAAGCATGCGCGTAAGTGCTCATGTAAGCCCGCGCTGAGTGATCCCAGCTGAAATTGGTGGCCATGGAAGCGAGCTGGAGCCGGCGCCATGCCAGGTCGTTCCGGTAGAATTCGACAGCGCGATCGATGCCCTGAAGCTTCGCGTCTTCGTCGAGGCCATGGAAGTGGAACCCGGTGGCCGTGCCGTCCGCCAGTGTCGCATCGGTCGTGTCGATCACCGTATCCGCCAAGCCGCCCACGGGACGCACCAGTGGCACGGCGCCAAACCGCATTGCATAAAGCTGAGTCAGGCCGCAGGGCTCGTAACGCGAGCCGTGGACGAGAATGTCGCTGGCAGCCAATGCTCTGTGGGCAGCGCGTTCCGTATAGCCCACTTCGATGCCCAGCCGGCCGGGAAAGGAACCGCTCAGGGCGTGCAGGCTTTTCTCGATCTCGCGGTCGCCTTGGCCAAGCACGATGAACTGGCGGTCCGGTTCGCGCTTCAGAATGTCCGGCAGGCTGCGCGCCAACACATCGGCCATTTTCTGCCAGGTCAACCGGCCAACAAAGGCCAGCAGCGGGGCATCGGGGTCGACCGTGAGGCCGAGTTCGCGCTGGACCTCTTCCTTGCAGATCCGCTTGCCGACGATGTCATTGCCCGCATAATTCGCCGGCAGCCACGGGCTCAGCGCCGGATCCCAGATCGATGAGTCGATGCCGTTGAGAATCCCGTACAGGCTGTCGGCGCGGGTCTGGATAACGCCTTCCAGGCCGCAGCCATACTGCGGCGTCAGGATTTCGCGCGCATAGGTCGGGCTGACGGTGGTGATAGCGTCGGCGAAACAGAGGCCCGGCTTCAGAAAATTGACGACGCCGTAAAACTCCATCGCCTGGGTTACATGCGGGGCCGCCGGCAGTCCCAGCCGTGGAAACCAGTCCCAGCCGCAATGGCCCTGAAAGGCCAGATTGTGCACTGTGAAAACAGTGGCCGGACGGCGCTTGCTTGCCTCAAGCTCCATCAGCATCGGCACAAGGCCGGTGTGCCAGTCATTGGCATGCACGATGTCCGGCATCGGGCCGACGCCGGCGCGGCCCAACCCCAGTGCCGTCACCGCATGGCAGAAAGCCGCAAAGCGCAGAGGGTTATTGGCCCGGTCGCCGCCGTGGACTTCCGTGTAAAGCCCGCCGCCATCGCGGAAAAGCCTCGGTGCGTCGAGAAACCAAATGGGCAACCCGCTGTCGGGCACGCGACCTTTCAGCAGACGCGCGTCCTCGGCCCCGGGGATCCCGGCAAGTGCCGGGCCGTTGGTAAGCGCTTCCGCCTTGTCCAATGCCTCTTCATAGCCGGGCATGACCAACTGAACATCCGCGCCTTCGCGCGCCAAGGCCTTCGGCAGGCTTGCGGCCACGTCGGCAAGCCCGCCGGTCTTGGCGAGGGGGAACAACTCAGACGTGGCAAACAG
>Ga0272441_10009763_pt1 | contig 14723 bp, 12 predicted proteins | sample SSMProp6N_FD_193582 | JGI IMG/M metagenome (GOLD analysis project Ga0272441, IMG submission 193582) | Marine sediment archaeal communities from Little Sippewissett salt marsh, Falmouth, MA, United States - SSM-Prop-6N | ecosystem: Environmental > Aquatic > Marine > Wetlands > Sediment ... | reverse complement strand
AGGGCGGCCACCCTCCCCCGGCGGGGGAGGGGCTGTGGCGGCATGCATCCCTCATGCGTGAGATGACCTGTTGCTCGTTGGCTGCGAAAACGTGCAACGGCCTGAGCAAGCGCAAGACGCCCTCTCCCGGCCGCCCGAGGGCGGCCACCCTCCCCCGGCGGGGGAGGGGAGGAGACGGAAACGCGGCTCGGGGATTGTGCTTGTGCCCCCGGCGAAGGGCCCGGTAGAATGACCCCCAAAGAGGGGATTGAGGGGTGACGCGAACAGGTTGGCTCATGCTGTTTGTCGCGTTGTCGGCGGCGGCCGTGCTGCAGGGCCTGCCCGCGCAGGGGGCGCCGGCCGACGACGCCGCTGACCGGATTTCGGCCCTCATCGAGCAGATGGGCCGATCGCCGATGGACGGCATGCGGGCCCACGACAAACTTGTCCGGATCGGCAAGCCGGCGGTGCCCGCGCTCATCAAGGCGGCGGGCGACCGGACGGCGCTGCGGCGGATGTGGGCCATCAGCGCCCTGTGCACCATCGGTGACACCCGCGCCGCCCGAGTGGCCCTGGATCACTTCGCCGACCCGGACGCCACGACGCGGCACGTGGCGATCTACCACAGTCGGCGGTTCGTCCGCCGTGACGAGGGCGTGGCGTCGGCCTTGGTGGCGCTGGTCGGCTCGAAGGACCCGGGCCGGGCGCAATGGGCCATCGAGGGGCTCGGCCGGGCGCGGTACGAGCCGGCGCTGAAGGCGATCCGGGGCGCTGCGGCGAACCCCAACGGCAAGGTGCGCTGGCGAATGATGGATGCCGTGGAGCGGATCGACGGGGCAGGATCGATCCCGTTCTTCGTGGAGCGCCTGCGGAAGGACTCGGAGCCGGCGCTTCGCCGCAAGGCCTTGGCGTGCCTGGGTCGGGCGGGCGTGAAAGACCAGCGCGTGCTCGGCGCCTTCGTGGGGGCGCTGCGCGACCGGTCGGCCGAGGTGCGGATGGCCGCCGGCCGGGGCCTCCAGATGCTGACCGACAACGCCCTCGACCTGATCCCCGGCGAGGACGTGTCGAGGGACGAGGCGACGGCCGCGGTGAAGTGGTGGCTGGCCAACCGCGACCGCTACCCGCCCGTGGGCAAACCGAAACCGACGACCCCGGCGCCCGGCAACGGCGCCGGGCCGGATGGAAAGCGAGCGCCTGAATGATCTGCGTGCCGATCATCGACCCGACCATCGAAGGGATGCGGGGCAAGGTACAGGCGGCGGCCGACCTGGCCGACCTGATTGAACTGCGCGTGGACTCGCTGGAGGAACCGGTGCGGCTCGAGGCGCTTCTGGCGGACCGGCCGCGGCCCGTCATCGTCACCTGCCGCGCCCGGGCCGAGGGCGGCCTGTTCAAGGGGTCCGAGAAGGCCCGGTGCGCGATCCTGCAGGAGGCCATCGACGTCGGCGCCAGTTACGTGGACGTGGAACTGGCCAGCGTGGCCGGCATCAGGCGCGGGGCGGGCACGAAACTCATCGTGAGCGTCCACGACTTCAAGCGCACGCCGCGCGACCTCGCCCGGATTCACCGCGACGCCCTGGCCGCCGGTGCGGACATCGTCAAGATCGCCGCCACCGCCACCGACATCGCCGACAACCTGCGGATGTTCGAACTGCTGGTGAGCGCCTCGGCGCCGACGGTGGCCCTCTGCATGGGCGAGGTGGGGCAGATCAGCCGCGTGCTGGGCCGCAAGTTCGGCGCGGCCATTACCTACGGGAGCCTCGACGCGGGGCAGGAATCGGCCCCCGGCCAGATTACCGCCGCCGACCTCCGCGCCCTGTACCGGTACCAGACCATCGACCAGCACACCGAGATCTTCGGCGTGATCGGTCGGCCGGTGTCGCACAGCATGAGCCCGGCGATCCACAACGCCGCCTTCGACGAGGCGGGGATCAACGCCGTGTACGTGCCCTTTCTCGTGGACGACGTAGCGGCGTTCCTCGAGGCGTTCCGCGAGATCGCCGTGCGGGGCTACAGCGTGACGCTGCCGCACAAGGAGGCGGCGCTGGCCGCGTGCGACGAGGTGGACGACGCGGCCCGGCGCGTGGGCGCGATCAACACCGTGCTGGCGGAGAACGGGACGCTCAAGGGATTCAACTGCGACTACGCGGCCGTGGTCACCTGCCTTGAGAAGGCGCTGGGGAAACGCGGCCGCGGCAGGCGGTCGCCCCTGGCCGGCAAGCGCGTGGCCGTGGTGGGCGCGGGCGGCGTGGCCCGCACCGTCGCCTTCGCCGCCAGCGACCACGGCGCCGAGGTCACGATCTACAACCGCACGCTCAAGCGGGGCAAGGCCCTGGCCGGCGACGTGGGCGATCGGTCGGTGGCCGCCCGGCTCGGCGACCTGGCCGGCGCCGACTACGACGCCCTCGTCAACTGCACGCCCGTCGGCATGACCCCCGACGTGGACGCCTCGCCGGTGCCGGCCGAGGCCCTGCGCAAGGGCGCCCTGGTCTTTGATACGGTCTACACGCCGCTCGAGACGCGACTGATCCGCGAGGCCCGCCACGCCGGATGCCGGACGCTCACCGGGCTCGATATGTTCATCACCCAGGCCGTGCACCAGTTCGGGCTGTGGACGGGTCAGAAGGCGCCGCGGGGCCTGATGCGGCGCGTCGTGACGCAACGGCTGAAGGTCCTCGGATAGCAGTCCGTTGCAGCAGGGGTGGAACCTGTGGCACACGCGCCCCCGGGCCTGCTCGCGGCAGGAGACGGGTGACCCCTCACCCCGGCCCTCTCCCCGAGGGGGAGAGGGGGCGCAAGAGGATCGAGGCGATGCCGATCATCTGGATCGTGGGATTCCGAGGCACGGGGAAGACGTCCGTGGGCCGGGCCCTGGCGGCCCGCACGGGCCTCCGCTTCGTCGATACCGACGACCGGATCCAGGACGTTGAGCAGATGACCGTCGCCGAGATCTTCGAGCGGAAGGGCGAACCCCATTTCCGGATCGCCGAGCAGCAGGTCATTCTTCAGTTGGCCACCGAGGGGAAGAACCTGGTCGTGGCGGCGGGCGGCGGCGCGTGCGGGCACGAGTCGAACGTCGTGGCCATGCGCCAGAGCGGCACCGTCGTGCTGCTGACGGCCTCGTCGGACGAGATCGAGAAACGGCTCGCCGACGACAGCGCCACCGCCGATCAACGGCCCGCCCTTACCGATCAGCCCTCGACGCGGGACGAGATCGTCTTCCTGCTCAACGAGCGCGAGCCCGACTACCGCAAGGCCGCCCACATCGTCATCGACACCACCTACATACCCGTCGAGCAGGCGGTTGCCTCCATCCTCAAGGAACTCCGCAAACGCCGCCACCGCTAGGCCGGTCGCGTCGGCCGGGGAATCTCTGTGCCCCATCCCGCAGTCTATGTCAGTGCCGACGGCGCGACGACGGTCACCCGATGCGGGGGGCCGAGGCCGGTGCGGTCGCTGCTCGTTGACGGCGTGGTGCAGGGCGACGACAGCCCGGTGGGCGTGGTGATGCAGGGCCGACTGGGCCTGTTGCCGGGGCTCCTGGCCCCGAAGGCTGGTCCCAGTGTCTTCCCCTCCCCCTTGACGGGGGAGGGAAAGGGAGGGGGTGGTTCGGCGGCCTCCGGCCGCCGAACGAATCCGGATTCCCCCTCTCCCTCGCCCTCCCCCACGCAGGGGGGAGGGGATACAGGATTCAATAAGCGCGCGTTCGTGGTGGGCGTTGGTACGGGCATCACCCTGAGCGCCCTGGCCGCGGTGGTGGAGGGCGCCTCGATCACCGCGGCGGAACGGGCGCCCGACATCCTCGCCGCCGCGGATCATTTCCGGGAGCACTGGGCCGCGCCGATCGACCGACCGCCGGTCACGGTCATCGCCGGCGACGGGGCGGCCGTGTTGGCCGAGAGCGAGGCGCTGTACGACCTGATACTCGTTGACCTGGTGACGCCTGCGGGGTCGCCGGGGCTGTTCTCGCGTCCGTTCTATCGCACGGCGGCGGCGCGCCTCTCGGTCGGCGGGGTGACGGCCCAGTGGCTGCCGCTGTTCCAGGTCCCGCCGCCGATGCTTCGGCGGGTTGTGGCCGCGTTCCTGGCGGAGTTTCCTGAGAGCGGCCTGTGGTTCGCGGCCTTCGATCCGTTCAAGCCGGTGGCGCTGCTCGTGAGCGGCGGCTCACCGACGGGCGTGGAGCGCGAATCGGCGCCAGCGGCCGTGCCGGGCGCGGGCCTGGGGACGATCGACGACGTCAGGCGGCTCCATCTGCTCGATGCCGCCGGGCTCAGGCGGTTCGCGAAGGGGGCATCCCCGTTTGAGGGCGACACGCCCCTCGTGACCGACGACGAGGCGGCCGACGGTCTGGCCGACGGCGGCCGGGAGAACATCGAGGCGCTGATCGATTGCGCCGACGAGCCGAACCCGGTGGGATGCGCCTTCCTGGCGGCGTGCCGGGCCGACGAGGCGGGGGATTACTTCGCGGCCCTCACGGGTTACCGCCGGGTCATGCAGACACTGCCCGACGATCCGCTTGTTCGGCTCAGGGCCGCCGACGCCTCCGCGAGCGTACTCATCCTCCAGGGCGCGTCGCTCTGGGCGGAGGGCGACGTGGAAGGCGCCGAGGCCGTGCTCCGCCGCGCCGTGGCTACCGCGCCCGACCGACCCGACGCCCGAGACGCCCTTGCCGGATTCCTGACGGATCTCAACCGGCACGAGGAGGCCCTTGCCGAGATCGAGGTCGCCCTCGCCATCGACCCCGACGACGCCGACCTTCACGCCGGCCGCCGGGCCATCCTCCACAACCTCGGACGCGCGTGACCATGACTTCCGAAGTCTTCTTCGACTTCGGAAGTCTTGCGCCGGCTCAAAGACTTCGGAAGTCACTGAAGACTTCCGAAGTCGTTATTCCCTTGCATGAGGGGCGGTTTGGGGTCTAATACGGCGGTTCGGAGGGAGCCGGCCACGGGACCAGCAGGGATGGCGGACCCGCCTTGATGAGAGCCCTCGAGATCGCCTTCGTGTTCGCCCTGGGCGCCGCGATCGGCAGTTTCCTGAACGTCTGCGTCTGGCGCCTTGCCACCGACCGGTCGCTCTTCTGGCCGGGGAGCCACTGCCCGAAGTGTCTGCGGCCGATCCGCTGGTTCGACAACATCCCCATCCTCAGTTACCTCATCCTGCGGGCGCGGTGCCGGACGTGCGGGTCGTCCATCTCGATTCGCTATCCGCTGGTGGAATTCTTCACGGCGCTGGCCTTCGTGGGGCTCTACTGGCTCGATATCGTGGTGCGCGGCGGCCGCGACCCGGACTACGCCCTGTTGGTCGTGCACTGCTACATCACGGCCAGCCTGATCGCCGGCAGCCTGATCGACCTGGACTACAAAATCCTGCCGGACGAGATCACGAAGATCGGGATCGTGGCGGGCCTGGCGGCAAGCGCGCTGATGCCCCGGCTGCACGGCGTGGGCGAGGTGCGGCTGGTCGGCATCGGCTGGCTGGACGGGCTGGGGTTCGCCGTGATCGGCGCGCTCGTGGGCGCCGGGATGACCTACGGTATGGGCCGGCTCGGCACGTGGCTCTTCAAGCGGGACGCCATGGGATTCGGCGACGTGAAACTGATGGCCATGTTCGGCGCCTTCTTCGGATGGGACGGCGCCGTGCTGATCTTCTTCATGGGGCCCTTCTTCGGGCTCGTGATCGGCGGCGCGCTGGCGATCAAGCGGAAGTCGCGCGAGATCCCCTACGGGCCGTTCCTCTCCATGGCGGCGATCATCGTGATGCTGTTCAAGGAGGACATCCTCACACTGCTCGGCCGATTCAGCGGGGCGGGGTAGGGGGAAAGGAGACATCGATGCCATCGAAACGCGCTACGGCGGCACTCCTGCTGTTGGCCTGCGTGCTGGCGGCGGGCTGCACGCGCAAACTCCGGCAGGAGAACGAGGCCCTCTGGGCCGAGAACGAAAAACTCCAGAAGGCCCTCGATCAGGCCCGGAAGGAGCAGGACACACTGCGGCAATCGGTGGCCGCGCGGGATGCCGACATGGCCGCCCTGCCGGACCTCCAACAGAAACTCAAGGATGCCGAGAAGCAGGTGGCCGACCTCACAAGCGCCCGCGACGCCCTGGAGAAGGAACTGACCGCCTCGCAGACCGCCGCGAAGGACGTGAAGGCCGAACTCGCCAAACTCAAGGGCGCATTGGAGGGCCCGGGCGCCGACGTCTCCCTCCGCGGCGGGCTCGTCACCATCACCCTGACCGACGACGTCCAGTTCGGCTTCGCCAAGGCCACGCTCACCGACCGGTCGAAGAGCACGCTCAGGCGGATCGCCCGCGTCCTGAACGACCGTTACGCGGACGCCCTCATCCGGGTGGACGGCCACACGGACAACGTGCCCATCAAGAAGGACGCCAGCAAGGACCGCTGGGCCGACAACTGGGGCCTCGGCGCCGACCGGTCGCTCGCCGTGCTGCGGTACCTGGTAAGCGACTGCGACATCAAGCCGGAGCGCGTCTACGCGACGACCTTCGGGGAGGTGCGATCCCTGGCCACCAACAGCACGGCCGAGGGTCGGGCCAGGAACCGTCGCGTCGAGATCGTCATCCTGCCGCCGAAACGAGCCGCGCCGTGACGCATAAGCCGCGAACGGGTGCAACGGCCTGAGCAGGTCCAGGAGCCCCTCTCCCGACCGCCTGAAGGCGGCCGACCTCTCCCGAAGGGAGAGGTGACGGACGACCACCCCGCCGCAAGAACCACATCCTACTGACTCATGCCTGCATGACTCTACGAGCGCGTTCGCTACGTCGGCCGATCCAGGAGGTCGCGGACGATCCGGGTGTTCTCGGCCACCTGGTCCTTGTGCTTCTGGAACATCCCGGCCACGACGGCGTCGGTGGGCTTGATGTGGCCGTAGGCGTAGGCGAAGGCGTCGCGGACGGTGTCGGCGGAGGCGGCGTTTCGGCCGGCGGCGAGGGGCTTGATGGCCAGGACCGGCTTATCGAGTTGCCGGATCACCTGTGTCATGCGATCGCGGTCGGCGTCGTGGAACCGCTCGTCGGGATCGACGCCCTCGACGGCGGCCACGGTCTTGCGCGCCGGGGCGAGGTTGTAGAGCGAGCAGAGGTAGAAGTCGGTGGGCCAGCCGCGGGATTCCGCGTATTCGATCACCTCCGGGATGTGGCTGCCCATGCCGGTCACCACCCCCGTGTCCCGGATGGCCTTCAGGATCTCGGCTACCTCGTCGATACGGCCGGCGTGCCAGAGGTTGTCCACGTGGGTGCCGTGGTGGTAGACGGCGATGGGGCCGTAGGCGGCGATCTCGCGGATGTTGGCGGGGATGGAGGCGAACTCGCTGGCCGTCTGGGCGATCCATTGCAGGCTCCCGCCGGCGTCGCGGTGTTCGAGGAACGCCCGCATGTGGAACCGGTCGCCCCGGGTCTGGATCGTGTTGATGCCGCAGGCCACGCAGCGGTTGAAGAGCGCCTGCACGTTGGCCATGGTGTAGTAGCGGCGCATCTCCCGGTCCATCTCGGCGGACGTGTGCGAGAACCCGGCGATGGGGTTCCCGCCGCAGATCAGGCGCGTGACGCGGTGAGGTCCGAGTTGGATGGTGGGCAACAGCGGCATAGCGGGTTCCGTCTCCTGAGCATCTCGCCGACCTTGGCGTCCATTCCCCATTAGAGAGGGTTGTAGGGCGAGGGTGTCAGGAACCGCGGCGGTTCCAGACACCTGTTCAGGGCTGATCGCGCGCGGTGGCCTGGTCGGTGATGAGGAGGGCCTTCTTGCCCCGATGCCGGCCGACGCGGCCACGATACTTCGGGCGGCCGCCCACGGTGAGCAGGAGGGTCTCGCCGGCGGGCTTGTCGGTCTTGAGGATATCGCCCACGTTGAGCCGGGCGAGGTCGCCCACGGTGATCGCGGTGCCGGCGAGGTAGCCCACGAGGCCGACGGGCGCGCGCTCGAGGACGCGGGCGATGGTAGCGCGGCTCTCCTCATCCGGCCCACGCTGCATGTAGTCGAGGCGGCTGGCCCGGGTGATCTTGTTCATGATCGGCTCGACCACGGCGAAGGGCACGCACAGGTGGATCATGCCGCTGGCGTCGTCGATGGCGATCTCGAAGGTGAGCAACACGACCACCTCGCTGGCGGGCAGGGCCTGGATGAGTTGCGGGTTGGTCTCCATCTGGACGATGCTGAGTTCGATCTCCTGGATCAGGCCCCAGGTCTCCGCGAGGGCGTGCATGGCGCGATCGACCAGACGATCGACGAGGCGCTTCTCGATCTCGGTGACAGGCCGTTCCGGAATGATGGCCGGTTCCCGCCCGCCGCCGAGGAGCCGATCGAGGATCGGGAACACGATCGATGGGTTGAGTTCCAGGATCATGTTCCCCTCGCCGGGCTTCACGTCGAGCAGGTAGAAACACGTGGGGTTGGGCAGCGAGAGGATGAACTCGCCGTAGGTGCACTGCTCGACGGAGGCCACGCGGACGTCCACGATGGCGCGGAGGAACCCGCTGATGGCGGCGCCGAGGGTCCGCGAGAAGCCCTCGTGCAGGGCCTCGAGCGACCGGATGTGCTCCTTGCTGACGCGCTCCGGCCGGCGGAAGTCGTAGAGATCGACGGACCAGTCGCCGGCGTCAGGCATCTGGGTGAAGTCCACCTCGCCGCCCTCGATGGCGGTCAGCAGGGCGTCGATCTCGTTCTGGTCGAGCACGTCCGGCACGCGGCGTCCTCCCCTTAACCGCGCAGTTGGCCGTCACCGGTGACGACGAACTTGGTGCAGGTCAGTTCCCGCAGGCCCATGGGGCCGCGGGCGTGAATCTTGTCGGTGCTGATGCCGATCTCCGCCCCCAGGCCGTATTCGAACCCGTCGCTGAATCGGGTCGAAACGTTCACCATCACGCTGGAGGCGTCCACCGCGTCGATGAACCGCCGGGCGTGCCGCACGTCGGTGGTCACGATGCCGTCCGTGTGCTTCGATCCGTAGCGGTTGACGTGGTCGATGGCCTCATCGAGACTATCGACCACTTTCACGGCGAGGATGAGGTCGAGATACTCGTCGGCCCAGTCGTCCTCGTCGGCCTCCTGCGCCTCGGGAAGCAGAGCCCGGGTGCGGGGGCAGCCGCGCACCGCGCAGCCCGCCTTCGCGAGGGTGGGCCCCACCCGGCCGAGCAGCGCCTCGGCCACGTCGGCGTGGACCAGCAGCGTCTCCGTGGCGTTGCACGTGCCCGGCCGCTGGAGTTTGGCGTTCACCGCGATCCGCTCCGCCATCTCGATGTCGCACGGCGAATCGACGTAGGTGTGGCAGGTGCCCTTGTAGTGCTTGATCACGGGGACGCGCGATTCGTTGACGACGGCCCGGATGAGCCCCTCGCCGCCGCGGGGGATGACCAGGTCGATCAAGCCCTCCAGGTGGACCAGGTGGGCCACCGCGGCCCGGTCGGTGGTGCTCACCAGTTGGATGGCGTCGGCGGGCAGCCCTACGTCGGTGAGCGCCGCGACCATGAGTTCGTGGATGGCGCTGTTCGAGTGGATCGCCTCCTTGCCGCCGCGCAGGATGCAGGCGTTGCCGCTCTTGAGGCACAGGCCGGCGGCGTCGGCAGTGACGTTCGGCCGCGACTCGTAGATGATGAAGATCACTCCCAGGGGGGCGCGCATCCGGGCCACGCGCATCCCGTTGGGCCGGAGCGTGCTCTCGGTGATCTCGCCGACCGGGTCGGGCAGGGCGGTCACCTGGCGCAGGCCCTCGGCCATCTGGGCGATGCGGGCCTCGGTGAGGCGCAGGCGATCGACCATGGCGGCGGGCAGGCCGGCCGCCTCGGCGGCCTCGAGATCGCGCGCGTTCGCCGACGCAATCTGCTCGGCGTTCTCCAGGAAGGAGGCGGCCATGCGCTCGAGGGCGGCGTCCTTGAGGCTGCGGCCGCACGTGGCGAGGGTCCTGGCGGCGGCCTGGCCGGCCTGAGCCAGCCCGCGGGCGTAGGCCTGAAGGTCTCCGATGTCGGTTTCGTTCGACACGAGCCTGCTCCTGTCCAACGGTTACGGCGGCGGCGCCGGTGTCGGGGCCGCCCGTTCCGCGATGTCAACCTCCACCGTCTCGGGCAGCGTCATGCTCACCAACGTCACGCCTTCCGGCAGGCGGAACCGGCGGTCGATCAGGTAGGGCGTCTCCCGCGGCACGAAGAACCAGCGGTTGTCCTCCTTGCGGTCCACCTCCAGGTACACGTCGATCTGCTCGTCGATTCGGGGGTCGCCCTCGAGCAGCGACTTCGGGCCGCGCACCGTGACCGCAGTCGTGCGGTGCTCCGCCTTCGCGATCCCCACCTTGTAGGGGAACTCCTGGCTGGCCAGCACGCGGACGGGCACGTTCGGGAAGGTCTTCTCGACGGTCTCCTCCTCGAAGAAGGCGTGGACGAAAACCCGCTCGTCGCAGTCGATGCGCTCGCCCTGCTGGACGGCGGCGATGCGGACGGTCTGCTGCACGTCCTCGAGCCCCGCCTCAACGGCCTGGCGGAGGTTGACCGGGTCGGTGAGCACGAAGGAGAGGCCGTCGAGCACCGCCCGGGGGCCGCGGACCTGCACCGTGCTCGGCACGATCACCGCCCGGTAGCGGGTCTTGTCGAGGTCGGTGTCGAGGCCCACCGGGAGCGACCGGGTGTCGAGGGGCGTGATGGTGAGGTCGAGGTCGCGGTCGGGCACGGTGAGGCGGACGCGGGGGTCCTGGATGGTGCCGAAATCGGCGGCCCGGACGCGGACGGCGACCCGGCCGCCGGCGTTCAGCCGCTCCTCGGCCAGGCGGATCCGGGCGACGAGGCTGCGGCGCTCGATCTCGTTGCGGACCCGTTCGAGGCTGAGGATGGGGCCCGTGAGGGTGACGCGCACGCGCGGCACGCCGCCGCCTTCGCCGCGGATGATGCAATCGGCCGCGTTCACCACCTGCACCTCCGCCCAGACCTCCTCCTCCTGGGTGATCTCGTTGCGGGAGATGTACCAGACGAGGATGCCGAGCAGGAGGGCGCTGCCGGCGGTGCGGATGACCTCGGCCACGGCGCCTTTACGCATCGCGCTCCTCCCCGGCGCGCCGGCCGGCGCCGTCGCTCGATGGTGCGGGCGCCGACGCGCCCGCCTCCGGCTTCACCGGCGTGGACGGCGGCACGGCCTCCGGCGCGATCTCCTGCTCCGACAGCAGATCGATCAGCATCTCCAGGAGTTGCTTCGGCGCCAGGCCCTCGAAGAGTTGGCCGTTCACTGCCACGGAGACCTGCCCGGTCTCCTCGCTCACGACGACGGCCACGGCGTCGGACTCCTCGGTTACGCCGACGGCGGCGAGGTGGCGGGTGCCCTTGCGCCGGCCGATGGCGGGGTTCTCGGTGAGGGGCAGCCGGCATCGGGCCGCCACCACGCGGTCATGCCGGATCACCACGGCCATGTCGTGCAGTTGCGCCCCCGGGTGGAAGATCGTGCACAGCAACTCCGACGTGACCTCCGCGTCGAGGCGCACGCCGCTCTCGATGATGTGGCCGAGGCCGTTCTGCCGCGTCAGCACGATGAGCGCCCCCGACCGCTCGTCGGCCAGGAACGCCGCCGCCTGGCACACCTGGTCGATCACCGTGGACTTCGTCCGAATCAGCAGTTGCACCAGCGGGTTGCGCCCCAACTGCACGAAGGCCCGGCGCAACTCCGGCTGAAACACCACGATGATCAGGAACAGCGTCCCCGTCAGGAACACCTTCACGATGTTCCGGATGTTCTCCAGGCCGAACTCCTGCGTCGCGAACTGGAGCACCAGGTAGAGCACCACCAGCAGGAACACGAGCCCCTTGAAGATGCCCAGCGCCCGGGTGCCGCGGAGGAACCGCAGGATGACGAACATGACCACGCTGATCAGGATGATCTCGGTGATCTCGCGCCACGTGATGGCCTGCAGCCAGTCCATAGACAGTCCGTTTCAGTGGGTGGGCGCCGCGTGCGCCTGCCCGTTTTCGTCCGTTTCGTCCGCGATCGCCCGGACCAGCCGGACGACGTCGCGCATCTCGGCCGCGTCGTGCACGCGCACGATATGGGCGCCGTTCATGACGGCCGCCGCCACGGTGGCGGCCGTGCCGAGGAGGCGCTCGGCCACCGGCCGCGGCTCCCCCGCGCCGCCCAGCACGGCGCCGATGAACGACTTCCGGCTCGTGCCGACCAGGATCGGCCGGCCCAGGCTCCGCACCTGGCCCAACCGCCGGAGGATGGCCAGGTTGTGGGGCACCGTCTTGCCGAACCCGATCCCCGGGTCCACGAGGAACCGGGACTCGGGCACCCCCGCGGCCGCGCCCCGCGCCATCGACCGGCGCAGGAACAGGACGATCTCGCCCATGAGATCGTCGTACCGCGGGTGCCGCTGCATGGTGCGCGGCGTGCCCTGCATGTGCATGACGCACACCGGCACGTCCAGCGCCGCCACGGTCTCGGCCATCCGGTCGTCGCCGAAGAGGGCGGTGACGTCGTTCACCATGACGGCGCCGGCCGCCACCGCCGCGCGGGCCACGCCCGCCTTGGCCGTGTCGATGCTCACCGGCGCGGCGCCCGCGGTCACGAGGCCCTCGATCACCGGCGCCACCCGGTCCAGTTCGTCCTGTTCGGACACGGGCGCGGCGCTCGGCCGGGTCGATTCGCCGCCCACGTCGATGAGGTCCGCACCCGCCTCGGTCAGGGCCAGGCCGTGCGACACGGCCACGTCACGATCAAGGAACCGGCCGCCGTCGCTGAAACTGTCGGGCGTGACGTTCACCACGCCCACGACGAGCGGGGTGGCGCCGAGCGGCACCTCGCGGCCCGCCAGGTCGAGGGTGAAGGCGCGCCGGTCGGCGGCCTCGATCGTCGCGGCGAGGGCCGCCGCCGCTTCACCGCCGCCGGCCGCGGCGAGGTCCGCGATCAGGGCGCGCACGGCGCCCCGGGCTCCGGCGAGGAGCACCGGCTCGACGGCGCCCTGCCGGCCCCGGCGCAGGACGACCCCGTGCCGCTCGGCGCCCGCGGCGAGCGCCGACCATTCGTCGTCGTGCGGCGCGGCGAACTTGAGGGCCAGCGGGTCCAGGTCGCCCGCGTCCGGCCCGGGCGTGACGCCCGCCTCGGTCCACTCGCGGGCGTCGAGCCAATCGTTCGGGGGCGTCAGCACGCGCGGGTTCAGGCGAAGCAGCGCCGAGCGCGTCGCCTCGTCGGTCACGGCGTCCCCCCTAGGTCGCCACCGGGCCGAGCGGCGGCGCGTCGTCGGGGCCCTTCGGGTCATCGTCGTCCGTGTCGGCGTCGTCGGTTGGCGCCTCGGGCGCCGTATCGGCGTCCGCCACGTCGAGCGTCATCGGGGCTTCGTCCTTGCGGTCGAGCGGCTCGCCCCGGAGGAGCGTGTTGACCTCGTCGCCCGACAGGGTTTCGTAGCGCAGGAGGGCCTCGGCCACGCGCATGACGGCCTCGCGCTGCTCATTCAGAAGTTGGCGAGCGCGCTGGCAGGCGGCATCCACGAGGACCTTGATCTCGGCGTCGATCCGTTCGGCGGTGGCGTCGCTGTGATCGGTGGGACGCACGATCTCGCCGCCCAGGAAGATGTGCTCCTCCTTGTTGGAGTAGTTGATGAGCCCGACGGCCTCGCTCATGCCCCAGTCGCAGACCATACGGCGGGCGATCTGGCTGGCCTGCTCGATATCGCCGGCGGCGCCGGACGAGATGTCGCCCAGCATCATCTCCTCGGCCGCCCGGCCGCCGAAGAGCGATACGAGTTCGCCGACCAACTGCTTCTTCGTCCGGATGTAGCGATCCTTCACGGGCAGGTGCATGGTGACGCCCAGCGCCATGCCCCGGGGGATGATGCTCACGCGGTCCACGGGATCGACGTCCGGCAGCAACTGCATGCAGACGGCGTGGCCGGTTTCGTGGATGGCGATGACGCGCTTGTCCTCCTCGTCCATGACGCGGCTTCGCTTCTGTCGGCCCCATTTCACCTTGTCGCGGGCCTCGATGAGGTCCTCGTCATCGATGGCGTCCTTGTCCTTGAGGGTGGCGGCGAGGGCGGCCTCGTTGATGATGGCGGCCAGGTCGGCGCCGCTGAAGGTGGGCGTGGCCCGGGCGAGCATCTCGAGGTCCGCCTCCGGCGAGACCTTCACCTCTTTGGCGTGGACCTTGAGGATCTCAAAGCGGCCCTTGAGGTCGGGCAGGTCGATCACGATCTCGCGGTCGAATCGGCCGGGCCGGAGGAGGGCGGGGTCGAGGACGTCGGGCCGGTTGGTGGCGGCCACCACGATCACGCCCTCGTCGGACTCGAACCCGTCCATCTCGACGAGGATGGCGTTGAGGGTCTGCTCGCGCTCATCGTGCCCGCCGCCGAGCCCCGCACCGCGCCGGCGTCCCACCGCGTCCACCTCGTCGAGGAAGACGATGCACGGCGAGTTATCCTTGGCCTGCTTGAAGAGGTCGCGGACGCGGCTGGCGCCGACGCCGACGAACATCTCGACGAAATCGGACCCGGAAATGCTGAAGAAGGGCACGTCGGCCTCGCCGGCGATGGCCTTGGCCAGGAGCGTCTTGCCGCAGCCCGGCGGCCCGATGAGGATCACCCCGCGGGGGATCCGTCCGCCCAGCCGCGCGAATCGGCTCGGGTTCTTGAGGAACTCGATGATCTCGCGGACCTCGTCCTTGGCCTCGTCGGCGCCGGCCACGTCGTCGAAGGTGATGCGGCTGTGTTCCTTCACGTGCAGCCGGGCCCGGCTCTTGCCGAAGGAGAGCACGCCGCCGGTGCC
>Ga0272441_10009762_pt1 | contig 14723 bp, 10 predicted proteins | sample SSMProp6N_FD_193582 | JGI IMG/M metagenome (GOLD analysis project Ga0272441, IMG submission 193582) | Marine sediment archaeal communities from Little Sippewissett salt marsh, Falmouth, MA, United States - SSM-Prop-6N | ecosystem: Environmental > Aquatic > Marine > Wetlands > Sediment ... | reverse complement strand
GTTTACTCGAAACCCGACAGCCAGATTGTCATTGCGGATGGATCACGAATCTGGACTATTGTCCCTCAGAATGAACAGGTGCTTTTTCAGGATCAGGATCCAACCCTGTCCTGGCGCGATACACCGTTTGGTGAGTTACTTTCAACGGATGCGAAACAGTGTTCATGTGATTCCTCTCTGATTGATGATAGTGGGGGAGGGGAGTTAATCATAGCATGCAGTGATTTCGGAACGGAGAGCCCCTGGGTATCGATCAAATTGCATGTAGTGGAGGGTGAAGTGTGGCCGAGTAGAGCGGTACTCACCGATATCAGTGAGAATGTGACAATCTACGCGATCCGATCCTGGGAGGAACTACCGGAAGAGACCATGAACGATTCACTTTTCACATGCCAGATACCATCGGGATATGATGTCGTATCCGTGGAGTGATTCGGAGAGAATCGGTTATTGTTTCACCGCAATCCTTCGCACGGATCTAATCTACTCGTAATATGTGCGAACGGACACCGTTGGTCGGGCGCACATTCCGCATAATCAGTCTTGGTTGCGCGAAAAACCTCGTTGACAGTGAATATATTGCGGGATCATTGATTCGGAATGGTTGGAAACTCGTTGATGAAAGTACGGATGAATGCGATCTCGTGATTGTAAACACATGCGCGTTTATCGATGATGCGCAACGCGAATCCATTGAAGCGCTGCAGCAATCCCTTGAACTGAAAGGGGAGGAGCGGTGCACAATGGTTGTTGCCGCTGGATGTCTGGTTCAGGATGCAGGTACGGAACTGAGGAAGGGCTTTCCTGATACCGATCTACTTGTCGGTACCGATGAGGTACCCGATTTTATGGATCGTTTGAATACGGTTCTTCGCCCTGGAAACCGTGTGAAACTCTTTCGAAAAAGGAAATCCCTCGGTGAACCTAACCTGATACGTCAACGAGAGCCGCTTGAATCCCGGTTAACGCGCTATGTGAGGATAGCAGACGGTTGTAATACTGGATGCGGATTTTGTGTTATCCCGCGAATTAGAGGTCCACAGAAAAGCCTGTCGTATGATGCCGTGATTGGCGAATGCGAGCGACTCTTAGAACATGGAGCCAGGGAGCTCGTTATCGTAGCTCAGGATACCACGGCCTATGGCGCTGATCGCGGTGAGAAAGATGCGTTTGAGAAACTGCTTTCTCTTCTATCAAATCGATATCGAGCTGCCGACGAGCTCTGGATTCGTATTCTCTATCTGAATCCGCATAGGGTGAGCGACCGGCTACTGGATATTATGGCCCAACCGCCGATACTTCCGTACTTCGATCTGGCGATACAGCATGCACATCCGCGGGTACTCAGATCCATGTTGAGACCCGTTCCAACAGGCGGTCATGAAGCACTCGTATTCAGAATCCGGGAACGTATTCCTGATGCCGTACTCAGAGCTACGGTTATGATTGGGCATCCGGGTGAGGATGAAAACGCCTTTGATCATCTGCTTGGATTTCTCGAGTTTGCTCGTTTCAACCATGTTGGAGTATTTACGTATTCGCAACAAAACGGCACCAATTCCGCCAAGCGCAAGTCGCCATCAAAGGATGAAGTGGAAATGCGACTTGTTGAACTGAATTCGGTATTAACGGAAATTGAAGAGGAGCGATTCGCTGAGACAAGAGGAAAGAGTCTTCGCTGTATCTGGGACGATCATGCATCATCACTTGAAGGAGCGCTCCGCGCGAGATCGTGGATGGATGCACCGGATATCGATCGGATCTACATACCTGAAAACGTCCTGAACTATACGTCACCGTTTTTCTGGGGAACGATAAGTGGGGGAGATATGATGCGTCCGACCATAAGAGTGATGGAATAGTCAAAAAGTCAGGTTTTTATTTTATTATCTATACTTTACATAATATATCTTATCAGACAGCAGATATATTAAACATATATTGGATTACATAGGGATATCAGGCGCATAAACAAATACTCGAAGGTAGGCTTGGCTAGCCTTTATATTATAATGACTTTAGATGAAATATTTAATGTTTAAAATCATATGAAGCATTGTGAGTTATCAATGAGAAAAGAATAGGGAACTATGAGAAAAATTACAAATTCAGGTGAATGCGAGAATCGCAATATCCATTACATTAGTGCCTGTAGATCCTGAATATATCGTTGATCCGCAGGCGGATAACAGCGTATAACTGTCATTATCATCCAGGTAGCGTTTCACATCTTCCCGAGAAAAATTTCCGGATGACAGCGTGGATCCGTTTACCAATGCGCCGCATGACGGAGAAGAACCGTCTTTTCCGTCTGTGGACAGCGTAAGAAGATGAATACCGTCAGTGCCGGAAACAGATGCGGCGAACGACGCGGCAAGTTCGAGATTACGACCTCCCCTCCCCTGCCCTCCAACAGTTACGGTGGTTTCGCCGCCGTAAATGATGCATGTACGTTTCATATCGGAGGATGCTTTGATTTTTCTGGCGTATTCGGCAATGTATGTACCCGCTGTTCGAGCCTCGCCGCTGAGCCGGACATCGGCGGTTTGTACCGAAAATCCTCGCGATTTCAGGAAATCACTGCAATACGTACGCGCGTCGACATTACGTGTGATGATGATATTTGCCGGATATGGGTAACTCCACCGATCCTTACCGTACCGTATGTTCTCGGTATCGGAAACATGTACGTGGTCAGGAATGGTTGGTCCGGAGCCTATGTCTTCCATAATATCCCCCGGAACATCCGATACCATGAGGGTGATTGTATGTGCGGGCGAAACTAAGCGGCTCAATCCACCCGATTTCAACTGATCAACGGATCGGCGAAATGCATTCAATTCGTGAATATTCGCTCCACGGTACATGAGTTCACGCGTCTTGGTTGCGATTGACGAGAGCGAGCTATCTCTCGTGGGCAACGACACCATGGAAGATGCCCCACCTGATAATAGAACGATAATCAGATCTCCCCTGCAAATATCCATGAGCATTCGGCGGACATACTTTCCCGCTGATAGACTCCACCATGAGGGTACGGGATGATCACCGTATAGCCATTTCCACCCATGAATGTGACCCGCGGTACCATCCTGTGAAACAAGAACAGCGGTATCCGCATAGTCGATCATATGCCCGCATGAACCCGCCATCCACGGGGCCGCCTTTCCCATTGCGAGAAAATGAAGACGACGAAATGGGAATCGCGAATGACGCCCCGTTACCGGATGAGTGATTCGAATACATTCACCGCGTTCCACGTCAATCAGCCCGCGTAATACGGAATCAGGATGAATAGATGAAAGCGCGTACTCCGCCGATTGGAGAAGATCCATTGCCTGAGGGCTTTTAATGATACATGAATTCCGATATGACAGCTTGACCGGCACTATACACCCTGATAACCTGCGTAGTTCATTTACCGTCTTCTGATCAATCCACAAGGACCGATAGTGACCGATAACAACGTTCAACTCCGCTTGTCAAATCTTGCCGGTACCTGGAGTATCATTCGACGCATTGTACCGTATATGAAACCGTATGCATGGCGTATGGCATTCCTTACCCTCCTCCTGCTCTTACAGACACTGGCATCACTCTGGATACCGTTTCTCCTTACCATACATGCTGTGGACAATGTGCTGATTCAGCAAGACTGGGATCGCATGATTCAATTGGGGCTGATTTACGGTGGTCTTTTCATCGTTTCGGCGATCGCCTTTTTAACGAACAGATATCTCATATATACTGTTGGTGCGGGCGTTGTCCGCGATATACGCAGGGATCTGTACCGGCATATTCATTCACTGGATCTCGGGTATCTACAGCAGCACCCGTCCGGTGATCTCATATCCAGGGTGTTGAACGATGTAGGCGGAGTCCAGAGTCTCCTTACATCGACATTTCTCACTGTAGTAAGTCAACTCATACTTTCGTTCAGCGCCGCGTATCTCGTGTTGTCGCGATCACTGAAACTCACATTGATAAGCGCGATTATCGTTCCCTTCATCATCATCATAACGCGGTATTTCAATAAGAGGGCACGACGAATCTCCCGGTTGTTGCAGGAACAATTATCCGTAATCACGCGATCTCTTCAGGAATCCATGCTGGGAATGAGGCTCATCAAAACCCTGAGTCGGGAATCACACCGTGTTTCCCGATTTTCAAATCAACTGCAGGATCTCTATAAATTCAGTATTAAACGGGGTATGCTGGAAGCGTTCCATTCACAGGCTATCTCTCTTCTCGTTGCACTGGGCGGCGTTGTTGTGCTGGTAATCGGTGTCCACGAGATCAGGGCCGGCGCAATGACACCTGGGACATTGCTCGGGTTTTTCTTTGTCATCGGAAGAGCTTTTTATGGACCTGTGACTACGTTCGCCTCCTTGAATGTTCAGATTCAGACGGCGCTGGCATGTCTCGAACGGATACTATCACTCATTGATGCAAAGCCATCAGTCAAAAACGCGAGTGATGCATGCTCGCTTGAATCAGTTCGCGGAAATGTGGAATTTCAGCACATCGATTTTGCGTATGAGGAAGAAAAAATTGTACTGTCCGATTTTACCCTGACCGTAGGTGCGGGTGAATCGGTGGCATTATTCGGACCCTCCGGAGCCGGTAAGACAACGGTTATCAACCTGCTCTGCAGATTCTATGACCCAACGACGGGTACAATCATGTTGGATAGTACGGATTTGAGACATATCCGGCTCGAAAACCTCAGATCGCATATTGCCTACGTTGACCAGGATACGTTTCTCTTCAATGCATCCGTTGCGGAGAACCTTCTTTTCGCACGACCGGACGCCACCGGAGATGAGCTTCGCGACGCATGCAAGGCTGCTCATATTCATGATGTGATCCTCGGGTTGCCCGAGGGGTATGAAACTCCACTGGGCGAACGCGGAGCGCGATTGTCAGGTGGAGAGAAACAACGCCTTTCAATTGCGCGTGCTCTACTCAGAGACGCGCCGATTATCGTATTCGACGAAGCAACCAGTTCTCTTGATTCGGATTCAGAAGCTCTCGTCCAGGACGCAGTTTCTCATCTGATACGGAATAGAACCTCTATTACCATTGCTCATCGGATGGGGACTATTCGAACCGTCGATCGGATTATAATGATGGACGCAGGGAGAATTATCGCTGAAGGAACCTATGATTTCCTGTTGAGTAGCTGCGAACCGTTTCAGCGTTTCCATGCCCAGCAGTTCGGTTCGGGCGGGGACGGCACCATGGAGTAATCTGCATCTTTGCTTGAGTGATATATCTTTCCGATACAGTGTCGTGAGTTGCGAGTATCGAGTATACTGTTCAAGAAAAGGAACTTCACCGGGTATAGACCCCACTATATCGATACAATTACGGCACGGGAATGCCTCGCCTATCATCGCCGGACAAGCATTGAGAATTCGGGTTGAAAGTAGATACTGATACTGTTATCAGTGTCGGATAGTAACTCCGTCGTCCTCCATGAGTACGACCGAGGGCACTACGTTACGCGCTTCTTCCTCGGGTACCGTTCCGAAGCACATAACGATAACCGTATCACCGATTTCCCCTAACCGTGCGGCGGCACCGTTTAGTATAACGCCGCTTCCCGAAGGAGCAGTGATTGCATAGGTGACGAACCGTGCTCCGGTGGCGATATTCGCCACAAGAACTTCTTCACCCGCAACGATATCGGCGGCGTTCATCAATTCCTCCGCGATCCCGAGACTTCCGTCATAATCAAGTCGGGAATCAGTAATCAATACACGATGAATTTTGGCGCGGAGAATTCTCCGATTCATTCGCTCAGTTCCTCCCCCATTGCATGGTATATCCCTTCCCATAACATCGTATCGTCCGTATTAAACAGAATCATGAGTACCGTACGCGGATATTCATGTTCCTTCAGATATGCGGCGATTTGGGATAAGGCGATTTTTGCCGCCCGATCCCGGGGAAATCCGTATGCTCCGGTACTTATGGCAGGGAAGGCTACCGTATTACATTGCCTGTCATCAGCGATTTCAAGACTGCGTCTGTAACAACGTGACAGTAACGCGTCTTCTCCTGAATCCCCGCCAGCCCATATGGGGCCAACGGTATGGATCACCCATGAAGCCGGAAGATTGTACCCGGCGGTAATTTTCGCATCTCCGGTATTACAACCGCCCAATCTTCGGCATTCAACGAGTAATTCCGGCCCGGCGGCGCGGTGAATGGCACCATCCACTCCCCCACCGCCGAGTAGGGATTTGTTGGCCGCATTAACAATGGCATCCACATCGAAGGTTGTGATATCCCCGGTGTGAATCTGTATACGCGACCCGATGTTCATGTACTAATTTTTCTCTCGCGAAGAAGGTGTATGTTTTTTAGCCGTAGTACCCGCGGATGATGCAAAGTCGAATTCCCCGAACCGGACTCCTGCGCCGAACGCCTCATCATACATATTCAGGGGGAGCAACCAGTAGAAGTAATTGGTTGTATCATCTCCGAGAGCACCGATATCCGTATAGGATGTAGGAGTGGTGATGATGCCCAACGGGGTTGTTCCCGTGGTATCACCAAAAGCTTCGGTGAAACGATATAATGCATAACTGTAGGCACATGCAATGGGATCCCATTCGATGGTCAGATTATTTCCACTGGGTATGGTAGTCACGACGAGATCATCCGTGGGTGTGAGGTCCATCACACCACCCGCAGCGGCATATCGAGCAGCGAATTCCTGAAGGAACAGATTTGCCGACTCCTCATCGTGTATCATGACCGTGTTTTCATCATTTACATTTTCAGCAGCGCTGGACCAGTTGTGTGACCCCGTAATGATAATGGGATCACCGTCCAGATCATTGACATCTATGATTGCATATTTGTGGTGTAGCGTTCCCGATTCTCCATCGAGATGAACATCGTCGGCCGGTGGGTCCCACGGGTAATCCGCCCATGCATCAGCTACCATATCGTGGTATCGGCTGTATGTGGATGGGGATCCCTGCGCACTGTCGAATACACCCTTCAGTTGAAAACATGGTTCATGGTAGTACCACATGTACTCCAGGGCATTTGCCTGTGTAAACCGGGTGAACGACATGAGTGCGAAGTAACAGGACTCCTGTGCATTGTAAATTTTATCGGCCATCATCTGCGATGTTGCATCAGACGGACTCATGTAGACTTCAATATCAATTCCATTAACAACGAAATTGTGAGGCGTATTATCCCGTTTATTTGCCCCGAACCGTGATTCGACGGCGGATGGGGTCATTGTCGCGGATCCCCACATTTCCTCAAACTCTGCGGTATATGTCGTTGCGATGGCTTGATCTTGAATGAAGACGATATTCTGGTGGTTCTGACTCGGATTGTTACCTGATATCGATGCATTCCAACTGCCGGTCATGATCCAGTCATTGGAGGGATCCGTATCACCTCTCGCATCCGCATCGATGATGAGGAATTTGTTGTGCATACTACCGGATCCGTCGTTTGAGCCGTATTCGTCGTTGATGCACGGTATTCCGGCTGCGATTAGATTCCCGATCTGCGTGCCGTAGTTGTCTGCCTCATAAATAAACCGAACATCAACGCCGCTGTTATGTGCATTGATCAGGGCGTTTGCAACACCGGAGAGACTGAAACTGTAAAACATGGCGTCAATGCTGTTGGTAGCGGCATTTATTTTTTCGATGACCTTTGATGAGAGATCGGAGACAGTGGTAGCATCAGTACCGGTGGAGTAAGATGTATCCACCGATTTATTGAAGTAAATTTCGATTTCTCCCGTACTCGATGGATGGGAAGCGGAACCGAACACTCTATCTCCGCTGATGGTGGTACCATTCGTATCAGTGGATTTTACGCGGTAATGATAGATTGATCCAGGCGTCAGACCTGTCAGACTTATTTCGTGCATCAGAACGAGCGTTGCATCACTTTCCGTGCTACCATAGGAGATATCGAGACCGTACTCCACCACGCTCGAAGACGCAACGTCGGTTTCCCATCTGATTGTAACGGATGTTGGAGTAATATCGCCTTCCTCCGGACCGTCGATAATCTGCGGTGCATTCGGAAGGATGATGTCAATACTGGTTCGTGGCAGGATCTCATAATCCGATGTCCATGGTGGAGAAAAGCCACCATACTGTTTGATAACACCGACTACGGAGAATGTTCCGCCCGGCGGCGTCATATCATCCACGTCCGTATCCCAATCAATATACATTATGCAGTTACCGGTACCGTCGTTGAGTGTTACCGGTCCTGAATTGCCCGGACTCGGCCACGTCCCGGTATACGATACATCATTGATCCTCACGAGTCGACCTTCGTTGGGTTCCGAATTGTCGGGTTGAAAGGAGTTGGCGACTTCGTTACACGTGAGAACCGTAGTATCGGGTATCTGGGCATCCGAACCCAGAAAAACGATCAACGCGCTATCCGGAACAACTTCAGTCATACCGCGGTACTGTTCGATCTCCCCGGTGATACGAACGCTGTCACCGATGGCAAACGTCGCGGGGATACTCGGATGATAGAGCATTACGCCCCCTGTTTCATCCTGGAGATACGCGTCCGTATAAGATGATGTGAACAGTCCCGTACCAACAGTGATAACGCCTTCCACCGTTACCACGACGCCGAGCGAATCCGCCTCACCCTGGGAATTGTTTCCGTGAAGATCCCCGATATCCGTGGCAAATGCGGAGCCACACGCTAGTAAGACAATAGCGAGCACGGACATGATCCGTGGTATCATGAGCTACCCTCCAATGGTAATGAAGAAATGGTTTGAACGTTGTATTTCCGTCCTCTGAATCGGAGTGGATCAAATATAAAAAGAAACAGCAGGCGGAAGTACCGTCGTCCGCCTGCTGTTTGAGATCAGTTGTCGAATTCGGCCTTCAGTTCGCCCCAAGAGCCAACGGCACTTGGTGTAAAGGTGCATGAAACCGGACCGTGATTTTCGGCATTACCGGTGGTACTGATGTCTCGAATCATATAGAAATATGTTTCATCGGGAACAACATCACGATCGGAGTAAAGATAGATCTGTGCGGTTTGAGTCGTACCGGCGCCGGGGATTGTAGCGTCATTGATTTTGACATATTCCCCGTCAGCGGTGAGAGACCGGAGAACTTCGAATCCGAAGTTGTTTTGTTCTGTTACGGTGGTCCATCTGACTATGACAGCGTTTCCACGCGAATCGGCTGAAAGGGTACCGAATTCCACCGGAACCGGGTAATTGTAATCAGCGGGAACACGTGGTTGCAGTTTAAATGCACCGTATGAATAATCGGCCATCCCGACGATGGAGCTGTAATTGTCCTCCACGTTTACGGGGCATTCCCCCCATGCTACGGACCACCAGCCCACGAGGCACTGGCCGCTTGCATCTTCGGCGGTGAATTCATATGAACCGATCTCAACGACCGTCACATTCTCGATCCCAACGAGTACACCTTCATACCCCTCGGCAACTCCGGGATTACTCGTGGCAATATCGTTGGCGCTTATCCAAGTGACCGGCGGTGGAGACTCGGAACCGATCACCGTGACATCGGATGCATCGGCTAGATCAAGCTCCGTCCGGTCAAAATATTCGGCTACCTCTCCCGTGACCTCGACCCGATCGCCGATGGCTAAAGCCGGTAATCCGCCGCCACAGTAGATCATAACCCCACTCCAGGGTCCTGTGCCATCCTGAATAACGGCGATATTCTGTGGACTGGATGAATATGTGTCGTTACCAACGGTTACAACACCTTCGACCGTTACAATCGTTCCCTGAAGTCCGGGATCAGTCTGAACATCCTGAATCGTCGTTGCCATGGCAATGATCGGAAGAAGTACGATCGCCAGGCTGAGTTTCATCATTCATCACCTCCAATGTGAAATGTACCGAGCAAACTCCCCTGAATATTGTATAGTGCTCAGATGCCGATAGATATTAGGTTGTACCGGATATGTCAAGACGATCACTGGGCCATGGATCGGCGGATTCAGGTCGGCCGGGAAGCGATTCCGGGTCGAGGAGGGATTTCGCATCGTCAATGTGTCGCAACGCTTCGAGAATATCATTGTCACGTTCGATGATAATCCGGTATTTTTCGGTGGGACTCCATATATGACCCGCGAGTTCGGCCTTGAGACTGAAAAGGAAGTTTTCCCTGACTCGTTCCCATGTTTCAATAGAGTCGATGATACCCTCGTTGACGAGTGTCCAGCGGAGTGTATCGGCCAGCGCCGAATCCACTGCATAATCCGTATTGAAATCGCTGAAGGAATCATACGCATTACGAAGATCGGGATGTAATCCGAGATAATGAGATGCTGTTTGGAATAGTATTCCTTTTCGTTGGGCCAGTGCTTCTTCTCTGGTCAGCTGCGTGGGTTTATCAACGATGACATCCGGGACGATGCCCCCCCCTGCCTTGAGGGGTCTGCCGCCATAGCTATACACCACGGGACGATTATCGTCTCCATTGTTTTTCCCTGCATTCCTGTAATAATCCACTCGTGTTGACTCATATTCTCGTTGTATGCTTCTCCCGCTGGGAGTATAGTATCGGGCCGTAGTGATCTTCAGCGCATTCCCGCCGCTCAGCTCATAGAGATTCTGGACAAGCCCTTTCCCGAAAGTCGTACGGCCGATTACGAAACCTCGGTCCCAATCCTGAACGGCTCCCGCCACGATCTCAGAAGCACTCGCGCTCCCGCGGTCAACCAGGACAATGAGCGGCCAATTCGGCCATGTATTCTGCTTGGTGCCGAGTTCTTTATGGTTGCTTCGTTTCATACGACCTGCGGTATATACAATGAGATTGTCATCTCCGATGAAACGATCCGAAACATCAACCGCGGCAGATAGCAAACCCCCCGAATTCATACGTAAATCGAGGATGAGAGCATCGAGGGGACCATCCTCTATCAATTGATTTTTCGCTTCTTCAAGTTCATCCGCACTTGTTTTTGCAAAACGCGTCAATCGCATGTAGCCGATTCCGGGCCGGAGATGAAATGCGTAGTTAAGGCTCGCGATTGGAATTTTGGCTCTTTCGAGAACGAACTCCATCTCTTCATCAACGCCCTCGCGGAGTATCGTTAATGTTACGGTTGTCCCTTTTGGACCACGGATCAACTCAGCCGCTTCATCCGAACTAATACCTTTTGATGATACTCCATCGATTTTAATAATTCTGTCTCCCGCCATGATGCCTGCTCGTGCGGCCGGTGTTTCGTCAATGGGGGAAACGACGGTGAGCCATCCGGTCTGAACGGAGATAGTCATACCAACGCCATGGAAACTACCTCTGTGCTCCTCATGCATTTTTCTCGTTGTTTCCTCGTCGAGGAAATCACTGTGTGGATCGAGGTGACCTAACATTCCCTGGATACCCGAAATGATCAGTTCATGGGTATTCACCGTGTCAACGAATTCAGTCCTCACAAGCCTGAGTGCATGCGAGAATTTCGAGAGATTTTCCTTGAGTTCATGATCCGAGGAACTCGGGGAAGATGCAAGAATTAAAAAGGCGACGCTAATAATCACGTAGCGACTGAACATCGATATCAAATCGATCCTCCATACTTTGTTAAAATCATCGTCTTATCATACCGGAGATGATCATATCCGGATTATGTCATGTGGGATCGCGGCGGTAATATACAACCACCTCATGTGCCGCGGTACTGCTACTCAATGGTGAATAACGGTCGGTATCTCGAATCAGGAGACTGTTGAAAACCACCGGTTGAACCGTGGCATGAACCAATTATCGGGATCCACTGATGCAACAATAGATTCTACTCTGCCGACTATTCTTTCTCCATTCACAAAACCGAAACTCCGTGAATCCGCACTGAGATCCCGGTTGTCGCCCATAACGAAGTACTGATGGTCAGGAAGAACTATGGGACCGAATGAACGTGGAGCGGCTATAGCGCTTTGAAACATGACCATATGTTCACAATCCATAAGCAGTTCCCGATATACTATTTTGCGGGCTTTCGTAGCTTGTGTCTGCTGCAGAATGTCATCAGAAGCGCGTTCATAGGATACCCACCCACCATTGATATACAAGCGATTGTTTCGCATCGCTAACGTATCTCCGGGAATCGCTACAACTCGTTTTACGAGTCTCTTCTCATCTTCCGGTGAGAAGAGAACAACGATGTCTCCTCTTGCCGGTTCGGACCATCTGGTGATCCGTTCACGAGTATACGGGAGTTTCAAATCATAGGCGAGCTTGTTTACGAATATACGTTCTCCCACAAGAATAGTCGGTTCCATAGAACCGGTCGGGACATCATTCCAATCAGCAATAGCGGACCGAAATGTAGTAACGCATACAATGAGCAGAATTAATTGTATGAATTCTCTACGCGTCATATGCATCCGTTTCATTAATGTTTTGATCATGAAGAACTCCCGATTTACGAGACCGTTGGAAGTGATACGTATAGAACTATGTATCTGATAAGCAGAACACGATCCGAGTGATGAAAGATCCACAGCCACGATTCATATATCGAATAGATGATATACGCGATGTATTCGAGCTGATATCAAATACGGATCAATTTGAGCCATGACGCTAAAACGGTGATACTGGATAATCCTCCTAAAATACGTTGAACGACTGCTGAAGATTTCGTGGGAACAAGGGACCGATGTATTACACCCGATAAAAGACCGATTACGAAACCGCCGAAGTGCGCAAAAAGATCCGACCGTTCGTTTGTTCCGAGAAAACCAAGTAAAGCGACTCCTGCCGCCAGGGCCAACAGAGGATGGATAGTACTCTCCTTACTATTCTTTTCTCCAATACGCATACCCACCAGAATTCCCAATCCTGCGAATACGGAAGTTGATGCACCCATTGATCGGATGGCGCTTCCACGAATGATCACCGAAAATGCATTCCCGAGTATGCCACAATAGAGTATGAGAAATGAGGCGACTCCATTTCCCAGTCTTCCGCAAAGTGAAGATCCGAATAACCAAAGCGCGGCGCAGTTGCCTATGAGATGACGTACATCCACGTGGAGAAACAGTGCCGTTGTCAACCGATATACCTGACCATATTTCACGGATGATATAGTGTTTGCGAACATTCCGACAATATCGACATCACCGGGGAGGTTCATCCTCCAGAAATGAACTGATACAAGAAGCATTATGAGCCCAATAGGTACTCCATGCGCGAAGCGATAGTTTTCGGTGTTGATTGGCGATTCGACCGGTGAGTATTCACGTGAGTACTCCCCGATATGATGAAGTGCCTGCTGGAAATAGGCCGATGGGACGAAAATGGCGAATCCATCCGGTTCCGTTTTTACATGAAATGGTATGGATTGCGATGTCAATACCAGGCTTATTTCTTCAACTTCTGATGTATCGAGAGATGTAATCAACGGATTCATGATGTTCTCCGGCATGTACCGACTGTTGAATCCGACAACATACCCTGTTTTCACGGTAAAGGCATTCGTTCTGAAAGATGAAAATCCGCTATTCGTCGATTATGGGTAATGACGCGGCCCGGTTTGAAAAGATATCGATCAGCCCTTGACCGTGGGATGCGTTTTTCTGTATTTCAACGGGTGGCCAAGCTACAGTACTATACAGGATGGAAATATACGGAATTGACCATATTGTTGCTCCTCAGCCTAGGGCATGAGATGCATCTGTGTTTTTACGCGGGGGATAGTTTGTGAGAAAAGGATTTAAAAGCCGTGGAAAGCAGCCTCGAGATACTCCGATGGAACTCTCGTATATAGATGCATTCCATGATGTTTCGGCGAAAATGGCAGCTTCGAACTCTATTGGCGAGAGCCTTCAGCATCTCGTGACGGCTGTTAATACGTTACTTCCCGTTGACGTAAGTTTCATATCACTTGGAGATCTGCCTGCGGGAGATCTGTACAACGGTGCCGTGATCGGTAATAAGACGGATTCCTTTGCTCAGAGTCGTTTCCCTTTCCGTGATGATCTCAGGAACGACATTATCCGGGATCGATCTGTTCGTTATGTGAAGAACTGTATGAAGGAGGCCGATACCGGCTACAAAGAGCTTTTGAAGAATGAGGGCATTTTTTCCGGTTTGATCGTGCCAGTTCAAACCGCGAATTCGGATCTGGGATTACTCTCCGCTTTTGCACGGTCAGGTATCTCTTTCTCTCAGGATATGAAAAACATCATTTCAGCATGTGCCATGCTTGCGGCCATTGACATCTCGCGGCGACGCGCCGAACAGGAATTGAAGAAGTTCAAACATATACTCGACAAAGAGGAAGCTGACCGGATTTCGGCGTTAACACAGGCGAATGAACAGTTGATGCAGGAGATATCGGAACGCGAGAATGCGGAGAAGGCGTTACGTATTGAAACCGAACGTCTCCACGCGCTTTCGCATCATTCCCCGCTCGGTATGCTTATGGTTACCAGAAGCGGGCGGTTCGAATATCTCAATCCGCGATTCTCCGAGATGGTGGGCTATAGCCTGAAAGATGTTCCGGATCTCAATACCTGGTTTGAGACCGCTTATCCTGATACCGAATATCGAAAAAAAGTAATGGAGAGCTGGCAGACGAATCAACAACAGGCGCAGACGGGAAAAGCGCAGTCCAGCGTTTTCATAGTAACCTGTAAGGATAAAACAAAGAAAATCATTGATTTTCGTATGGTCCGACTTGAGAGCGGATCATCAATACTCACCTGC
>Ga0272441_10009760_pt1 | contig 14724 bp, 8 predicted proteins | sample SSMProp6N_FD_193582 | JGI IMG/M metagenome (GOLD analysis project Ga0272441, IMG submission 193582) | Marine sediment archaeal communities from Little Sippewissett salt marsh, Falmouth, MA, United States - SSM-Prop-6N | ecosystem: Environmental > Aquatic > Marine > Wetlands > Sediment ... | reverse complement strand
GTACACTCTGTCATCTTCAAGGCCTCCCTGCCTGTCCGAAGTGGTTGTCCTAAACCCTTTGATAACAGACAGGTGGGCCGCGCGCAAGAAGAAGCAGCCAGAAACCCTATGAAATATCCGGGCTAGCGCGGATTTCTCACCGCAGAAAACGCAGAGGGCGCAGAGGTAATTGCATAGCAAAGACTTACATCAGAAACTACCCCTTCTGATCGCGAACAGTGTGTTCCTGCACGGGAGCGATCCAGAAGAGAGAATCTGATCTAAGTTTCTATGCATAATCGTCTTACCTCTGTGACCTCTGCGGCCTCTGCGGTTGCTCTGCATTATCCGGGCTAGCGCGGTCACGGTCTCACGGCCCGGCCAAGCAGTCTGGACAGAGGGCTTTCCGGGACGTCGCCTGCATTCGTCGAGGCCCGCGCCGGTGCGCCGGCGGGTCGGGGTGGATGGGGGCCTCGTGGCCGGCGTGCTCGGGCGGCGCTTGGGTGGCTTTCGACGCCCGGCCGCTGCCAGATCGACTTCATGCCGTAGGCTCGGAAGTCCACGATCATGCCTTCCGCCTCGAGCGTGACCGTTCCGATCCTCGGGGTGTTGCGCTTCCGCAGCGCGTACACCTCCCCGTTGTTGTAGAAAACCTCCGCCGTCGACCGGTCGACCACGACGCGGAGATAGAGCTTGCCGTCCCGCAGGGCCACGGGGGCGGCATCGCCCTGCTTCTTCCTCTTCCTGTTCCCGGAAAAGGGCAGCGTCTTTGCGGTCTTGAAGTCGTAGCCGATCCGCGTGTCGCCGATACGCAGATTCAGCTCCCTCGCGCCGGGCGCGGGTCTGACGGTCAGCAGGATGTCGGCCGCCTCTCGGTCCGTGGCGAACTCAAGTGTTTGCCCCGCGGCCAGCATCGCGCCGGTTGAACGGTAGAGCAACTCGTCTCGCAAGGTGTCCACCTCTTTCGCCGGGTACCCGTACATCCGGACACCGGCCGGTGTTTCCGTGAGGGTCAACTCGATCGGCAGCGTGAAGCCCTGTGTGATCGGCATGCCGGGAAGCGTCAGGCCGCGCACCCAGCCCATGTAGATGACCCGTCCGTCCGGAGCGTTGGAGAAGCATTGGCCCGCGTACACGGGGCCGTGGATCAGGCGATGATTGCCCTTCTCGTACCAGAAGAGCTTCGGGTCGCGGCCGACGTGCTTGATGATGGGGCTGCCCTCCCAGATCCTCCAACTGCGCCCCTTGTCCGTGGAATACGCGATCGACTCCTGGAACCCGGGCAGATTCCGCTGGCGCCCCCTGGTGTTGGTGGTGTCCGTGAAGGTCAGCAGCAGCACCTTGTCGCGGCCGGTCTGCCAGCCGCCGGTGTTGTTGTGGTCCACCGTGCCGCCGCCGGAGTGGCAGCGGCCGATCGCCATGGCCGGGTGGGCGTTCTTGCAGCCCATTGCGAAGGGACGCAGGGCTTCGGGCAACTCCTTCCAGTGGACGAGGTCCGTGCTGACGGCATGTCCCCAGTACATGTTCCCGTGTTGAAGCCCCACGGGATTGGCCTGCCAGAAGAGGTGATACTCCCCGTCGTAGTACAGCATGCCGTTCGTATCGTTGTTCCAGCCTCGCATCTGCGAGAAGTGAAGCAGAGGGCGCAGCCGTTCCTTGTACAGCGGCTCGATGTCCCGGGGCGTATCGCCGGTATCGATCATCTCCAGGGCCTTCGAATGGGCGGGCACGGCCCTCTTCGCCTTGTCGTTGAGCACGCGCAGACGGAGCCTGGCCTTCTTCCCCACGTACCCAGACAGGTCAAGCTGGCCCCAGAAGGCGATGTCCGCCTTCTTGTGTGCGAGGTCGACATTGGGAGAGTGGACCAGAACGCCGTCGACGTAGACATCCAGCGTCTGCTGGAGCGTATTGGCGACACTGCGGAACGGGTTCGCCGTCGCCTTCTTGTTGACGGGCACAAGCAGATACCTGCCCTTCACGTCGATCTCACGCTCCGTCAAGACCGTCTGTCCTCCGCTGACGCCGGAAGCGGCAAGTAGGCCCACGAGCACGACGAAGGGGACAACCCGTCTCACGCGCATTCTCCTCACTCGCTCGGTCTGATCCACCAGTCAATTCCTTCCGGCTGTCCTCTACGCCAGGACCTCCCAGATGAACTCCGGCTGGTTCATGATACCCAACTGGATCCAATGTTCCGGACCAGCGAGTTCGGCGTTCCCGCAATGGGAATCCGGTACCTTCCCAGCACCAAGCAGACGCCGGGCTGAAGCGCACGTCATCCACAGCTTCTGGTCATACGCCCATACCTGAGATCTCGTTCTCATCCGGCAGATCCGGGCTACACCACGATCGCCCCCAGATCCGCCAGGCGCCGCCGGACGATATCCGCCGGGACCTTGGCGACCGCGGTCCCGCTCCGCGCCGCCGTGGCAGCCGTCACTCCCGCGGCCTCGCCGGTCTGATTCAGGTTCACCATCACGCGAATCCCGCCGAAGGCCGTGCGGTCGGCCGAGACGGACCGCCCCGCCAGGACGACGTTCGGCGCGTCGTCGCTGACCAGGGCGGACAGCGGGATCTGATAGAAGTCGCCCTTGACCCTCGTGAAGTGGAACTTCCCGGTCTTGGGGTCGTGCACGTCCACGGGGTAGGTTCCGTTGGCGATGGCGTCCGGGAATCGCCTGCAGGAGATCACATCGTCGCCCGTCAGCACGTAGTTCGCCCGGAACGACCGCGTTTCGCGGACCCCAAGCCCGCCCAGGTTGAGCAGGCAGGGCGTGCTCTTCTCCCCGCCGTACTTCCGCGCGGCATCCATGTAGGCGCGCACCTTGCGGCGGCCCGCCATCTCACCGGCCGTGAGCTGGGCGGCGTCGGCCGCGTTCGTGTCGTACACGTGCAGGTAGGCCGCCATCTGCACGCCCTTGGAACCGGGCACCTCCGCGCTCCAGCCGTGGTCGGCAGCCAGGGCGAACTCCTCGCGGTGCTTCAGGGCCAGGGCCAGGGCGTCCTTGGGCAGCCCCGAAACGTGTGCGCACGTGGTGGGCGGCTGGAGCCCCGGACGGACCTCGAACGGCAGGCCCACGTCCTTGGCCAGGTCCCCGTCCCCCGTGGCGTCGACATAGGCCTTCGCCACGATCGCCTGTCGCCCGTCCTTGTTTTCCACGAAGACGGCCCGCACCCGCTTGCCGTCCATCACCGGCGCGGCATAGAAGGTGTGCAGGTACGGCGTGACCTTGTTCTCGAGGACCAGCCGGTCCAACTCGATCTTCAGCTCCTGGGTGTTGATCCGGAAGTTCCCCCACTTGGGCCCTTGAACCCCGCCGACCTCGGCCAGCCGATCGATCATGAGCTTCGTCAGCCCGCCGATGATCTGCTTTCCCTTGTGCCCCACCAGCTTGTGCCACATGTTGACCAGCGCCAGGGTCGCCACGCCGCCGAAGGCGCTCTGCTTCTCCACCAAGGCCACCTTCGCGCCGAGCTGCGCCGCGCGCACCGCCGCGAAGACGCCGGTACAACTGCCCCCCAGCACACAGACGTCACAGGTCTGCACAACAGGGATGTCGCGGGCTCGTTCGCGAATGGCGTCCGGCATGGCTCGGCCTCCCTCGGCGCCGGCTTTGCGGCCGGTCAGACTCGCAGCGACCGCGCCTACCGAGGCCGCGCCCAAGAATGTGCGTCGATTCATGACAACTCCCGTCTCATTCGACCTCTCCCAGCCGCCCTCTATTCGCCGGAGCCGCCGCGGGTCCGAACGCCCGAGGCTACCTGCCGGGACGGGCTCGCACAAGGCGCCGCTCGCACCCCAGGCCGGAATTCCGGGGATTCCGGACACGCCATGCCAGACCCCGTTTGGCCTCGAACGTCGTCACGAACAGATCGAACGCCTTCTCCGCATCCGCCTTCGTCTCGGCCTGCCCGGTCTCATGCAGCATGCCCTTCGCGCGAGGCTGGACACCCTTGGGAAGCTCGTTCCGCACGTTGGCCGGCTTGTGAGCCCAGCAGCGCTGTTGGCCGTGGGCGCACGTCTCGGGCCCGGGTGCCGGGGAAATCCACTGCCAAAACCGTCTCGGATATCGTATTCTGCTGCGTGTGGCGTATCCCGTTCCTCGTTGGAGACCGGCTCTTTGACAGCACCGAGGATACGCCGCGGGAAGGCGAATCCGTCATCTACAGCTTCTGATAATACTCGCGCCGGAGTGCCCACACGCCATCGGCCCGGCGGTTTTTGCTGTGCGCGACTCGCGCGTGTGCGACAATAGCTGGTGAGGGAATGCGTTGTACCAATGGGCGGCTGGCCATCCAACGCGCCCTCACAGCGACTGCGTATTGCTTGACGCTGCCGGCCGGAGCCGTGCGGCCACGAACGGCCGCCGCAACCGCGATGACGATTCGGGTCACGGTGAGGGAGGTGAGAACCATGCCTAGACAACTGCTGTCGGTGGTCGTGGCACTGTGCGTGGTGATGTCGGTCTGCGGGGCCAGGGACCGTCGCTCGGGCAGGCACGATAGGTCCCGGTCTGACAAGTACAGGTCCGACAAGTACAGGTCCGACAAGTACAGGTCCGACAAGTACAGGCGGCCCGATTCCGGTTCCCCGAGCAGCTCCGTAACCGTCATAAAGCCGCTCGTCGGCTACAACTCCGTTGTCGAGCGGGGCAAGTTCTTCGCCGCGACGGGCAAGGACAGTGAGCTGAACGAGAAGGAGTTCGAAGCCAACCGGTCCAAGGAAGACGGCTTCGTCCGCAAGACGGACAGTTGGTCGGCCATCCGGCGGTACGACAAGGACAGCAACGGGACCATCGATTGGTTCGAGGCCGACGAGTACAGGCGTTCGCAGTACAGGAGGAGCAGTGCCGGTTCGTCGAGCGAGGCCGCGTCGACAACCAAGACGCCCGCCGGGACCAGTTCCGCCTCCGAGCGGAGTAAGTTCTTCGCCGCGGCGGGCAAAGACAATGAGTTGAGCGAGACGGAGTTCAACGCCGGCCGATCCAAGGGCACGGGCTTCGTCCGCAAGACGGACAACTGGGCGGCCTTGCTGCGGCACGACCGGAACAGCAACAAGACCATCGACTGGTTCGAAGCCGCCGCGTACAGGCGTTCGCAGAATAAGCCGCCCAAGCAGTTACAGACGACCAGCGGCCGGACCTCGGCATCGACATCGACCGAGGCGACCTATGGGGGGCACCGCTACAAGGTGATTCGGAAGCGCATCTCGTGGGAGGCCGCCGCTCAGGAGTGCAAGGCCCTCGGCGGTCACTTGGTGACCATTGGATCGCCAGGCGAAATGGCCTTCCTCCGGAAGCTGGCAGGGTCCAGCCGCCTCTGGGTGGGGGCGACCGACCGGAGCCGAGAGGGCCATTGGGTGTGGGTTGTCGGCGGGTCCGTACCGCAGGGCAAGACCCTGTGGGCGTCGGGCGAGCCCAATGGGGGCAAGTCGTGCAACTACGCGTCGATCACGTCGCGGGGGCTGTTCGACAGTTCCAGCCCCTACGCGAGCGTCTCCGGCATGATCTGCGAGTTGGCCAAGTAACACCGCAGCGCGTGGCTGACCGGTAGACTGGTTGACCGGCCGGCCCCATAGCGGAACGGGAACTGACTGAATCCCGGGGACATCATATACGGGCACTAAGATAAGCTATTCCCCGGTCGCTTCCTCGAGCCTGAAGGGCTCGGAAGGCGCCAGCCCTTCAGGCTGAAGAGGCTTATCGTAGGGCCATGGGGGACGCCATATGAAACTCCGTTTGGCTTCCTGCTTGCCTTGCGGTTCGGGTCTCGTCTTTGCGGCTGGAGCGTTCCGCCCAGCAGGGCCTCGGAGTTATCCACAAACGACCGGCCACCGGGCGGGCGGGCTTACTTCGGGTTGGGCACGTACGAGCCGCCGCGGCAGCGTTTGAGGTAGTTCAGGGCGTGGACCTGCCCGGTCATCTCCAGGTCGCGGCGGTAGACCGGGTCGTGCCAGCCCTCGATGTCGATGCTGCCGACGAAGCCGCCCTGGCGGAGAATCGTGATCACGTCCGTCCAGTTCGTGTCGCCGAAGCCCGGCGTGCGGTGCCACGCGAACTGCTTCGGCCCGTGGACGCCGTGCTCGCGGATGACGTCCCAGCGGACCGTCGCGTCCTTGCCGTGGACGTTGAAGACCTTGGCCACCCATCGGGCCAGTTGCGGCAGGGGGTCGATCAGGCTGACCATCTGGTGGCAGGGCTCCCACTGGAGGCCGAGGTTCTCGGCCGGGACCGCGTCGAACATCATCTCCCAGGCGGTGGGGTTCTGCGCGATGTTCCAGTCGCCGCGGCGCCAGTCGCCGCCCATGTCGCAGTTCTCGAACGCCAGGCGGACGCCCTTGTCCGCGGCGCGCTTGGCCAGCGGCCCAAATGTCTTCTTGAAGGCCTTCATGGACTGATCGATGGGCACGTCGAGGACGCGTCCGGCGAAGCCGGCAACGATATCGCAGCCGAACAGCCGGCAGGCGTCGATGCACTTCCGCCAGCCGTCGAGCGTTTCTTTGGCCATCGCGTCGCCCTTCAGCGGGTTGCCGAAGATCCCCAGCGAGCTGACCACCGCGCCGCTGTCGGCGAGGGCCTCGTTGACCTCGCGTGCCAGGCGCTTGAGGTCCGTGCCCCCCAGCGTCTGCCAGAACATCACGCTGAACGACTCGAACCCGTGCGGGAGGATCTGGCGGATATACCCGGCCGTGTCCTTGCCCTTGCCCGCGTTGGCGATGGTCCCGACACGGATCCCCATCGGCCCCGGATCGGGCGCCGACGCCTTCTTCACAACTCGCTTGGCCATGGAAGCAGTCCTTTCTTCCTTCTGCCGGGTCGACCGAACACGGCCGTTTCCCGTTATCGATTCTTGGTTCCCCGCGCCGCGCGGGGCACAGGCTACTGAATGGCCTTCGTCATCACGCCCAGAACGTACTGGGCGACGAAGAGGACGGCGAAGAGGTAGACGATCAGCGGGCACTGGCGGATGCGCCCGGTGACGAGCTTGCCGAAGGCGTACGTCACGAAGCCGACGGCGATGCCCGTCGCGATCGAGAACGTGAACGGAATGCTCGCCATCGCCAGGAAGGCCGGGAGGGCCTCGGTCAGGTCGTCCCAGTCCACCTCGCGCATGGCCCGCATCATCAGCCCGCCGACGACGATCAGCGCCGGGGCGATCATCGGGTAGCGGAGGATCGGCACGCCCGTATCGTACCGCCCGATCATCACCCCCCCGCCGACCATCTCCACCAGCGGCTGGAACAGCAGCGCCGCCAGCATGCACCCCCCCGCGACGACCGCCGCCAGGCCCGTCCGCGCCCCGGCCGAGACCCCCGCGACCGACTCGATGAAACTCGTCACCGTGCTCGTGCCCAGGCACCCGCCGGCCACCGTGCCCAGCGCGTCGGCGGCGAGGGCCCGCTCGGCGCGGGGCAACCGCCCGGCCTGCATCAGGTCGGCCCGGCTGGCCACGCCCACCAGCGTGCCCACCGTGTCGAACAGGTCCATGAACAGCAGGATGAACGCGAAGCTCACCACGTGGAGCCACGCCCCGCCCCGCACCCGGGCCCACAGCGACTGCGCCCCGCCGACGAACGCCCCGGCCGTCTCGCCCAGGCCCCCGGGCACGCCCACCGCGCCGTGGTAGGTGGTCGTCCGCACGTGCCGCTGCTGGCGGACCGTCATCGTCTCGCCCCCGCGCGCCAACTCGACGTCCACCTCGTCCACCTCGTCGGCGGCCTTCCACGCCGCCGTCATCTCGGCGGCCGTGCGCACCCGCTTGCCGTCCACCGCCGAGATCACGTCGCCGGGCAGGATCTTCCCGCCCTGGGCGGCGGGCGAGCAGGGCACGACGCTGCGGACCACCAGGCCGCCGTCGCCCGGCTCGGTGACCAGGCCCGCGCCCTGCTCGACGGGCAGGTGGGGCCAGGCCCACGTCAGGGCCGTCGTGACGAGAATGCCGATCAGCAGCCCCCCGCGGACGCGAAAGGCCACCAGGGCCATCGTGACCGCCAGCCCCACGCCCGTCAGGGCCGCGACGTAGTTGCCGCCCAGGTCCGCGAGGTGGACGAACGTCGCGCTGTCGGCGCGGATCACGTTGCCCCACTCGAAGCCGATCAGCGCGATGAACAGCCCGATCCCCGCCGCGATGCCGCTCTTCAGCGCGTCCGGGATGGCGTTCAGCAGCGTCGCCCGCAGGCCCACGGTGGACATCAGCAGGAACACCACGCCGACCGCGGCCGTCAGGGCCAGCGCCTCGGGCCAAGTCAGCGCAAACGCCCCCGCCGCCGCGCTGACGCCGCACAGCGTGAACACGAAGAAGAAGTTCTCGCCCATCCCCGGCGCCAGGGCGATGGGGTAGTTGGCCAGCAGGCCCATGCCGATGCACGCGGCCCCGGAGGCGAGGCACGTGGCCATGAAGACGCCGCCGCGATCCATCCCCGTCGCGCCCAGCACGGCCGGCTGGACGAAGAGGATGTAGCTCATGGCCATGAAGGTGGTCAGTCCGCCGACCACTTCCCGGTAGAGGGTGCTGCCCCGCCGGCGGACCTCGAAGAACTCGGCCAGATCGAACGCCATCGTGCGGCTCCTTCGAACGTGTATGAGAACGGCGCCGATCGTGGCACGGGCATCTTGCCCGTGCGTCGCAGGGGCGTCTCGCCCCGACTCTGATGCCGCCACCGCGGGCAGGACGCTCGCGGGACGCATGGGCGAGACGCCCATGCCACGGTTCTCGTACACGTCGTTACGGCTGGTGCGTCGGTGCCGCCCGTGATTGTTTCGCGGCGGGGTGGGCGATGTCAACCCGCCGCCGCGGCGTCATTCCTCGCCGAGGCTCTGGGCGATCAGCTCCTGCAGCGGGCCGAACTGCTGGTCGAACAGATAGCTGTAGTACCCGCCCCGCCGCAGCAGCTCGGCGTGCTCGCCGTCCTCGACCAGCTCGCCCTCCCGGAACACGAGGATCCGGTCCGCCGCCAGGACCGTCGAGAGGCGGTGGGCGATAATCACGCTGGTCCGCCCCGCCATCACGTGCTCCAACGCCTCGGTGATCTGGTTCTCGCTCTCGCTGTCCAGGCTGCTGGTCGCCTCGTCGAGGATCAGGATCCGCGGATCCTGCAAAAGCGTCCGCGCCAGGCTGATCCGCTGGCGCTGCCCGCCCGACAGCGACACGCCCCGCTCGCCGATCTCCGCGTCGTAGCCGTCCGGCAGCGCGGTCAGGAAGCCGTGGGCGTTGGCGGCCTTCGCGGCCTCGACGATCTCCGCGTCCGTCGCGCCCTTCCGCCCGTACCGCAAGTTCTCCCGGACCGTCCCCGAGAACAGGATCGTGTCCTGAAGGACGATGCCGATGCTCCGCCGCAGCCGCCGAAGGCGGTAGTCCCGCACGTCGACGCCATCGATGCGGATCGACCCGCCCGTTACGTCGTACAGCCGCGGGATCAGCGTCACCAGCGTGCTCTTGCCCGCACCGCTTTCGCCGACGACCGCCACCCGCTGGCCCGGGGCGACCTCGAAGCAGACGTCCTTCAGCACGTCGGGGCCGTCGTCGGTGTAGCGGAAGAGCACGTGGTCGAACTCGATCCGCCCGCGCCGGGCCTCCTCGGCCCGCGGCTGCCTGCGGTTGCGGACGTCGGGCACGACGTCGAAGATCGCGAACACCCGCTCGATCGCCGCCATCGACATCTGAAACGTGATGTTCACCTGGCTGAACCGCCGGACCGGCAGGTACAAGGCCGCCGCCGAGCCGGTGAACTGCACGATGCGCCCCACGCTCAGCCGCTCGTGCAGCAGCAGGTACGCGCCGACCACCCACACCAGCACGCTGGCCAGCGTGATCAGGAAGTTGCTGCACGCCGAGAGCGTCTGGTTCAACCGCCCGCGCCGCACCGTCAGGCCCCGCAGCTCGTCCGCCTGCTGCGAGAAGTGCTCCTCCTCCGCCGGCTCCTGCGCGAAGCTCTGAACGACCGCGATCCCCGCCAGCCGCTCGACGGCCGAGCCGCTCATCACCGAGTTCTGCTCCTGGACCTCCCGGCTGGCTTGGCGCAGGCGCGGGTTGATCCGCCGGTGCAGGTAGCCGTACACCGGCATGACCGCCAGCACCAGCAGCGTCAGCTCCGCACTGATCGAGAACAGGACGATCAGCGCGACCGACCCCGCCGCGGCGTCGATGGCGATGTTGAATACCCCCACGTTGACCATCCGCTGGGCGACGTTCACGTCGCTGACCAGCCGGCTGAGCAGCGAGCCCGTCGGGCGCGACTGGTGGAAGCCCAGGCTCAGCCGCTGAAGGTGCCGCCACAGCGCCTCCCGCAGGTCGAACGACACGCTCGTCGCCACCCGCACCGTGAAGTAGCCCCGCAGGAAGATCATCCCCCCCTCGGCGAACGCCACGCCCACCAGCACGCCGGCGTAGGCCCACAGCAGGTCCGTCCGCCCGGCGAGGTCCAGCGAGAGGCTGTTGAGCATCACCCGGTCGACGATCAACCCGGTGACGTACGGCACGATCAGCGGGAGCGTGAACTTCGCGATCCCCGAAACGATGACGATCGCGACCATCACCCGGTACGGCCAGGCGAACGTCAGATACCGAAACAGCGTGCTCCTCTTGAAGGCGAACATGACCAAAGGACCTTTTGCAGGCCGGATTATAGCAGCTTCCGCCGCGTTCGGCCGCACCCGACCGACCGAAAAGCCGCAAAACACGCCGATTCTCGCCGGTTTTTCGCCCTGCCCCGCGCCCCGGAGCCCGGGCGGGCCGCGCGGGTTGGCGACAAGCCCGAGGGTCCCCCGGTCGCGAACCCGTGTTCCATACTGGGAGTCGGTCCCACCCGTACAGAGCCCCACGGGCCTCGGGCAGGCGTGGCGGCCGCCCGAGCACCGCGGGGAGAACGCCATCAAAGGAAGACGGCATGATCCAGCCAACACCGCCCGGCCGGGGTCTGGTTCTTGCGGCCCTGCTCGCGTGCGGCGCGGCGGTCGACGCCTCGGCGGACGACGCCGTGATCGCGCGGGCGCTGCACCGCGTTCGCGACGTCAAGCGGGAGATGTTCGAGGGGCGTTCCAGCGTGCTCGGCGCGCTGCCCGGCGCCGACGAGATGGCCCGCCAGCAGATGCGCGCCCGCCCGATCCCCCCATTCAAGGCCCGGCCGCGCTACGCCGTCCGCCTCGACCCCGAGCGCCTCGACGCCCTCACGAAGGCCCTGGACCCGCGCTGGGCCCGGCTGAAAAAGGACCGCAAGGGCGCCGTGGAATCCAAAACGCTGGGCATCACCGGGGCCCGCATCGCGCCGGACTACCTCGGGCGGCAGGACTTCCTGGTCGTCGACGTCCAGCCCGACACGCCGGCCGAGGGAAAGCTCAAGGCCCGAGACCTCGTCCTCGGCGCGAACGGGCGGCTGTTCCGCGACCGCGAAGACCCCCGCCCCGAGATGGGCTACGCCCTGGCCGCCAGCCAGACGCCCCGTTTCGGCGGCATCCTCACGCTGCACGTCGTCCGCGGGGGCAAGGCCGTCGACGCGAGGCTGGACCTCGGCAACACCACGCCCTACAGCAAGACCTGGCCCTACCGCTGCGAGAAGACCCGGCAGATCCGCGAACGGGCCCTGGCCCTCGTCCTGGAGAAAGGACCCGACGCCGAGGGGCTCTTCAGCCGCCACAAGAAAGGCGGGTTCTGGACGCCGTTGTTCCTCATGGCCAGCGGCGATCCGAACGCCCTGGCCCGCGTGCGGCAGTACATGCGGGCGACCACCAAGCCCGCCGCCGAGTACCTCCAGGACGTCGAGGGAGGCAGCTCCTGGCGGGCCGGCTACGAGCTGATCAACGTCGCCGAGTACCACCTGCTGACCGGCGACGAGACGGTCATCCCGCGAATGAAGTACCTCTGCCGCGTGCTGGAGAAGAACCAGTTCCCCTCGGGCAGTTGGTCGCACGGGCGCCCGCCGGGCTACGGCGAGATCAACAACGCCGGGCTGGCCTGTTTCATCGGCCTGATCCTCGCCCGCGAGTGCGGGGTCAAGGGGGACTCGGCGCGGCTGGCCCGGTCCATCGGCTTCTTCGGGGCGTTCTGCGGGACGGGCTTCCCGTACGGGCTGGGCACGCCGGGGGGCAAGTCCGGGCGAATGGACAACGGCATGCACGGCATGGCGGCCGTCGCGTTCCACCTGCTCGGCGCCGACGACATGGCCCGGCGATGGGCCCGCCCGCTGTGCTACATGTGGATGGGGCGCGAGCGCGGGCACGCCGAGGGCATCTTCAGCGCCGCGTGGGGGCACGTCGGGGCCGACCTCGCCCCCCGGCCCGAGTTCCACATGTTCATGAACCACATGCTCTGGTACCTGGAGATCTGCCGCACGCCCGACGGCGGCATCACGTTCATGCGCGGCTCGCGATTTCCCTATCCCGGCGGCATGACGCCCGCGGTGGCCCTGTTTCTCTACCTGCCCGAGCACCGCCTCCGCATCCTCGGCGCGCCGCCCAAGACGCCGGCCCGAACGTAGCGCCGAGCCCGCCGAAGCCATGCGCCCCTGGAGACTACCCAGATGAAACGCCTTCTCGTCCTTCTGCTGCTGGCCGCCGTCGCGGCCGGGCCGCGGGCCGCACACGCCAACGGGTTCGCCCACAGCCCCGAGTACATCCGGCAGGTCAACTGCGATGCGTTCGAGGACTGCAAGCCCGAGGAGATCGCCCGCTACCTCGCCCACTTCAGCGGCGGGGTCGCCGACGGCGCGGTCTGGGCCCTGGCGGCCCGCGGAGAGAAAAGCCTCCCCCTCGTCCGAAAGCTGCTCAAGGACACCAATCCGTGGATCCGCGGCGGGGCCGTCCGCGTGCTGACCGCCATGGTCGCCCCGCCCGACGACGGCAGGGACACCCCGGCCGCGCCCGAGACGACCCCGCAGCTCCAGGCGGCCACCGCCCTGATCGAGGCGATGCTCGACGACCCCCACCCGGACGTGCAGGCCGGCGTCGGGGCGTTCTTCCACCGCCTCCACGTGGAGAACGCGTTCGTCCACCGCGTCCTCATCGCCCAGGCGGGCGACCCCGACCCGGGCATTCGCGGCCGGACCGCCATGACCATCCGCAACTGGATCAAGGACCCCAAGACGCGAGTCCGCGTCGGCATGGAGGTCCTCGCCCACCCGGGCGGCGTCTCGCCCCACGCCCTGTCCCGGGCGTCGGGGTATCTCCTGGAGCACAAGGACCTGGCCCGCCCGGCGATCCCCGTCATCGTGCGGTTCCTCATCGACAAGGCCCACACCGAGCGCGGCTTTTTCACCAACGGCCCGTACCAGCGGGGGCTGGCGCTGATCGAGCACCACTTCGACGACGCGACCGAGCGGACGCCCGGCCTGGTCCTGGCCGTCTGCCGCAGCGTCACCCGCATCCCCTACAGCAACTACGCCGGCTGGATGGACGCGCGCCGGCGGGCGGTCGCCGTGCTGGAGAGGCTCGGCCCGTCCTCCGCGCCCGCCGTCCGCGCCGCAGCCGGCGAGGAAGACCGCTGGCTCGCCTCGCTGACCGACGACGAAGTCCGCGCCGTCACCCCCGCCGACGGGCGCCTCGACGCGCGGCAGGAGTGCCTCCAGCGCATCGCCTACCTCCGGGCCATGGCCGCCTGGCTCGAGGCGGGCAAGCCCCCGGCCGGCAAGCCCGAGCTCGTCCATCCCCAGCCCAAGGAGAAGCGTCAGAAGAAGCCCCCCCGGAAGAAACCCAAGGGCCCGTCCCTCCCTCCGCCGACCGTGCCCTCCGCCTTCCAGTAGCCCCCGCCCGCCCCTCTTGCCGTTTCTTCCTTTGGTTGTTGGCTGTTGATTGTTCGCTGTTGGCTGTTGCTCTTCTTCCCCCCCCTTTCTTCCTCTTGCCAACTGTGCTCTCGACGGCAAGCGATTCGGGAAGAAGTAGAAACACGCGGTCCAGGCGAAATGCCGTTCGAAGATCCGCCGGACTGCAAGCAAATGCCCCACGTGGCTGAGCGTCGCGCGAGCGGCCGGGACCGGACCCGTCCCCGCGTGCCCCCCCCGCCAGACAGACGGCCAGAAAAACTTGGAAAGCGCGCAGTTTGGTTACCCATTTTGGGGGTTCCCATGTCCTTAGTATTAGGGGAGCTTCAAACGGCAAGAGAAGAGGAACCGCTGAGGACGCAGAGAGCGCAGAGCAGAGAGGATCTCCTGATCCGGAAAGACAGAACACCTCAGCGTCCTCAACGGCCTCTGCGATGAATTATCCGGGGTAGCTGGCGAAGTAGGCCAGGACGCGTTGGGGACCTCCGGGGGCGGGGGTGCAATGGACGGCCCAGTCTTCTTGTCTGGCCGGATCGGGCAGGGAAAGGTCGGGCAGGGCGGTGGCGGCGCGGTGGAGGACGCGGGCGCGGAAGATCGGCGGCCGAGCGCATCAGGATGTCGTAGAGGACGCGTTGGTTGCAGCGGACCACGGGGCGCAGTTCGGCCGGGACGGTGAAGACGAGGGGGAAGCAGGGGACGGGCAGCAGGTCGGCGCGGTGGGTTTGGAGCCATCGGGCGTTGGCGTCGGCCTGACAGACCGGGCAGGTGCGGTTGCGGCAGGAGTGGTAGACGTGCTGTTCCCGGCAGCAGGCGTACATCATCGTCAGGCTCATGCGGGCCGCCGGGTGGCCGACGCATGCCAACCGGTCCCGGACCTCGCGTCGGCTCAGGAGATGAACCGGATGCACACGGGGTAGCGGTAGGGCTTGCCCTGGTTGACCTCCATCGTCGAGAGGATCCCGAAGACGATGTTCACCACGGTGACGGCGAGGAGG
>Ga0272441_10009759_pt1 | contig 14725 bp, 7 predicted proteins | sample SSMProp6N_FD_193582 | JGI IMG/M metagenome (GOLD analysis project Ga0272441, IMG submission 193582) | Marine sediment archaeal communities from Little Sippewissett salt marsh, Falmouth, MA, United States - SSM-Prop-6N | ecosystem: Environmental > Aquatic > Marine > Wetlands > Sediment ... | reverse complement strand
ACGAGGTTGTCGACTGCAACGGGAACGGGGTCGCGGATCATCTGGACATCGCCAACGTCGGGGCGGCGTTCACCGAGACCACCTCGTGGGCGGCGTTCGATCCCGGCGACAACGGCGTCGGCACTGACCCCGACGGCTACACCGGTGCCGTCTACGACGGCCGCTACGTCTACTTTGTCCCCGACTTCAACGGCACCGAAATGCATGGCGAAGTCCTCCGCTATGACACCGTCGCCCCGTTCGACGACCCCGCCGCCTGGGCCACCTACGACCACGCCGGCCTGCACGACGGCTACATCGGCGGCGTCTTCGACGGACGCTACGTCTACTTCGTCCCCTGCTACGGCGGCGACGAGGTCCTCCGTTATGACACCTCCTCCAGCTTCTTCAACCCCGCCGCCTGGGTCACGGCGAACCCCGCCGACTACGGCGCCGGCACGCCGCCCCTGCGATACTGGGGAGCGGTGTTCGACAACGACTACCTCTACTTCGTCCCCGTGGCCGACGGCGAGGTTCTCCGGCACGACACGCTCGCCGGCTTCACCAACCCCGCGGCCTGGGAAGCCTTTGATCCCGGCGACCACGGCATCGGAACCGACCCCGACGGCTACTGGAACGGCACCGCCGATGGTCGCTATGTCTACTTCGCCCCCTACGACAACGGCACCGAGAAACACGGCGAGGTCCTCCGCTACGACCAAACCGGAGCGTTCACCAGCCCCGCGTCGTGGAGCACCTGCGATCCGGGCTTGCTGGGCATCGGAATCGACCCCGACGGCTACTCTGACGCCGTTTTCGATGGCCGCTACGTCTACTTCGCCCCCTTCGACAACGGCGGCGCGCGGCACGGCGAGGTGCTCCGCTACGACACGACCGGGGACTTCGCGGCCGCCGGCTCGTGGGCGACGTTTGACGCCGGCGATCACGGTGTCGGCAGCGACCCCGACGGCTACATCGGGGCCGTGTTCGACGGGCGGTATGTCCTGTTCGTCCCGCACAGCAACGGGACCGAGAACCACGGCGAGGTGCTGCGGTACGACACCACCGCGGCGTTCGATCAGGCAACGTCGTGGGCGGCCTTCGACGCCGGCGCCAACGGAATCGGCACCGATCCGGACGGCTACAACGGGGCCGCGTTTGACGGACACTACGTGTACTTCTCGCCGAACGACAACGGCGGCATGATGCATGGGGAGGTGTTGCGCTGCGACGCGCTGGCGGGCGGCTCCCCGGACCGGAACGGGAACGGCGTTCCGGATGAGTGTGAGGTGGGCGACATGGATTGCGATGGGGATGTCGACTTTGACGACATCAACCCGTTCGTGTTGGCGTTGGGTGGCCAGGCCGGCTACCTGGCGGCGTACCCGGGTTGCCTCTGGGAGAACGCCGACTGCAATGGTGACGGCCTCGTCGACTTCGACGACATCAACGCCTTCGTCACCCTCCTCGGTAGCTAGTCTGCTCCCACCTCCCTGTGGGATCCCGTGGCGAGTGGCCCGGTGTTTATCTGCACCACCGGGCCGCTCGTACGTTCTCCCACGCTGCTGTTTCAGATAAATGGACGTTCCGGCGTCAGAACCTCCCGGATGCGGTCTATCCCAAGGTGCCTCTGTGGCAAAAGCTCACGCGACGGCCGGGCGGAGGCGGCCCCGTGGCACGTCTCCAAGAAAAGGAGGATCTGCGATGTGCGACCGTCTGGCTATCAACAACGCGATCACAGCCCACATGTGCACTCTGATCACCGTGCTTGCAACCGGCTCGGCCACACTGGCCGTGCCGATCGCACCGCAGGCACGCACGCTCACCCAGCCGGACGGCGTGACGTTCAGTGTGCTGCCGGGTGGGGACGAATGGTTCAACTGGGCCAGCCACGACGGCGCCCTCGTGGTTCAGAACGCGTACGGGTGGTGGTGTTACGCCGAACTGCGGTCCGGTGTGCTAAGGCCAACGGCTGCCCGCGTCGGGATCGACCCGCCGCCGCGCGACGCCGCACTGACGGACGAGTTGTCCGCACTGGCGCAGACCATCGCGCGTCCGGCGGCCGCACAGGCGCCCCAGCCGCCGCGCACCACGCGCAGCGGCACGCGCCCCGTGCTCGTGGTCCTCGTCGAATTCACGGATTACGGGCTGTCGACGCCGGACGCGTACTGGCACGACCTGTTCTTCGGGACGTCGGGCAAGACCGTTCAGAGTTACTACCACGAGATCTCGGGTGGAGGGCTAACGCTCGTGCCGGCCTCCGAAACCGCCGGCACGGCCGATGACGGCATTGTCCGCGTGCAGCTCAGCTCCAGCGACCATAACAACGGCCAACACCCCAATCCACACGGCGTCATCGACAACAGCAACCGATGGATCGTGTACGACGCGCTCCAAGCGAGCGATCTCTGGGTTCAGTACGGCGCCTTTGACAGCAATCCGGCCGACGGCGACATCACGTCCAGCGAACTGCACATCGTCACGGTCGTCGCCGGCTATGAGCATGGTTTCGCGGGCCCGAGCACGCCGACGCCGGCTGTTCACGCCCACCGCTGGGTGCTCGGCAGCACGTGGAACTCGGTTTACGTACCGCCCGCCACCTGCGACGGCTGTTCACTCGGTGACTGGAGTGTCGGCGGCGGCTATGTCCAGATCGGCGAGTGGCATACCGATCACGCCGCGACCATTGGCGTGCCGTGCCACGAACTCGGCCACGACATGGGGCTACCCGATCTGTACGACGTGCTTCTCACGTCGGACGGCATCGGGGCCCACGGGGTCATGGGCTACGGCTGCTGGGGCCAGACGGCCACGGACAGCTACCTGGCTCAGACGCCGGTACACATGTGCGCCTGGTCCAAGGACCAGGTCGGGTTTGTGACGCCGACGCTCGCCAGCGGAAACCAGGATTACTCGCTGATGAGCACGGACCGCACGGACTACAACGTCGTGCGAGTGAACACGGCCGACCCCAACCAGTACTTCCTCATCGAAAACCGGCAGTTGCAGGGGTTCGACGAGGGGCTCTACCACTGGTTCTCCGTGACCTCGGGTGGCACCGGCGGCGGCGGCCTGGCAGTCTGGCACGTCGACGAGGCCGTGGCGGACAACAACAACCCGCTGCACAAACGCGTTGACCTGGAAGAGGCGAACGAGGGTCTGCTCGGCTGGAGCGAGCTCGACTACCGACCGCCCTACCCCCAAGATCCGGTACCGTACCAGGGGAACCGGGACCACTACTACTACGCGGGGCACGTGACCGACTTCGGCGACGGGACGACCCCGAACTCAAAGCTCTACAACGGCGGTACGACGTACCTCAACGTGTCGTCCGTCTCGACGGCCGGGCCGATCATGAAGTGCTACGTCGCCACACTCCACGGCAACCAGCAGCAAACCGAGTGGGCCACGTACATGGGCGGGTGGCGGAACGACATCGCCACATCCGTCGCGATCGGTCCGAACGGCGACATCTACCTGGCGGGCAACACCAACTCGCCTGACTTCCCGACCACACCGGGCGCGTACGACACGGCTCTCCAGGGCTACGGCGGGATCTTCGTGTCGATTCTGAGCTCGAGCGGTGCTCTGCGCTACTCGACATTCCTGGATTCGCCGGGCTCATCGTACGCGCCTTCGGCTATCGCCCTGGCCGTCGACAGCGCGGGCTGCGCCTACGTAACGGGCAAGGCCTACGAGAGCATGCCGACGACGCCCGGTGCGCTCGACATGTCCTACAACGGCGGGTACGCGGGCAGCACGTACGGCGATGTGTTCGTCGCCAAGTTCGACGCGACGCTCTCCAGCCTCGACTACTGCACGTACATCGGTGGCGCAGACTCTGATTCCGGTTGGTCTATCGCGGTCGACGGAGCCGGCAGCGCGTACATCACCGGGCAAACCTTCTCGAGCAACTTCCCGTGCACCCTGGGCTCCTACGGCAGCAGCGCCGACCTGTTCATCGCCAAACTCAACACCGCCGGTTCCGCACTTGTGTACTCCCGCGTGTTCAACACGACCAGCTCGGTCGGCTATGGCATCGCCATCGACACGGCCGGCAACGCCTATGTGACCGGCTACACGTGGGACTCGACGTTCCCGACAACACCGGGTGCCTATGACACCACGTTCAACAACTCGCCGGGCTACCCCGACTCCTTCCTCACCCGGCTGGGCACTAACGGGAGCATCGATTACTCGACGTTCCTCGGTCCCGCCTTCGGCTGGCGTGCCGACGTGGCCCTCGACACCGCGGGGTACGCGTACGTCACAGGAACGGGCATGGCCGGCTATCCGACGACCCCGGGCGTCTTCGAACCCACCGGGACCGGCCTGTACGTCACGAAGCTCTACCCGGCCGATTACAACGGGATCGAGTGGTCCACGTTCCTTAGCGCCGACCATGACCCGACCGCGATCGAGGTCGATGGGGCAAACAACGCCTTCGTGGCCGGGTACTTCGGGGTGGGCGGACAGGAGAACAACGAGGCCTTCGTGGCCGGCTTCGACCCCGATGGCACGTCCCTCGTCCTCTACCAGGAATACATGGGCTCGGATCGTGACGAGGCGATGGACGTCGCGGTGGACTACAGCGGAACTGTGTATCTGTCCGGGTCCACGTACTCGGCCGACTTCCCCGTCACGGCGGGTGCCCTGGACCCGACGCTGGGTGGCACGACGGACGGCTTCCTGGCAAAAATCGCCTGGAATCAAGTCACAACCAGCCTCGTGGTCGGTGTGCCCGACGGCAGTGAGGCGTGGTTCATCGACCAAACGCAGCCCATCCGGTGGTCGAGCTCGGGCGCGGGTGGCACCGTGAACATCGAGCTGTCCCGCAACGGCTACAACGGACCGTGGGAGAGCCTCTTCGCCGGCACGCCGAATGACGGCAGCGAAGACTGGGTGGTCACGGGACCCCAGTCCGCAAACTGTGTCATCCGGATCACGGCCGGTTACGGCTCGCTGACCGACATCAGCAACGCCCCGTTCGCGATCAGCCCCTTCATCACCGGCGATCTCGACTGCACGGGCGGCGTCGATTTCGATGACATCAACCCCTTTGTGGTAGCGCTGAGCGGTGAAGCGGCCTACAACGCGGCGTATCCCAACTGCGAATGGCTCAACGCCGACTGCGATGGCGACGGCGACGTCGACTTTGACGACATCAACGCGTTCATCGCACTCCTTGGGAGTTGATCCGGGCTGAACCGAAGGCGGCGTCGGCCCCAGCCGCACGCTCCTGTTCTCGCATCCGACGATGGCACGGTCAGGCCACACCTGGCCGTGCCACTCGCTGCGCAGCGGAAACACCAGCCTTCATCGACGCGAAACGCACACCCCCGACCTCGGCCGCCGTCGGCTCCTGTCTCCTCGCTCGCGGGCTCTACTGAAACCGCTCCAGCAGCCGCTTGCACGCCTTCACACCAGCCGACTCATCCACGCTCGGCCCTTCATACTCGATACCGACCCAGCCCTTGTAGCCCGCATCGAGAACGATCTTCATCATCCGGGCATAATCGATGTGCTTCTCGTTGCCGGACTCGTCGAACTCGTGGCATTTCGCGCTGACGGCCTTCGCATACGGCATCATCGCTCGCACGGCCTCGTAGCGGTCCACTTCCTTGGGGAAATTGCCGAAGTCCGGCAGCGTCCCCATCAGCGGGTCGTTCACCTTCCGAATGACGGCGACCAGCGAATCCGGATCCGACGACAACCCCCCGTGGTTCTCGATGATGACATTGAGCTTGTCCGGTCGCGCATACTCCACCAGCTCCGCAAAACTCTCGGCGCAACGACTGATCGCGTCCTGGTCACCCGGCTGGCCATGGCCGGAATTGCAGCGGATCGAGTGGCAGCCGAGAACCTGGGCCACGTCGAGCCACTTGCGATGATTCCGCACAGCCTGCCGGCGCACGGCCTTGTCCGCGTGCGCCATGTCGCCTTCGCCGTCGCACATGATCAGCAGAATCTTGACGCCGTGGTCCTCCGCACGCTTGCGCAAGTCCTTGCAGTAGCGGTATTGCGGGCTCGGGAAGAAGCTGTTGACGAGCTCGAGCCCGCCGACATCAAACTCCTTGCGGCACAACGCGGGCATGTCGATCTGCTTCAGCTTGCCGGCGTAGAACATGCGATGCAGCGACCAGGCGGCCACCGAGATCTCGAACTTCTTCATGGTTTTGTCCCGTCCGAAGCTAGCGGGTAGGGGCAGAGCCGAGGCCAGGGCCAGGCCACCCACCGCCCGCACGCCGTGCTTAAGAAACTCCCGTCGCGGTAATGGTTCCATTGTCATCGATGATCTCTCCACAGAACATGTGCCGGGGCCGATGATACCCGCCGCCGCGTGCGCCGGCCAGACGCACCCTCGCCCCACACAGCCACCCGCGGGGCCACAACTTTCCACCGCGGAGCCGAAACCAGTCCCCACCCGCCGTTGTACAAGCTCTCGGGAACCCACAGCCCCCGTGGGCGTCTAAGACGGCGTCGACTGTCCAAACAGAGGGAGACCGCCATGCATCGCTCACACCCCGCACTGATCGTCCTCCTGGCCGTAATCCTGCCCCTGCCGCTCGCACTGGCCCAGGAAGCCCGCCCCCTGCCCGGTGGTACGCTCCAGGTCATCGGCACCGACGAGGTCGCTGCCGGAGCGTGCCCGCTCGAGCACACCGCCGTCGAGGCGGATATCGCGGGTTTCGTCGGTCGCGTCACGGTTCGGCAGACCTTCCACAACCCGACGGACCAGAAGATCGAAGCGGTCTACGTGTTCCCGCTCCCGAGCGATGCCGCCGTCGACGACATGGTCATGCAAGTCGGAGATCGACAGATCGTGGGCCAAATCAAAGAGCGTGCCGAGGCGCGCCAGATCTACGAGGACGCGAAGGCCGCCGGCCACGTCGCGAGCCTCCTCGACCAGGAACGCCCCAACATCTTCACCCAGTCGGTGGCGAACATCGAGCCGGGAGTCAAGGTCATCATTGAGATCAGCTACGTCGAGACCCTCAAGTACGAGGATGGAGCCTTCACATGGGTGTTCCCGATGGTCGTGGCACCGCGCTACGTCCCCGGCAGCGGGAGCGCCCCGTCACCCATGACCGAAGGCGCACCCACGCCGCAGGTCCCCGATGGCGACAAGATCACCCCGCCCGTTACCCCCAAAGGCACCCGCGCCGGTCACGACATCAGCCTGGCGGTGCGCATCGACGCCGGCCTGCCGATCCGGAACGTCGCCAGCAAGCTCCATGAGATCACCATCGAGCCCGGCTCGCGCGCCGACAACACCGCGCTCATCACGCTGAAACAGCAAAACGAGATCCCCAATCGGGACTTCGTCCTCCAATACTGGCCCGACTGCGATACCATCGGCGACGCCTACGTCGTGCACGAGGACGAGCGCGGTCGGTTCTTCACCCTGGTTCTTCAGCCGCCGCAGCGCATCATTCCTGACCAACTCGTGCCCCGCGAGCTGATCTTCGTGCTCGACACATCCGGATCGATGGGAGGCTTCCCGATTGAGAAGGCCAAGGAGGTAATGACGAAGCTGATCGGGACCATGCGCCGCGCCGACACGTTCAACCTGATCACCTTCGCCGGCCGCACGAGCATCCTCTGGGACAACCCACGTCCGGCGACCGACGAGAACATCGACCTCGCGCAGGAGTTCATCGCGGCACAGGGCGGCAGCGGCGGCACGGAGATGATGAGTGCCATCAACGCGGCTCTGACGCGGTCCTCAACGACGCCGGAAAACGCCGGCTCCATTCGTGTCGTATGCTTCCTGACCGATGGCCATGTCGGCAACGACATGGCAATCATCGACGCGGTCAAACATAACGCGAAGACGACGCGCGTCTTCAGCTTCGGGATCGGCAACAGCGTCAACCGCTTCCTCCTCGACGGAATGGCCCGCGCCGGCCGCGGCGAGGTGGAGTATGTGCTGCTCGAAAGCCAGGGGGACGCAGCGGTGGAACGCTTTCACGAGCGCGTGCTGGCCCCGGTCCTGACGGACATCGAGATCGACTGGGGCGATCTGCCCGTCGCTGATGTATACCCCACGCAGATCCCCGATCTGTTCAGCGCCAAGCCGATCATGGTGCATGGCCGGCTGGTCGGTGAGCCCGAAGGCACGATCACACTTCGCGGCTACACCGGCGACGGCCGCTACGAAGACCAGATCAGGGTCACCTGGCCCGACGAACTCTCCAATCACCCCGCGTTGCCCTCGCTGTGGGCGAGGACGAAGGTCGAGCACTTGATGACGCAGGATTACGCCGCCGAGCAAACCCAGCAATTCCCGGATGAGCTCAAGCAGCAGGTGTTGGCGCTGGGGCTGGAATTCCGCCTGATGACGCAGTTCACCGGCTTCGTTGCCGTCGAAGAAATGACCGTCACGGTCGGTGGCGAGCCGACGACGATCACCGTCCCGGTCGAGATGCCGGACGGAATGAGCTACGAGGGCGTGTTCGGACCGAAGGGCGAAGTAGCCTATGGACTCTTGGGGAACATACCGGCGGTACGCGGGCTGGCGGCGGCCCCCCGCCTGGGTGGTGCCGTGACCGCCCGGCGCGGCGCCGGCGGCGCGCGTTCGAAGAGCAACCTGGTTGTCGGCACGGGGGGCGCAGGCGTACTGCGGGAGCGAGCCACGAAGACCGACAAGGGCACCTGGGACGTCACCCAGGGATTGGGGGAACCCTCCACGCAACCGGCGCTCACGGACGAGCAGATCGCCAATCTTAAGCTCGCCGAGCCGCTGCGCAACCTGGCGCAAACCACCCAGGAGAAAGGCCAGGACGGCAACCTGACGATCGGCAAGCTGAAGGTCATCAACTACCGCGTGGACGTGATGATCCTGCTGCGCGACGCGTCGGACGAGGTCCGCGGGGCGCTGAAGAAGCTCGGCTTCGAACAGACCAACGAGAGCAAGAGCGTCTCGCTGCTGGTCGGGACGATCGACGTCCGCAAGCTCGTAGAGCTGGCCACGCTGGACGCCGTCATCCGCGTGTCGCCCGTCACCGGGCCGTAGCACAAGCCGCCGAACCGCTTCTGGGGGGTCGAGGACCTGTGCGTGAGGCGAGCCACACGGCGCCTCACGCCCAGTGGCACCGAATCGCTCGCCTCGGCCCCCTCATCATCACTTCCGCATTACTCCGTCGCCACCACCGAGTGGTACACCTGCCCATCGGGGGTGTAGTGCGACGCGCCGACCGCTTGCCAATCAAGACATCCCTGGCACAACGCCGGCAGATCGTCCCAGATGTGCCGCCGGTGCTTCTCGCGAAACTCTCGCAGCGGCCCGTTCCAGATGTCGTAGATCGACTGTTCGCGCACGTTGCCGGCGATGAACGATCCCTCGTTATCGACCGCGCACGCCACCACATCGCCGTTCCAGTGAATCGCGCATGTGTTGTTGCCCCACGGACAGGCCACGCGGTGCGCGTAGTCGCGCGTCAGGTTGCTTGCCGAGACGTACCCCGTCCACGTCAGCTTCTCGCGCAGCTTCACGTGCGCCCCGTGGCGAAGCCAGTATTCTCTAAACGGCTCGGCCTCGTGCTCGTTGTCGTCCATCATCGAAAACTGGCAGATAATCGTCGGCGTCTGAATTCCAACTGCGTCCAACTCATGCTTGCGGCGCAGCAACTCGCGTACGCCGGTGTAAACCGGCTCGTACTTCCCATTGCGATCCCGCGTATAGCGGATCCGCTCGAACGTCTCCTGTGTGAAACCGTCCAAGCTCAACAGAAACCGCCGCAGCCCACACATCAGAATGTCGTCGATGTAGCGCCCACGGCAAAACGAGCCGTTCGAGTTCAGCACGAGGTTCGTCAGCCCCGCCTCGCGCGCCTGCCGGATCCACCGATAGAGTCTCTCACCCAGGATCAACGCCTCGCCATAGAACGTTGGCCACAGCTCCGCATCCGGCTTGCGCTCGGCCACCTCACTGACGATCTTCGTCCACAGGTCGGTGGACATCGTACCCTTTTCGCGCTCGAGCTTGTCGTGATGGCAATGGCGACAGCGGAAGTTGCAGTAGGCCGTCGTCTCGACAACGACCTGCGGCGGGAAGTTGCTCTCGCGGAGCTTCGCCTCGATATCCATCAGCGCCTGCTGCTTCTCGGGACTCATGCGATCCTTCCTCAATACGGACTTACAATCTGGCGGCCTATGACACCACTGCCGCCGGCTGTACCAAGCCAAACCCGATCGTGCGCTTGCCCGGCAGGTTCAATCGGTCTCTCATCGTGCGCACACCGCTCGGACCGGCACACAGCACGATCGCGTCGGCACGCTCCAGCGCGTCACCGGGCGGCTGCACCCGCAGCCCCCACATCGTTTCGCCGTGCTTGTGATCGTTGTCATCAAAGATCCCGGCGATCAGCGCGCGGGGAAAATCCGTCTGCGACAGAATAATCATCAGCGTCGTGCCCGCGCCATAGAACGCCACGTGTTGACCGTCGCGTTTGAGCTGCTCAATCTCCTCCAGTAACTCGCGCCACATGCCGATCATCATCCGCGCATGCGACCGAAACTGATCGCCGACACGCGTCAGGACCGTACGCCAGCGTCCGGCCTTGCGGTCGGTTTTCCGCAGCAAGTAGCGCCAAATCGACCCGACTTCGTCGTGGGCGACCACCTCCAGACCGTACTCCTCCATCAGCGCGAACAGGTGTTCCGGGAAGAAGAGGTAGTAATCGTCGGCGAAGTAGAGCTGAAACGGCGCTTCCGGCAGTACGGCAATCGCCACGCTCAGAATGCCGCCGTTCGCCATCAATCCGACCGCGTCCCGCACGAAGTCGCGCGGCGGAACGCGGTTCAGCACCATGTGCATGGCCACCAAGTCGTAGCTGTCCGTGGCGTAGTCGGCCCCCTGAAACGAGCGGCATGAAAACGTCGCCTGTGGGGCAAGCCGGCGGGCTATCTCGATCGACCGTTGGCTCGGATCCACACCCTCAACCGACCACTCCGGGTAGCGGGCTAGAAACGCCTGCTCGAAGAGACCCTTGCCGCAGCCGATGTCGAGCAGCCGCCCACGCGGCGCGAAGTCATGCGCCAGCACAAAGTCGTTGACCGCCGCACCGAACGCCTTCCCCCGGGCGTAGTTCACATAGTCGTAGTTGTCGCTGTGCAGCTTGGAGGAGAAGACATCACGATGGTAGCGATCGATACTGCCGTCCAGCGGAGACTGCAGCGTCTGCACGAATCCGCATCCCGCACACGCACCCTTGACCAGCGGCACGTCGGCCCGCACCAACTCGCGGCCCGAGCAAACCGAGGGCCCTTCATTCGTGAGGAGAATCTCCCACTGCGACTGTCCGCAGATCTCACACGGCGGCGGCCGCGTCGGTCTCGCTCCCATGCTCACCTCCAACTCGGCAGCCAAGTCCGCCCCACCAACTCCACATGCACAGCACGAGGGCTAGCAAGCCCCACTGCCACGCGCTACAGGAATTATCGGTAACGAATCTCCACCCCCTGAAGCGACGCGATGGGCCCGCCAGCTCAAGACAACGACCGTAGCATCCGATAACAAGAGTTGTCGCGTACCTGCGGGCGCCCGCGGTGCGCCAACCAGGAATCAGGCCCCCGTATGACGTCCAGCCCAGAAACCTGCGTCGTTCTCCAGCCAGGCTACCTGCCGTGGCTTGGGTTCTTCGAGCAAATGCATCGCGCCGACGAGTTCGTCATCCTCGACGACGTGCAGTTCGACAAGCACGGCTGGCGCAACCGCAATCGCATCAAGGGCCCGACCGGTGCCCAGTGGCTGACCGTTCCGGTTCGGGCGAAGGGGATGGACAAGCCCCTCATCCGCGACGTGCAGATCGACGACACGCAGCACCGCTGGCCGGCGAAACACCTCCAATCGCTGCGCACGAACTACCGGCCCTGCCCGTTTTTCGACTGGCTCTACCCCGACCTCGAGGCGACACTTCTGCGCCACTGGACCCACATCGTCGACCTCGACATCGCGCTCATCGAGTTGCTCTGCCGCAAGCTCGGCCTCCAACGCCCCCTGCACCGCGCCTCGGCGATCGAAACCAACGACGAGCGCTGCCAGCGTCTGGTCGGTATCTGCCACCACCTCGGTTGCACCCACTACTACAGCGGCGCCGCAGCCCGCGACTACATCTCCATCCCCGTGTTTCAACGCGCCGGCATCACCGTCGAGTTCCAGGACTACAAACATCCGGAATACGCGCAGCGGTACGGCCCGTTCATCTCCCACCTGTCCATCGTCGATCTCCTGTTCAACTGCGGGCCGCGCAGCCTCGAAATCCTGCTACAGAGCACAACCACCCGCACAGAACGACCGACGCCCGCACCCCACCACCCCGCCTAGCCCTCCGCCGCACAAGCACCGATCAACCGCCCGTCAACGACATCGATCATCACCACGCCCAGGTGATTTCGCCGCACGGTCCCCGGCGGCCCCAGGGTCTCCTCTCCCGCACGCCGCAGACGCGTCAGCCGGCATTCATGCCCGTCGATCGCCACATGCGCCCCCGGATACGGCGTCCTGGCTCGAAAACGCCGCAGGCACGCAACGACCGACATCGTCCGCCAATCCACATCACCCACGACCGCGTCGAAGCGCTTCTCCCGCGACGCTTCTCCCGTCTGCAACTCGGCCGTCAGCCGCGACGTGACCACCCCGCGTACGACCTCCGGCAGCACCTGCGGCAGAAGCACATGGTCAAGCCGGTAGCGCAGTTCCCCCGCCGTTTCCTCACCGTCGATTCGCGTCCGGCACTGAGACCACACCGGGCCGGCGTCCAGGACCGCCGTCGGCCGGATGAACGTCAACCCCGTCTCCTGATCGCCACACTCAATCGTCCACGGGATCGGCGTCGGCCCGCGGTGGCGCGGCAGCAGCGACGGGTGGCAGTTGATCACGCGGCCCTCCAGCGCGTGCACGACCTCGTCCGACACAATCTTCGGGCTCGTCGCGATCACGAGGGCATCGGCACGGCACGCCGCGATCCGCTCGACCGCGTCCGGACCATCCAACCGCAGGTTTGCCCACACCGCGACATCTCGTCGAGCACACGCGGCCGACAGCTCCTCGCACGGGTAATGTGGGAAGCCCGGGCTGGCGCGCGGATCCGTGATGACCGCTACGACGTCGATCCCGGCCCTTTGCAGCGCACCGAGAGCCGCGTTCCCCATCCCCGTCATCGCTGCCAACAGGACTCTCACAGCAATCACCATCGCCGACGTTCGCGCGGCTCGCCGAGAGACGCGCTTCCTCTCACCAATTATCGGGCATTGTCGGCCTCGCTTTGAGCCCACTCTACCCCAGGACCACCCGCGGTAGCGCAACATCCGCCGCCCTGCACAACCTCACCACCAACCTCGGCCACGCCGTAAAGTCCCCTAATCACTCCCTCCGATACCCCTTGAGCAGACTCGTGGCTTGTCGAGTCCCATGAAAGGAGCGCGCCCACCATGCCCACAGCGGCCCCCACCGCCCCTGCGCCCAGCTCGTGTCCAGACAGCCCAGCGCAGCAACTGGCAGCGCTCCTTGAACGCGCCGAAAACGGTCAGCCGATCAAGGTTGACGAGCTCTCCACACTCACCAGGAGCCCGGATCGCGCCACGCGTGGCCCGGCGAAGCGTCTTCTGGCGATTCTTTCTCTGCAACAGGCCCAGCACAACGCCGCCCAGCTCCTCTTCGAGGCCTGCGAGGACCTGTGCTACAACCAGCCTGCCGTCTTCGCCGAAGCCGTTCAACACGCACACCAGTTGCGTCGGGCAGACCTGTTGTTCAGCCTCTGGGCCGGGGCGGCGGAGCACGCCGTCCAACGCCAGGATCCCGTCACAGCCCTGGTGAGGGCTCAGAACGCCGCCGCCGTTGATTTTCAATTCGGCAACCGGCACGTAGCGAATCCGGATTGTCTTCGCCGGCTGGTTCAGACGTACGGGCGAGTGGCCCGCGCGTGCCAACAATCGGCCGGCGTCGTCCCCGCGCGAAGGCACCACCGGCGATCACCTGCCAGCGGTAAGCTTCGGCTTGTCCATGTCGTCGGCCAGTTGGTCGATGGCGGGCACGCGCCATCCCGCGTGACGGAGACCCTCTTGAAATACGCCGACCGCGAACGGTTCGACCACCATGTCGCGATCACCGAGGCGCTCGTGCGACATACCGGGCAGTCCGGCCAGATCATCACCTCGCTGCCCAGCGAGCGGCGTGGCCCCCAACTCATCAGGCACTTCGAGCGGGACCTCGGTGTCCCCGTTCTGCGGCCCAGGTCGTTCGACACCTTCGTGACGACGGCTGCCGATCTGCACCAGCAGTTTGCGGAGCACCAGATCGATGTCGCCTTCTTCCACGGATCGATCGCCACCCCGGCGGACTGGCTGCTGTGCGCATGGCAGGCGGCCCCGTGGCAACTGGACCGCGGCTTTGGAACGCCGCTGTACTGCCCACAACTCGACTACCAGTACTTCGACTCCGCGGAGACGATGGAACCGCTCGCCTTTCTCTGCCGCGAGCACAACATCCCCTACGGCCTCGGCCCACAGGGCTCCGTGGACCTCTCAGGTATCGACGACGCCCAGCCGTTTGCACGCGAGGAACTCGGCATCCCCGCGGACCACGTCATCCTCGGAACCGTCGGCAACCATCTCCCCGAACGCATGAGCGCGCGGTTCTGCAAGACCGTTGCTGGCGTGCTGCACAAGTGCCCGAAGACCACGTACGTCATCATCGGTCCCGGGAAATTCCCGGCTCAGCGCGCCGCCTTTGGAGCAGCGCTGA
>Ga0272441_10009758_pt1 | contig 14729 bp, 12 predicted proteins | sample SSMProp6N_FD_193582 | JGI IMG/M metagenome (GOLD analysis project Ga0272441, IMG submission 193582) | Marine sediment archaeal communities from Little Sippewissett salt marsh, Falmouth, MA, United States - SSM-Prop-6N | ecosystem: Environmental > Aquatic > Marine > Wetlands > Sediment ... | reverse complement strand
ATAGTTTAGGGGAAAATGGGGGTGAAAGCAGGAAGTGCTTTTTTATTACTGTTTGTTGTTTTAACTGTTGTTTGCAACACTAAAAAAAATTAAGGGGCCGGAACTTGTATTAACAACGGCCGTGGACAGTAGTTTTTTTGACGTAAATTGATTAAAGGATTTTCAACGTTGTTCTTATAAGTTTAAGGATGTTTGACCTGACACATCATTTTTTGAGCTTGTACAGAACATAAAATTAAAACATCCAGGTACCTCCCAGTTTTTTCTGGCACTGTTTTTTTCAAGCTGTATTTCATAACACTCGTAAAATTACAATAACCAAAAAACACTATTTGCATTAAATGGTCATGATGCAATATTGACGGATAATTTGATGCAGCAGATATGCAGATATTTAGCGGTTATCGGCATAATGGGATTCAACTGTAAATATTTTTTGTTGTATTCGCCTTTTATGAAAGGAGTTTAAAATGCACCAGTTTATTAAAGTTTATGGTTTTGTTTTTTTGTTTGTATTGGTTTGTTTTTTTACCACCGGTTACGCACAGGGTCCGATTTCAACCGGAGACCGTCTGCCAATTGAAGAGATACTCAATCAGGACGGTTCTCTCGATCTGAAACGCGGTTATTCGGGCAGTATAGACCCCCGTGGATACCGCATGTCAACGGACAAAGACGGCAGGCCCGTTTTTTTGAAAGCGGAAACGGCCCGGCCCGTTTATCCGGCTATCCAGTCCGAAGGTGATGAGAACTGGGATGATCGATTTTATTGTAGTGGCTTTAATTATAATATACGTGCCATAGCTACGGACGGTGTTAACGTTTATGTTGGCGGCAATTTTACATTTTTAGGAACCACCGGAATGAACCACATAGCCAAATGGGATGGCGTGAGTTGGACGGCCCTGGGCGATGGCGTTAATAGTAGTGTCTGTGCCATCGCCGTTTCCGGCAGTAATGTTTATGTTGGGGGGTTTTTTACTCAGGCGGGCGGATTGTCCGCGAATTATATAGCCAAATGGGACGGTTCGGGCTGGTCGGCCCTGGGCGCTGGTGTTAATAATACTGTAAGAGCGATCGCCGTTTCCGGGGAAGATGTTTATGCTGGGGGTTATTTTACCCAGGCGGGCGGTATTTCCGCGAACCGGATTGCCAAGTGGGGCGGTTCGGGCTGGACGGCCCTGGGCGCTGGGGTTAATAATCTTGTATTTTCCATCGCCTTATCCGGCAGTGATGTCTATGTCGGGGGTTGGTTTCACCAGGCGGGCGGATTGTCCGTGAATCATATTGCCAAATGGGACGGCGTGAATTGGACGGCCCTGGGCGCTGGCGTTAATGGTAATGTCAGTGCCGTCGCCGTTTCCGGCAGCAATGTTTATGTTGGGGGTTCTTTTACCGGGGCGGGCGGATTGTCCGCGAACCGGATTGCCAAATGGGACGGTTCGGGCTGGTCGGCCATGGGCAGTGGGGTAAATAGTATTGTCAATGCCATCGCTTTATCCGGCAGCGATGTCTATGTCGGGGGTTGGTTTCATCAGGCGGGCGGATTGTCCGCGAACCGGATTGCCAAATGGGACGGCTCGGGCTGGTCTGCCCTGGGCGCTGGTGTTACTGGTGATTATGTAGATGCGATCACCGTTTCCGGGGAAGATGTCTGTGTGGGGGGATATTTTCACCAGGCGGGCGGTTTAACCGCTAATTATTTCGCCAAATGGAATAATACTGTCTGGAGTTCAATAACTCCAATTGTACCTGGTGGTATGGGTATAAATAGTGGTACTGCAAGTGCTATCACCGTCTCCGGAAGTGATGTTTATGTTGGGGGTTATTTTACCGGGGCGGGCGGTATTTCCGCGAATCATATTGCCAAATGGGACGGTTCGGCCTGGTCGGCCCTGGGAGGTGGGGTTAATGGTGATGTATATGCCGTCGCCGTTTCCGGCAGCGATGTCTATGTCGGCGGTGATTTTACTCTGGCGGGCGGATTGTCCGCGAATTATATTGCCAAATGGGATGGTTCGGTCTGGTCGGCCCTGGGCGCTGGGGTTAATGATGTTGTAGAGGCAATCGCCGTCTCGGGCAGTGATGTCTATGTCGGTGGTTATTTCGACCAGGCGGGCGGATTGTCTGCGAATTATATTGCCAAATGGGACGGCTCGGTCTGGTCGGCCCTGGGCGATGGTACTGATGGTTATGGTGTATATGTCATCGCAGTCTCCGGGGAAGATGTCTATGCCGGGGGAGAATTTACCCAGGCGGGCGGATTGTCCGCGAATTATATAGCCAAATGGGACGGCTCGGGCTGGTCGGCCCTGGGCGCTGGAGTTGATGATGCTGTGTATGTCATCGCCGTCTCGGGGGAAGATGTCTATGTCGGGGGTTGGATTACCGAGGCGGGCGGACTGGACGTTAATTATATTGCCAAATGGGACGGTGCGAGCTGGTCGGCTCTGGGTGATGGTGTTAATGATTGGGTCTATGCCATTGCCGTCTCGGGCAGCGATGTCTATGTCGGTGGTTATTTCGACCAGGCGGGCGGATTGTCCGCGAATGGTATTGCCAAATGGGACGGCTCGGGCTGGTCGGCCCTGGGCAGTGGGTTTAATAATTATGTAAATGCCATCGCTTTATCCGGCAGCGATGTCTATGTCGGGGGTGATTTTACCGTTGCGGGTAGTAAACATTCCCATTATTTTGCCATCTGGCATATGCCGGAAGCACAATTAATTAACGGTCCGGGAAGTTATAGTTTTCCCGGTTCCGGTGACGGGCATACCGTTGATATCAACTTTACCAGCCTGACCGGCAGCGGTGACGTAACGGTGCAGCAAACAAATATACCGCCCGCCAACGCCCCCGGTCAAAATGTTGGCAATTTTAACTGGGGCATCAGTAAAGGAGCCGACATAACGGCCTTTAACGCGAATGTGACCTTTCATTATACGGACACCGATGTTTCCGGTTATACGGAATCCGGGGCTTTTCTTGGCATTGCTAAATTAAATGAAAGTACCAATTCCTGGCAGTGGCTGGGCGGAACGGTAAACGCGGCGGACAATACCATTACTGTGAACGGCGTTACCTCTTTTTCAACTTTTGCTTTGTACCGGAGAATTTTCGGCGATGTGACCGGCGACGGCTATATTGACGCGGCGGACCTGCAGCGTTTCGGCGATTGCTGGCACCAGAGCTGTTCCGGCGAATTTGAAGCGGGCTGTGACGCGCGGTTTTTTAATGTCAACAAAAACACTAATGAGGGCAACCAGATCATTGACGCGGCGGACTTGCAGGTATTCGGCGATTGCTGGCATAATGGTGTTCAGCCGTAAGTTAATAATTGATTAATAATAATATTGAATAAAATCATATTAGAAAAACGCAATTAGATCAAGGAGAATTTCTCATGAGAACAGTAGTATATTTTTTAACGATTTTTTCAATTCTGTTTATAAGTTTTGCTGATATTATGGCCGGCCAGAATGCCGCAACCGGGATCCGGTTCGATTTAAACTCGACCACAACCGGAAACCAGAATGTATCGAGTATCGCCTGTCCTGGAACAGATACTTTTATCAGAGTAGACGTTTACGTGACCGGCGCGTCCAATATGGACACCTATGAGTTTGACATAAACTATAACGCTGTGCATCTTCAATTCGTGGGTGGCGCTGAAGACCAACCGATAACTTTTGAAGTCAATTTTTTGAAAAAGGAAGGCGGCTCCACCACGGGTTTTTCCTGTACCGCGTCATCGGGGATTGTCAACTGTGCCAATACATTGATCGGTGACCAGGGCGAGAGTACACCGGACGGTGAAGGCCTTTTGGCCAGTATCGTCTTTAAATGTCTGGTAGATTGTCCGAGCGCTTTGTCCTTTGGCGCGGTTGACTGGTATGATAATAACGGCGTAAATGATGTCTGTACGGATAAAGGAACAGACGCTGGACTGCCGGTAGAACTTTCCTCATTCCTTGTAGAAATAGAAAACGGCATGGTTGTTTTAAAATGGACCACAGAGAGTGAAATAAACACATTGGGATATAATATTTATCGCGGTCTCCCGGAAGACGAGAACTTTGAAAAAGTCAATAACGAGATGATAAAAGCGCTTGGTACTACCACGACAAAACAACTTTATACCTATGAGGACACTCGAATTGAAGCTGATCAAACGTATTTTTACAAACTGGAAATGGTTGATACGGATGGCGCAAGAGAAATGTCTGAATCCCTGTTAATAAAAGTTGGAGAAAAGGATTTGTTGCCGTCAGATTTTACGTTGTATAATAACTATCCCAATCCCTTTAATCCGATAACAACGATCAAATTCGATTTGCCCGAAACGTCGGAACTGGAATTGAGTGTTTTCAATATTAAGGGCCAGTTAATCGAGAACCTGGTTTCAGGAACAAAACAGCCGGGAAAATATACGGTTGAATGGAATGCCATGAATTACCCGTCCGGTGTATATTTCTATAAAATGCAAGCAGGTGATTTTGTAGATGTGAAAAAGCTGGTTTTGATGAAGTGATTATTGGTCTGTAATATTTAATTTAAAAACACCCCCCTTTAATTCCCCCCTCAAGGGGGGATTATGGGAGGTGTAAAGATTCCCGCAGCGATTGGTATGATAAAATCCAAGGCCACTAATATTCACGGATGAAACACGGAAAATATATTTTCAATAATTTACGTATTAACTGAAAAATGCTAACCTCAAAATCCGTGTTCATCCGTGTGAATCAGTGGCTTTGGATTTTTTTTGTATTACTTAACCGGGGTTCACAAATTACACCCCGGGGCGTCCTGCATTTAATTCCCATTTGATGTGGGTCTAAAAGTGTTATTATTCAAAATGCAGAAAAAGACCTAATACACGTCATCAAACTTGCGTTTCATTATTTCGCGGTTGTAGGCCACGATAACGTCTTCGTGGTTGAGCACACCGACAATTTTTTTCTCGTCGCGCATGTCCACCACGGGTATCTGGCCATAATTGAATTCGATAAATTTTTTCAATGCGCTACGCAGGCTTTCCGCCGGAGTGACGGTCACTGGCGGGCTCATCAGGTCCTGGGCGATCAGCAGGTCACACATGCTGTCTTCAAACAGGATCGACCGGGCGTTGCGCAGTGAAATGATGCCGACGATATTTTTTTGTTTGTCGATGACCGGAAAATAACTGTCCTCGCCATGCGAGACCACATGTTGAAACTGGGTCAGGGGAGTCGTCACTTCAAGGATCTGGACCGAATCCGTTTTTTGATACGCCTGGTCAACCTGCAGGGTGTCCAGCACGTCGATGGTAAAGTCTCCCATGTGCGCGGGTGAATCGGCCATTCTATTGACCTGTTTTTCGTACAGTGTTGTGCGGGGCGAGACGACATAAGCGGTTGCGGAACTCAGCATCATAGGAACCAGCAACTGGTAACCGCCGGTCATTTCACTGACCATGATCATGGAAGAGATCGGCACCTTGGCCGCGCCGGCGAAAAATGTCCCCATGCCCACCAGTACAAAGGCGGTCGGGCTGCTGATCAGGTTCGGGAACAGGAGTTCGGCAAGTTGTCCGAACGCGCCGCCCAGCATTCCGCCGATAAATAACGACGGCGCGAAAACACCGCCGCTGCCTCCGGAACTGATGGTAAATGAAGTTGCGAAAATTTTTAACAGGGCGGCAATTAACATGAATTTGATCGTCAACGAGCCGTTCATGGCCTGCTGCAGATAACCATACCCGGACGCCAAAATATGCGGCGCGAAAAAGCCGACCAGGCCAATCATCAGGCCGCCGATGGCCGGGCGAATTTGCGGCCAGACCGGAATGGCTTTGAACAGCTTGTCGCGCATGCCGTAAAAAATTTTGATGTAAAATAACCCAATATAGGCGCAAACCAGCCCCAGACCGGCATAAAACAACAACTCCACCGGGTTTTTAAATACATAACTTGGCGTTTTAAAAAGCAATCCCCAGCCAAAATGGGATGAAAAAATGGAATAGGCGACAATCGAAGAAACCAGCGCCGGGATGAGCGCTTTGGACTCAAAATCCCTTTTATATAAAACCTCGATCGCGAACAGCGCTCCGCCAAGAGGGGAACGGAAGATGGCGCCGATCCCGCCGGCCGCGCCGGCGATCAATAAAACACGTTTTTCGTCATCGGACATTTTCAGGACCGAGCCCAGGTAGGAACCGAACCCGGCGCCGATCTGGGCGATCGGGCCCTCACGTCCGGCGCTGCCGCCGGTGCCGATGGTGATGATTGAACTGATGGTCTTAAGTAACGGGACGCGTTTCCGGATGACACCTTTTTTATGGTGAAAAGCCTCGATAACGGCGTCCGTACCGTGTCCTTCGGCTTCCGGGGCATAGGTAAAAACCAGTATGCCCGAGATCAGTCCGCCGATAGCCGGGGCAATGAGCAATATCCACCTGCGAATGAAACCCTCCTCCGGAAGATGCCCGCTCAATTCACCGGCAGGCTCCGGTGGAAAATAATTGGCAAGATCATGAAAACAAAAATGGGTCACCTGGTTTAACAACGTGAAAAAGATAATGGCGCCAATACCCGATACAATACCAACCAGAATACTTGATAAAAAAAGTCTGCCGCCTGGATTAATAGCGTATCGATTAAATAGTTTGTTAATTTTATGTGCTAGGGACATGGATTATATTTTACGATCTTGATTTATATATCATGGGTGAGCATTATAATGTTTTTTTATGTATACTAGTCCTCGGCATCTTCAAATATTTTGCGAATTTGTACCGGCGTTTCCGCCTTTAAAATTTGATTTCGTATCTTGTCTTCTCTTAAAAGTTTGGATAACTTTGCGAGTACTTTGAGATACTCCCCTACCGCTTTTAACGGAGTTCCAAGTAAAAAGATCAGTTTTACCGGTTGTTTGTCCTCCGAACCAAATTCAATACCGTCTTTCAGGCGCGTCATTGAGATGGTAATTTCTTTCACGTTTTGAGTTCTGGCGTGGGGAAGCGCAATGCCTTTTCCTATTCCGGTGCTGCCAAGACTTTCCCGTTGATAGACTTCATTGAGAAATTTAGAAGCATCTGAAAAAACATCGTTTTTATCCATGAGATCTACAATTTTGGCAATAGTGGTACTTTTGTCCTTTGTCTCTATGTCAAGGAATATAAGACTATCGCGCAAATAATCGGCAATTCTCAAAATGTATTACCTCCAGGGTGTTCAAAATTATTACAGTTAAAATATATATGATGTCTTTATTTGAAAAAAATTTGAGTCAAATGCATGAGATTGCAATCAGGAATTTTTCAAGCCATAAATTTATACATTTTTTTCCCCAAAGTCAACAATATTGAATTTGACCACGGTTAGTGAATCACAAATGCTCAGGATTAAAAACGTCGTATTTTAAAATAATAAATAATATATTAAATAAAAAATAATTGTTTTTAATTTGCTAATTTCATATTTTACCAAATATAGTATTGGTGGCCGATTAAGGGTACCGAATCCAGATAAGCCTTTTAATCCAGTAAGTATTCATATAATTTTTTTATGGAAAAAAAGTTGAATAATTACTGCGACACAATTCTTGCATATACTTTTATATATCAAAAGTCATATCGGTTTAAAGCTGGCACCAGTATTTTATATGCGAAAAATAAATTATTCTTTTTGAATGGGTAAAACTTTATTTTGCATGAAAGGAATTCATGGGAACATTCAAAATCAAAAAAGGTTTAAATCTCCCCATAAATGGTGAACCGAAACAGGAAATCGAAACAGGACAAAATGTTACCCGGGTAGCCCTTTTGGGTGAAGATTATATCGGCTTAAAACCCACCATGCTTGTAAAGGTTGGAGATAAAGTCAAGCTCGGGCAATTACTGTTTACGGACAAAAAAATGCCCGCAATTAAATACACAGCTCCCGGAACAGGGACGGTTGTAGAAATCAATCGCGGGTCGAAACGGGCTTTTCTGTCCCTGGTGATCGAACTGGACGGTGATGAAGAGGTCACTTTTACTTCTTATAAACCTGAACAAATTGAATCTCTGGACAAAGAAAAAGTCATATCACAATTAATTGAATCGGGTTTGTGGACCACATTACGAGCCCGGCCGTTCGGGCGGGTATCCGATCCGGAAACACAGCCCCATTCGCTTTTTGTCACCGCGATGGATACGAATCCGCTAGCGCCATCCGTAGAAAAGATCATTAACGAAAACAAAGAACAGTTTGTTAACGGCTTGAAGGTTCTGTCCAAACTGACCGAGGGAAAAGTTTATCTATGTAAATCTCCCGGAGCACAAATTCCCGTTATGGGAAACGGCAAAATATCGGTCGAGGAGTTCGCGGGACCGCATCCGGCGGGAAATGTCGGCACGCATATTCATTTGCTGGACCCGGTTGGCAGACATAAAGCGGTCTGGCATATTGACGCCCAGGAAGTGATCGGCGTCGGCTATCTGTTTACCACCGGAAGGCTGAATGTGGAACGGATCGTGTCTCTGGCAGGCCCCGGCGTCAAAAATCCACGGCTCTTAAAAACCCGTATCGGCGCGTCAGTAGAAGAATTAACAGACGGTGAACGGGGTAATGGCGATTCCCGGGTCATATCGGGATCGGTTATATATGGTCATACGGCGGCAGGAGCAACCGATTACCTGGGTCGATTTTCCCAGCAAATATCCGTAATTAGCGAGTCCAGGGGCCGGGTTTTATTCAGATGGCTAAACAGCGGTTTTAAAGTTTATTCCGCCAAAAATATCACGTTATCAAAGTTATTATCTCACAAAAGATTTAATTTCGACACCTACCCCAGCGGTAGTCCGCGGGCAGTTGTACCCGTGGGCAGTTATGAAAAAGTAATGCCGATGGATATTTTGCCTTCTTATCTGTTACGGGCGCTGGCTGTGGATGATGTTGAAGAAGCAGAAAAACTGGGTTGTTTGGAACTGGTCGAGGAAGACCTGGCTTTGTGTACATTTGTGTGCCCGTCTAAAATCGATCATGCTGTTAATCTGCGCAGAAATTTAACATTAATTGAAAAGGAAGGATAGTGAAATTTTTAAGAAAATTTCTGGATAATCAGGGACGACATTTTAAAAAAGGCGGCAAATTAGAGAGTTTATTTTATCTGTATGAAGCGATCGATACTCTATTGTATTCGCCGGATAAAGTGACAAAACCAAGAACCCATGTCCGTGATGTTATCGATTTAAAGCGTATCATGATGGTTGTGATATATGCCCTGATCCCCGCTGTTTTAATGGCGCTGTATAATACAGGGTATCAGGCAAACCTTGTTTTGTCACAGGGAACCGCGGGTTATGATCTGACATGGCAGGCCAAAGTCATTTCCTGGCTCGGCATCGGTTTTCAACCGGATCATATATTGGGTAACATGGCCCATGGCGCTTTATATTTTTTGCCGGTATACATTCTCACCCTGGCGGTCGGCGGTTTTTGGGAAGTGTTGTTTGCCTGTGTGCGAAAACATGAAATAAATGAAGGTTTTTTTGTCACCAGTCTTTTATTTCCGCTCATTTTACCCCCGTCCATTCCTTACTGGCAGGTCGCGCTGGGTATTACTTTTGGTGTGGTTATCGGCAAGGAAGTGTTCGGCGGCGTGGGAATGAATATATTCAATCCGGCGTTAACGGCCCGGGTGTTTTTATTTTTCGCCTACCCCGGACAGATTTCCGGAGACAAAGTCTGGGTTGCCGTTGACGGGTTAAGTCAGGCATCGCCACTCGCGCAACTGGCTGATCCGGCCATGAATATTTCCGTCTCATGGTGGGACGCGTTTTTCGGATTCATTCCGGGATCAATGGGAGAAACGTCGGCTCTGGCCTGTTTGTTTGGCGCCGTTGTGCTCATTATCACCGGTATCGGTTCGTGGCGCATCATAGTCAGCAGTATTGCCGGTCTTGTCGGGCTTTCGTTTTTGTTGAATCTGATCGGGTCCGGTACCAATGACATGTTTCAAGTCACGCCGTTATGGCACCTGGTACTTGGCGGCTTTGCCTTTGGCAGTGTGTTTATGGCGACCGACCCTGTGAGCGCGCCCTTTACGACAAACGGACAGTATATTTACGGCTTGTTGATCGGCGCTTTGACCATACTCGTCAGGGTCATCAATCCGGCATTCCCCGAAGGGGTCATGCTGGCCATATTATTTATGAATATTTTTTCACCTATTATCGACAGGGTATATATAAACAAAAATATTAAAAGGAGGCTATTGCGAGATGTCCAATGATAGCACCAGCAAAACAATTATTGTCGCATTGGGTGTATGTCTTGTATGTTCAATCCTTGTGGCTACCACTGCTGTTTCATTAAGCGGCAGGCAGCAGGCTAACAAAAAGCGGGATAAAATAAAAAATATTTTAATGGCCGGTGATTTGTTAGAAGACAATAAAGATGTTGAAGAGATATATAAAGAAAAAATCAAAGGGGAAATTATTGACCTGGAAACCGGCGAGATCATTTCCGAAGATCAATATAATAAAACCCTAAATGTGGAAGATTTTGATATCAAAAGGGTTGCAGATCATCCGAAATATGGTAAAAAGTTATCGTCGGAAATAGATATCGCACAGATAAAAAAGATGCCGAAATTTATGACGATATATGAGGTCAGGAATTTGGATCAGGTCGAAAAATATATTTTGCCGGTTTATGGATATGGATTGTGGTCAACCCTGTATGGGTTTTTGGCCCTGGGTAAGGATCTGAAAACCGTCAAGGGGATCACATTTTACGAACATGGTGAGACACCGGGGCTTGGCGGTGAGGTCGATAATCCCAGATGGAAAGGGTTATGGAAAGACAAAATAGCTTTTGATGATGAATGGAACGTAAAATTGACCGTTATTAAGGGATTGGTTGATCCTTCAGGCCCGGACGCAAAGTATCAGGTAGACGGACTGTCCGGTTCAACCATAACCACAAGGGGTGTGGATAAATTGGTTAAATTCTGGCTCAGTGATAACGGTTACGGTCCTTTCCTGGCCAATCAAAGGGAGGGCATGAAGAATGAGTAAAGTCAGATCAATTTTACTGGATCCCGTTTTTAACGATAATCCGATCGCAAAGCAAATATTGGGAATCTGTTCGGCGCTTGCGGTAACGTCCAAACTGGAAACATCCATCGTTATGTCCCTGGCCGTTATATTCGTGCTGGCGTTTTCCAATCTGGCAGTCAGTATTATCCGGCATCATATTCCCAGCAGTATACGGATCATTGTCGAGATGACCATTATCGCGTCTCTGGTTATTATTGCCGATCAGATCATAAAAGCATATGCTTTTGATGTGAGTAAGCAATTGTCCGTGTATGTGGGCCTGATAATTACCAACTGTATCATTATGGGAAGAGCCGAAGCTTATGCGCTGAAAAATCCGCCCTTTGAAAGCTTTATAGACGGCATAGGAAACGGGCTGGGTTACACGTTTGTTTTGCTGGTCGTGGGATCGTTGAGAGAACTGTTCGGCGCCGGTAAATTATTGGGATACACAATATTATCAGTCAACACGGAGGGCGGATGGTATATGCCAAACGGATTGTTTGTAACGGCCTCAAGTGCTTTTATAATAATTGGTATGCTAATCTGGGTTATCAGAACCTGGAAACCAGAGCAAGTTGAAGAGGAATAAATATGTTTGAACACTATTTGAGTTTATTTATCAAATCCATTTTTATGGAAAATATGGCACTCGCCCTTTTCCTGGGGATGTGTACATTTCTTGCCGTTTCCAAACGGGTAGATACGGCCGTTGGATTGGGATTAGCTGTTATTGTTGTACAAAGTATTACCATGCCGATCAATAATTTATTGTACAACAATGTGTTAAGAAAGGGCGCGTTAAGCTGGGCAGGTCTGCCGGAGGTTGATCTTACTTTTCTCGGCCTGATTACCTATATCGGTGTAATCGCGGCGATGGTACAGATCCTGGAAATGACCCTGGACAAATTTGTGCCCAAATTATATAATTCATTGGGAATATTTCTGCCTTTAATTACTGTAAACTGTGCTATTCTTGGAGGCTCACTTTTTATGGTTGAAAGAGATTATAATTTTGCGGAAAGTGTGGTTTTCGGATTTGGTTCGGGAACAAGTTTCGCGCTTGCCGTTATTGCACTCGCGGGGATCCGTGAGAAAATGAAGTACAGCAATGTACCCCCCGGTCTTCGCGGACTTGGCATTACTTTTATTACAGTCGGATTAATGGCCATAGCGTTTATGATCTTTTCCGGAATTCAACTATAAAGGGGGTATGTGAATGCAAGGAATTAGTTTAATATTTCTCGGCGTATTTATGTTTACGCTGATCGTGCTGGTTTTAGTTCTGATAATTCTTTTGGCTAAATCCAAACTTGTCGCGAGCGGACAAGCAAAAATAGTTATTAATGATGATCCTGAACATACGTATGATGTGCCTCTGGGTGATAAATTGCTGAACACGCTGGCAGATAAGGAAATTTATATTCCGTCCGCCTGCGGCGGGGGCGGAACCTGTGGTGAATGCAAGTTGATCATCGAAGAAGGCGGCGGTGATGTTTTATCAACCGAAAAAGCCCAATTGACCAGAAGACAGGTCAGGGAAGGGTATCGATTGTCCTGCCAGGTTCCGGTCAAGGGTGATATGAAGCTTATTGTACCGCCTGAAATATTTGAGATTAAAAAATGGGAATGTACCGTACGTTCGAACCACAATGTGGCTACCTTTATTAAGGAATTGGTGCTGGAGTTACCGGAGGGAGAACATGTGGATTTTCGTGCCGGCGGGTATATTCAAATTGAAGCGCCCCCTCATACTTTGAATTATAAAGAGTTTATCATAGAGGATGAGTATAAGGGGGACTGGGACAAATACAATATGTGGAAGCACGTATCAAAAGTGGATGAAGATATCGTCCGGGCATATTCCATGGCAAATTATCCCCAGGAAATAGGAGTAATTATACTGAACGTCCGGATCGCGACACCACCACCTCAGAAACCGAATGTGCCGACAGGTAAGATGTCTTCATTTATATTCAATTTGAAACCGGGAGACAAAGTCACCATATCCGGCCCGTACGGTGAATTTTTTGCCCGTGAAACGGATAATGAAATGGTCTTTATCGGCGGCGGCGCCGGAATGGCCCCGATGCGGTCACATATTTTTGATCAGTTGAAACGAATCAATTCAGATCGAAAAATGTCCTTCTGGTACGGCGCAAGAAGCCTGCGGGAAATATTTTATAAACAGGATTTTGATGAGCTGCAGGAAAAGCACAAAAATTTTAAATGGAATATTGCCTTATCAGAGCCCCTGCCGGAGGATAACTGGACGGGTTATACCGGATTTATCCATCAGGTCCTGCTTGATAATTATTTAGATGAACATCCGGCGCCTGAAGATTGTGAATATTATTTATGCGGTCCGCCGTTGATGAATGCCGCTGTATTTAAAATGCTCGATGACCTGGGCGTCGAACCGGAAAATATATTGTTTGATGACTTTGGTTGATCGTTGTAGCGGGTAATTGATAGTTGATTTTCAAACACAAATGGAGTAGTATGTTAAAAAAGTTATCTGTGATATTTATTGTTTTGGCTTTATTTATATTTTGTAAGGGTAATAATGAAACCACTAATGAAAATATAAAGCAAAGCCAAAATATCACCAGTGTGGATTCGTTACTGCAGTTTGCCGACTCTTTTGTCGGGAAAACTGTTGTGACCAGAGGAATGGTATCCCACGTTTGCCGGGTGAGCGGCAAAAAACTTTTTATTATGGGTAAAAACCCGAAACAGATGGTCAAGGTGACAACGGGACGTGATATATCCCAGTTTGATATTGCCCTGGAGGGTAGTGAAATCCTTGTGAAAGGCGAACTTGTTAAACAGCTTGCGGGGGTGCGGGCAGATACTCATGAGCACAAACATGAACAGGCCGAAAAAAATAAAGTAGAATGCGCGACCGAGCAACTGGCCCTGTATTCTATTGAATGTTCATCTTATAAAGAATTATGATAAGGTCAGGAATACAACCTGACCTTTTTTAGTTAAATAAATATGTTGACCGGTTATGAAGTTAAGACGACTCGTACGAATACTGCACAGAGATTTGGGATATATTTTTTTTGGTATGACGATAATTTATTCCGTTACCGGAATTGCTATTAATCATATAAATGATTGGAATCCAAATTACATAATCACGACAAAAAAAATATCCGTGAATAAAGAGTTAATTGCTTCATCGGTATCAATGTCTGATCATGAAGTTAAAACTATACTTGAACAAATAGGTGAAAGTAAAAATTATAAAAATTTTTACTTTCCGGATAATAAAAATTTAAAAATATTTGTTAAAGGAGGAAGTGTATTCGTTAATCTGGATTCCGGCGAATGTTATCTGGAAAAGATAAAAAGACGGCCGATTTTAAGGGAGTTGAATTTCCTGCATTACAATCCAACACTCGCGTGGACTATATTTTCAGATATATTTGCGATCTCTTTGATTTTTATTTCTTTTACCGGATTATTTATAATTAAAGGTGTAAAAGGGATTACGGGGCGAGGCGCATGGTTAACATCGATAGGAATTATAATTCCGATTGTTTTCATTTTAGTGTTATTTAAGTAATCTCTCGTTTAAATAAATAAGTAAAAGGAGTTTTTATGAAAACAGCATTGGATATCGTTAAAAATAAAGAAAAAGAAATTATTTCGGTCCCAG
>Ga0272441_10009757_pt1 | contig 14729 bp, 10 predicted proteins | sample SSMProp6N_FD_193582 | JGI IMG/M metagenome (GOLD analysis project Ga0272441, IMG submission 193582) | Marine sediment archaeal communities from Little Sippewissett salt marsh, Falmouth, MA, United States - SSM-Prop-6N | ecosystem: Environmental > Aquatic > Marine > Wetlands > Sediment ... | reverse complement strand
GCTGTCCTCAAGCAAGGACCCAATCCAGGCCCCTTAGAAAATGCTACTAGGTCTATTTCAGATGTATCAATTCTTGCTTTGGATAAGGATTCTTTTATTATTTCAGCAACGTATGTGGCGTGATGGTTAGCTGCTTCTCTTGGGTGTATGCCACCTTGTTTTGGCCGATATATTTTAATAATGTTTGATAGCACTTGGCATTTTTCAGATTTTTCTTCAACAACACCTGCAGCGATCGTATGAGCTGTTCCCTCTATACCAATGCAATTCATATCTATCGGATGTATTGCGAAAATAAATAAAAAACCATTGATGCACCGAAGTTCAACTAAATATGGAGTTAAAAATAAAAAGATTAAAATTGAGAAAATTGATAAAATAAGAAAAATTTTTTAAAAAATATGGTTAATTACTATAACCAACAGGTATAATTGCCACTGGTTTGTAGGTTTTAGGTATGTCTAATAAGCTACACAAAAATTCGGTTTCTCCGGGCGTATAGGTAAGTGTATTAAGCCCTTCGTATTCAGCAGCAAGAATCATATAGCTAATGGCAATCCAAGTGGATTCCAACCAATAGGGTTTGTCTTTTTCTCCAGCAACAATTACAAGATATGGGGCATCTGTCAGAAAATGTTTTTCCAGTGATATCTTTCTTTTATTCATCCAGCTTTTAAACCAAGCTTCCGAATGACTGAAAAAATTTTTATCTGCTTCTTCACAAAAATCTTTAATTTTAATTTTAAGGTCCTGATCGTCAACTACAAAAAAATCATAAGGTTTCAAATTTGCCCCTGAAGGTGCCAACATTGCAGCATCTAAAATTTTCTTTAGTTTTTCTTTTGAAAATTTTTCTTTAGAAAAATACCTGACACTGCGCCTTTTCCTCATCAACTCGTACAGATCCATAATACCGATAAAGAATTATTTACTAATTGCTATTAAAACCTCATCGCCCTCAATATTCCACTTTTTCTCAAGATCTCCCGAGGGCTTATCAGAAAATGAAAGTTCCTTGGATCTTGTCTCCCCCTGGATATATTCTTGCCATTGCTTTAATGCTTCTTTCTTGTCATCATTGATTTTAATCTTTGTTAATATTCTATCCTCGACTTCGAGATTCATTTCTTTACGCATTGATTGAATACGCCTAACAATTTCTCTTGCAAAACCCTCTGTCTCAAGATCGGCCGTTAATTCTGTATTTAAAAGTAGAATGGCTTCATTGGTTCCAGTTTTAGCAATGTGTTCTTTTTCTGTTTCAACTATTTGAAAATATTCCATATCAAGTGAAATATTTTCTCCATTGAAATTTACAGAGGTTTTACCGTTTTTTGTTAATTCATTAAGCAATGTTTTTTTGTCTAATCCTTCAATGATTTCAACCATTTGTTTTGCTTTTTCACGGAACTTTGGTCCTAATTTGGAATGATTGGGTTTTACTGATTTTTCCATAAATTTGCTGGTATCTCTTTCAAAATTTATTTTCTTGACATTGATTTCATCATTTAAAAGATCAAGAAGAGGTTGAATTTTTGACTCTATGTCTTTCGTACAAACAAGTGTTGCGTTTGAAAGTGGATACCTAACTTTAATTCCAACCTTTGATCTGAGTGCCCTTCCTACCTCAACCAAGTCACGAATATTCTGCATTCCTTCTTCAAGTTCTTTGTTGATTTTTACATTATTAACCTCTAGATAATCGCAAAGATGGACGCTTTCGGGCATATCGTCCTGACGTAGATTTTGATAAATGACCTCTGTAATAAAGGGAATTATGGGTGCAAGTAGCTTAGATAGATCTAGAAAAATTTCATACATTGTTGTATAGCCTGCAAGTTTGTCGTCGGTTTTTTCTTCTACCCACAATCTTTTTCGAGATCTCCTAAGATACCAATTACTGAAATCTTCAATGATGAAATTCTCCACAGCTCGGGCGGCTTTATGTAATTCAAAAGTTTTAAAGTATTTCTTAAACTCAACGATTACCTGATTAAATCTGCTGATTATCCATTTATCTATTAGCGTTCTATTTTCATATGGTATTGAGTCGGTTTTTGGATTGAAACGATCGATAGCTGCATAGGTTCCAAAGAAGTTATAAGAGTTCCAGAACGTTAGAATAAATTTTCCCAGAGTATCCTTAACAGCTTGTTCGTAGAATCGTGTGGACATCCATGGGGCATTGGCAGATACTAAATACCATCTTAAAGCATCGGCTCCTTCATGTTCAAGAATGATATTTGGGTCGAGATAATTTCTTTTACTCTTGCTCATTTTCTGATTATCTTTATCTAGAACAAGGCCAAGTGTTAACACATTTTTATAGGGTCTATCATCAAAAAGAAAAGTTGATATGGCGAGCAGTGAGTAAAACCATCCTCTTGTTTGATCAAGTGCTTCGGAAATAAAATCAACAGGGAAGTTTTCCTTAAATTTTTCTTTGTTTTCAAATGGATAATGCCATTGAGCAAAAAATGCAGATCCAGAGTCATACCAACAATCAATTACTTCCGCTTCACGTTTCATAATTTCTTTGCAATTGGGGCAGTGTACAACAAGCTCATCAACAAGAGGTTTATGTAAATCGTAATTTTTCGGAAATGATTCACTCAATTCTTTTAGCTCTTCAACACTTCCAATACAAATCTGGTGTCGACAACTTTTATTCGTACATGTCCAAATTGGAAGGGGTGTTCCCCAATACCTCTTTCTAGAGAGTGCCCAGTCTTTTACATCCCGAATAAAATCCCCAAATCTGCCTTGTTGAAGATGTGCGGGAAACCAATTTATGTTGTTGTTATTTTTAATGAGAGAATCCTGAACCTTGGACATTGCGATAAACCAAGATTCCATTGCATAATACAGAAGGGGGGAATCACATCTCCAACAAAAGGGATATTCGTGAGAATATTTTTTAGTTCCAGATAACAAGCCACGTTCTTCGAGATTCTCAATAATGCTTGGATCGGCATCTTTCACAAACTGTCCCGCCCAAAGTTTTACCTCTGGTGGGAATGTTCCGTCTAACTTTACCAGTTGGATTACTGGAAGGTCATATTTCTTCCCGATATTGTAGTCGTCTTCTCCAAATGCCGGAGCAATGTGCACAATTCCTGTACCATCTTCCATGGTGACAAAATCTGCTAATACTACGTACCATGCCTTTTTTTCGGGCTTATAATAGTCAAATAGTGGTTCGTACTCCTTTCCCTCCAATTCTTTTCCGGAATAGCCATCAATAAGATCATATTCCTGACCTTTTAACAGAACCGCGGCCCGCTCCTCGGCAAGTATTAATTCCTCCCCGTCATATCTAATTCTTACATAAGTTTCATCGGGATGAATGGCCAATGCGACATTGGATAAAAGAGTCCATGGGGTGGTAGTCCAAGCTAAAAAGTAAGCATCTTCTCCTCTAACTTTAAATTTTATAAAAATTGAAGGCTCTTCTACCGTTTTATAGCCCTGTGCAATTTCATGCGCGGAAAGAGCCGTTCCGCATCTTGGACAGTAGGGAACAACCTTGTGTCCCTTATATAGTAACTTTTTTTCCCATGCTTGCTTAAGCGACCACCAAACCGATTCAATGTATTCGTTTTTTAAAGTAATATATGGGTTGTCCATATCAACCCAAAAACCGATTTTTTTGCTTATATCGACCCAGGCGTTTTCATATTTAAAAACACATTTTTTACATTCTTCGTTGAATTTCTTGATACCATATTTTTCAACTGCCTGCTTGTCCTCTAAACCAAGAGTTTTTTCAACTTCAATTTCAACAGGTAGTCCATGGGTATCCCATCCAGCCTTTCTTTCGATAAAATGACCGTTCATTGTTTGATATCGAAGAATTAAATCCTTAACCACTCTTGTTAAAACATGCCCTGGATGGGGAAGCCCGTTTGCTGTTGGAGGCCCCTCTAGGAAGACATAAGGAGTACAACCCTCCCTCTGATCAATGGATTTTTGAAAGATATCGTTTTCTTCCCAAAATTTTCTAATTTTTTTTTCGAATTCGTTAGGAACATATTTTTGAGGGGGCGAGTCAATCATCGTATTTCACCAAATATCTCTTAAGAAGCGAGACCCTAATTGTAGAAGTCCGATAAAACCATTTCCATTGATATCTATTAATATGCTGTAATATCTGAGGATTTCATAATTTCTCTTAACAGAGATGTTGCATAGGCACCTTTGCGCAAATCAAATGAGACTTTTAGAGCTTTTTTATCTTTATTTAAGTTATCATCAATAATCTTATATGATAAGTTATTGACAGGTGAAAGTAAAGGACGACGTGTTCCGCTTGAAGATATGAACGGTATTTCTGGAACAATGAAATCTCGGATGTCAATTTTCTCCTGTTCAATTACTTTTCTTTCAATCTCCCCCATTTCCCCTTTTGCAAAATTTGTATCGCTTCCAAGTAACGGGCCACTAATATATGCCCTGCCCATTTTTATTTGCTTATTAACCTTATCTATGTTGTTTTCGTTGACCCTGATTGCAACTTGGTCGATCTTACCCTTTCTCAGTGGAAGAATTATATCGCCAACAACTGCCTTGTTTATTGGAATATTTTTCTTCATTCTAAAACTTAGAATTTTATTAAAAATAAATGATTGATATGCATAGATAAACATAGTCAACAAATTCTTTGGCAATTCAAGCAACGCACCTACATAATCTTCATTGTCCTTGACAAGTTTATTTAACATTGATTTTTCAAAAGTCAAATACTTTGGATAATTTCTAAATGCCTCAGAAAAATCGCGAGTCTCCTCCAGACGTTTTCTAAGTTCGTAAGAAATTTCTTCTTCCCCCTTTATAGGGTTTCCAATGTAGGTCATTACGGCAGTTTCAAAATCATTGAAAACAATATGTTTTCCGACCAAGTGAGTAATCGGTCGTATTGCACCAAATCTTTGAATTCCAAAAAAATTTGGAACTCCGCAATGCTGCATAATAATATTAAAAATTTCTTCAATTCTCTCTTTACTATTGATTTTATCGAAGTTTCTTATTAATATTTCAAAACTGTTGCCGTTAAGGTCACCTATTTTTACGGGACAGTTGGAGTAGTAAACATTTTCGATAGTCAAATCATTGATATTGATTGAAAGTAATTTATCTTTATCAATTTTGTAAAAAGACATCAGTTGTGTAGTTTTTGCTCGCTTGTCCTTTGTTCCAGCAAATCCTATTCTATTTCTGGAAATACGCAATCTTCGTGAAATTTCCCTGATAAGTAAATTAGTTTCCCAGTTAACCGCGGTAATTTCAGCTATGGCAAATTTCCCGTCTTTTGCTACCAAAGGATAATTAAAAATTTCTTTTACACGGAAATCCTGAGGAGTTGATCTAAGTTTTCCACCGATCCCCTCGCCTGGAGTTAAAAAAGTTTCCATACCAATTGATTTTTCAATTTTAGATGTGCACATTGAAGAAAACGACTATTTTTTCTTTTTTCTTTCAAAATTTTTACTGAAGCTTTTTACTTCATCTTCCAACTGTTTTACGGCCTTTTTCAGTATTTCCTCTGGCTTACCTTTTTTCACCCGAACATATAATCGTCTTTTATTTGATAGGGGGTGATCACATAGATATTCTGCAAACTCGACATCTTTGTTTTGTATCAATACCTGGGTTATTGGATTTAAAATCGTCTCGTTTTCTCCAACAACCTCTATCTCTAGTTCTTTTGCAGTTTTTTTAATTTTATTTAACTCCACAAATTTCAACCCCATTAATCAATTTGATTTACAGTTGATTAATATCATATGTTCCATAATCATCTGCAATTCGTCGCCTTTCGCGGTTACCACAATTACTACATTCCAATGAATTACCGTTTTTAATGAGTATGTGTCTACATTTTGAACAGAAGCCTTGGATTACACCAAATCTGGGATCCTTTGTTTCAAGTTGAACACTTGGTTTAACCTGTTGAACCTTCGCTCTAATAATGTCGCCTAGTGAAAATTCCGATGAAGGATCTTTTACATACGACTTGGAAATTTCTGAAACTCTCAAAGTTCCATTTGTATCACTTGATATGACCCTTTTCTTTCCTGTTACATGTATTACTTCAGCAATAACCATTGATGATTTCACGGATCTTACTTCAGCAAGAACGATATCTCCCCTTTTAATTATTACAGGTATACTTGTTGCAGGTTTTACGGTTGCTCTCCTATTTTCTTTATCGACAAAATACGTCCCCACTCTTGCTGCCCTTATGATTCCCCTTTCTTCAAAGGTGCCATCGCCAGGCATTAATTCTTCAGAGGTTGAAAGTTCGTCCCCAGGAAGTACTAGATTATTATTCATGTTTTCTACCATTAATTTATTATTATAATAGATTTAGGCAACCATGTAATCGTTTTAAAGGTTATGGTCAGAAATAATTAAACCATAGAAATATCTCAAATATATTTTTAGAAAAGTAATTTTAACCCAACAATAAGAAGTTATTCAATCATCAAATAAATATTTTTCCAGTATTGTCAAAAGCATCTTTTATCGTTTTTGTTATTTTTACATTTTATTTTATATTTTTATTGAAACATTTGTCACAAAAATCTTGTAAAAATATTTATACATTGAGTCGTATATTGTCATTGAGTGGGGGAGATACTCTTGTGCCATTCCATGCATCCCATCCTATGATTCCTTTTACATCCCATCATTGATTTTTCCCCACTCAGGTGAAAAAAACTGGATTCTCTAATAATTTTTCTATAATTAAAAACAGAATACATTTAAGATTTTGAATTTTGACTACTTATCCCAGAACCCCCTGGTTCTTGCATAATTTAATTCAGCTTTTAGAATGTCGCGTAGAAATTTTAAATATAGTTCTTCTGACTTTTCAAGTTCCATTCTATTGTATCGACGAAGTATCCTTGCAGCAGTATCTGGCCCGATGCCCCTTCCCATAAGAGCCATTAGAGCAATTTTTCCATAGTTCAATACTAAACTTGCGTTTTTATGAAGTCTGATTATCTCCCTATTTTCCTGAGATGTTCGCTGTTTTTTCGATAAAAGTTTTGCAAGATCTCTAGAATTCCGATGCAATGCACAAATTTTTATAGCCCCACAATTTGGGCAATGCAATCGCTTTTGAACTCTACCCACAGTTGTATTCCACATATGGTAACAATTTGTACAAGCCAATGTGATACCTGTTTCCTCTAACCGATTCCTCAAGGCCATTAGAATAGTTCTATCGGCACGTTGAGGAGCCATTAAGCCCTTAATTGTTTCAAATCCAGCCAGACCAATCGGCGAAAGTCGCTGTATTTGTATGCTGATTTCACCACTTTGAATTTTTTGTAAAACACGTTGAGTATTTTTAATATCCATTCTTTCCCAGATTATTTTGTCTACAGCCTCATCAAAAACTAGACTATTTTCAAAAATTGTGAATAATTTTTTTGCCCCAACATTACGATAATCAAAATCTTTTCTTATTGCACCAAATTTTCTTGCAACATGGATCAGTTGCCATCTTATGTATGTGGAATTCCTTACTATGGTCTGAATAAGATAATACAAAGATTCTGGGGCAATTTGAAAAATAATATCCTTGATTCGATCTGGAGGTATTCGTCCGGGAAGCTCGAAGTTTATTCTGTACGGATCACTATTTATTCCAATACTTTCGCCAATTGATTGAGCAAGCATTGCGGAAATCAAACGACCAAGAGTCTCATTTACCTTTGTTCCAAAACAAGTATTAATAATTACTGTTCTTTCATCTATTTCCAGTGTTATTGTTTTATCGTCAGGGACTATAAATCCCTCATTCTTTTGTTTTTCAATTTGTTTAACAAATTTTTGAAATGAAGATTTATTGCAAGGATAATCTTCAATTTCAGTATTCTCAGAAATAAGTCGTCTAAGTTTACCAACCTCACGAGCAACTTCGTAAGGAACTGGAATGTCTTCACCAGACCAGGAAGGCACGGTGCCGATTTCCTTTGATTGAGAGACCAACAATTCCTCCTCGTCCCTTTTTACCACTAGCCATGGCCTTCCATGTAAGATAAACTTTGCACCCTCAAAGCCATAATTTAAAACAAAGCTTTCATCCAATTTTCCTATCTTTCTTCTTGAACTTACATCAACAACAAAAAATGATTTTTCGTCTGGAATCATTGATATGTTATCCAAAAAATATAATCTCGAGCTTTTTCTCTTCATCAATATGTCTTTGTCGATAAACACACTTCGTTGATTACGGAGTTGTTCTACAACTTTATTATATGTTTTTTTATCTAGTCTGTGAAATGGGTAGGATCTAGTAATTATTTTATGAACTTTATCAGATTTAATTTTTCCATACTCTAATACAATGGAAATTATTTGGTTTGTTAAAACTGATAGTGGATTTTGCCTAACTTCCAATTCCTCTAATTGACCGACAAGTGTTCTATTAGCTATCACAAGACTTTCAGCAAAATCTTCAGGATTAGTTGCTAAGATTAATCCTTTGGATGTTTTTCCAATCCTGTGTCCAGACCTGCCTATTCTTTGGACAATCCTCTTAACTTCTCTAGGAGAATTATATTGTATTATAAAGTCGGTATTTCCTACATCGATTCCCAACTCAAGAGATGAAGTGCAAATTAATGACTGTAATTTTCCACTTTTAAAATCATCTTCGGATTCAACTCTTGCAATTTTAGATAATGAACCATGATGAACACCTATTGGCATTTCATCATGCCAGAGATGAAAACGTGATGCAAGTATTTCAGCTCCATCTCTTGTATTAATGAATAGTAAAGTTGAAACATGTTTGTCAATAAGTTCCTTGCATCTTCTAAGAGAGGCAAATGAAAGTGGTTCGATACTGAATTTGTGAGCATCACCATAATCGCTTTTTAAAATATTAGGAAGTTCAACAGAAATTTCCACATGTTTTGTAACATCAACTTCTAAAACTTTAACATCGCGATAGTTGCCTTTTTCGATTCCTCCCAAAAATCTTTTGACCTCTTTTGGCGTTCCAACTGTAGCAGATAATCCAATTCTTTGAAAACCTTGGTCACGATCTGAAATCAATTCGTGTAATCTTTCCATTCCAACAGCTAATTGAGCACCACGCTCATCATCTGCAAGCTCGTGGATCTCATCAATAATTACCCATCGTACAGATTTTAGAAATCGTCTTAATCTACTTCCTGTAAAAAGTATTTGGAAAGTTTCGGGTGTGGTAATTAGCATGTCTGGCGGGGTTCTTGACTGCCTGGCACGTTCGCTCTGGGAAGTATCTCCATGACGTACAGCTATACTGATATTCAGTTTTTTACCCCATTCGATAGTCCTTTTCAGCATATCACGATTTAACGCTCTTAACGGAGTTATATATAGAATTGATATTCCTTTATTTTCAATCTCGGTATTTTGGTTTTTTAATTTTAAAAAATTATTAAAAATCGGTAATAAAGCAGACTCAGTTTTTCCAAGACCTGTCGGTGCAATTAAAAGAATATTTTCTCCATTTAATATTGGAGGAATTGCAATTTTCTGGGGTTCTGTAGGTCTAGTTATTTTTTGTGAAAAAAGAATTTCTTGAATTTTTGGATCTAATTTTGAAAATACTGAAGGCATCTTACCGATTTTAACATTTTAGGATATTTGTGTTTGTCTTAAAAAAGACCATTATTCAATAGCATAAAAAAAGATTAATCCGAGAGTAAACCAGATAATTGTAATGATAAAGTAACCTGCGTTTTTTATACCCGCTAATGCTCCACCAAAGAGAATTATCAATGGAAGTAAAACTAACAAAAATGCTGTGAGAATTTGTTTCATGTCTTGACTAAGATTTAGTTCCATAGGACATCAGATTATCAAGATGCTGTAGCCAGGTTATAAACCATGCAATATTTAAGCTTAACTTCAGTTAGAAATATTTTTGACCTTTCCCAAATACTACCCATCTAAAAGATAAATATCTGCATTTTTTACGTCAATAACCTTGCCAAATGGCCCTGTTACACCTTCACTATTGATTGCCATGCCACCACACAATGGATTGAAAGCTGGCATGATTAAAATTTCCGAATCTCCGCTTTCAGGATATTTATCCTGGATCTTTTCTTTTAGAAATTTTGTTCTAACCCAGCAAGTTTCAAAGTAACGATGCCCTAATCTATCGGTAAGCATCACGGTAGGGTGAGTATGTGCAGTTACAATATGTTTACAATTAATGATATTGCTATCTGGCCATCGGTGTCCATGCACAAATCCAATATCATTAAAAATCGCACCACTTGAAGAATGGATTTTTACTTGGCTAGGCGTAATTTTATTTACGTTGCCATCATGGTTTCCAGGGATAATATGCACTTCTCCAAAATTGCAAATACACTCGAGAAGATTTGTTACATCTTTTCTTTCACGAGCAGTAGATGTTGGGATATTATGTTTGATATCGCCAAGTAAAATAATATCTCTGGGGTTGAATTTTTTACATATTTGTATGATTTTTTTTTGTATTTTTTCTGTAATTGTTGATGTGTGCACTCCGCTTTCTCTAAGTTCTTTTTCGATTCCAATATGAAGGTCTGCAAAGACAAGTTTCTTTTGTTTGGGAATAATTAAAGCAGGTTCTTTAGAAAATGGCTGTAAATCCGAATATGATTTCATTTTATCCTACAGGGATTATTGCTGATGGGTTTATAAATAAAAATATTATGTTTACAAATAATTTTACGTATATTGCACAAAACACCCAAATTGACAGCGCACCAATTCCTTTAGATATGCCTTTTCCTTCTTTACCTATGCCTATTGTTTTTAGTCCTTGCTTTGATATTAATGTAACTGGGATAGCGAAGCTAACATATCCTATGACCCACATAATTCCTTCAACTAATAATAAAGCAAGCAAAATTAAGGGTATGCCTCCACTAAAAATTGCATCTAACGCACTTACGCCGAATTGATAACTTATCTCCCTATCCAACAAAATAAATGATAAAATTAACGCACCAATATGAAAAATAAAAGTATATTTTTTGATTTTTTCTTCTAGATTCTTGTTAGTTTCGAATTTTAAATAATATTTGAAAATAATAAACAGTGCGATAGCTATAATCCATAAAATCACGATTAATATTGGGAATGAGAGACCATCTTCAGATTCTTTTGCTTGGGCAGTATACAAATGATCTCCAAGAAAAATCAATTTATAATTACCATTAATTGTAGCTTTTGGTTGCCCCCCTCCATTTATTGTAACTGTATATTCGTTTCCTCTTGCAAATCCAAAATTTTCAAACTCCTGTTCAGTGCTGTCGATTATTATGGGATCATTGGTTCCTATCAGAACCATGCCACCATTCACAATAATTGATGCTGTTTCGATTAATTCTTCGTATTGCTCAATGTAACCAGTAAAAGATGACAAATTAAACTGTTCAATACTGGTAGAAGTATTTGAAATCTCACTAAGTAGGAAGGATGTGTTCATATATTCAGAGTTTGCAGGTTTGATAGATAATGTTGCAATCTTCTGTTCGGTTTTAGATAAGGGAAAGGCATAAATTAACGATTCTTGAATTGGACTTATATTACTGTCTTTTATGAAAAATATTTTTTCTGTTGAATCCCCATTCCAGATTTCGGTGCCATTACTATCATTCAATGTAATATTTCCCTCGCCGGTAAATTTTGCTATGGCAATAGAATTTCCATCGTAATTTAAGGGAATTTGCTCGTTAGCTATTAAAGCTAGAAAGGGTGTTTCGTTTCCCTCGGTTAAACCAATCTGGGCGATAGAGGAAATTGCGAAGTTTAATTCTGTATCGACAGTGATATTATCTGGCCCCGTACCCATTACAAATATTCCATCTAACGCATTTAAACTTACATTCGAATAAGTAACAATTGCCTCTATAAGATCAAAGATATCTTCTGGTGTAATTGATTCGAGATTTAATTGCTGGATCTTTTGAATATCAACAATGGTAACTTTTTCTATATTTTCAAAATAGCATGATCCTAATATGGGAAAAATGTGAAGATTCTGTAGAATTGAGACATCAAATAAATCATCTAAAACATCATATACAATAGGAAATGTTGTCAGTTCCTCAATACTGGAGAAATCAACTGGCAATTCTGTTTCGTAACCTGTAAATGATCCTTCAAATTCAGTTTTTCCAACGAAAACACCTACCGTTGGCTGTTCGATTTCTACACTAAGATCGGCAGTTGGTGAGAGAAATTGCCCACTGGAAATATTACATAGGCATATAGATAATAAGCATCCCATCAGAATTAAAGTTATTTTCATTGATGATTGATTGAAAAATGGTTATAAATAATTTATTAAAATTCTATGGTCGAGGTAATGAATTGATTGTTATTTTTCATTTGGAAATTTCCAAACGTTTTCTGACAATATATAAACTCCGACAACCATCAACGTGACTAAAGGCGAATATATGAATTCAAATAAAGGATTGATATTGTTTGTAAAAGTCGCTGTTGTAATCGGAATGGCGACGAGTGTTACTGCTGAAGAACTGCCAGAAATTCAAACTACCTCTATTGAATTGGAAGCAAAAGAAAATCAAGAAGATTTGGTGATTGCCCCTGGTCCAGATAAGGGGTTGGATCATGATGTCTCGAACGGTGAACGTGGTGATTTAATAATTGCTCCCTTACCTGAAGATGAAGAATTGATCATTGCGCCAAATCCCGCTGAAAACGGCGATTATGATGTTTATATTCTTGATGATAACGGAAAAGCCGAGGGGTGTGTAAGTGGTGAAACATACAATGCAGGATTACAAAGCATAGGCCTCCTTGGAATAGTTTGTGCTTTGGGCTGTATCCTGCTAGTTGGACGAAGAAAGAAGATAGACTAATTTTTTCCTCCTCCATCTATCTTCTTTCCTTTTTTTGTAATAAATTACGTAAATTTCCTAAAAAAATTGGAAAAATTTTTAAAATACATCTTCTATATTAATTATGTCGTTTCAACGTTGAAAGACAAACGGGGGAGAAGACGACTTGCTTGGCGGCTCGACGTTCTTCTCCTGTCCACCTTATTTTCCAACAATTCTATTTAATATATTTAGATAGGATGTTAGGAATTTCTTCAATAATATCAGTTGGAAGTAAACCATAAGATTTGGTTTCAAATACCTTATTTCCTGCACAACCGTTTATGAATGCTGCCATTCTAATAGAATTATACGGATCAACTCCTTTTGATAAAAGTGAACCGATAATACCTGCAAGAACATCTCCTGTTCCTCCGACTGTCATTGCTTGATTATGAATATCGTTGAATTTTGCCCTTTGCCCATCTGTTAATATATCAACGTGACCCTTTAAAAAGACTGAAATGCCAATCTTATTTGTCCAATGTTTAACAACGGACAATCTTTCATCAATATTTTCTGAAATTTTCAAACCAGTTAATGTTTCAAATTCGCCCGCATGAGGGGTAACTACAGTTGGTGAATTATATAATTCATTTGAGTAATTAGCTAGGGGTAAAATGCCATCAGCATCTATAACAGCCGGAATTTTTCTTTCGTTAATCCTTTTGATTACCTCAATAGCTGCCCTTTCGGTTTCTGGGTTTTTTCCAAGGCCCGGACCAATTACTACTGAATCGCATTTTTTAATAAGATCATCTAATATCTCGATATCTTCAGTTATCATAGTATCTCCGCTCAATTCTTTTACAATCAGATTTGGAGAGTAATCTGCAATCGTTGCACTTGATTTTTTAGGGGTTGCGATAAATACTAGATCGCATCCAGTTCTCAAGGCAGCCATTCCACTAAGTGCAGGTGCACCAGTATAAGGGCCGCCACCGATTATTAAAACCCTGCCATTGTCTCCTTTGTGTGAATGTTTGAGGGGAACTGGATAATATGTAACAAATTCTCCCGGACCCACATAATTTATTGCCTTTTCTGGAACACCGATGTCAACAACCTTGATTTCTCCACAGTTATTTACATTCATACCAATTTTTGTGTCGTGAAAAGTGATTGTGTAGTGAGGTTTGACTGCAATATTGGAACCTAGACCAGTTGGCACATCGACAGCGATTATTTTTTTGTTTGAAGTTTTATTTATTTTTTCAACTATTGTTGCGTAAGGTTCTCTCAAACTTCCAGAAAGACCTATTCCAAGCATAGCATCTATTATAATATCATTTTTTGAGATGAATTCATCAATTTTATTTAGCGAGTCTTCTTCAAAAAGGTTTACAGCAGTTTTTTTCAATTTTTGAAAATTAGATTGAGAAATTTTCGTTTTGATGTCTGATTCTTTTCCTATAAGAAGAAGCGATACCCGAAATTTTGCACTCAGGTATCTGGCAGCAACAAATCCATCCCCTCCATTATTACCTTCCCCGCATAATACAAGTATTCTTTCTTTTATTTCTTTAATATCATTTGAAATAAATTCTGCTACGCCTTTACCTGCTTTTTCCATAAGGGTTGAAGCTGGAACCCCTCGATATTCTGAATTAATGTCCAAAACTCTTATTTCACTTGCTGGAAGCATACCAAAACGTATAACAACTTTTAAGCTATATATCCTTCGAATAATGAATAATTTCAAGGAGGCTTTCTGAATGATGCCCGGTAAAATAAATCCTAGGCAAATGAATCAAATGATGAAAAAATTAGGTATTAATGTAAAAGAAATTGAAAACGTTCAGAAAGTTGTAATTCAGACAG
>Ga0272441_10009756_pt1 | contig 14730 bp, 9 predicted proteins | sample SSMProp6N_FD_193582 | JGI IMG/M metagenome (GOLD analysis project Ga0272441, IMG submission 193582) | Marine sediment archaeal communities from Little Sippewissett salt marsh, Falmouth, MA, United States - SSM-Prop-6N | ecosystem: Environmental > Aquatic > Marine > Wetlands > Sediment ... | reverse complement strand
ACGACGGGACGCTCCACAGGGTCGCATCTGCACTGGGAGTTCCGGATTAACGGTGTTCCGGTAGACCCGACAGAATGGACAGAGCGGGATTTTTCCTGGGACGGGACTGAGAAATCCGAACCATAGAACTCAAATGATGACACGAGTTTTTCAATTAGCCAGTAGAACATTTTGTGCTTTGGCTATCGCGTCGCAAGGAGCCGCCGGCTCGTTCTCATGTAATCCACAAAGGCCCAGTGAACAAGCCGGCGGCATGTTCTACTCGCCAATTTTCCTCAGTGCTTTGATGGCTGCACTTTGCACCTGGTGTTCAGGATCGTTAAGCCTCTCTTTCAAAGCGGGGACAGCTTTTCTGGCATCTGAACCTATCACGCCGAGTGCCAGGATCGCGGGCCTGCGTACCTGCCATTCCTCGTCATTGATGGCTTCGATCAGATTCGGTATCGCGGGTTTCAGGCCTGTCCCGATGGCAATCAAGGCGTAGGCGGCTGATTTTCTAACCTGCCATTCCTCATCTTTGAGCATCGCAGTCAACGCAGGAACAATGCTTTTCGCCTTTGGTTCCAGGTTCGCCAGTGCATCCGTAGCGGCTTTTCTAACCTGCCACTCTTCATCGTCAAGCCGCTCCATAAGAGCTGGAATAGCGGCCTTTGCCTCAACCCCAATTTTAGCAATCGCGATCGCAGCCTTTTCCCGTTCCTGCCACTCAGAACTGGACAGTGCTTGGTTTAGTTCGGCGACACTCCGCTTATCCGTGGAATCATCTGACGTATCTGAAGGCTGATAGATGAACGACTCTCCAGTATCTTTAGATGTTACCAGGACGCTTCTTCCAGGAATCTTATTTCCGTGATAGTCGAAATCGTCCTTTGTGAAGTTTGCGATCAGCTCAAGATCACCAAACCGAGTCCTTTGCACATCTCTCTCATTCGTCAGAAACTCAAAGTCTTCGAGAGCATATTGGTAGGAGTACTTGTGGGTTCTCCCGAATGCTTGAGAATGCCTCTTTATCTCGGCCTTATCTTTCTCAAAACTACTCAGGTTCATATGATACATGGGCGGTACCTGGTACAGGATTTCGGCAAGAGCAATTGTTTGGGCTATGTTGGTGAACTTCAAAGAGGGTGAGCCATAGTGGGCGCACGTTATCACAGAGTCATGGAATACGGCTTGGTATAGCGGAAGAAGGTAACGAGGATCAGCATGGAGATGGACATATTTTTCCTTGAGTGGAACCCGCAGGAAGAATATCTCCGGCTCATCACCAGGATAAGCCCGGCCCACGAAGAACCTGGAACTCTGATTTTCCATATCAGAATCCCCCCAGAATCCTGATAACATTACACCTTCAGCGACACTCAGGACACCTGCAAACAAATAACTCGCGCCCTCCGATCCAACTGGGACTTGAAAAGTCTCGAAGATCCACCGTATCCTGTCTACCCTGGCGTTTGCGCCTTCGCTCTGACTCACCTTTCTGCCCGGACGGTAATCATCGAAAAACTCACCGAAGGCATCGCAATCAACGAAGTAGTATGAATAGGGAACTTTGTGGAAATTCTCTGTCACCCGCTGTTCCACATAGGGTCTTGCTGCAACGGGGCTTAACATATATCCGATTTGCGCAAATCCCGGGTATGGTTTCCCATTGCGCTTTATTATCCCACCTTCCTCATAGAGTTTCTGGTCGAACTGAGGAGTCAGCCAGGAAGAGTCAAAACGGGCAGGATCATGGATGGAGTGATACGAGTCATACGTCCCGATTAGGTATCCCTTTTCTTCCGCATACGAGGCAATATGCGGTCTTATGTCGATCTTTTCCCAACCATCAACACATAGGAGAAATCTATCCATACCGTTGCGTGAAAGAGCGTCGATCATTCGGGTAGAGATGCCGTTTCCCCAGATATAGGCATGGGGCGCGCCGATGAGCCTCGATATTCGCGGCGCGATTTCAATCTTCTGCTTGAGTGACACAAATGAGTTTCGCTTGATGAGATATTTTCGGAAGTGTTTCGCCGGCGTTATGGGAGTGTGATTATAGTCAAGATGAATCCTGAAAGAGACAGGCATAGATAGGTCATTGTTGTCTGTAAATGAATGCTCAAAATCCAACTGTATGGTTGCGCCATCACCATGGAACGTGATCTCATTATGGAAGGGGTTCTCTGCAATATAAGTGATCAGATTATCTTCAGCTTCGACTCCCCAGAAGGGCATATAGATACCTTCCAGCGTGTTCCATTCACGCGATTCCAGGTAATGAGCCCACGGATCGTCGTCTAAGGGTATATAGCGTCCTTCATGTTGAGGCCAGATAAGAGTGGTGTTTTCCCTGACCATCGGTATTGATGGCCATTGGAACGTCTGCGGCCTTTCTGAATAGATCGATATCCCCAGAACACTGTCCTCCAGGCCCAGAGTAACCTTTAGCCCATCATCCGGATATAGTATGGATCGTCCATCCGCATCTACGCTGAAGTCTTTTCTGTCGAACACAGGCCCGGAAACAGATAATAGCTCATCCGGTCTATCTTTATGCCCCATTTTTGTTTCCAATGTTGATGGATCAAGAGTGACCATTAGAGAGCCATTCTCCATAGAGAGCCACTTATCTCCAGACTTACTGGCACAGGAAACACACAGAAGCAAAAAAACGGACATCAATGCAAAACTCCTCTTCATTATCTCCTCCCCAAATACCGCCTGGTACTCTGATAAAAACTATTGTAAGCCAAGAAAATGTTGAAAATGTGAGAAGTAGAACATTTTGTGCTTTGGCTATCAAGCTTTTGGAAAAAGCTTGAGCAAAAAGAGTCTGAGAAATCCTTTCTCAGTCGCGTCGCAAAGAGCCGCCGGCTTGCTTATCAACGGGCTGGCAGCCTCGTTCTACTCGATCTTATTTCTGAGCAGAATTCCCTGGAGTGCTGGAGCTTGCCACAAATATTTAAACGCTGCAAATCTCTTTTTGGATCACTATAGTTGATTTGCCAGTTCCTCTATTCGACTGACTTGAGGAATGGGATCAATCTCTCGGAGTAATAAGGTTCCTGGGTGCACCAGAAGATATAGTCAACTTCAAGATACTCCCTGGCAAATTCCAGCAAGCCCGGTATCGTGACTTGCTTACCCGTCTTAGGGTTTATATTTTCATAGTTGCCCCACTGGACGGCGATACCTTTTGGAATGGTGTTATCAGACTGCTTCATAAAGTGATAGGTGTGATTCATTTGCCCTTTTCTATAGGGTAACAGATCAGGCCCTCCTACACCTACATTTAGCTCCTGCGCGCTTTGATATACACTACGCAGATAGGACTTATCACTCCAGGGACGCCATTCTCCGGGCATAAAATTGGCGTATTGCATCGCTACTGACTTTGGGAAAGCTTTCTTGAGCGCCTTCATGTTCTCAATGATGGCGTCTCTATAGACGTCAAAGGTAAATCCCTTGGGAAACAAACGTCCGGTTTCCCCGAATTCAACGGCTGTCTCAGGTAGGTTGATCCCTTCGATCTTTCCATCAAACTCCTTCCCCAAAGCAAAGAGGAACTTGTGAAATCTCTTTCGCACTTCAGGATCCCAGCGTCTGGCAACCCAGCCTGCCGGAACTGCATTTTCCTCATCGCCTTCCTCATAGTGATAATCTGTGTTGGCTCCTCCGTTATAGATGCTGTCGTCGATCAAATACTGAGGAACGTTGATGATGGACTTATCGAATGAGACATCCTGAAGCTGTATGAAGAGCTTTTTCCCCTTTGAGGTCAGAAAATCCAGGTCACTCTGGATTATGCCGAAGTTATAGCTATCTTTCCCAGGTTCCAACTCCCTCCACGCATATTTGAGTTGCGCGCCCTCGAAGGCACTCGTTTCAAGGAATGTAGGCTCTGATATACGCTCTCTATCTCTGTTGAAGAAAACATAATGGTGGATTCCTTCTGCTGTAGCAATGCTGGAGCAGATAAGAAACAAAAACAAGCCACAACACAACTTCGGGACATTATTCATGGTGATGCTCCTATCTGATGGCACATAGTTATTATCAAACCACGTGCCGTACCAGAGACATATTATCTTACCATCTTGCGCGCGTCATTGATACCGAAGCCCGGTGGCCAGATCTGATGATGGCCGCCTATAGCTGAACCGAACTTCGCTATCGTCAGCGATCCAGTATCGGAAAAAAGCCCTTCCCGATTCTTCATCAACATAGCTCGTATGATCCGTTCAGCCTCATCCGGATTTGCCGTCTGCAATTGCTCAACCAGATCCTGATGTCCAGTCAGGCTGTAACTCCTGTTACCCATAGGAATGACCATATGAATGGCAAAGAACAGGCTGTGGCGCATAACCCGGTCAAACATCTCCAGCAGCGGCGGGCAATCTGCCAGTTTCATGAGCGCACCGTGGAAGATAATCTCACCTCGGCTTTCCTCAAACGAATTGACTGATGTCCCATCCGCGAGTTCCGCCAGTTCCATGAGCGCGTTCCGGTTTCTCTGAACTGGTTTACCGCAGTAAAGCCGTGCTCCCTGACATTCCAGAGCCATTCTCATTACCAGTTGGTCTCGCGCTTCCCTGGGAGAAACCAGTCGAACCTGAGTACCGCGACGAGGCAGTGTTTCCAGGAATCCCTCCGCCTCCAGTCTTATCATCGCTTCGCGAACAGCCGCAACTCCCAGACCAAGATCAGCGGCGACATCGCGTCGATTCAGCAACTGTCCCGGCGCAAACTGGCCTCTCAGAATACGAGTTATAAGCTCTTCGTATGCCTGCTGAATAAGTGTCGATTTGGGCAAAATAACCTCCTGATAAGAATCTCACGTGACATCTCACCAAAGACCTCACACATCATTATACAGTTAGAGCAGTCAATTGTCAAGTCAAATCGCGGATCCAGGTATTGGCAGCGCAAGAAGGGGGTTTGGCAGTAATCGAGCACCTTTTACATGCGGGGGCTACCCACCGGATATGGCCGGCGTCACCTAACGTCCCGCCTGAGGAAGGATATGTATGCCGCCATGAAGAAAACGAAGTTGAGTATGAACAGGATCGCTATGTCCCAGAGTGAATTCCGCATGGCATCTCCCGCAGGTATGGGATCGTCGTGGAACCTGGGAACATCGGCGCCGGTGAATTTCACTTTGGAAAGAGTCGCAAAAACCAGCCTCTCTAGCTCTTCTGTAGTATCATACAGCTTGTGAAGCTCCAAAGGATAATGGCTGACAAGGAAATCCCGCAGTGAGGCTCTATATTGCCATATCTGCTTCACGAAGCTTTCATGGTGGTCTATCCCTGAACCTGCTATGGATTCAGCCGCGCGTCTGTATAAGACACATGGCGAGATCCGGGTTGCATTGTATCCGAATCGTACATCCGACACCATTTGATCCCAATAATCTCTATAAACTGCCATCTCTGCATCGCTGCAGTAGAGGTGTCTTCCGAGGCTATACTTTGGCCACCAAACGCGGGTTGAGCGATTGGCAGATTCCGGGTAACGTGCGCCATGTTCCTGCCGCGCCTTATTCCATGCAGTGTTGGCAATCCGGCCAAGAACCCTATCGCTGGGAAGCTCTGAAAAACGGGCAGCGATCACACTGGTTACACTGGGAATGACCACAACTATCAACGTCCAGGCTAAGAGGAGTAACACCAGACTGGCAGCGGACGACCTCAGCAAACTGGATATGAAGAGACCCAGCAGAACGAAGATGGACAGATACAGCAAGGACAACAGAACCGTTGCGAGAATCCTGACCCAATCTATGCCAGCGAGGCTCACCTTGCCGGATGTGGTTATGATGATCATACTGAAAAGCATACCAACCAGAAGCGGGATGACCAGCATAATCATGGCGCCGAGATACTTACCCAGAATAACTGTGCTCCGAGGCACCGGGTTTGACATACTCAACCTGAGTGTGCCACTCTCCCGTTCACCGGATATGCTGTCATACACCAGCACGATGGCAGCGAAGCTCATTATCACTGATATGACAAACGTCCAGTCCAGATCCTCTGACCATCTCAGAAAGCAATTCTCCCGCAGTCTCCTGGTGGGATTCTCTATAGTGAAGGCATTCACCTCAAAGGCATTGGGCATGTTTTTCTCATGACCAGCAGCAAGGAAAGCCAACTGAGTCGGTGCTCTGTATACCCATTGATGGCTATGGCTGAATACACTGGCCAGACCTCCTTTCGCGCGCTGTGAGACTTTCTGTATATTATCCTGAATATTCCTGTCGTAGTCCACCAACTGCTGTTGGTAGTCCTCGAGGAACAGGAATGCCGCTGAGACCATCACAGCAGTGACCAGGAGCAATGTGAATGGCAGTCTCAAGCTGAGGAATCCATTGAGTATCTCTCTCCTTATGATACACAAGAGCATCCTACTTCACCTCCTGTCTTACGAATGACGCATAAGCAGCCAGGAAAAATATGATGTTCAGCAGGACGAGTATAGTTATATCAGGAAGTGTCCTGCTGATGCTCTCTGTCAACGGCTCCGGTTGGTGACGGAAGACTGGTATGCCCGTCAACACAGGCGCTTTGGGCCAGTATGATGACTGGAGTTCCTCGATGGCTTCGTTCCCATACCTGGACTGCATCTCCTCAAGCTGGCTATAGGTGAGTGTATCACTGAGCTTCATAGGCGTGAAGAAAGACCGTGTGGAGAATCCCTGCCGGGAGCTGGTGTAATCCACCAGTTGCTGTCTGTATCGCCGCGCCTGATTCATGAATCGGGTATACGCGCCATAGTCCGTCCCAGCAAGCGCCGATATGGCGTTGTAGTATGTCCAGGCAGGGGATATTCTGGAGATGTTCTCCGAGAATGCCACCTGTCTGCGCAGTTCCTCCTCGTAGGCGCGATACAGCTCCCAGACCTTGTCCGCGTATTCCATCTTCAGAGGCACAATATGCTTGATGCCCTCTACGTACCAGATCATGCTTTCCCTTTCCAGATACTGTAGAGCGCCGGGATATGGTATATCCCCGCTGTATCCGCTGCTAGTACCACGCCTGTTGAATCTGAACCAGTCCGGGGGATGCAGGCCAGCCCTGCGCATCCTTTCACCGACCTGCTCTATCTTACCTTCCCTTTCCCGTTCCAGAGCCTCGCGCTTGGTATCCACCACCGACTTGTCCTCCACCTTCAGCGTCTGCCTGGCCACATAAGAACCCATATTGGGCCATAGCATAACCAGAACAACCCATATAAACAACAGGATGACCAGCGATGTGGCTGATCTTCTGGTTCTGGCAGAGACCAGGATTCCCATCATGAAGATAGTTGACAGATACAGCAATGAGCACAGAAACACCAACCCTATGCGTACCCATGCGGAGCTATCCAGAACTGCTGAACCATAGAGCAACATCACCAGAAGCCCGGTCAACAGACCAGCCGCCAGGGGAATGGCGATGCTTATCATGCCGCCAAGAAGCTTGCCCAGTAAGACCTGGTGTCGCGGTACGGGATTGGAGAGCATCACAGCCAGCGTTCCCCTCTCTCGCTCCCCGGAGATGGCGTCGTATGCCAGCAGCAGAGCCAGCAGACTCAGTACCACCCGTATGATCAACGCCATATCCAGCGATGGGAGCATACCCATCAGGACATTGCCCCCGCTCTGACCAACCGCTTCTCTGGGAACCTTCTTGAATGTGATGCCTGAGATGGTGTTTCCCAGTTCCTTATCTGACCCGGTGGAGAGGAATCCTAGTGGCGAGGGGAATCTTTCCGCTCCGCTCTCTATCTGGCAGTGCACCTTTATGCCTCCCAAACGTTCCCAGTATGGGAGTTCATTGTTCTTGACATTTTCATTGTATTTGTCCAGCCTGACCTTGTAATCCCCTGCAAACATATACGCGCTGGCGGTGATCAACGCCAGAGACAGGATCAGACTGACCAGGAACCGGAATGTGATGATGTTCGAGTGAAGCTCTCGCTTCGCTATTGTCCAGATCATTGTAAACTCCTAATTTCAGAGCAAAGACACAGAATCGGCCCTCTTTGTCTAGTTGTCCGCGGCTGGATTGTATATTTCCACTGTTGAGAGACCGGCAGCGCTGTCATCTGATGCCCCTCCAACAGCATATATTTTCCTATCCACCACACTGGCGGATAATCCCCATCTTGGGGTTGGCAGCATGTCAGCCTTCTTTGTCCAGGTGTCTGTTACTGGGTCGTATGCTTCCACACCCGAGAGGCCCACGAAGTCACTATCTGATGTCCCCCCAATAGCATAGATCCTCCCATCTACCACACTGGTACATAACCCAAATCTTGGGATTGGCATGTCAGCCTTCTTTGTCCAGATGTCGGTGGCTGGGTCATATTCTTCCACTGTTGAGAAACTCGAGCGAGGATCTTCTGAACCCCCAATGGCGTAGATCTTCCCGTCCACCACACTGGCAGAGAATAGGACTCTTGGGGTTAGCATACCGGCCTTCCTTGTCCATGTGTCCGCAACTGGATCGTATACTTCCACTGTTGAAGCGTTCTCAACACTCGTACCTCCACCCCCAATGGCATATATTTTTCCATTCACCACACTGGCGGATAATCCCCATCTTGGGATTGGCATGTCAGCCTTCTTTGTCCAGGTGTCGGTGGCTGGGTCATATTCTTCCACTGTTGAGAAACCCGAGTCACTATCTGGTGTTCCACCGATGGTGTAGATTTTCCCATTCACCACACCGGTAGAGAAGAACGCCCTCGGGGTTGGCATGTCAGCCTTCTTTGTCCATCTATCCGTCATTGGATCGTATTCTTCCACTGTCGAGAGGACGGCAAAATTATCATCTGGTGTTCCACCGATGGTGTAGATTTTCCCATTCACCACACTGGCGGATAGTCCCCATCTTGGAGTTGGCATGTCAGCCTTCTTCGTCCATGCGTCCTCTGCTGCCAGACTCATCGCAGCCAGACCCAAAAGCCCGCTGAGTGTCAGACCGGCTAAAATCCAGGTGAGATTATATTCTACACTGTGTTTTGCTTCTTGAGCTTTCATGTTTCCTCCTCTTTCACAGTTTGTTAAAGCCTATTCACTTCCCATCACTGCTTGGTAAGTAGATCCATGAATCTATAGGTTCATAGACTCAAAGACATCACCTAACGTCCCGCCTGAGGAAGGATATATATGCCGCCATGAAGAAAACGAAGTTAAACATGAACAGGATCGCTATGTCCCAGAGTGAATTCCGCATAGCATCTCCCGCAGGTATGGGATGGTCGTGGAACCTGGGAACATCGGCGCCGGTGAATTTCACTGCGCCATAAGCTTTATGTGCCTGCCTCTCTAGCTCTCTTGTAGCATCATATTGCTTGTGAAAATCTAAGGGATGATGGCTGACAAGGAAATCCCGCAGTGAGTCTCTATATTGCCATATCTGCTTCACGAAGCTCTCGTAGTGGTCTACCCCTGAACCTGCTGTGGCCTCAACTGCGCGACGATATACGACACATGGCGAGAGCCGGGTTACATTGTATCCTGACCGCACATCCGCTGCCATTTGATCCCAGTAATCTCTGTAGACTGCCATTTCTGCGTCGTAACGGTAGAGGTGTTTACCCAGACTATCCCTCGGAAACCAACTGTAATGCAGATTCTCGGCAGATTCCGGATGACGTGCAACATATTCCTGAGTCGCCTTATCCTTGGCGTCACCCGCCCGCCGTTCAAGAACTCTCTCGCCGGGAAGCTCTGAGAGACGAGTGGTAATCACTCCGGTTACACTGGGGATCACCACAACTATCACCGTCCATGCCAGGAGAAGGAGCACCAGACTGGCAGCGGATGACCTCACAGAACTGGATATGAAGAGACCCAGTAGAACAAAGATGGACAGATAAAGCAAGGACAAAAGAGCCGTTACGAGAATCCTGACCCAATCCGCGCCGGCCAGGTCTACCTTGCCGGATGTGGTTATGATGATCATACTGAATAGCATCCCAACCAGAAGCGGGATGACCAGCATGATCATAGTGCCGAGATACTTGCCCAGGATGACTGTGCTCCGGGGTACCGGGTTTGACATACTCAGCCTGAGTGTCCCACTCTCCCGTTCACCTGATATGCTGTTATACACCAGCACGATGGCAGCGAAGCTCATTATCACTGATATGACGAATGCCCAGTCCAGATCCTCTGACCATCTCAGGAAGCAGTTCTCCCTCAGTCTCCTGGTGGGATTCTGTATGGTGAAGGCATTCACCTCGAAGGCGTTAGGCAGGTTTTTCTCATGACCAGCGGCGAGGAAAGCCAACTGAGTCGGCGCTCTGTATACCCATTGATGGTTACGGCTGAATACAGCGGCCATGGCGAACCAGCCTCCGTTCGCGCGCTGGGAGACTTTCTGTATGTTGTCCTGAATATTCCGGTCATAGTCCACCAACTGCTGCTGGTAGTCCTCAAGAAACAGGAATGCCGCTGAGACCATCACAGCAGTGACCAGGAGCAATGTGAATGGAAGTCTCAAGCTGAGGAATCCATTGAGTATCTCTCTTCGTATTATACACAGGAGCACCTTACTTCACCTCTATGGAATCGGCTCTGGTATACCCAGATAGAGTGCACGCACCCTATAACCCATGAAGAACATCCTGATGCCCATATCTCTGTAATGGATATAGCAGTAGCCTATCTCTCCTTTGATGTCCTTATACAAAACTCTATTTCTGTGGAAATCCACCGGTTCTCCTGTGGCAGTCTCGGATGGCTTACCGAAGAAAGAGATGGCATCCTCTAAGCTGGAGCCCAGATGGATCTTGCCTTCATACGAGTAATACCAGCAGGATCCTATCCGAACTTCCCGAACCGCATTACCATTCATCATGAGACTGACACCCGCCTCATAGGCCATAATGTAGTTGCCATCAGGCAGATTATCCTCCGAGTATCTCTTGCGACCCCAGATATACTGGTCGGGCTTCCCCAGGATCTCCAGTACTTGTTCCCTGTTCGTCTCTCCCGGCGTTATCAACTTGAGTTTCTCGTTTATGTCCGGATCTATCACTTCGCTCTTGCGCAGATATAGCGCACAGACCTTGTAATCCAAAAAGAACATCCTGACGCCTATGTCCTTGTAGTGTATGTAACAACGACCAGGCCTTCCCTCAATGTCTCTATACAGAACCTTGTTTCCACTCCAGTTTATCTGTCCACCCGTAATGGTTTCAGATGGCTTACCGAGAAAGGAAATGACATCCTCTACGCTGGAACCCAGGCGAATCTTGCCTTCGTAAGAATAATCTTTGTTTCCGTGAACCCGAACTTCCCAGATCGCATATTCACCCACAGCAAAATTAACACCTAAGTCTTCATAGATCATCATATAGCGATCGGGCAAATCCCCTTCCGAGAACGTCTTGTCTCCCCAGAGATATTTGTCAGGCTCTCCAAATGCCTCAATGATCTGTTGCCTGGTTGTTTCTCCCGGTATGATACTCGTGATTCTTTCAGGAAAGTCTTCTGGAAGCTTATTTTTGCTGAAACAGTCCTCCACCATTGAGATCAGCTCCGCTTTCAATTGCTGTCTTGCCCTGTGCAGCCTGCTCTTGACCGCAGGTTCAGACAGACTCAGGAAATCCCCGATTTCCGCATAGGTTAAGCCGTCCATATAGTAAAGCGTCACTGCAAGGCGATTCCTTTCGGAAAGGGCAGCAATTGCTTCTCTGACAGAGCGGCATAGCTCCTCAACTTCAGCATGTTCCTCTGGCGATTCGCCATTCAAACACGCCGCTTCTACCTGAGCAACTGCCTTCAGCGGAAGATCATCCGCTCCTTCCCGATCTCGGAGCCATCTATTGCAGGCGTTCACTGTGATGCGATAGATCCAACTGGCGAATTTGGCGGGATCTTTTATCCGCGAGAGTGTTATGTATGCCTTGATAAAAATCTCCTGAGTGAGATCCTGCGCATCTGCGAAGTTGCCCACCATGTGATAGCAGAGGCCGTATACCGCGTTCTGGTACCTTTCTACCAGCAGACTGAAGGCATTTACATCTCCTCCAAGACATCGCTTTACTATAAAATCATCCGATGATCCCATCCATAACCTCGAATCTACAGCGTCCAAACACGTATACCGGTTCTTATTGTATTGATCCAGAAAGAACCGCTGAGGTTTCGTTTCGGATTAAAATTTTGTATTATGTTTTGGGCTAGTCTGGCAGAATGAGTCGCTTGGGACGATATAACACGAACCGTCCTTTATCCGTAGCATACCTCTTTCCCGTCAATTTGTCAAACCGGGAGATTTGCTGGGATCGATGATTCCTGGCAGATCTGTGGATGGGGATTTTCGGGAGAGCCAAAGCATATCTTTGGAAAAAAGGCGGCCCGGGAAAGAGTGTGCCGCATCTCCCCCGGGAGCCGCTGGCCTTGTCTCACGTCGGGAAACACCGCGCCAAGAAAGGGTCCAGCCACTTTTTACCGCTTCTTTTCGTCGTCCTCATAACATATGTCGAACAATCTCTCCAAAAGGTTCGGTTATTCCCGGGTACAGAGAGTCGTCACGCGTAATCATCTGAGATATTGCGGACGATCTTCACCCACTCTGCGAGATTTTCGGGATGATGCTGAACCGTTTGCACGTCCTTGAGGGTGATGTCCACGTGGCATCCCTTCGACGCCTCCATCGCGTCCTTAACGATCCTGCGAATGAGATCAGGATCAAAGCCGCAGCAGATCATTTGCGATGGGTTAGGCCGCCAGGAGAAGACGTAATCCTGCTGTATCTGTTCAGCGCACTTACGCACGTCCGCTACAGGCGTGACGGCGATGCGGCGGAGTTTGGGGACTTTCCTGAGCATATCGATCTTGTGCGTCAGGTCTTCGCAGCAGCCGTATGCGATCAGGCCGAATTTTTCCATCATGGGCATCTGATACTGGAGTATGAATTCGTCGTGCATCTCCGGGGACACCTGGGCCATCTCCTGCGCGGCGAAATAGCCCCAGAGCTGATCTCGTTTGACGCTGTCACCATTGGCCTTGGGATCAGACAGCTCCAGAGAATAGGACATGGCCTGATTCTGGTGATCGCAGAGATGCCAGTCGCCTGCCGCCTCCGCCTCATTGTGAGTGGTTAAGACGCCGTCGCTCATAAAGCCCACAAGCTTGTGCAGCCATTCCGGGTTGTCAACCATGTCCCACATGACCTGCTCTAACCCCCTGAGTTGAGCCAGATCGGTGGATATATCACTGTGCCACATGCGATAGGCAGGAGCCCGGTCAACGTTCACCTCCAGAATATCTCCCACCGCGTCCTGAAGCCGGGCCACGTTGCGGGCGGTAGCTTCCTCGTTTATAATGTGGTGCGGCTTGATCAGCTTTGAGAAATCCTCCAGTTCCTTGATAGGCGAGTTGAACTTCCATGATCCACCGGGCTGAGTCCGGGGAGTATGCTGGATCCGAACTCCCCACAGCCAGGGTGGTGTGACGCGGGTAGCTTGCTGGGTGATCCAGGGCTCGATGATGTAGTCATCGCCGAGGGTGTCCTGAAAAATCATCTGGCGGAGGAAGTTTTCATGACCCCGGTAAAACGGGTCTTCACATTCCAGCTTTGACTCCGGCGCCTCATTCCAGGCCGCGAGCCATCGCATGTATATAAGTGGACGGGTCCTTTCGAGGCTGTTGTGCCTGCGCCACATGTCGCGCCTTTCGTTCTGGATTTCCTTGTCTGCAATATCGCGGTACTTCTTAGCCAGATCCCGGAGGATCTGAATATCTTTCTCCTTTGACATTTCCTGCACCTTTCAGGGATTCCTGCGATCCCTTTGTGTTTCTGGTTATCAACACGAGTCTTTCAGTTAACGTAGTAGAACGTGCAGCTTGCTCTTTGTTTCAGACGAAAAAGCTGTAGATTTTCCGATCAACGATCACACCAATTATAGACCAGATGCTGCCTATAGTCATCTGTCCGAGTATCATACCCAGGAAGAATGGAACTGCTCTCCTATGCGCTTTCAGACCGCCTGATTTCAATATAACCCATTTGCATAGCCAGCCCAGAAAGATGGAAAACCACATCCAGCTTATGCTCCATCCGCTTGCTACGGCAAAACCCACAGGATGAAGCTGCCACCACAGAAATCTTATGCGCATTATCATTAGAAAAACAGTAAGCAGAAAGCCGAATCCCATCTGCTTAAGCAAGGCGCTATCAGGTACTTCCGGGTTGGAAAGAATCCGCGCTAACCTGTTGTAAGTTTCCCATGAGGGTCCCAGAGAGCCACCGTGAACCTCCGCAGTTGCTCCATGTCTGTAGAAGAGCGTCAACAGGACGAAGAATGCTGATACCGCGCCTATCACCAGGGCCAGGATCTGTGCATTGAAGATAAGCTTCGGTCTGAGCTTTGCCTGTTCGGCGATTTTGAATCCCTCAAGCTGGTGCGGCATTGGATGACATCTATAGCCGTAGTTCGTCCAGTAGAGGAGCGCGAAGCCGGCAAGAGTCTCCGGGCTGAATCGTTTGCTCCCAACTGCCGTCGCCATGATCTTGTCGGGCCCGATGAAGTGCAATTCATGAGTTGGAGGGCCAAGCTCCGCGCGCATCCTCGTGGCAGTGAGGGAAAAGAGTAAATAGAAGGCAAAAAATACCAAAGCGGCAGTGGGATTAACCCCGAAATATGACCAGAAGAAGATCATGCCTGCGAAACATGCAACTGCTCCCAAAACCGCCGTTCTTGGCCCTACAGGATCGGACTTTTCTTTCTTGTTTCCACGAA
>Ga0272441_10009755_pt1 | contig 14731 bp, 10 predicted proteins | sample SSMProp6N_FD_193582 | JGI IMG/M metagenome (GOLD analysis project Ga0272441, IMG submission 193582) | Marine sediment archaeal communities from Little Sippewissett salt marsh, Falmouth, MA, United States - SSM-Prop-6N | ecosystem: Environmental > Aquatic > Marine > Wetlands > Sediment ... | reverse complement strand
TTATGATATTGGCTGAAGATGAAAGTGGAAATATTTCCAGTGATGATAATAATGGAAATATGTATAGCTTTTTTGCAAACAAGAAAATTATAATTCGTTCCAGGTCGATGATTGGTGAAGGTTTGTGGCAATTTATAACAGATCAGGAGGATTACCCCTATGAATATTGGTTTTCAGGTTATGAATTCAATCAGTGTGATCGTTTGAAAACTCCTTACTTTTACATTTCACCCGAAGATACAACCTATCTTTCATTTAGAACCAGCTATAATGTTTGCGAACACTATGATGGAGGTAAAATCTTTATATCACCTGAAGGATCTGGTGACTGGCATGGTTTGATGCCGGAATCTGTATATTATCCGAACTGGACTGAAGGAGATAGTATATCCTGCATTGGTGCCAACTATTCATGCTTTTCAGGTTTTAATGAAGACTGGGACAAGTTTACATGCGATTTAACTAACTATATGGGGAAGAATGTTGCACTTTCATTTCTTTTCGGAACAGATCAGAAAGAAGCTGGTGATGGGTGGTACATAACTGAAACAGAAGTATGGCGATATATAGAATGTATGGAGCCTGAAAATAATTTCAACACTCCCATCGTAAAATGCAAAATGAACAAAGATGCTTTTCAAGTAAGGGATTACATGGAAGGAATCCTTATCTATGATAATCCTCTTGATGAAGAAGTTCCTGTTGATGTGTATTGTGCGATTTTAAAAGAAGGAAAGATTTTATTCTGGATCGGTGAAGCTGCCAGTGAAGATATAGCTTCTTACCCAAAAACACTCCCGGCACAATCCACAACCTACGAATCAATTTTTACTGTTCCTTTAATGAATGAAGATATAAGTGGTGAATTTACATTGGCTGCAGTCCTGACTAAGAGACGTACTTCGGAAATTTATGGTGAAGTTTCCCTTTACAAATTCAGGATAAATTGAAAATAGAAAAATTTGAAATTAATGTTTTGAATCCTCAGTGTGGTCTCTATCCGAAAAATTCGTCTATTCTGTCTTGACAATGGGGAACACCTTAAACTGTAAATATGTATTTAGCTTTTGAAAAATTGATGGTTATAGGTATGGGATATTTTTATTGAAACAAATCTGGCGAAATTTAACCTGGAATTGGTGTATGGATTTTATCGACTAGCATCCTGAAGATTATTGAAGTAATATAAATTCCAAGAAGAAAAGCTGTGAAACCCTTCACATCGTTTCTATTATAAAAGATAAAATAAAAATGATTGCATTAAATAGGAAGGTAAAATTGAAATAAAAACTACCTTAATGCAGCAAAACAAAGTGTTTTATGCTTTGCTGCATAAAATAGTTACCGCCCCTGCCACCCTTAATAATGATACCTTAAAATATCATTACAACATTTTAATTACATTAATTCCTTAGGTCCTTAAGTTTGCACACACATTATTCTGCCGGGCAAACGATTACAGGCGCTGATAAAATAGGTACTCCACCTGTATCGTTAATATAAATGTAAACATCATAAGGTGCTCCACATGGAACTCCAGGTCTTGCATCATATTCGTCGCAGTGATCAGTTGTACCAACATAATCCATCTCTGTTATGGCAACAACATCCTGTGTACCTCGCTCTGTTACGACCAAAACAGGAATGTCACTACTCAAACGGTATGAATCTGCAATTGTGATATCGCAATACATCCAGCATGATTCGCTAAGTTTCAAACAACCTATCGCCTCGATATTTGGAGACCAACAAGACTCGCTCAAGCCATATGTAATAGTTGAATAAGCAACTACAAGAATTAATATGCTCAATGAAACAAGTAAAAATTTCTTGCTAAACAAAATGTCACCTCCTTCCATAAATTAATAAGTCTAAAATCCGAATTTAATTTAACGAATTTTTTATAGCAAAATGCTATTTGGATTCCTTAATAACGTTTCTTTAATTTTAGCACACATAATCAATCTCGATCAAACTATTTAATAGTTTAAAATAAATTTTAAACATATGCAAGCTTTTTTTTAATAATTTTTTTGGGTTTAAAATTAAAAAATCGAAATATTGATAATGGGGTTTTCTTTTTAGAAAAGACTATATAAATGAGTTGGGCAAAATTTATGTCATAGCTATTAAGAAATTACGTTATATAATTTATTACATTAGATTAAAAAAGTATCTTGAAATTTAAAATTTAAAATGATGGGGAAATTAGAAGGGCAAATTAAACTGTAAATTTTTTTTCAATGGATATTTAAATAATTCTATTATCAAGTCAGCAGGATCCTTTTAAAATAGCCTAAAGAGAGCTAATTTTCATCTAAAACTCTTCTTATGGTCGCTGCTAATTCCTTATGAACAACAGGCTTCATAACAAATTCTTTTATACCAATAGATTGTAATTTCTTTCTTGACATGGTTTTACTGAAACCTGTACAAAGGATTATTGGTATATCTGAGCGGATTTTTGTTATCTCTTCAGCAAGAGCAATACCTGTTAAATTGGGCATTGTCTGGTCCGTGATCACAAGATCGAATCTATCAGGATGTTTTTTTACCAATTCGAGAGCCTCAATACTGCTTGTTCTGGTTGTAACTTTATACCCAAGCCTTTCCAGCATCTCTTTATTAACATTTATAAGAATTTGCTCGTCGTCGACAAAAAGAATTTTTTCAAAACCGAAAGGTACTGGGTACTCTAAAGTTCTTTCAAATTGATCATCATGAAATTCAATTTTAGGGAAATAAACCTTGAAAGTCGTTCCAATTCCAACCTCGCTTTTAACGGATATAGATCCTCCATGACTTCTCACTATTCCATGAACGACAGATAGTCCAAGTCCTGTCCCTCCATGTTTTCTCTTTGTTGTGAAGTATGGATCAAAAATTTTTTCAATGACGTCTTTTTTAATTCCATGTCCCGTGTCACTGACAACTAAAACTATATAGGAACCGGAGGTTAAATCCTGGATTTCGTGCTTGTTTTCAGTATTAATTTCTTCATCAAGAAGATTAACCTCGAGAACTCCTCCATTATTTCCCATTGCTTGGGCGGCATTTGTACAGAGATTCATCATGACCTGGTGAATCTCGATTGGATCTGCCATTATGGTTTCATTTTTACAATCTATTTTTTTTTGTATTTCAATCGTTGACGGTAAAGATGCTCTCAGAAGCTTCAGGACTTCTTTTAAAACAAGAGAAATATTCATTGGTTTTTGTTCACGATCACCCTGACTGCTGAAAGTTAAAATCTGGTTAACAAGATCTTTTGCTCGGATACTTGCTTTGAAAACTTCATTTAATTTTTCTTTTGCTTTTTGATTCGATTCGATGTCCATCATTACAAGCTCTGTATAACCCATAATTGCACTCAGAATGTTGTTAAAATCATGAGCTATTCCACCTGCTAAAGTACCTAATGCCTCCAACTTCTGGGATTGACGGAGCTGATTTTCGAGATGATGTTTTGTTGTGATATCTCTAAGAACTCCGGTTAACTGTATAACCTGATTGCCATCCCAGATCACTTTTCTGAAATCTTCAACGTATATAACTCTACCTTTTTTCCCTATCAAACGATATGATGCAAGAAACTCCTCTCCGGTCTCCATCGTCTTGAGATATTTTCTGCGTACTCTGTTAAGATCCTCTGGATGTATGAATTCTTCAAAATTATGACCAATCATTTGTTGTGGGGAATAATTCAATAAAGAAGCTTGTTTGCTTATAAAAAATATAACGCCATCTGGATTAATGGAGTATATAATATCTTTTGTATTTTCAATTATCCGTCGATACTTCTCTTCACTCTCTTTAAGAGCTTGTTCTATTTGAATTTGGTGTGTTATATCGAGCTCAACTTCTATATATTTTTTTTCATTGCCATTTCCGCTCGAAACAGGAATTATACGTTCTAAAAAAAACTTGTCGTTAGATGTTCTTTTTATGCCCGTATAAGGTTTATTGCTATATATTGCTTCTTTAACCAAACAGGGTTCACATTTCGGGTCTGGTAAGTTGAATTTTTTAAAAACCTCATGGCATCTTAATCCTAGAACTTGTTCTGATTTCAAACCTATCGATTCAACCGCTCTTTTATTTATATACAAAACTTTTAATTCTTTATCATAGTATGTTATGAACTCCGTTAAATTGTCGAGGATCAATTCCTTTTCCTTCTCACTTTCTTCCAACGTGATCATTGCCTTCTCGGTTTTTTCGATTTTTTCTTCAAGCTCGGCAATTCGGTTGAGAGCTTCTTTTAATGAAATTTGATCCTTTTTAGTACTAATCATTTTAAGTTTTGCTGATTCATTATGTCTCATTATGTGGTAAATAAAAAAAATAATGAAGTTGATAAAAATTCACAATCTCTATTTATTTTCCATTTCACTAATTAATCTTTAATTCCGGGTTCTAATGGCTTTTAAATAGCTAAAAACCTCTTTAATAATATTTCATATTCAAATAAGATTCAATTACTTCAACATTTAATAATTCGTCATTATTATGAATATACTTGACTTTTTGCTTCCAAGTTTCAAATTTTGAAGCATATTAAACATTATGAATCGAAGTTAAATTTCTATTAGGGGAAATATGTGCAATTCTTTGATATAATTTGTTTAAAGTTGAGTCCGAACAATATGTATGAAAAGATCACAGAATTAGTAAGATATAAACAGCTTATAAGGAATCTTGTAGCTAGAGATTTGAAAGTAAAATATCGTGGCTCTGTAATCGGATTTTTCTGGTCATTGCTGAATCCTCTGGTTATGATGGCAGTCTATACTGTCGTTTTTAGACACTTCTTGGGCTTCGGTGATAAAAATTTTCCAATTTTTCTCATGTGCGGACTTTTACCCTGGATATTCTTCTCGACTTCCTTGACAATGGCAACGGGTGCAATTACAGGTGCATCAAACCTTGTTAAAAAAGTATATTTCCCACGCGAGATATTACCCCTTTCAATAACTATATCTAATCTTGTACAATTCCTGCTCACGTTTATAGTTCTTTTTCCGAGCATCCTTTTTTTCCATATCAAAATAAATCCGTTGCTGATAATTCTGGGATTACCTGTGATTTTAGTAATTCACATTGTATTCACCCTGGGTCTTTCCTTTCTTATTTCATCTTTGAGTGTCTATTATACCGATACTCCGCATTTGTTAGAGATAATAACAATGGTCTGGTTCTGGGGGACACCAATTATTTATAATTTTAAAGACATTCCAGATGCATGGAAGAAATTCATCATGATGAATCCAATGACTTCATTCATAAACATTTACAGGGATATTTGCATGTTTAATAAAATTCCATCAATGTTTGAAATTGGTATTGTGATAATCTCTTCAATAATATCCTTGCTCATGGGGTATCTTGTGTTTCAAAAGCTGAAAAAAAGGTTCGGTGAGGAATTGTGAAAACACCTGTTATTAAAATAGATAACGTTACAAAAAAGTTCAGGATCCACAAGATCAAAGAAACCAATATCAAATACAAAGTGATTAAAATGCTGAAAAGAGAAGAGGATTACTACGAAGATTTCATCGCTTTGAAAAATATTAACCTCGAAATATTTAAAGGTTCAACAACCGGACTAATAGGTGCAAATGGTTCGGGTAAAAGCACTCTTTTAAAAATGATTACTAAAATACTCTATCCTGATTTGGGTAACATTACTACAATCGGAAAAGTATCCGCACTTATGGAACTTGGAGCAGGCTTCCATCCTGAACTTTCTGGAAAAGATAATATTTACCTGAATAGCTCTATTCTTGGTATTAGCAAAAAAGAAATAGATGATAAAATCGATGAAATTGTTGGTTTTGCTGAGTTGGGTGAGTTTATCGATAATCCCGTCAAGAGTTATTCCTCCGGGATGTATGCAAGACTCGGGTTTTCGGTTGCAATAAATGTCAATCCTGACATCCTCCTCATTGATGAGGTTCTTGCGGTAGGCGATGAAAGCTTCCAAAAAAAATGCATGGAAAAAATTGACAATATGAAAAAAAAAGGCAGGACAATTGTTATTGTCTCACATTCATCAGACCTGATCGAAAGGATCACCGATAGGACAATAGTTCTTAAAAGAGGTGAAGTTTATTACGATGGAGAACCCGAAAGAGGGATAATGGAATATCATGGTTTGCTTTTAAGGGAACAGAAGATATTTCACTCAATTCCATCAGACGAATTATTAGAAAACGGACTGAAACAGGAAAACGAGATTGTAAAAAAAGAGGATAAACAGGAAGATAGTATTGGAGTTTCCCAAAATCTCGAAACGGATTTCAGTAATATTATCAAAATAAAAAAAGTGAGTTTCCTTGATAGGGATAATGTTGAAAAACAACAGTATTCAACTGGTGAGATGATGACAATAAAGATTGATTACAAAGTCATTAAAAATGTAAAAGACCCCCTCTTCAGGATTCAGTTTTTCAACGAAGATAACCTGATCTGTCATGGAACGAATACAAACAGGAAAAATATCAAGTTGGGTATTTTAAAAAACAGTGGAGCTTTCAGCATTAACTATCCCCAAATGTTTCTTCTTGAAGGAATATATTATATCAGTGTTGGGATATGGGTCGATGAATGGTCAGCATATCCATATGATCTTCATAATAAAGCCTATAAAATCGTATTTGTAAGTGAAAGAATTCATGGAGCCGGTATTTCGGCAATCCCACATGAATGGCAGCATTATCAATCCTGATTATAGATTTTCATTAGTAAAATTATTTTTAATTTTAGTATTGACAAAGAAAATTTACTGGATTTAAAACCCGCTTTTTTTGTCTTTTTAAAATATTGTGTAAATAATCGGAATGACAGCAGAACCGCCAACAAGAATAAGAAAGAGTCCTATTACAACAAAAAAAAGGATGAAGGGGATGAGGATCTTCCATTTTCGTTTTTTTGCATATTCAATTAATTCTTGAAGAAACTTTGATTTCATATCCAGGATATTATACAGGCAAATGCTTCTCCTTCAAACTTTGATTTGATATTTTTCTGAATTCTCCCAATCATAATTGTCAAAATTCTAATTGCAAATCCTATGATAAGTGGTATCATATAATATTGTGTAAATGAAAGGATTTTATTATGAAGGTTGATCAGAAACAGATAGAGCATATCGCAGATCTGGCAAATCTTGAACTTTCCGAGGATGAAAAAGTCGCATTGAAATCTGATTTTGAAAGGGTTCTTGTATATATAGAAAAGATTAACGAGCTTGATGTTGATAATGTGCCAGAAACATTACAGATCATATCATTGAGTAATGTCGAGCGGGAAGATAAAATTGGAAACTCCCTGGATAGAGAGGAAATGCTTGAGTTAGCCCCGGAAAGTAATGAATCCCAGGTCAAAGTCCCGAAATTCCTCTGAAATAAAATGACAGAATTATACCAGTATAAGATACATGAGCTTCTGAAGATACTTGAATCAGGTGATATCCATCCTGACGAGATTCAGGAGTCCCTGTTCAAGAGAATTTCTTCCGAGGAAAACAAACTCGGGGCATTTATAACCCTACCCGATGATATATCTGTTAAAAAGGTCAATGACGAAACCAGAAAGTCAAAGAGTGGTTTTTTGCATGGTATACCTATTGCTATAAAGGATAACATTTGCACAAAAGGAATTCTCACATCATGTGCATCTAAAATTTTAAGTAATTTTATTCCACCTTATGACGCCCATGTCATAAAGAGACTCGAGGAAAATGGCGCTATAATTTGGGGTAAGACAAATATGGACGAGTTTGCAATGGGATCGTCTACAGAAACATCATATTACAAGATGACAAAAAATCCCCTCGACATTGAAAGGACTCCGGGAGGTTCAAGTGGCGGATCTGCCGTTTCGGTCGCTTCTTACATGTCCCCGGGAGCTATTGGTTCTGATACAGGCGGCTCTATCCGTCAGCCAGCCAGCTTTTGCGGGTTAGTCGGTATGAAACCCACATATGGCAGGGTGTCACGTTACGGTCTTGTTGCATTTGCACCTTCATTCGATCAGATTGGACCATTTGCAAGGGATGTTAGGGATGCTGCAATCATTTTGAAGGCGATTGCAGGTTACGATAAAAGAGATTCAACCTCTATAAACATTGACGTTCCAGACTATCCCGAGCTGCTTGAAAAGGGTATCAAGGGTAAGAAAGTCGGTGTGATAAAAGAGTTTTCCGGTTCTATGCTGTCGGAAGAATTAAGGGATATTTTTAGCAGAGCACTGAAAATCTTTGAAGACCTTGGAGCTGACGTTGAATATATATCTTTGCCCCATATAGAATACGGGACTGCGGTGTATTACGTCCTGTCAACTGCGGAGACGAGTTCAAATCTAGCGAGATACGATGGGATTAGTTTCGGTTACAGGGCTAAAGGTACTAAAGACCTGAAAGACATATACAGGAAGACGAGGAGCGAAGGTTTTGGACGGGAAACCAAGAGGCGTATAATGCTCGGGACATATATACTTTCCGCAGGATACTATGATGCCTATTATACAAGAGCACAGAAGGTCAGGACGTTGATCGTCAATGATTTCAAGTCGGCTTTCGAGAAGGTGGATTACCTCGTATCGCCCACAACTCCTTCGCCGGCGTTCAGGATAGGGGAGAAGATCGAGGATACGATGAGCATGTATCTTTCAGACATCTTTACCGTTGCCTCGAATATCGTAGGTACACCTGCTATATCCCTGCCGTGCGGCTTTTCAGGGAACGGGATGCCATACGGATTGCAGATTATAGGGGCTCAACTAAAGGAGACCGAGATATTGCAGGCGGCATATGCCTTCGAAAAAAGCATAAATTTACCATCCAAAATCCAGTCTTAATTTTTCAGATTTTACCCAATTTTTTTACTGGTATAAATGCGCCAGAATTTGAGATTTTTGATTCGGATTCTGTTAGGTTATGGTGTAAAAAGTACTTGATTACGGATCAAAGTCCGCAGAATTTGGAAATATGGGCGCATAGGAGGAGCGGAATGAAATTATCGCATTGGTGAAAATCGGTTCGCCCTGGCACAAGAGTTGCGTTTCATCTACTTAAAAGTAGATGAGCAACTCTTGTGCCAGTTTCACCCCGACTCACTCACACATGCAGCAATTCATATTGATAAGATCTTATCGATTGCTATTCTATTGCAGGGACTCATTCGGTCCTGTCTAAAATCTCCTTATCGAGTCTTGTCAAAAAAAATATGTCAATCGTCCACGATTGACACCTATGGGCGAACGGCTGTTTGGCCTCGTATGGTTCGACCTCCGTGACAACCCGAACCATCAATTCACTACTCGATTAAAGGTGATTACTATTGACATCAAAATAATTTCTGATATTATAATATCTCTAATATTTATAGCAAAGTTGACAAATATCAAATTCCATCATGACTGCTGATAACAACAAAGAAAATGAATACTTACCAATACCTGATGATGAAAAAAAAATTCTTGAAAATCCTTCACTTTCAGCACAAACCAAACAGGGAAGTCCTATTCACCCTTTAAATAGAATAGATTTGGAAAATATGAAATTTGAAAATTATGATTTAAAAAAAATTTACATGGAATGTACAAAATTTTCAGGATCTTTATTCATAAATATCGATTTAACAGGTGCTCATCTAAAATATTCTAAATTTGTTAATTGTAAAATGTATAATGTAAAACTAATAGATACGGACTTAAAAAAATGTGATTTTAGAAATTGTGTTTTCCAAAATACGTTTTTTGAAAAATCTGAACTTTGTAATGCAGATCTTAGAGGGGCAGATCTTAGGGGAGCAGACTTAAAAAATGCTAACTTACAAAATGCTGATTTAGAAGGAGCTATTCTTTATGATACTAATCTACAAGATTCCAGTTTAAAAGATGCAAAAGGATTATACAGTCATCAACTGAGAGGTACAAACCTTACTGGTGTTAATGATTTACCTGAAGCAATAAAAAATTTCGAAAGTATAAAAATTGTCGAAGAGGCATCAAGGAACGCAAGAAAACTTTTTTTAGGAACATTATTAGGATGTGCGTTTGTTTTATTGACTGTATTTACAACTGATGATTTGAGTCTTATTACAAATTCAACTTTCTCTCCTTTACCTATAATTAAAACTCCGGTTCCCATTGTTTTGTTCTATTTGACAGCTCCTTTATTACTTTTGGGTGCTTATTTCTATCTCCTTTTATATCTTCAAAGGTTATGGGAATATCTTAGCGATTTACCAGCTTTTTTCCCGGATGGAAAACCTTTGTACAAGAAAATATATCCCTGGTTGATGAATATTTTTGTGTATTTTCATTTTGAAAGACTAAAACCAAGCTTACCCCAGTTTTCTAAAACACAAAAGTATCTATCAATTTTGCTTGCGTGGTGGTCAGTACCACTAACGCTATTTTTTGTCTGGATGGGATATTTGCGAAGACATGATAACTTCTTAACCTATATAATTCATATCCCTTTTATGATAATTTCATGTGTTGCCGGTACAATATTTTATTTAAAGATGGTTGATTCTCTTCAAGGTGCTAAATTTAGAAGGTTTTTTAAAAGAGATTACTTTTTATTATTGAAATTTAAAAAGATAAAATTTTGGAGTTTATTAGATAAAGGTTTTTGGCAAGGGAAAAGAATAAAAACTTGGTTCTTGTTTATTTTAATAATTATAGTATTACAAACTTTTTATTCTTGGGAAGCAATAAATGGTGTCCCCTGGTATCCAAAATTTCTACAAACAATAAATCTAAGCCCTGTCATAAATCTCGAAAATCGAGATATTTCAACTAAACCACAGGGATGGAAAGAAAAGTATGATCCTAAAAAAGATGATCCTGTATTTAATGAAATCATAGGTGCAAATCTCAAAGGGAAAAACCTTCGTTATGCGAATCTAAATGGTGCTTTTCTGGTTAAAGCTGATTTAAGTGAAGCAGATTTGGAAGGAGCATTTTTAAACTTTGCTGATTTAAGAGATGCTAAATTTTGGACTGATAAACAAGATTCCCGTAATCCTGAAAGAACCAATTTACATAATGCTCAATTAAGAAAAGCTGATCTTCGAAATGCCGATTTACGTTTTGGTTATCTTTCAGGTGCAATTTTTTACCAAGCGGATCTTTCAGGTGCTAATTTTGAAGATACTATTCTTAAAAAAGCATGTTTGAATCATGCAATAATTAATAAAGATACTAATTTCCCAGGTAATTTGTTTTTAACCAATGTTTACGATATTAATGTACCAGGTGAATATTCAAAGGTATTATTGGAAAAAGGAGCTTCTAAAATAAGAGATTATAGAATTTGGAAAATATTTACAAAAATAGACAACGTAAATTCAGATAAAGAATGGAATCTTTTATTGAACGAATTTCCTGATACTAGAGTTAATTATAAAATCCCGCTTGAAGATGTATTATATATTGAATTAAAAAAACATGTAACTAGCAGATTTGGGATTGATTGGAACGTTTGGATTAAATCAGAATGTATCAAACCTGATAAAAATTGGAAGAATATAAAGAAAGCTGTTTATATGGCATTTTCAATAGGTGGTTTTGAAGAAATAAATACATATTATGATCCTGAACATATTGATATATTAGATTAAATGGATTAGCGATCGATGATGTCCAATCTGATAATTGGCGAGATCTAAAAAAAGCTGTAATGATATTATTTCCAATTGATAATAATGACAGGCAAATTCAATCCAACGAATAAATAATTTCAGTAAGGAACGAAAATATTCGACCCACAAAACATTTCCCCCCCTTAACTGTTTCAACATCGGGGATTCACCCCGATGGCATCACCAAAATCCCACAATCCACAGATCTTAAATCTTTATTCGTGCTCATTCCCAAGATTCGCGTAAATCCGTGTTGTTCTTTTCCCCCCATTCTCTTTTAGACCCTCATTTGTCCCGAAAAAACCTCCAAATGTCCCGTTTAATCCATGAAATGGCGTGCTTTGTGATTCAAAGATCCCCTCTCCCCTCCTTAATTTCCTCTTTTGTCTCATTACTATCCGACCATCCTGGATCAGGGTAGACAAAATTGGCGCGAGAACGCCAAATAGCGCCATTCGAAAATTTTACACACATTAAAAAACAGATTTCTCTGAGGTTTACATAAAATGTATTTCCTGATCCTTTGAAATTAGTGCCAGGGATTCTATTTTTCATGGAAACTCTCCTTGCTTTAACTTGCCTAAAAATCTCAATTTTGATAATATTAAAACAATTTCGTCAAAGTAGTTGTATTCATAGAATTTAAACAGGAGAGAACAAATGAAAGCTATGGTATTTCATGGTTCGAAAAAGCCTCTGGTTTTAGAAGATGTACCAACACCTTCAATAAAAGAAGATGAACTACTAATTAAAGTAACAGCTTGTGGTGTGTGCCATACGGATTTGCACTACATTGATCATGGAGTACCTACATTCAAAAAGCCACCTTTGATACTAGGGCATGAACCATCCGGAATAGTTTCCCAGGTCGGTAAAAATGTCAAGAATTTCAAAGAGGGCGACAGGGTATTACTACCAGCCGTGCTGACCTGTGGTATCTGTGAATACTGTCGTTCTGGACGTGAGAATATTTGCAAGAGCATGGTTATGTTTGGTAATCACATTAACGGTGCATATGGTGAATATGTCGTATCTCCAGCCAAAGATACATTTCATCTACCAGATGCTGTGCCACTGGAAGAAGGCTGTATTATTGCTGATGCCATATCTACACCATTTCATGCGATAAAAAATAGGGCAAATGCAAATCCGGGCGATGTGGGAGTATTTTTTGGCTGCGGAGGTGTTGGAATAAATGCTGTTCAGGTAGCTGCAGCATGTGGAATATCAGCAATAGCAGTTGATATACTTGATGGGAAGCTTGAATGGGCAAAGAAACTTGGAGCTATTGCGACAATAAATCCCACCAAAGTAGAAGATGTCGGCAAGGAAATCCGCAAGCTTACAGGTGGAGGAGCGGATTTTGCAGTTGAGGCTATTGGAAGACCAGAAACAATCGAGCTTGCATTCAATTGTCTGAGAACAGGTGGACGTCTGGTTGTAATAGGTTATACCCATAAGAATATAAATATAAATGCCGGTAGAATCATGTTCCGTGAGATGGAGATAGTCGGATCATTAGGCTGCAGGCCTTATGATTATCCGAAGATCATCGAGATGGTCAGGACCGGTAAGATTAAGGTAAAAGAGCTTGTGACCAACAGGTTCCCACTCGAGAAGATAAACGATGCATTTGATTTAATGAGATCAGGCGATGAAAAAGCATTGAGGTCAATCGTAGTTCTTTGATGTTTTTGATCAGCTTTAATTTTTTTAAAATATATAAGAGAAGGCAGAATTATAAGGGCGGCTTTTTAGTCGCCCGATTGTTTTAAAAATGCTAAAGATCATATTTCGGTCTGAAAAAGGGTAAGTTTGAATACTAATATTGAGAAGCAGTATTTAAGGAAGTCATATTTATATCTATCAATCTCTTTTCTGACAATCCTATTTCTCAATCTTGTTATACTTTTTTTCTATCGAATCAGTAATGATCCTGATGCTAAAAACGTAGGCAGTCAAGTATTAATAATTTCTGTATTTTATCTAGTTTTTTCAATTACAACCTTATTAATATCTTTAAAAAAAAGCCATTTTTATCTTTTTTCGAACATAAAAAATGATTCCTTGACATATTTATTTCTTCCTTTTTTAACCCTAATCCTTCTTTATCAAAGGTACATTTTCAATTTTGTATATGTCATCCTCACATTGCTGGTCATTGTCCTTGTTGTTAAAATATCTATTTTTACGAGTATTTTTTTCAAAAAAAAGCATGTCATCAGGAAATCTGAATTAGCAACCTATCTTGTACTCCTGACAGTATTACTATTGTCTATCCTTTCCAAAAAGGGTATAGATCTCAATACGAAATTACATGAATTGGTTCTTCCTCCAGCCGGGATTGAAATAAGCAAAGAGAACCCCATATATACCTTATCATTAGATGATGAACTTGATTCAGACGGTTTAATCATGGTTTCATGTCTTGCCAGTGCACCTAATGTTGATCAGGGAACAATCATAGGTCATATAAGGCTCTTTGACAGACATGGTGAAAAAGTTGCCTACAGTATATGTGCAGGTGAGGAAACATCGGAACTGGGATTTGGTTTTCCAGCTGTAAAACCATATATCCATCACAAGCAAACCAGAATATATGCTAGTAAGCTTTCAAACGTTGCAGGTGTAGATTATATTCAAGCTTTTGAATACAAGCAGAGGTTTGATTTTGAGAAACCGATTGATATAACCTCGATCCAATTTGAATTTGTGATGGATCCTGATTTTCCGGATCCGGTGAAACTCATAATATCCAGGTTATATTATTTCAAGAATAAAAGAACAGAAGTATGATATTATCCTTTCATAAATTCAGGCAACCATCGATACTGGTCAAGCTGATCCTATATTTTGTTATTTTCATTACGTATTTTTTGATATCGAGGGGATATTGGATAGCTAACGATATAGAGTATTATACCGAATGGTTTTATATCGTACCCCTTCTATTTCTTTGTTTCACGATTGTCTATAACCTGCTTCTTGTATTAGGCTTATCCATCAAGTTCGATGTGTATTTGAAATATGATACGTATACATACCTGTTCCTTCCATTATTACCTGTAATGTTGAGT
>Ga0272441_10009754_pt1 | contig 14732 bp, 10 predicted proteins | sample SSMProp6N_FD_193582 | JGI IMG/M metagenome (GOLD analysis project Ga0272441, IMG submission 193582) | Marine sediment archaeal communities from Little Sippewissett salt marsh, Falmouth, MA, United States - SSM-Prop-6N | ecosystem: Environmental > Aquatic > Marine > Wetlands > Sediment ... | reverse complement strand
AAAAATTGAACTGTTAAGACTAAATTCCCCCAATACTGAATTACACTTTGAAAAAACCAATCTTTTTAACGAAGTAAACAAAGTAATTTCCAATAATAAATATCTAATTGATAAAAAACAAATAAATGTAATAAACGACGTATCTAATGAAATAACAGTTACTGCTGATATAATCTTTTTAGAAGAACTTTTTAACAATCTATTAAATAACTCATTGAAATTTACTAAAGAAAAAGGCAAGATAGAAATAGATGCTAAAATCGATAAGGCCGTTGTAACAGTTAGTGTAAAAGACAACGGTATTGGAATGAGTAAAGATCAATTATCTCAAATTTTTGATGAGTTTTATAAGGCAGATTCTTCACGTCACGATTTTGAAAGTAGTGGACTTGGAATGCCGATTTGTAAAAGGATTGTTGAAAGACACGGCGGAAAAATTTGGGCAGATAGTGAAGGTAAGGGAAAAGGAAGTACATTTTATTTCACACTTAGAAAAGGATTTGGAAATAAAAAAGTAGAAAAAAAATTACTAATAGAAGATCGATTAAGATTTATTAATTACAAGGATAAAGAAATACTATTCATGGATTTTTCAAATTTGAAAGATGTTGATTATTATGTTTTTAATCAACAAATTGTTGAATACCTTACAAATCTTGGAAAATACGACTTACTTGTTTTAACAGATATACATAATAATTATTTTTGTATTGATCAGGCAAGAATCACGGGTGAGGCTGGAAAAATTGTTGAACCCTTTATGAAAAAGAATGCAGTCATTGGAACATCTAGAAAACAAGAAGTTTTTCTAAAAGCTGTTAAGCTATTTTCAGGATTAAAAATCAAATCTTTTAAGGATATAACGGAAGCAAAGGATTGGTTAGTCGAATAATTTATTTCAATTATTTGTAACATTTGTTATATTAAATAATCATAGCAAATTATTTTAATCCCGTAAATATTATTATTTTAGCAATTGGGGGAGGTACAAAATTTGAAAAAACAAGTAATATGTGTTCTTACGTGTTTTGTTTTGATATCAACATCAATGCAAGTATTGGCAATTCTTGAAAGTTCTAATAAAGACAGTACGAATACTTTGACTAACGAAGAAAATCTTTGGAAAGTATCTTGTGAAAATAAAATTGATCGATTCCCTGGAGAGATATCTGAAGAATCTGCAAATTCAGCTGCTTTTAATAACGAAACATATGTAGAAATTACTAGGCCAAAGCCAGGTTATTTGTACCTTTTTGATAAGGAGATATTCAATATTGGTTTCACACTTGTTATTGGTCCAATTACTATAGAAGTTGAAACAGATATTAATACAACAGAAGTAGATTTTTACATCGATAATAATTTAAAATTTAGTGACGATAATATGCCTTACTCCCGTGTTTGGAACGAACAGGCGTTTGGCAGACGTTCTATTAAAGCTGTCGGTCGAAATGTTGAGGCCGAAGATGAATTAAGTTTTTTCATTTTAAATTTTTATACTGAGAAAAAACACGTTGTTATAAACGAAGTAATGCCTAATCCTTTGGGTGCAGATGGTGGCAATGAATGGATCGAGTTATATAATCCAGGCACCGATATAAGAATTGACGGATGGACAGTATGCAATTCGGAAAAAAATATTATTGCTACTCTGCCAAATTGGTTAATGCCTTCAAATTCTTATCTTTTAGTTAATTTTGGAAATGGTGCTAATGAGGGTGATTTTTCTGATGGAAAAGCAACTTTTTTTGCAGGTAAAAATCAGGAAATGTTTGATAATGATTGTGACGAATGCGCTCTTTATGGCGGGAATTCTAATCAGAATAATATAATTGATTTTATTTCATTTTGTAACTATTGTGATTGTACCTATACTCCCGGTTCAGCTCACGATGATGCAGTTGCGGCTCTTATCTGGAATGAAGATGAGTGTTTTAATGCATTTACTAGTTGGTCCTATGGACGGAGATTGATCTTTATTGATGAGGGAGACTCTATCGGAAGAGATTCATATTCAACCGATCATGATTTACCTAGTGATTTGGAGGCAGGGGGAGGTAAAGATGCATATCAACCCTCTCCTGGACAATGTAATATTGACGCTTTTGGGATATTCGATTTGGATTTGCCCCTGCAATCTAATTCATTAACCGAAGAGAAAAATTGGACAGTTATGGTATATATGGCGGACTGTGATTTGGAAAATGATTTTTGGCGGCAACTCAATGAACTTGAGCAAGTAGGTACCAATGATAAGATGAATATTATCTTTCAGATAGATGGTTTTAATAATACTGGGGAAGTATATCTGGATTCCAATGGTGATTTGAAAAGAAAAAACAACAGATCTGCTTTTCGAGGATTTCTTTTAAAAGATAATAGAACAGATAATGTTTCATGGAATACTCGTGGCCAAAAGATAAATTCCACAGCAGGAAGTTTTATTTGGGCATATAATCCACCAGGAGTAGATGCTTGTATTGGAGAAATTAATACAGGTACATCAGATCCCCTTACTAGTTTCATACATTACGCAGATGAATATGCTCCAGCGGATCGTTATATTCTTATTTTGGGTGGTCATGGTGCCGGTTGGAAAGGTCTCATGGTTGATCAACATAATAATACGACACCAACTAACATTCACGATGATGACTGGCTTTATATGGATGAATTACATAATGCCTTTCAGAATTCTCGATGGGCGCATCCTCTCACTTCAGGCAAGTTTTCTATTATTGGTTTTGATTTATGCTACATGGCAATGATTGAGGTTGCATATCAGATTTACACATGGACTGATTATATAGTTGCATCCGAAGAGATTGACAAAGGATGGAACTATGAAGATATATTCAATCATTTACAAAATAATATAGATATTTCTCCGGAAGATCTTTCAAAATATATGGTTGACAGTTACAATAATAGGTTTCCATCTTATTCGTGTCGCACATTAAGTGCGATACAAACTTCAGCAATTCCAGCATTAAACAGCGCAATTGACACTTTTGCAAATAATCTAAAAACTGGTATGGAGGATTGGGGCGATGATGAAACAACTCCCTGGAAGGTAAATGGTGCTAGTTGGGACAACTGTCAATATGATGTAAAAACTACACTAAGAGATAGGACAGAATATTTTTGCGATAGGAATTTTATAGATTTATATGATTTTGCCAAACAAATAGGTGATCACAATGGTATTTTCAACGATTACAAAGCAGGATATCAAGATGTGAAGGACTGTGTGGACCAAGCAGTTGTACATGAAATCCATGGCATTGGCCACCCTAATTCTCAAGGAATATCAATTTATTTCCCAAGAAATCAATTTGAAGTAGAGAGCCGTTGGAAATGTGGAAAGAATCGCTGGGAATATCCATTTGATTGGCCAAAACCCTCTCGTTTGGGTGGACCAAATGATCCGTATGCACTATATGCAGAAGATTTCACAATCGAATGGGGTAAAGTTCCTTATGTAGGTATACCACCTCATCCTTGGAAACAATTACAACTTTTCTTTTTCCCAATGAATAACCAGTGGGATGAATTCTTACATCGGTTTTACAAACCCTGTGCCGATGCCGGTAGGGATCGATCTTATGAGGTTGATGACTGTAGCGATACAGTAACTGTGAGATTTGATGGATACGGTTCTTCTTCTGTTGATGATGATTGTCGCGTTCATAAATATATTTGGGATTTTAATGATGAAGTAAATAGTGATTTTAACGATTGGGATAAAGACGGTTTAAATGAATCCAATGATGATTTTAATGTAGAAGGTCCAATGCCTAGCCAAGTTTTTGGAGTAGGAGAATATACTGTTACTTTAACCGTCTGGGATGATCACTACGCTAGAAATGACAATGAACATTACCCTGAATTTGTTAATCAATGGCCGTTTTATGTCCCCCCTCTGACAAATGACTTTCCAAATAAGCATTGGAAAACCGATCAGGATCAATGCGTTATTACTGTTACATGTGATGAGGATGAAACACCACCAAATGTAACTATTATAAATCCTGCGGATGGAGAAAATGTTACAAACCCAGTAAACTTTACAGGTGAAGCATCTGATAATGGCTCTGGAATCGTTGAACTGGACTTCCTTCTAGAATGGCCTGGTGGTAGCTATAGTGCAGATCCTTATTTGGTTGACCCTCCTGCACCAATAGTTTATTTTACACTTGGGCCTTTTAATTTGAATCCCGATGTTTCATATTATGAAATGACAATTTATGCAAAAGACGCTTCTGAAAACATTGGCTCTGATTCTGTTGTTGTTTATCCTGAGATAGAGAATGAGGATACTACTCCACCAATTACTACCGCATCATTTGAACCTGAATTAAGAATAGTAACACTTACAGCAATTGATCCACCACATGGAGACGATCCAATTAGTGGCGTATGTGCAACTTATTACTTTATTGATGAGGGAGATACTATGGAATACTTCGAACCATTCCCATTGCCTGAGGGATCACATGCAGTTACATTTTGGTCAGTAGATTGTGCTAATAATGTGGAGGATAGAAATACACAGATATTTGGTTGATTTATACTTTCACTCCAAGATTTCAAAAATCCTTCCAATATTGTCGATTAATTCCTTACCCTTCTTACTAATTTCAAAAATTGAATATGATTTTCCAGAATCAGTTTCTAATTCTTTTTTAATTAAAATATTTTTATCAATTAGATATTCTATGTAAATATTTAATTGTCTGTGGTTGAGGTTTACCTGGTAAAGTAATTTTGTTTTTCTAACGCCTTCAAAACTTAAAGAAAGAATATGATGAATGATTTCAAGCTCTGACCGTCTATTGTTAAGCAAAATGGTTCACATCCTTATGCTGTCACTTTCTCCCGAATTTTTAAACAATAATTACTATAACAAATAATAATTATATAATACTTGCCATATATATTACATTAAAATGTCGAGAATGATAATCTAAATCAATAAATTTCTTGAATTTTATTATTGTCTTTTTAATTCCTCCTTAAAAATAAAAGACCACCTCATTAATAAAGATTTGTATCCGGATTAAAATTTTTTAAAAAATGTTATTTTTACACACTAATTTTAAATATGATTAAATGAAAAGTATAACATGTAACATATATATAGGACGGGTCAGAGAGTATAACAATTTGGTGAAGATGGATGAAATATAACCAAATAGTATCAGCAATTGTCATAGTTAATGTAACGGGTATTTTGACGGGAATTGCACAACTTTCATCCGATCATGAACCATCTTTACCTATTGATCAGCTTCAATTGATGGTCATTATTTCTCCGCAGTATGGTAATGACAAGGATATCTTAGGTGCAGTTCAAAATTATTTATTTTCAGTAGATGATGATTTGGGTTGGAAAGGAAAAATAATTGCATTGAAAGCTGATGAAAACAACTATCAAAAAATAGATAACATAATAGAATTATATTACAATATATACAAGGTAAAAGCTTGTATTTTGGTCGGGGAGGACATAGATACGCCTTTGGCAGGAACGTATAATGATTTTGTAAAGCCTAGCACAGTACCGTGGTCAACAATAGGCGGATTTGAATCATACGACCTTTCATACGATATGGTTGTTTCCAGATTGTATAAAATTAATATTTGTATTTCACTTGTTTATCCCACATTTGATACAAAATTTGAAGAAAAAAAGAATCAAATTATTTCAGCATTTCATAAATTTACATTTAACAGAAATATCAAATATGATAATAAAACACTTATTTTTGAATCTTCAGACATCAACATAAAATCAAAATCTACATATCAATCACTTGATTATTTCACCGATTTAAAGTACTTTGAAAATCCCGTTGAAAATTTAATAAAAGAATCATACAACCAAAATTATTCAATGTTTGCGGTACACGGACATTCGTCACCAGCTGGAACATGTATTAATTCGATTAATTCATACTGGTTTAAACCAGATTATATTAAATCAATCAAGTCACCAATTTTTGCTGCTGACGGGTGCTATACAAACGGCTGGCAGATAAATGATAATTCAAATTATAAAACACAATTATTTAATAGTGATAACTTACAAGTTATGTTTCTTGGATTGCTCACGCAAAATAATGATTATTTTCAGACAAACTTTATAGAAAACACAATGCCCGAACTTTTCAAAGGTGGAACTGTCGCAGAGTCAATGATCGGGGATTTCTGGCTTGGCGATGTCGTTATCTATGGGGATCCGACTTTTCATTTCTAAAAATCTAATTATTAATAAAACATCATCTTGATGATTGCAACGATTTAACAGATGAGGAAGGAGCAATCGATTGCACATTGTATTACTACGATGAGGATGGTGATTCTTACGGAATAACTGAAAATTCAAGGTGTCTATGTTCAATTGATGGTTTTTATACAGCTTTACAGGGGGGGTGACTGCGACGATAGTGATTTCGACATAAACCCCGGGGCAACCGAAATCATCGATGGTATAGACAATGATTGCGATGGGGATATAGATGAGGGATTTACAATAAATGCAGGAAATATCATTGTAACGGAGATTATGGCCAACCCCGCTGCTGTTAGCGATTCCCTTGGTGAATGGTTCGAACTTTACAATACAAAATCAAATGATATCAATCTAGAGGGATGGGTAATAAGCGATGAAGGTAGTAACTCGTTTACGATAACAGGCACGCTAATTATTCCTGCAGGCTCCCACATTGTATTTTGCATAAACGGAGATACATCATCAAATGGAGGTGTAACTTGCGATTATGTTTTTGATAGTTCAGATTTCGGGTTGACTAATACCGAAGACGAAATTCTGCTTAAAAGTCCGGACAACACCTTAATTGATAAAGTAACATACACAAGCGGATGGGTTCCTTCTGGTAAGAGTATGTAACTATGCCAGAATCATTATGACTACAATGATAACGATTTAGAAGATAATTGGTGCAAATCTATCACTCCCCTATCAGGCGGAGACAAAGGATCTCCTCAAATAATGAATGACTCTTGCACGACATAAGCCAATAAAAAGAGAGAAAAAGCAATCTTTTTGTCAAAAATAAAAAATAATTCAGAATTTTTGAAAAATGACTAAATTATTAGTAAACGGGTTTTAAGTTTTCATTTCTGCATTTTGAAATTATAGCTAAAAAATGCACGCATAGATTATACTTCCAATTTAAAACGATAAATACAGGAGGAGTTTAAATAAAGAAAATAAAAAAAAATGCAATTGTTATATACAACGATGGCGTCCAGGAGCATTATGATGCACTAAAAATCACAGGGAAGGGGGCAATTATTGGTAGATTTCGTGATGGTAACTTCATAGAGTATGGCTTTATCTCAATAGAAAACATAAAGGAAATTAAAATAAAAAAAACAAGTTCTAATTAAAATTCAATTTCTGGAATACACCTCATTTTGTGGAATTTTTGTTTACTGAAATATGTGTATTTTCTAATAACGCCAGGAAATTTGGATTTTACATCCTCGATTGTTTCAAGCATTTTATCGGCATTTTCTATTTCAAATTCTGTTTCAATATCTGCATAACCTGCTGAAGTGCTAATACAAACTATATTTGGATTGTTTGAAAGATAATCTATCATCTTTTTTCGTTTCGAGGTTTCTTTTAGGTATATATCTAATTTGAACTCTTTGTATCCAAGAGAACCGATATCTAATGCTGCTCTAAAGGCTTGAATAACACCAATCTTGGAAAGATTGTCCATTCTGTATTTTACAGTTTGAGGGGAAAAATTTATTTTTGATGCTAGATTAAGCAAAACCTCACGGGCATTGACACTTAATTCATTCAGTAATTTATAATCTGTTTTATCAATTTCAACAGGCTCGCCAACACCTATTAGATCATGCATGTCTCTATTTTTTATATCCATTTTATCCTGTAATAAATACGAACGTCTGAATGTTAAAGCCTTAACATATACAGAAAAAACCTTTTCAGAAAAAAAATCTCCATATTTGTCGTTAACATCATCCCAAAACCTATAGAATTCAGGTATACTTTTTATCCAGATAAGAACTGAAATATCAAATTTACCTGTAAGAGAAGCAACAACAAAAGTGTTTTTGTAATTTGCAAGATAATCGATTATTTCCTGCTTTTGTTTTGTGCTAGTTGATTGTAAAACTATGTAATATCTATAGACAGAGTAACCCAGTTTGTAAGAATCAATTACTGTGTAGTAACCTTTTATTAAACCATTTTCCTCCATTTTTTTAATTCGGTAGTCGACAACCTGCTTTGATAATCCCACCTTTTTTCCTATCTGGGTATTGGATTGTCGACAATTTAGGTCAAGCTGATAAAGAATCTTTCTGTCCTTTAGGTCGATTTGTTGCATAACCCCCCTTATTTTGTCATATGTAAACAACCTTCTGTTATTTTAGAATTATGTCAAAAAAATCAGTATCGGGGTTTTATGTTTGTTTATCGCGATTATTGTTTTGAGGTGAAAAAAAATGAAGAAAATTATCGCCGCCGGGCTCGTCTTGGGGCTAGTACTTTCGATGGCAGTTACCGTCAGTGCAGGTAATGTAGATGTTAATAAGGATGATATTGCACTACCTCCAATCCCACCGGTCAAGGGCGTACCAATTCCATCTGATCCAGTAACACTAAATGATATTGATGATGACGACATTGTAGTTCCTCCAGTTCCACCAGATGTCGGAGCAGCACCTTCTGTTTTCTGATCAATATCTAATCAATATTTCCTCCTGTATAACCAATAATGGGGGGATAATCCCCCCATAAATTATTTTTTTTGATTTTTCTACTAATCCATTTTTTCCTTTTTTATTTTTTAATTTTACCTCTTTATTCAAAAATATAAAAAAAATTACGGATCACATATTATACTAAACATATGTTGCAATTATAACCGTTACAAATATAACAAATAATACAATTATTTTTATCAATAAATTTTATATCCTAAAAACCGATATATTAGTTGTATTTTGTCAAGGGAGGACAAGGGCATGAAAAGAAAAATAATTGGTATTTTAATTGTGACGCTTTTAATCACCGGAATATTCACGCAAGTAACGGCAATAAATGTTGAAAAGGACGATGAGAAAATAGAAAAACCTCAATCAATAGAATTCTGGCCATCAAAACGCCATGGTCATGCAATGGTTTATAATGAAAGAGTTGAAAAAATAATTTTGTTTGGAGGGGATACCGAAGATGGATGTAGCGATGAAACATGGGTATATGATTACAATAATAACAAATGGACAAAAAAGGAAACACATAATTCACCGCCACCACGAAAATATCATTCAATGGTTTATCTAAACGATTGGGGACTTGTATTCATGTTCGGAGGCCAGGGAAATGTAGGATGCTACGACGATACATGGATATATGACTTCAACACAAACTCCTGGAATAACATAACAAATCCTTCTAATCCAAGACCTTCTCCTAGACAGCAAACAGCTATGGCATATTATGATACATATAATGTCGTCATACTCTTTGGAGGAAGGGAGGGAAACGCCCATTATGATGACACTTGGGAATATAGTTATTCTGGAAATACATGGACTATAATATCTCCTAAAGGTGGTGTTAAACCTTCAGCCCGATCTGGACATGCAATGGCAGCAGGCTCATCATTTTTTGGGGCATTATTGTATGGGGGTAGCAGTAATATTATGAAAGGTGAAACCTGGATTTATGAACCAGATGAAAATCATTGGATTCAAAAAAATCCTAGCATTGAACCTCCCAAATTAACGGAACATGCAATGGTTTACGATTCCATAGTTAATAAAGGTATAATTTTTGGAGGATTTAAACCTGGTTCGATTTCTGATGAAACTTGGGCATATGATTATATAGCAAACACTTGGACATTACGCGGCTCTGGTAGTTCACCCTCTGAAAGAAAACATACTTCGATGGCATATGATAGTCAAAATCAAAAAACAATTCTTTTTGGAGGATTAGGTGACGGAAACAAAGACGATACATGGATATATCAATATCTTACAGATGATTGGAATATGAAAAGACCAAAAGCAAAAGATAGACCAATTTTGATTATTCAATATCTAAAAATGATTATGAGTTCAATTGAACCAATAATTGATTATTTTATTAATCAATTCCCATTTTTTGCTAGGTTGTCTAAGTTAATAAATAATCAACACAATTAAGGAAATAATCTAAAATCAAACTTGGAAAAATCGGAGATTCGCTTATAGATTATAAAAATTTTCTTTTATTTCTGTACCAATAATATTGTTTGAACTTATAGATACTTGTAAAATACTTGTAAAACTAAAAATATTATGATGATGACGATGATTAAATATCTAGTGGAAATGAAATAAACTTCTTGAATTACTCTAATTAACAACAAGCAAAAAACATCGCAACTATTATTATAGATATTTGGGATTACATAAATTATTAGATGCTTGAGCCATATTCAGATGAAGAGAGAGAATATATAGAACAATTAATTTCAAAATATTGTTTTAGAATTGGTACAAAAGAAGACAATTACCGTTTATATCGTTGATATTTTACAATTTAATTTATAATTTTAATAAACATTACATCATGTAGGGCCATCTACTGATGAAGGTTTGGAAGGTATAGAAAAGATTGAATTCTACACATATAATGAAAGAATCGCAACTGTTTATGAACAACCTTATACACTTGTTTGGAAAGATTTTGGATTTCGAATATATTCTGTTAAAGCAATTGCCAATGATTCTGGTGGAACAAGTATCTATTATGAAATAATGGTTTTGAAACTGTTATAAAAATTGAAAAGATATTAGGGTGCTTCAGCAATTCTAACTGGACTCCATGGGAATAAACAGAAGAATTTATTGCTCTTGAAGATTGTTCCTGTAATCGATGATCCCCAATAATTCATCGGATAATATCCTAAACTTAAAAATGATAAAAAATCACTTTGGCGCAATCCCTTATTTTATCAAATAAATAGAACATGCTTTAGTTGTTAAAAAATAAAAGATATCAAATAATATAAAAATCCTTAATCAATAAGTTTATGGGGAAGAAAGAATCAAAATCATTATGTAAACTTGTAAAAAATGGAATGGTTGATGATGATTTTTCAACATATTCATCATTTGTAGATTGTAGATAATAGAAGATTTATTTGTTTGAAATGTGGCCGTGTGGCAAATAAGAAGGTCAATCTTTGTAAATCGAAAAAAATATAGATCTCTCTTAAATTATTTCTCATTCTTATTAACCAATAACCTAAAGCCTATGGGGGGCTATGTAAAAAAGGTTTAGTTTACTAACATATTTTTAAATGAAATAAGAATGAAGATTTTGGAATAATTAAAATTTATTTAACATTTTGTAATGTTTATTGAAATAATAAATAAAAAGATTTTTATTTAAATAAAGTATTACATCTTTTGTATTTTAGTGGAGGAATATATGAAAATCTATAGAAAATGTTTAGCAATAGTGCTAATAACCATATTTGTTGGAGCAAGTTTTGGAGCAAGTGATGAATCTCTTTCGTGTGATGCTTATGGCCCATATGAAGGTAATATTATGGATGATATAGAGTTTGATGGCACGGCAACAGACGGAACTCCACCCTATGAGTATTTATGGGATTACGGAGATGGTAATACATCTACTGGTGATCCGCATCCTACACACAACTATGCAAATGCTGGTAATTACACAGTTATATTAACTGTAACAGATAGTGAAGACGATACAGCAAGTGATACTACTTGGGCGTATATAAATGCACCACCAAATAAACCATCGATTGAGGGCCCAAACTCGGGCAAATCAGGAACAAAATATGAATTTGATTTCTGTACCACAGATCCAGATGGAGATGATGTATTTTACTGCATAGATTGGGGAGATGGCTCAGGTGAAATTTGTATTGGACCATTTCCATCAGAAACTTGTGTTACGGAAGAACATACCTGGTCAAGTGATGGAACTTATAATATAAAGGCAAAAGCAAGTGATATTTATGATGCGGAAAGCGATTATACTATAAAATCAATTAAAATGCCAAAAAACAAAGCAATTCAAATGTCACCATTTTTAAATTTCCTAGAGAATCACCATAATTTGTTCCAATTTCTTCAAAGGATGTTTCAGCGGTTAGGACTACAATAAATAGTCCTTCTCTTCTTTTTTTCTTTTTTTAGGTTAAAAACCCTCTACCAAAAATCATTAAAAATGATGTTTTTAAAGGAGAAAAAAAGGTTCAGAAAGCCGATGGAGGGATTCGAACCCCCGACCTGCTGATTACAAGTCAGCCGCTCAACCGGGCTAAGCTACATCGGCAACGCTCAACGGTAATGTCTAGTCCTATATAAAATTCTCTCGGGGAATAAGTTTTTATTTTTCTGATTTTTATATCAGATAATTTACAATTTTTTTCACTTGCAACTTTCTTCAGATAATCAATTCTATCCTCAATTTTTTCTTCTTTTAATATATCATAATAATGAACAACACTTACTTTTTCAATACAATCCAAAACAAGAGGAAAAAATTTATGGGCGAGAAATGGCAAATTCATTATAAACCTATCAGTTGATATTTTTTTATTTTTAATTATTTCCCTGATATTTTTGGCATCAGTAAAAATAACTTCAACTTTATCCAACACATTATTTAATCTGGTATTTTCCTTTGCTATTTCAGCTGCAAATTTATTTTTTTCAATAGCATAAACGATTTTCGGTTCTGCAACTTTTGCAATCATCACAGAAAACGGTGCAACGCCTGCAAACATATCGATTACGGTTTCCCCCTTTTTAACTAAACATGCAACCCTGTTTCTTTCTGCTGCCAATCTGGGGGAAAAATAAACTTTAGAAACGTCAACTAAGAATTTTAATCCATACTCATTATGAAATGTCCTTGTTTTTTTTACTCCTGCAATGACTTCCGTTCGACGGGCACGAAACTCCCCCTTAACTGGATTTACCAAACATACAGTTTTACATCCTTTGTGAACTTCTAGAAGCGATCCGCCAATTTCAGATTTGTATTTCAACAAATGAGGAGGCAGCTTAATTAGAATAATTTCGCCGACAATATCATAGGAAGTAGGAAGAAAACTTAGAACGTCTTTAGGAACTGATATAATTTCCTTGTAACTGCGTGGTTTCTTTTTATGCATCTCAAAATTTTTTGTCAAAATATCATAATTATTTAAAGGTAAATTGCTTTTTTTTAATGGAAGATAAACATAAATATCATCTTTTATTATTTTTAAATCGGTTCGTAGATGTCCTGACGAAAGAAGCCCTCTTCTAACTTTTTCAGCTTTTTTTAAATCAACACGAACACAGCTAACTTTCATCAGTAGACCTCACGATATAAATCATCCAGGAAATAATAACTATTTATATAAGAAAATCCCGCCTCCCGGATTTGAACCGGGGACCTGCCGGTAACGGCCATAAGGTCTACAGCCGGCCGCTCCAGCCAGACTGAGCTAAGGCGGGAAGCAAAGCACAATATCAATTACCATATATATCCATTTCGGGTTATTAATCAGGGAGAATATCGAAATTGTCAATCTCATTTAACGTAACAAAAAATGATATTTAATCGCTAAGAATAAAAATGATTAATATATATTGGCAGTAAAGGTACTCTTGGAGTGAAATCAATTGAGTAGCATAAAACGTGTAATATTGGATGTTTTGAAGCCACATACCCCCTCAATTCTTGATATTGCCGATAGATTGGGTGATCTAGAAGGCATATCTGGAGTAAATATATCTCTTGAAGAGGTCGATACAGATACAGACAGTGTAAAAATAACAATCGAGGGCAATGACATAAATTATGAAAATGTTAAGGCGGTAATTTCAGAATGCGGGGCTGTTATTCATTCTATTGACGGAGTCTCGGCAGGTATAAAAATTGTTGAGGAAGTAAATACTCCGCAGGATAGATAGATTAAATAAAATTTGTTTCAATTTTTAAAGACCATATTTTTAGAAAATTAATTAACAATTTATAAGCGAGAAATCCCCAAACTTTAGTTTGTGGGATGAATCGCGCTTCTTTTAGTCAAAAAATTGATTGATATCTGGGTAGGCGCACCCGCCATAGGGGGGGGTAACTTAGAAAACCTGCCCAAGACTTGATATTTTGAAGTTGGTTAGCGGTAGCCATAGTGTTGGCCAGAATTTGTACCACTTGAAATGGTGTCCCAAGTATCGGTACAACATGTTTAAGCGAGAGGAAAATAAAAAGCTTTGTGAAGATGTTTTGCAGGAAGTGGCAAACGACATAGCATAGAGATAACCAAGCTTTGTGTTATGTCAGATTATATTCACACCGTTGTTGGTATTCCGCCAACGATGAGCGTTTCAAAAGCTCTCCAATTTTTGAAAGGTGCATCACTACATTTATGTATTGAATAAATTGAAAATTATTTTCCAGTAATACTATAAAAAATAATCTGCTTTGAATCACCTAGTAACTTTTTGATGAATAATTTAAAATCAATTATGAATTATTTTCACTTCAAATTCGCTAATTAATTTTAATATATGTTAATACAAATAAAATTTTTTATATGCAGCTAAATAATTAGATAATTTATCATTTACACCTATCTGTAAGATATAGAAAATCAAAACTTATATAAATAAGGTAGTTATTTACGTTGAAAATGAGGTTC
>Ga0272441_10009753_pt1 | contig 14733 bp, 14 predicted proteins | sample SSMProp6N_FD_193582 | JGI IMG/M metagenome (GOLD analysis project Ga0272441, IMG submission 193582) | Marine sediment archaeal communities from Little Sippewissett salt marsh, Falmouth, MA, United States - SSM-Prop-6N | ecosystem: Environmental > Aquatic > Marine > Wetlands > Sediment ... | reverse complement strand
CTCTGACGTAGCCAATCATTACCCTATATAAATTAGATCGGGCTTATTGAACAATGGATTGAGTTCGACCGCTACGCGGGTCGTCTCAATCCTTATAGGTTCGGCTGTATTCTCAAATTATCTTTTTAAACCGTTTATTATTGAATTTTTTGGGTCGAATTGGAACTTCATCTTCTTTCAGATCATCATTAGTGCCTTAAGAGCGCGATCCAGACTGGGAGACCTCTTCGCTGCGCGTTCCGGCTCCCATGAACTGTCCACGAAGTCGCACAGGATTTCATTGTATCTTGGGCCAATTTGAGCTGCTCCTTGGGGCAGCATCTCGCGATGTATCTTTTTCCTGCCCTTTCTACGGATCACATTTAAGAGATGTCTCTTAGGATCATCAAGTTGATCTGGTTGCGTCGAAAAATTCTCCGCAGGAATTCCAATGAATGCAGCCCATGCTTCATGATCTGCGATTATCCAGGATTCCACCTCTCTTACAGCGACTCTGAAGATACACTGGGGCGGAAGAACCACATCATCATTTTCCGGGATAGAAAACCAGCTTCGTATCAGTGAACAAGCGCATTCGGCAGTATCAAGATCCGTCAATATGAACGAATGAATACCACCTTTCGCCATGTTCAAAAATGCTTCGCATTTGCTTTTGATAGCACCATATCCTCCCATTACAGCGGGGAATCCGTTTCGAAAAACGAGGGAGTGCTCCATTTGGGCATTCCGTGTAGCTACTAGCTTGTGGGCCACGGCGGCGCTGGGAGCATCTTCAACGTATGAGAAACAGAATACATCCTCCATTTCAAATCCTATGTATTGTTGTCCCTGTCTGTGGAAGAAGAATGTCGGCGGCTGAGAGCCCGGCCCGCATTGCCTGGATATCAGCATCTGAAGGTGGGACAATCGTCGTGGCTTCGCCACCTTGTCCAGGCTGGAGCATCAGGAAATTGCCTTCAAGGCTCTTGCTTGATAGCATCACTTCACTGTGGGTACTCACAAGAATCTGACCTCCTGACTTCTTTCTCCGCTGTCTCGTCTTGTAAAGCAGGTCTGGAATTTGCTCGACAATAGCCTTGTGAAGGGATAATTCAGGTTCTTCCAAGAGAATCATCCGATTAGAAGCAAGAAGCGTCCACAGCATCGCCAGTAGCCGTAATGTTCCATCTGAAAACTGGTCTTCACGCTGCCACCCGGCATTAGGTCGCCAGTGATTATAGAGCATCTCAAGATGCGGTCTACCCGTTGCCTCGTCCTTTATAAAACGCAACTGTTCAAGATTTGGAATTACCTTCAGAAGGATATTCTCAATAGAGTGAAGACGAAAGTCGCGTGTTCGCTTTTGTGTCTGTGCAATCTCCTCCAGAAGCCCTTGACCAAAGGGATCTGATTCCATATGTCGTAAAGAAAGCTGGTCACTGAATTTCAGAAGCTGAGGTACAAGATGAAGATAGAGGACATCGGAAAAAAAACTTGACACCTCTCGATACTGGCTATTCATGTTGATCTGTTCTAGGTGCGTTTGAATTTTCCTCTCAGGGTCAGTCTTATCATCTTTATCAGGACGCTCTAATAATTTCTTGTCCTTTTGCCACACCTCTTCTTTAAAAACTATGGGTCGTTGCCTCCCTTTTCCTTCGTAGTTGATCCTTAGAACATAGCACCATTCTGGCGGCCCTTCGATGGTATGCAAATCATCTCGAAATTCGAACTCTAATTCTACCCACGGCGGTTTACGGGCTGCTAGGCTTCGTATTTTTTTCAGCCCTCCACGTGTGTCGATTGCATGCTGAAGACCGCCGCCTTTGGGATTAACAATGTCTCTCATGAAACGAAAGATATCTAACAGGTTGGATTTGCCCGAAGCGTTAGGGCCGATAACATAGACCGTTTCTTTGAGGTCTACATCGACGTTGGTAAAGTTTCGCCAATTTCGTAGTTTCAATTTTGATATGTACATGTTTATTCTCCGTAGACAATGAAAGGCTCTTTATATCCCCTGTGTATACCACCTTTGGATCTTGTAGGATATTTGTCCCAACCTGTCAAATTTTCCTGTTTCATATCTTCTCGCCGAACGCCTGAACTCACTGGCCGGAAGGGCCGCAGGCCCTTGCGGTCCAAGTGCAGTGATTTGTTAGCGTTTTCAATAAAATATTATTCTTCTTCTTGTATATCATTTTACTATTTTCGAGAGATTAAGTTTCCATCATGTCTAGTTAATTCATATTCTTCTGTCCCAATAGGCTTGGCCACATATTCATCATGTGCAGGTAGAAACCCCGTTGATATTGGATTTACTGCATTTGGGTTATGAACCACGGCCATAGGTTCTGAGTTCCCAATTACAGATGAGCCATCTATATCCACAGCCCAAATGGCACTGATTGGCTTGAACCTCTCATCAAGAAAAGTGTAAGAAGGAACAGGCGCTCCTTTAGGTTTTGATATTAGCGGACGGTGTTGATACCCAGCGCCTGTCTGTTTTAGCGTATTTCGATCAATTTTTATTTGGTATGGCCCAATAGCAAAAACCGCTTCAACGACAAAAGGAAATTGACTTATACCATGTAGTTCAGGAAATGTATTACCACTACGAAGCTTACGGCCATTCACAGCAATTACATATGCATCGTTTGATCCGACAATTCCTTTTTCAATATAACCTTTAACTCTTCCATCCATGCTACCGATTAGTTTTTCTGCCTTTTCCTTAATAGCGCTTGTCCACCGTAGAAGTATCTGCTTATGAGGGAAGCTCATTGCTTTACCCATTTCAGGTTCTATCCATTCTAATGGTAAACCGGTTGGTTCAGGACAAATGACCTCAATCCAAATTTTTCGCCCATTATCGATAACTGAAAAATCAGGACCACCTCCATTTGTTGGTTCCGGAGTAAGTCCTGATTTTTTTAAAATTGCTGAGAGTAAAGCCTCTGATACACGAGACCAGAATCTTTTTTCTGAACCTGAACAAAGTTCTTTACTAAAGTTTGAATCAGCCAAGCCAGATTTTATAAAATCGATACATGCACGCCCGATTTCATCACGTACTGCCTTTGGTTTACCATCGCCCGGATATTTTTTTAAAAGAAAAGCTTCAATTTGTTTGTTGTCCATCTTCATCTCTTCAGCGCTAACGCTGCCCTTCACCGGAGGGAATGGAGCGCAGCGGAATTCCCGTCCGAGTGCAAGGGGCTTGTTAGCTGATTCTAAGTTTTATAGTAGTCTTCAAAAATGTAAGCGATTGTGCTGACATCAGTAAAAAATTTAAAATTGGTGTTGCTTTGATCAATTTTGAGTTTTTCAAAATCAACCCATTCTTTGTGAGTCCCTTTATATTCAGGAAGCAACAGTTCCAGTTTTCGTTTTGAATGGTACTCAATAAGTTTTTCCTTGTAAATTCCAGTTCCTGACTTTTTACACGAAAAATGATCTTCCGTAGGTGTACCATCGATCTTTATATATCTGAGCCCTATTACATATGTATCAGGTATTGATTGAGGTATTGAAATGTTAATCTGTTTTAGTTTCCCATCTTTTTGTCGCAGAGAAATTTTATTTTCTGCAAGCAAAGTAATAACTTTGCTGATCACAGTGGGTTCTTCTGTCTGGAAATATGACTTCCAAATTAATTCAATTTTCTTATATTCAGTATTCATATCTTTTTTACAGCTAACGATATCAGTGCACCGCCAAACGCGGTTCACCGCGCGTAAACGAATTGGACCTGAGGAGGTTGAGTTGGCAGCGTCTCCTCACCCAGGCTTTCCTGCGTATCTTCCACCCACTTTAGCCTTCCAGCAGCTCGAAGAGCTACGGCTTCGTCCGTGTTGAGTAGTACTTTCAATCGGCCAAACGCCTCTAGCAAGTCGTGCGAGAAGAGGCCAGTGTTAACGTATATGAGTCCACTTCCACCGATCCTCTTTAGGTGTGCCCAGCCTTGTAGTTCCGTGGACGACAGGTAGGATTCCACATTTATGGCGTTATGAACAAGGGATTTCCGCAGTTTCCAAAGTTCTTCATAACATTCTTCATATTCCGCACCCATAAAACTGAGAAACGTACGGAACCGATCTTTGGGGCCTGCACGATCGTTAAGGTCAATTAACTTACCGAGTGCATCAATTGTCGCAAATACTAGCAATAGAGTAGTCGAGCACGATTGCTGCACCGCCTCAAAATCCAGTGGTTTTAGTATCCGGGTTTCGACAAGATTGAGGTACTCGCTGACTTTTGACCTGTTCTCAGTATTGTAGGGATTTATATACGTTTCGCTCATGTCTTGTCTTTTCCTGAACTGCTAACATTGTCAATAGATGGAAAACTTTCCGCCTATTACTCTTATAGGATGGAAAATTTTCCACCTATTGTCATATTACACGGTAAAAAGTGGAAAATATGGGTTGTATTTTTCCACCTATTACATTTTTTGCAATATTAATTAATATATTCAATATTTTCTATCTACACACCTGCATCCATGCGGAAAAATTGTTTATATATAATATTTGTCTAATCCGCGCGCACTCCGTGCAGGATGGGTGAAATGCCGTATTAAATTTTATTCTATAATTAAACATAATAAATAAATAACGTTCATTCAAAGATGCAAAACAAGTGCTGATTAAATGCAAATTTAACAAATAGTTGTGGCATTGTACACAGAAAAATATATTTAGGCATAGATTGCACGCTTATAAGACGTTTTATAACGAAAATATTATCAGCAACAGGGGGTGAAGATAACAGCAACACTTGTAGTGTGATTCGGGATAAAAGGGTGTATAGTGCGGCACACTAAATCAAGCAGATCCTTCAGATGGATAAGGAAAGAGGTCGTATGGCACGTATCGGAGATTTGAACAGGCTTACCGTGGTTAAGATGGTTGATCATGGGGCATATCTTGACGGAGATGATCTCGGAGAGATACTGCTCCCCCGCAGGTATGTGCCTGAAGGGTGCAAGCCCGGAGATAGTGTGGAGGTGTTTATATACCTTGACTCGCAAGACCTGATGGTCGCCACTACCGACAAGCCCTATGCCATGGCCGGGCAATTTGCCTGTCTGAAGGTTGTTTCGGTCAATGCTGTCGGGGCCTTTCTGGACTGGGGTCTGCCGAAAGACTTGTTGGTTCCTTTTAGGGAACAAAAGCAGAAGATGGAAGTCGGCGGATCATATATTGTCTTTGTTTATCTCGACTATAAAACAAACCGCATGGTCGCCTCTTCACGGCTGGATAATTTCATTGATACACGCCCGGTCTGTTTCAGGCAAGGTCAAGAGGTGGACCTGTTTATCTGCGAGATGACGGATATCGGTTACAAGGTTATTATCAACAATACATACTGGGGCATGCTTTTTAAAAACGATGTGTTTAGGCAATTGAGGCTGGGTTGCTGGATAAAAGGGTTTATCAAGAATATCAGGGATGACGGTAAGATCGATGTCTGTCTGCAGAAACCCGGCTATGATGAGATTGGTCCCATATCTCAAAAGATCATCGAATCTCTTAAACAACAGGGCGGCTTTATCCCCGTGACCGATAAGAGTTCTCCCGAGACTATTTACAACCTGTTTGGTATAAGCAAAAAGACATATAAAAAGGCAGTAGGCGCCATATACAAAAAAAGGCTCATTGTCATTGAACCCGGCGGTATCAAACTTGTCGGATAAACAGGGTGCCGGGGCAAACGAGGTCTTGTAAACCGGTGCGCATCAGGGAGAGAATCTTGATTTTATCGTGAACTCCTCTATCTTTAGATAAAGAATCTTATTTGAGATAAATCAATAATAAAGTGTAGCTGGAATCCACTGCACCATGGAGGGGACATGATAAAAAATGAAATGAGTTATTTCCCTGTCCTGGTATTTTCCGTCATCTTTATGCCCGGGGCATGGTTGGCATACAGTATCTCAACAGGTGAGAGCGCTGACCGGCAAACAGCGGTTGTGATCGGCGGCGTCTTTTTCGCTATAGCGCTTGCCATTGCCGCGTCCATAAAGATTGCAGATCAATGGAAGCGCGCCGTGGTCCTCAGGCTTGGTAAATTCAAGGCCATGCAGGGGCCCGGGCTCTTTTTCATCATCCCGATCGTGGAGACGATCCCGTACTGGATCGATTTGCGGGTTATCACCACGTCATTCAGCGCAGAGAAGACCCTGACGCGTGATACCGTGCCGGTTGACGTCGACGCTGTCCTGTTCTGGCAGGTTATTGACCCCGAGAAGGCCGCCCTTGAGGTGGAAGATTATCATATTGCGATCAGCTGGGCATGCCAGACCGCCTTGCGGGATGTTATCGGCAAGAACGATCTGTCGGAGATGCTCGTAGGCAGAGAGGCCATTGATCACGAACTCGAAAGAATCATTTATGAGCGCACAATGCCCTGGGGCATCAAGGTCATCTCGGTTGAGATGCGTGATGTAAACATCCCGCTTGCGCTTCAGGATGCCATGTCCATGGTGGCACAAGCAGAGAGAGAACGCCAGGCACGGATAATCCTCGGCGATTCCGAGAGACAGATTGCCGTTAAATTCGAAGAGGCTGCGAAGACATACCAAAATAATCCAACGGCATTGCATCTGCGGGCAATGAACATGCTCTATGAGGGGTTGAAAGAGCAGGGCACCCTTGTTATCGTGCCCAGCTCTGCCGTAGACAGTATGCAGTTGGGAAGCATGGCAGGTGTCACGGCACTTGCGCAGAACCTTGCCCGGGAGATGGAGAAAACCACAAAAATCAGCAGCGTGGAAAAGGAATCATAACACCTGTATCTATAGGCTTTGGGCAAAGTGTTCACGGGGTGTTAAGTGCTATGACAAAGAATAACAGACTCAAGGAAGAAATCAGTCCCTACCTTCTACAACATGCAGCCAATCCGGTTGCGTGGTATCCGTGGAACAAAGAAGCCTTTGTCGAGGCACATAGACTCAATAGACCTGTTTTCCTCTCCATAGGATACTCCACCTGCCACTGGTGCCACGTCATGGCTCACGAGTGCTTTGAGGATGAGGAGGTGGCCCGAGACATGAATGATGCCTTTGTCTGCGTCAAGGTAGACCGCGAGGAGCTTCCCCATATCGATGCCGTCTATATGACGGTATGTCAGATGATGACAGGCAGTGGCGGCTGGCCCCTTACAATCATTATGACCCCTGAAAAGCAGCCCTTTTTTGCTGCGACTTATCTTCCCAAACATTCCAGGCAAGGTCTTGTCGGGCTGATGGAACTGATCCCCATCATAAACAATGCATGGAAAACAAATAATGACGACATTAAAAGATCCGCACATCGGATATCCGCAGCCGTGGCAGAGGCCCTTGACAATGAAACCGGCAGTATCCCGGAGGAAAGCCTTATCCACCGTGCCTTTGAAGAACTCTCCGGCAGATTCAGCCCGATGTACGGAGGATTCGGTAATGCCCCTAAATTCCCGACACCGCATAATATCATGTTCCTCCTCAGATACTTCAGGCGCTTTGGAGACAGCAGCGCATTGGACATGGCGACGAAGACCCTGGATGCCATGCGCATGGGAGGGATCTACGACCATATAGGCTTTGGCTTTCACCGTTACTCAACAGATGCAAGATGGCGTGTTCCGCATTTTGAAAAGATGCTCTATGACCAGGCGCTTGCAGCAATCGCCTATACTGAAGCATATCTTGCAACAGCTAAGGCCAGCTATGGAAAAACCGCCCAGGAGATCCTGGCATATGTGCTGCGTGAAATGGTCGACAATAACGGCCTTTTCTTTTCGGCCCAGGACGCAGACACCGAGGGCAGTGAAGGGAAATTCTATATGTGGACGGGCAGGGAGCTGAGATCCATACTTAATAAGGAAGATCACCTTTTAGCGGTTAAGACCTTTTCCCTGCAGGACACAGATAATGCCTCCGCAACAGATACCCGCGACGATATTATCCTTCATATGACATCCGAGCCTGCACAAACAGCAGGGCATCTGGGCATTGATGAAGACGTTTTTTTCAAAAGGCTCGAACATGTCAGGGCTGCCCTGTTTGAAAAACGCAGCATGAGAGAACAACCGTTTACAGACGAAAAAGCCCTGACAGACTGGAACGGCCTCATGATAGCAGCCCTTGCCGGGGCAGGGCAGGCATTCGGAAACAACGATTATATCAAAGCAGCCATAAAAGCCGCTGACTTTATCCTGGAAAACATGACAGACTCAAAGGCACGGTTGTTTCATATCTATCGAACAGGCAGGCCTTACCGGGATGCAACCGCCGGTGACTATGCCTTTTTCATCTGGGGCCTTATCGAGATTTATGAGGCGGTGTTCGATATGAAGTACATCGATTCCGCCATGACATTAACCCGCGTGTGCATTGAACAGTACTGGGATGATACAAAAGGCGGGCTTTTCCTGACGCCTGCGGACAGTGAAGTGGTTATCGCCAGGATAAAGGAATCGTATGACGGGGTAATGCCATCTGGCAATTCGGTATTTCTGCTGGATCTTATGCTTCTTGCAAGGATTACCGGTGATATGGACCTGGAACAAAAGGCCTCAGAGATGGTGCGTGCGTTTTCTCAGGCAATGGCAAGTGCCCCGTCTTCCCATATGTTTATGTTGATGGGGCTTGATCTCTTGCAGGGTCCTGCCTTTGAGGTGGTGCTTTCGGGCAGCAGTGACGGAAGCGGTACTGAAGAAAAACTGCAGGCCCTGCGTTCGCGATTCCTTCCGCATGTCGTTGTCGTGAAACGCCCGGATGGATCAATCCAAGGGCTGCCCGAGCATGTTTTGGACAAAACACCTCAAGACAATAAATCTACCGCATATGTCTGCTCGAACCGATCATGCCTTGCCCCGACAACCGATACCGGAGAGATGATACGGCTTGTCATGAAAAAGGCATGAACCGCACAGGGACTTGAATGAACCTATTTATCGCTACATTTACCGCCGTAGGCACCCTGCTGGTTATCGGGCTTCTCGGTTTCTGGCTCTTGAGCAGGCGTATCCTCATTGAAAATGCCATCGGACCGCTTTCCGTGCTGGCCATCGATATCGCCCTGCCGTGCCTGATATTTGCGAATATTATCAGGAATTTTAACCCTGAAGACTACTCCCTGTGGTGGACACTGCCTATCTGGTGGATCGGGTTCACCATATTCCTATGGGTTATCACAACAGTGCTCACGGTGATTTCTAGAAAAACAGTCCGAAGAGAATTCAGGTTTTCACTTTTCTTTCACAACGGGATCTTTTTTCCCCTTGCAATCATAGTTGAACTGTTCGGCACTGACTCCACCTATGTGGTAGAATTATTTCTGTTTACCCTTTTTTATCCGGCGTTTTTCTTCAACACAGCCCCGCTGTTTTTTGGAAAAAAGGTGCAATCTTTGGACTGGTCGAGAATCTTCAACCCGATCCTCGCAGCGACCGTGATTGCTATAATTACCAGACTTACAGGGGCCCACGAATTCGTCCCGGTTTTTGTCGTATCAGGACTTAGTCTTGTAGGCAACATGGCGGTACCACTGCTTATGATCATCCTCGGAGGCAATATATTCCTCGACCTTCAAAAATCCGGAAAGATTGCAGTTTTTGAATGCCTGAAATTTGTCGGCATGAAAAACATTGTCTTTCCATTGGTTACCTTGGGTGTTCTCATCCTTTTGAGCCCGCCCTACCATATCGCCCTCATCATCATGATCCAAAGCGCTGTCCCACCCATTACCGCAGTCCCCATCCTGGCGGAGCGTGAAGGAGGAGACAGGACGATCGTGAATCAGTTTATGGTCGCAAGCTTCGGGATCTCCCTGATAACCCTGCCCGTCATGATCCTTTTGTTCGGAAGATTCTTTACGCGCTAAGGCATATCACCCCTGTTGATCTCCCGGTCCAAGACAAATTGTAACAAAATTGTTGAATTGAGCAGATGTTAAACATAGATGTATTGTTCTTGATATATTCCGGGTTGTTTATTCATAAGTATTTGCCCTGGAAAATCGGGGAAGTGAAGTGTCTTGCCATAATGGCCCCTGGTTTGCTTAGTGATTATGGATAAACAGTATAATCTGTTTGCCGCGACAGGATTAAAGGTGTGGGTTAATGGGTTTTTGTATGGACGACAAGTTGAACGAGGAATGCGGTGTATTCGGTATATACGGCCGGCCCAAGGCGGCTGAATCTGCTTATATGGGGCTATATGCACTGCAGCACAGGGGACAGGAGAGTGCAGGTATAGCAAGTACAAACTCTACGGAGATATACATGCACAAGGGGCTTGGCCTTGTATGGTCCGTGTTCGCAGATCCGGCTGCCATGCCCGGGCTCAAGGGGCATGCGGCCATAGGCCATAACAGGTATTCTACAAAGGGCTCCGGTACACTCTGCAATGCTCAGCCCATAGTTGTGGAATGCAAGGCAGGCACGATCGCGCTTGTCCATAACGGTACACTTACGAATGCATCAGAGCTTCGAAGACATATGCAGGACGACGGTTCGATCTTTCAGAGTTCGTCGGACAGTGAGCTTGTACTGCACCTGATCGCACGATCTAAGATGGATACGCCGGCAGACATGATAAAGGACGCGATCAAAAAGATCCAAGGCTCTTACTGCTTTATCTTCCTCACTCAAGACAGGATGATAGCCGTGCGCGACCCACTTGGTTTCAGGCCATTGTCATTGGGAAGGCTCGGCAACGCATATGTGGTTGCATCAGAGTCATGCGCCTTTGATATTATCGGTGCAGAATATATCCGGCCGGTTGAGCCGGGCGAGATGGTCGTCATCGATAAAGACGGCATGAGCTCGCACATCTTTGAAGACTCGCCAAAGAAGGCCTTCTGCATATTCGAGCATATCTACTTTTCAAGGCCCGACAGCCTCATATTCGGTGAAAAGGTGGACAAGGTCAGACGCAGGCTTGGTAAGAGGCTTGCCGAGGAGTCTCCTTGCGAAGCAGATATCGTGATATCCGTGCCTGACTCGGGAAACACCGCGGCACTCGGGTATGCACAGAGATCGGGTCTGAAATACGAGATCGGCCTTATACGAAACCATTACATAGGCCGCACCTTTATCGCGCCTCATCAGGACAGCCGCAGGCTCGACGTGAAGGTAAAGCTCAACCCTGTAAGCGGTGTCATCAAGGACAAGAGCGTGGTCCTTGTGGATGATTCCATAGTGCGCGGCACTACCATGAGGCAGATCGTCAGGCTGCTCCGTGATAAAGGCGCCCGGGAGGTCCATGTAAGGATAAGCTCCCCGCCCATAACAAGCCCCTGTTATTACGGGATAGACATATCTGAAAAGAAAGAACTCATTGCAGGGTCTAAATCAATCTCAGAGATAAGGTCATACCTTCATGCAGACTCCCTGGCATATCTGTCCATAGAGGGGCTTCTCTCTACGGTGCAGGACCCGCATAACTATTGCAGGGCCTGTTTTACAGGAGAATACCCGGCAAGGGTGCCGCTTGGTTTTGACAAGCTGGGGTTCTAGGAGAACTCACGAAGACAAGGTGCATAAAGCGCTATAAAAAATAAAGGGCATTAAGCCCAAAAAAAGATCCGAACAGGAGGCGATCATGGAGTTTATAGGAGAAGACCTTTTTCATTTTCAGGCGTCATTGATACAGTCGGGCACGACACTGACCGATTTCATCAGGGATAATTACGTGGATAAGTGGATGAGTGACGAGCTTCACTGCGCAATGTGCATACGTACCACCTTTGTCAACGCCATCCACAACCACCTTGTTGAACAGGGGCTTCTCAACCTTGAACGCGTCCAGATGAGCCCTGTGACAGACCCGCTTGCCCATGACGTGGAGCATGTACCCACCATACACTACAAGGGCATGCCCTATGTAGCCACGCACTCGATGATCTATTCGAAATTCCTTGCGTGCTTCAACCCCAGGTTGAAGGGGATCTTTGTGGACTCGCCGAACATCAGGCTCGAGATCGAGAGCCCGCAGCGCAAGCAGCGGGGCAAGTACCTCATAGATTTCTCACAGATAGATATCGAGATGAGGCGCGGCAGGGGCGTCGGCCTGGACGAGTATACAAATGAACCTGAAAAGGTGAAGGATATCCTGCATGAGGACTTCGAGAAGGCGATCGGCTTTTTTGAACGCATGCTTGTTGCCGGGCTGAGTAAGATAGTGGAAAACAATGATGACGAACTCAAAGAACTGGGTGTGGCAATAGATGTGCCTGCAGGACCGCTACCCCGCATTCGCCACGATGAGGCACTCAGGTTATACGGCAAGGCCGATCTCGATGCAAAGGCGGGTAACGACATACCGTCACAGTTTTTCTGGGTAACAGGGCTCATGAGGGAGAACTATGACCTTATCTACCCCTATATCCTGCCTGACGGGACCAGGCTGCCGCTTTCGTCTTTCTCCTCCGACATGATCTACAACTATGATATCTGCGCAAAGTCCATCATAAGGGATACGGGTAAATACAGCCCCGCGCTTGAGATCCTGTCCGGGGCCATACGCGAGTGGCTCTATGAACCCATTATTCGCAGGCTCATAGACAACAGGATAATATCCGAACCACCGGAATTCGAAGACGGCAACATGATCAACATCTCTAACTTGGACGGGTACGGTCCTTTCCTCTCGGCAGTGGCCATGAAGGACGCCGGTGGGAAACCCTGCTTCCCCGATACCTTCGGGGCGGGCATAGGCGTTGAACGCACCCTTTTTGCATTGCTCAAGGGCCCTAAGATAACAAAGATAGATGAGGTGACCTGTTTCGGGAAGAACCCGGATTCCCTCCCGGTCTTCTTGTTCTGATATCGATATGATAGTGGTTGTAGATTACAGGATGGGCAATATCGGTTCTGTCCTGAATATGCTCAAAAAGATAGGTGCGCCGTCGATATTTTCTTCTGACAGGCAGGATATCGAGAAGGCCGACAAGCTCATCCTGCCGGGTGTCGGTTCGTTTGATAAGGCTATGCAGAATATTGGTCAATCAGGGCTTGGTGATATCCTGACAGAACGCATCTTGAAAGAGAAGATCCCTGTCCTTGGGATATGTCTCGGTATGCAGATAATGGCAGGCAAGAGTGGGGAAGGAGAATTGCCGGGGCTGGGATGGGTCGATGCAGAAGTGGTCCGGTTCAGGCCTCCGGATAATGACCAAAGGCTGAGAGTGCCTCATATGGGCTGGAATATAGTCTCGGCCGTAAAGGAATCAAGACTGTTTCCGGCCACCAGCCAAAGGCCGCGGTTTTATTTTGTACACTCTTACCACGTGGTCTGCAGTGATCAGGCCGATGTGACAGCCACCTGCAGACATGGTTGCGAGTTCGTATGTGCCTTTGAAAAGGATAATATATACGGGGTACAGTTCCATCCTGAAAAAAGCCACATATTCGGTCTCGATCTACTGAAAAGATTTGTTGAGATCTGAATATGTTATATAACAGGGTCATCCCGTGTCTGCTGCTTTCACGATCCGGCCTGGTAAAGACCGTGCTGTTCAAAGACCCGAGGTATGTGGGTGACCCTATCAACACAGTCAGGATCTTCAATGAAAAACAGGTTGATGAGATGATTTTTCTGGATATCGATGCGACCCGCAGGAATCAGGGGCTGCCCATCAGGATGCTATCGGATATTGCAGGTCAGTGTTTCATGCCGCTTGCATATGGCGGGGGCATACGTTCGATAGGCGATATAGAAGAGGTGATGCGGATAGGTGTGGAAAAGGTTGTGATAAATACGAGCTCCGTCGAGAGGCCTTTGTTTATCGATGAGGCATCGCAGACCTTTGGAAGTCAGAGCATCATAGTGTCGATTGACGTAAAAAAGAACCTGTTCGGAAGATACAGGGTATATACACACAATGGAACAAAGGACACGGGCCTGGACCCTGTGGAACATGCGATTGACATGCAAGGGCGCGGCGCGGGCGAACTGTTCATAAATTCTATCGACCATGACGGCACCATGAAAGGGTATGATCTCGATATAATAGGCCGCATATCAAACTTAGTGAATATACCCGTCATAGCCTGCGGTGGGGCAGGAAGTACAGAGGATCTTTCCCGTGGCCTAAATGCAGGGGCGGCTGCTGTATCTGCAGGCAGCCTGTTCGTGTTTTATGGAAGGCTCAGGGCGGTCCTGATCAATTATCCCTCCCGGGAAGAGATAGAGTCTATATGCAGGTCTTGACCGGTGATCTTTTCGCCCATCGCATCGACTGTATAGAATACTATGGATACCATGTCCGGGTCGCTGGAGATGAAGGCCCTGTGGATATCGATGTCAAGGGCGCTCACAGCCCTCGATATATTGTGTATGGCGCCTGTGGTGTTTTTTGTGTTGACCTCGACAAGGGTGAAGAAGTCGGAGGTCTCGTTATCTATGACGACCTCTGTAGAGGTGGTCTTTTTATGGTGAGCCCGTGCGGGTCGAAACAGGTCCCTTGTGTTTGAGATGCGAGATTCAATGCCGGGCCCTGCATTCAATAGATCCTCGAGACGGTCTTCCAGGCTGGACCAGTCATGATAGTCTTTCCAGGGCGGGATTACGGTAAATACATCCACTGCGGTAGAGTCGTACCAGGTAAAGATCTTTGCAGAGATGATCTCTATATGACTAACCCACATTCGACAACCAAAACAGATAAGTGTAGTAATAATATAGATATAGGCTGTTTTGGCTTATTTTTTCTACACTACATTCATTTATCCAATATGAGGCAACTCTTTTGAGGGAGTCTGGTT
>Ga0272441_10009751_pt1 | contig 14736 bp, 14 predicted proteins | sample SSMProp6N_FD_193582 | JGI IMG/M metagenome (GOLD analysis project Ga0272441, IMG submission 193582) | Marine sediment archaeal communities from Little Sippewissett salt marsh, Falmouth, MA, United States - SSM-Prop-6N | ecosystem: Environmental > Aquatic > Marine > Wetlands > Sediment ... | reverse complement strand
ATCTAGAACAGCCTGGTTTCCAAGGCCATCGAGAACGCCCAGAAACAGATCGAAGGCCAGAACTTCTCAATCCGCAAACACCTGCTGGAATACGACGACGTCATGAACAAGCAGCGGCAGGTCATCTACGCCATGCGCAAGGAGATCCTCTCCGGCAAGGACCAGCGAGAGGAGATGCTGCGGTTGACCCGGGAGATCGCGGAGGCCATCCTGGAGTTCCATGTGGATCCCAAGAAAGATCCCGAAGAATGGAATTACGAAGGGTTGCACAAGGAATTCCTGGCTCAATACGGTTTGGATATCGGCTCGATCATGCCGGAAGACTTCGGCGAGTATTCCGCCGAGGAAGTACATGAACGGCTGCGGGACGAACTCGAACGCCTGTACACGGAAAAGGAATCCCTGGTGGGTTCCGAACAGATGCGGGAACTCGAACGCATGATCCTCCTGCAGATCATCGACAGCCAGTGGAAAGACCAGCTCCTCAACATGGACCATCTCAAGGAGGGAATCGGACTGCGCGGATACGCCCAGCGGGATCCCCTTATTGAATACAAGAAAGAGAGTTTCCGCCTCTTCGAGGCAATGCAGGACCGCATCGAAGAGGAGGTCGTCCGCTTCCTCTTCCTCTTCCAGCCGGTGGAAGAAGAGGAAGTGGAAAAATGGCGCCGCAAGAAGGAGACCAAACTCTCCCGGCCCGCGGCGCGCATGCCCGGCCGCAAGGGCCGCAAGAAACGCAAAAAGAAAAGGTGAATTCTCATGCCCGACCAAGATAAGTTTTTCCACCGGGACGGTCTGACTTTTGACGACGTCCTGCTGGTCCCCGCTTACTCGGAGGTTATTCCGAGAGAAGTTGACACCACCACCCTGCTTACCCGCAATATCCGCTTGAACACCCCGATCCTGGCCGCGGCCATGGACACGGTTTCCGAGGCTCCCATGGCCATCGCCATGGCCCGGTTGGGCGGACTGGCGGTGATCCACAAAAACATGAGCATCCGGGATCAGGCGGAGCAGGTGAAACGGGTCAAACGCTCCGAATCGGGCATGATTGAAAATCCGATCACCCTGAAACCCCACAACCGTATTGTCGAAGCCCTGCAACTGGTCAAGGAAAAAGGCATTTCCGGACTGCCGATTATCGACGAAAATGGAATTCTGAAGGGTATTCTCACCAACCGGGACCTGCGTTTCGTTACCAACCAGCAGAAAGAAATCCGTGAATTCATGACCGCCCGGGACCTCATCACCGCGCCGGAATCGATTACCATGGAGGAAGCCAAGAGGCTGCTCCATATCAACAAAATCGAAAAACTGCCCGTGGTGGACCGCGAAAATCACCTCAAAGGCCTGATTACCCTGAAGGACATCATGAAATCCGAGGAATACCCCCAGGCCTGTAAGGACGCCTACGGAAGATTGCGGGTGGGCGCCGCGGTCGGCACCTCCGCAGACACCCTGGACCGGGTTCAGGCCCTTACGGAAATGAACGTCGATGTGATCATTATCGACACATCCCATGGACACTCCCTGCGCGTGCTGCGCACCGTGGAATCGGTACGAGAGAAACACCCCGATATCGACCTGATCTCCGGCAACATCGCCACCGCCGCCGCCGCCCGGGAGCTGCGGGCCCGGGGCGTGGACGCCGTAAAAGTAGGGATCGGCCCGGGATCGATCTGCACCACCCGCATGGTAACCGGCGCGGGAATGCCGCAGATCACCGCCATTATGGACGTGGCCGAAGAATTGAAAGGTGAGATCCCGGTCATTGCCGACGGTGGTATCAAATACTCCGGTGACATATCCAAAGCCCTGGCCGCGGGAGCCCATTCGGTCATGCTGGGCTCACTACTGGCCGGCACGGATGAAAGTCCCGGAGAATTCGTAATCTACCAGGGTCGTTCCTACAAGAACTACCGGGGCATGGGGTCGATCAGCGCCATGAAAGCCGGCAGCCGGGATCGCTACTTCCAGGAAGATGAATACTCCGAGTCCAAACTGGTACCCGAAGGCATCGAGGGGCGGGTCCCCCACCGCGGCAGTGTAACCCGCCTGGTACCGTTGCTGATCGGAGGTATCCGCGCCGGCATGGGCCTGACGGGCTGCCGTTCCATCCCGGAGCTGCATGAAAAAGCCCGGTTTGTGCGCATATCTTCAGCCTCACTGCGGGAGAGTCACGTTCACGACGTAATCATTACGGAAGAATCGCCGAATTATCATATGGACTGATAAGCGGGAGAAAGAAACCGATGAAGAAACCACTGATCATCCTGGCTCTGGCGGTGACGTGTTTTTCCCTTCCGGCGGCGGACAACCTCCGCCCTCCCAGGTTCGGTGCCGGATTGCGACTCTCCGCCTACGGAATCCCCGATGCCCTGCTGGATCCTTTTCTGGCTGAATACCCCGGAATCAGCGGCGGGGGACTGGCCTTTGAAATCCGCACCTACGGAAAGAGAGGCCCCCGGTCGTCATTCTCATGGATTTTCGCCCTGGAGTACAGCCGTATGCGGGGCAAGGGTGAATGGAGGGAAGACGCCCAGGATCCGCTGAAGTCCGGGGAAGGTGAAGCCACTCAGTTGTCGGCCACGGCGACCATCCTGTGGCATATCTTCCCCCGCTGGGCGGTTCATCCCTATATCGGCGCCGGCATCGGCCTGGGCAGGATGCAGGTATGGGCCGAGGGAGTATATGAGGATAACTTCGGCAACATGCAAACGGAAAACCAGCGGGAGACCCTGGTCGTCCCGACGGTCCACCTGCCGGTGGGGATCCTCATACGCGTTTCGCCCGGGGTTGAATTGCGCCTGGAGGGAGGCTTCAAAAACGGTTTCTACCTGGGCGGGGGCATGATTTACGCGTTTCGATAAAAAATTGAAAAGTAGGGGCGGGTTTCAAACCCGCCCGGAATAAATACAATTGGAGGGTTGAGGAGTTGGAGAGTAAAGACAAAAACCGAATCCCGCTCTTTCCCCTTGCCCCACGCCCCTCTTCACTGATCCCTTGCCATTATCCAATCGGCATTTATAGAAGATAGAAAGTATAAACGCAACAGGTTTTCACTTTCGACTTTCCCCTTTTCACTTTCGACTTTCGACTTTTATCAGCTCGTAATCCACGCTGCCGAATCCCAACCGGGCGGCATGGTCCAATTGCCCCCGGGAAGGGATGTCATGCGCCAGCTGCCGGATCGACCGGGCGGTTTCTTTCTCGACCAGGTCAAGGCTGGCGGCGTCGACGGCCACCGGATCAGTGGAAATCAATACCCCCAGGTCCGGTGCCATGGCTTCGAAACCCTTCATGCAATCGCAGTCCCGGGATACCCGGGTCAGAAAATTCAGGCACAGGAGATGATCCTCCTTGCCGGCCACGGCCCCCATGGCATGCTCGACGATCTTTTCCTGCAGGTTGACGTGGGTTTCCTTCCAATTGAACGTAACCGCATCGAAACGGCAGACCGCCAGACACTCCCCGCAACCAATGCAGATGGAAGAATCAATTACCGCACGCCCTTCCGGAAGAGAAATGGCGTCCCGGGGACACCAGCGGACACACTCGCCGCAACCGGTACACTTGGCCGCCTTGATACGGGGTCGAGCGGTGGAATGCTGAATCAACTTGCCCCGGCGGCTGGCGCAGCCCATACCGAGGTTTTTCAGAGCCCCGCCGAACCCCGCCAGAATATGTCCGGTAAAATGGGAAACCAGAACCAGGCACTGGCTTTTGACGATCTGGGCGGCGATTTGGACCTCTTTGTAATGGGTCCCGTCAATCTTTACCGGGACCTCTTCATCGCCCAGCAGCCCATCGGCCATGACAATGGACATTCCGGTCGTCGCGAAAGTAAACCCATGCTCCCGGGCAAGTTCCAGGTGTTCCACCGCGTTGGCGCGGCGCCCGCGATAGAGGGTGGATGTCTCGGTCAGGAAAGGGAGCCCTCCCCGTCGTCGAATCTCCGCGGCCAGCACGGCCAGCAGGTGGGGGCGCACAAAGCCCCGGGTTCCCTCTTCACCGAAATGGGTCTTTACCGGGACCATGTCCCGGGGGCTGACAAAGTCCAGCAACTTCCGGGCCCTGAGGAACGGCTCCAGAGCGGCAGCCAATTCCCCGTCGGGGTCATCACTGCTGACGGGTATCCAATATACTAGGGGTTTCATTTGTCACCTCCGACCGTGGTTCCGGCATCATCGGGAACACCGAACACTCTCTCCAGGCGCGCGGCCACCGCGGCGGTTACGGCCGCGGTGTCCACCTGGTGCAACTCCGCCATGGTTTCCACCACCCTGCGGACCCGGATGGGGCGGTTGGGCCGGCCGCGAAACGGCTCGGGAGACAGGTAGGGTGAATCGGTTTCCGTAAAAAAGCGCCCCAGCGGCACCGCCCGGGCAACCTCCCGCAGGGGGGCGGCTTTGCGAAACGTGATGATGCCGGAAAACGAAATATCGTAACCGCGGGCAATGATCTCCCGGGCGGCATCCATTTCACCCGTAAAACAATGAAACACCACGTGCCCGGGAAAATCCAGCCGCTCCAGGGTTTCCAGCACCAATGATTCCGCCTTGCGGGAATGGATCACCAGGGGAAGCTTGTGTTCCGCGGCCATATGGATCTGGCGTTCGAACACCCGCAACTGGTTCTCCCGCTGAGACAAATCGTAATGGAAATCCAGGCCGGCTTCCCCCAGACCAATGGCGCGGGGATGGGACAGGAGCTGCTCAAGATTGCGTTCCACCGCCGGTCCGTAATCATCCGCGTTGTGCGGGTGGGCCGCCGCCATGAGATATACCCGGGGATGGACTCCCAGGGCTTCCAGGCTGCGGGGCGTCGACTCTTCTTCATAGGGATCGGCCACGGTCACCAGGGCTGAGAAACCGGCTTGAAAGCACTCGTTGACCGCGCCGGCCCGGTCATCGTTGAAGCTTTCGTCATCCAGATGGCAATGAAAATCGATTTCGTGCATGGGAATAAGTATACCAAATCACGGGATGCACCGGGGACGGACTACAAATTTATCGATTTTTTTCTCTGAAAACTCCATCAATATAAAATCGATAAATTTGTAGTCCGTCCCCAATCAAGAGGCGGTTGCACTTAATTCCCGGGTGTGTTACAAGAAGGGGGCCGGAGTTTCCAGTCCCATTCTGATCCCTTGCCGCAAAGGAGGTTGGCGTGGACCAAATTAATGATTTCCTCTTGATGCTGGACACCTACCTGGGAGGCAGCAACTGGTTTCCCCTGCTGCTCATGGGAACGGGTATCTTTTTCACCCTCTACCTGAAGTTTCCCCAGATCCGTTATTTCCGCCATGCCGGCCGGATTGTGTCGGGAAAATATGAAAAGGACTCTTTCAAAGGCGACACGTCTCACTTCCAATCCCTGGCCACTGCCCTTTCGGGCACGGTGGGAACCGGAAATATCGGCGGCGTCGGGCTGGCCATATATATCGGCGGACCCGCGGCCTTGTTCTGGATGTGGGCCACCGCGTTTTTCGGCATGTGCACCAAGTTCGTCGAATGTACCCTTTCCCACAAGTACCGCGAGGTGGACGACAAAGGTTACATCGCCGGCGGCCCCATGTACTACATGAAGAACAAGCTCAAGATGAAATGGCTGGCCGTGCTTTTCGCCCTGGGCACCATTATCTGCAGTTTCGGCACCGGCAACATGCCGCAGATCAACAACATCGCCACTTCCATTGAAGCCACCTTCCAGCTGCCCGCCTGGATCACCGGCGCGGTGCTCTCGGTGTTTCTGGCTCTGATCATTATCGGCGGTATCAAGCGCATCGCCAAGGTAACGGAGAAGATCGTCCCCTTCATGGCCGTGATCTACATTCTCGGGGCCCTGAGCGTAATTGTCCTCCACTGGCAGAACATCATCCCTTCCTTCGCGGCGGTGTTCCGCGGCGTGTTCCACGGCAGCGCCGCCGTGGGCGGCTTCATGGGCGCCACCATGGCATTCGCCTTCAACCGGGGCGTCAACCGGGGGATTTACTCCAATGAAGCCGGTCAGGGCTCGGCGGCTATCGCCCACTCCGCGGCTCGCGCGGACGAACCGGTTTCCGAAGGCATGGTTTCGATTCTGGAACCTTTCATTGACACGCTGGTGATCTGCACCCTTACCGGTCTCACCATCCTGGCCTCCGGAGCCTGGCTGAACAAAGTGGATAATTCCTTCCAACGGGCGGACATGGAGATCGTATCGGGACGTTTTCTTCAAAGCAACCCGGATCATGTCCAACAACTCAGTGCCCATATCCGCGGCATGCAGCACGACGATGTCAAAAAATATACCGGGACCATAAATATCGTGAACGGCGGCATCGCTCCCGATGCCCCGGTGACGATTGTTCACGCCCGCTCCATTGCCGAGGACATTAAAGTCGAGCAGAACGGCACACTTTTTTCGGGTGAATTGATCGTGGATGACGGTCAGATATCCAGCCCGGATGTATCCGTTTCCGGCAAATCCCTGGTACACAGCGCGGTGCTGACCGCCGAGGCGTTCAAAAACGGCCTCCTGGGATCCTACGGCCAGTTCATCGTGTCCATCGGACTTCTCTTGTTTGCTTTCTCAACGGTGATATCCTGGTCATACTATGGAGGCCGGGCGGTCACCTTCCTGATGGGCACCCGCTACCTTCTCCCCTACAGATTGATCTACATCGTGGCGTTCTTCGCCGCCGCCCTGATTGATACCACCATTGTGTGGTCCCTGGCGGCGGTGGCCGTAGTGCTCATGACGGTTCCCAACCTTTTCGGCATCCTCATGCTGCACAAGGACATGAAGAAATCGGTGCTGGATTATTGGAAGAAGTTCTCCCGGGAGCATCCGGAAGACTACAACCGCATCGGCATCCGCTCGTAATGCTGTAATCCCCATGTAGGGGCACGGCGCGCCGTGCCCCTACCGCCACAAATTCTAAATTTGTCCCGCTGATGTGAATCAGAAAAAACATGTACATTTGTAGTCCGTCCCCAATGGAAGGGGCTAGAGGCTGTCGGTGAAGAGGGAGGGTTGTTCCTTCTCCTCAAACATCTCGGTCAACTCCTCCAGCGAGGGTAATTCGGAGAGGTCGTTGAGGCCGAAGTACTTGAGAAAATCCCGGGTGGTGGAGTAGAGGGCCGGACGACCGGGCACTTTCTTGCGCCCGGTGATACGGATCATCTTTTTCTGCAGCAGGTTCTTGACCGGGCCGACGGAGTTGACCCCCCGCATCTCCGATATCTCGGCGATGGTCACGGGTTGACGGTAAGCGACGATGGAGAGGGTTTCCAGCGAAGCAATGGTCAGACGGGAATGGGCGCGGACTGCGAAGAACTCTTTGAGGACTTCGTGGAGGTCCGGCCGGGTAACCAGTTGCAATCCCCCGCCGGAACGCAACAGCTGCAGTCCCCGGTCGCGCAGGGCCAATCGCTCCTCCAGGGATTCGATCAGCCGGGAAAACTCCGCCGCGTCACCGCACCCCAGGAAATCCGCCAGCCGGTCCGGAGACAGGGGATCCCGGGACACGAACAGCACCGCCTCCAGGAACGCCAGGCGATCCTCCACTGTTGAAAAATCGCGCTCATTCTCCATGGCTCCGCGGCTCCTCTCCCTCGGGTTGTTTCCATACGGATATGGAATCGAACAGGCGTTTCTGCACCGCCACCACCAATCTCAGTTTGACAAGTTCCAGCAGGGTGAAAAAGCTCACCAAAATCTCTTCAATGGTGTCCAGGCCGCTTACGTACGCGGCGAAGTCGATAAAACCCTCCCGCTCCAGCATGCCCAGAATCTCATCGCGCTTTTCAGAGATGGAGTAGTTCTTGCTGGTAATGTAGAAAACCTTTTCCCGCTCGCCGCGCTTGACCAGGTTCAAAAACAATTCCGCCAGCTGAAAGGATGATACCTCTTCCAGTTCAAATTCCCGGGATTCGAATTTCTCCAGCACTTCCTGGCGGCGCCACAAGAGGAGTTGCCCCCCCTCTTTCTCCTGCAGAAGCCTGGCGATTTTCTGCACCTTGTCGTATTCCACAAGGGAATGCAACAGGCGGCTTTCCTCGGGATCTTCCCCCAGTGATTCAGGCCGGGGGAGGAGTGAGCGGGACTTGATATAGATGAGGGTCGAAGCGGTCATCAGGAAGTCTCCTTCCCGCGAAGGATTGAGACCACTGCGGTTCTCCAGGTAACGCAGGTACTCCGAAGTGATCTCCGAAATCCGCACGTCCATGATGTTCATCTTTTTTTTGCGGATGAGATAGAGGAGAAGGTCCAGGGGACCTTCAAACAATCCGGTCCTGACCTGGTACCCGTCGGTCTGCATCAGAGTTTGACGTGGCGCCGTACGGTCTGCATGGTACGGTTCGCCCGGTCCCGGGCCCGGGTGATGCCCGGCGCCAGGATGTCTTCAACATCCATGTTCTCGAAACGGGCGCGTCTATCCCGAACCGGATCGAGAAAATGATTCAGGTTCTTGACCAGAATGCGCTTGCAGTCAATGCAGCCGATGCCGGCGGAGCGACATCCGGCATCCACTTCTTCCACCTCCGCGGCGGAGCTGAAAGAGCGGTGAAACGCGAAAACCGGACAATCCTCGGGAACCCCCGGATCGGAACGCCGCTGGCGGCGGATATCGGTTTTCATGGGCATGATCTTTTTCTGCACCGCTTCCGCGTCATCACTGAGGTTGATCACGTTGCCGTAGCTCTTGCTCATCTTGCGTCCGTCAAGGCCGGGGAGGCGGGATTGGGGGGTGAGGAGTTCCATGGGTTCCTGGAATACCTCTCCGTAGAAAAGGTTGAAGCGCCTCACCATCTCCCGGGCCAGTTCGATATGGTATACCTGGTCCTCGCCTACCGGCACAGTGTTGCCCCCCACCACGATGATGTCGATGGTCTGCAGCAGGGGATATCCCAGAAAACCGAAAGTATTCAGGTCCCGGTCCTTGATCTGTACCTTCTGCTCCTTGAAGGTGGGAACCCGCTCCAGCCTGCCCAGGGGGGCTATCATGGAAAACAGCAGGAAAAGCTCGGGAATTTCCTTAATGGCGGATTGGCGAAACACCACGGCCCGCTCGGGATCGATGCCCACGGACAACCAGTCCAGCAGCACCGCCCGGGAATGATCACGAATCAGCGAAGGATCCGCGTATTCCGAGGTCAGGGCATGCCAGTCGGCGATGGAAAAATAGCACTCGCATTCCTCCTGCAAGCGCAGCCAATTGCGCAAAGCCCCCTCCCAATGCCCCAGGTGCAGGGGACCGGTGGGACGCATGCCGCTCATTACGATACGTTCTTTTTCAGGTTGTTTTTCTTTTTGCATGGATCAGCTCAAGAGCAGGAGGACCAGTCGGTAGATGGGGCGGGCGATTATGTCCAGACCGCCCAGCCATATCAAGGCCAGCAGGATAATGAAACCGTATTTCTCCATGCCCGCATACGCGGCCCGGGCTTCGCCCTTGAGTACGTTCTTGAGGATACCGCTGCCATCCAGGGGGGGAATGGGGATCAGGTTGAAAACAGCCAGATAGAGATTGATCAATACCAGATAAATCAACACCATGGAGAGGGACTGAACACCCGCGGATCCCTGATAGAGGCTTACCAGGCCGAACTGCCGCAGCAATTGGAAGAGTCCCGACGCGACCAGGGCGGCCAGGATGTTGGCTCCCGGGCCGGCGGCGGCCACCAGCATATGGGAACGCCGGGAATCCCGGAAATTGCGGGGATTGACAATCACCGGCTTGGCCCACCCGAACACCGGGGCGCCGATGAGAGCCAGGATGATCGGGAACACGATGGTGCCTATGGGATCAATATGGGCGATGGGATTCAGGGTCACCCGGCCCATGAAACGGGCCGTCGAGTCACCGCAACGATCCGCCATCCACGCATGAGCCGCCTCATGAATGGAAATGGCAAACAAAACTACGGCAAACTGGATAACAATCAGAAGTACCCGATGCATGGGCATAAACTCTAGCATAGTACCCTGAATCCGTCAACCAGCGTGGTTTTCCGGGTTCCACCCGGAAATCTCCGGGGTTTGACTTTCTCATCCGGCCTTGCTATGGTAAAATCCACCTGATACTGCCGGATACGTATGTAATCCCAGTCTCAATAGAGGAGGAAATCATGAAAAGGTTCACCGCCGTTTTCCTTGTACTCGCTTTTGCCGTCACTGCTCCCATGCTGCAGGCCGACAAGAAAGCCGAATTGTACCTTTCCGCTATTACCGAAAAGAAACCCGAGCTCAAAATGCAGAAGCTCGAAGAATACATGGAGAAGTACGGTAAGAAAAAGAAATACCAGACGCCAACCCTCTTTATCCACCTGGTGGAAACCGCGGGCGCTCTGAAAAAATACGACAAGGTGGAAAAATACGCTGAAATGGCATTGGCCAACAAGAACATGTCCGCCATGGACAAAGCCATGATCAAGATGCAACTGGCCAACGTGCAGATCTACGCCAAGAAAGATCTTGCCGGAGCGGCCAAGATCGCCGATGAAATCCTGGAATTCACCGGAACAGTGGACAGCCGCCAGGCGGAGCGCCTGCTCACCGCCCCGGCCCTGCGGATCAAGATCGCCGCCCTGGAAGCCCGGGCGGAAGGTGAACCGGATATCGTAAAGGCCCTGGAAAGCTCGATCCGGGTATATCGCATCGATAGCTCCGCTCGTTCCGCGGGATTTGTTTTCCACTTCGCCAAGAAACTCTACACCGAATACAGCGCGGTCCAGAAAGCCATAGAAGGCCTCAAGGTGATCGCCGACGTGCCCAACGCCAACCTGGATTACCTGGATCAACTGGCCGCCTGGTACGCCCTGGAGGGCATTGACAACGAAGCCCGCAAATACCTCAAACTGTCCTACGCCTCCAAGAAATCGGCCCGCAAAGCCTACACCATCGGCAAGCTGACCTATATCGTAAACCTGGAAGAGGGTCTCCGCTATCTCGCCGAAGCCGTTGCCATGGAAGAAGCCCCTTATGCAACCGACGCCCGGGAATTGATGTTGAAAAACGTGCAGGTTCCGGAACCGGTCCCGGCGGAAGGCGAAGAGGTTGACCAGGAAGCCCTGAACCAGGCCCGGGAAGACGCGGTTCAGAAACTGGTGGACGACGCCCGCGCCCGGTTGGGGAAATGAGCCGGAAAGCTTTTTTCCTGGCTTGACGCTGACGATTTATTGCGGTATTATCAATATGAATTTGCCGGGATAGCTCAGTAGGTAGAGCGAGGGACTGAAAATCCCTGCGTCCGTGGTTCGATTCCGCGTCCCGGCATTTTTTTCTCATGAAACCTCTTGATCTATCGGTCGAGTGTCAATCAATCGCCGACAATTTCACCGGACTTGCGTCTCAACGCTATTCCTGCCGGTCCTTCGCCGGCAAGCCGATTCCCTCCGGTCCCCTTGACCGCCTGAACGCCTGTGTCTCGGCGCTGAACAGAACCAACGCCCCGATTCCCCGACTGGAGTTGTTTCCCGCGGCCAGCCTGCGCAAAGAGAACCTGTTTTCCACCGGAACCTACGGCCTGATCCGCAAACCCTCCGCCTACCTGGCGGGAATCACCATCCCCGGTACCATGGAAGACTGGATGGCATTGGGCCGCGCCATGCAGGTTGCGGTAATGCAGGCAACGGCTCTGGATATCCAGAGTTGCTGGATCGGAGGGGTGTTCGACCGCCGCACCTGCCGGCGGGTATTGGCTCTCTCTCCGGAAGAACAGGTTCCCGCGGTGATCGCCCTGGGTACCGCGGCACGGAGGCGCACGCTTCAAGACCGGCTGGTACGCTGGAGCGCCCGGGGCGCCACCCGCCGCGCCTTCGGGGCGCTTTTCTTTGACCGCCACTGGGGAGAGCCCCTTGATCCCGCTCGATATCCCGGGATAACGCCGTTGTTGGAGAATCTGCGCCGCGCCCCGTCAGCTTCCAATCGCCAGCCCTGGAGAGCGGTGGTTCGCGAAAACGAGCTGGATCTTTACCTGCAACGCACGCCCGGTTACCAGCGCCTGACCCCGGGAGTCGACCTCCAGGCCGTGGATATGGGAATCGCCATCTGTCACCTGGAGTTGAGCGCCCGGGAAATGGGAATCCGTCTGACCTGGGGGGGGATCCCCGCCCCGGTCTCCGACCAGGAGGAACCGATCCGGACCTTTCGCCTGAAAACTAAGTCTTGATTCGTCCGGATTCCGACGAATCCCCGGGCGATTCGGGAATTTTCTTTTTCACTCTACTCCGCAGACGCTCCGCCGCCTCCCGCATCAGGCGGTCAAAAGCGGCTTCCTTTTCTCCGGGATCCATTTCCCCGGCGTGCACATTAAAGAAAAGGTGTTCCAGCAGGCGCCGCGAGCGGGTAGCCGCCTCTCCCTTGCCGGCATGTACGGACTCGGCCAGGTATTGCATCGCTTTCGGGAGGTCCCGGCTCTGCAACAGTTTGCCGATGGTGTAGGCCACCGCCGGATCCGGTTTTTCATTGTAGGATTTGATCATCCAGTCGGCGGCTTTATCCTGAAGACCATCGCGGGAATACCAGAAGGCCAGCCGGTTGATGTACTCGACCCGGGCCAGGGAAGACCGGCACAGGGCTTCCAGGGCTTCCAGGGCGGCTTCGCCGCCGGACTCGGACGCTCTGGCCCGCCGGGCGGTTTCATACAGCTCCCGGCCGGCTTCCTCGGTAGCATCCACGGCCAGGGCGGCGATTCCATTGTCCAGGGCGGATCGCCAGGCTTGCTTGTCCCCGGCGGTTTTGACCTTTAGCCGCATGGACAAACGCAATGCCGGCGCGACGTATCGCTTCCATATCAGGGGATCCGTCGCCGCGGGGTCCACCACCTGAGCCAGGCGGTGGATGTAGCCGGCATATCTCAGGGCCTTGCCGATGTTGAGATCCAATTCCTCACAAGCCCGGGCCACGGAAAAATAGAGGGCCATCTTGAGGCGGGGATTGTTCCAGTCCCGGCGCAAACCCTCTTCTCCATAGCGAAGAACCAGGGGAAAGTTGCGCACCTGAAACGCCGTGTCCGTCAGATGCAGCAAGAGGTTACGATCCACTCCCGCCTCCCCGGGCGCCCGGCGCTGACGCTGGTAGTGTTTTTCCAGGGCAGACATGCGCACGAAGGGATCCGGGATCTTGATGATGGCCGCAAGGGAATCGCCCGCCGGCGTATTCTCCTCCGCGGCAACTACCGGGGACACCGGCGCCATGGCCAGAAGAATCCATACAAGGATTGCCGTTTTTATCATCTCTGAATCGTCGGCTTCCGGAACCGCGGCCCGGCGCCCCTGCGAAGGGAACCGGGCCGGACGCTCCCCGATCAGGATTCAGGCAGGGACTTCAGCAGTTCCTGAATGATGGCGGCCTGCTCACCTTCGGGTTCCAACTCCAGGAATTTCTTGAAGCTGGCCACGGCTTGCGCGAAGTCGCCCTTGTTCAGATAGGAATAGCCCAGTTTCTGATGGGGAAGACTCCATTCAGGCTTGGTCTCCGCGGCCATTTTGTAGTACTTGATGGCCAGATCCACGTTGTTGCTGTTGAAGTTGATCTCGGCTACGTTGTACGCCAGGATTTCATCCTCGGGATTGAGGTTGATGGCCTGCTGGAAATATTCCGTCGCCTTATCGAAGTCCTGTTTCTGAATATAAATGGCCCCGATATTGCCCAACGCCTGGGCATTGACGCTGTTGTCCTTTTTGGCCGCGGCCAGTTCGGCCACTTTGTTGTAGAGTTCCAGCGCCTTGTCCAGTTCACGTTTTTCCCGATAACAATCGCCGATCTTGAACAGCACCGTATGCATCTCCGGGTGCTTGTCCAGGATTTTCTGATAAGAGGCGATGGCCTGGTCGAATTCCCGGGCCTTGAAATGGTTGTTCCCCGCATCCAGGAACTGGATCAGATCTTCGTGCATCACGGGTTGCACCGCCTTCTTCAGGACGTGCATTACTTTCGGGTTCTGGTTCAACTGGCTGACCTGCACCAGTTTCTGGGCGGGGATATATCCGTCCAGGGAAGCGGTGATGCGAAACTGCCCGCTGCCCAGGCCGATCACGGCCCAGTCGCCCGTATCGTTTGTGGTCGTATTGAACTTCGAGACTTCATCTTCAAAAACCAGTTCCACTTTGGCATTGACGAGGGGATTTCCCGCCTCATCCGTAACCTGGCCCTTCAACCGCGCCTTGCCGCGGCTGAAACGCTGCGCCGCCGCCGGCGGAGCCGCCAGGCCGACGATCAGCACCGCCATTACCAGGATAATCCAGAATTTCTGTTTCATGGTTGCCTCCGACTATTGCATAATCTATGGTTCCCTCCGGGTCAACGCACCCGGATCTTCATGCTTTTATCAATAAAGTTCTCGTCGCCCCGATTGCCCACGCGGACTTTCAACACATACCCGCCGGGAGGGACGTTTTCGATGTTGAAACGCACCGGGTACCCCTTACGCAGTTTGCCCAGCTCCTCCTCGGTAACCGATATGGGGTAGGATTCCTTTTTTTTCCATACCTCGGTGTCGTCCTTGTCCCGCAGTACCGCCCGGACCTCCAATACCGCGTGGTACTCTTCCCCTTCGCGTTTGAAGAGCAACAGACCGTAGGGGACATCCAGTGTGACGCGGGTGAAACCCTTTTTCTCCGCGGTACTTTCCAGGCCGAAATCCTGTTTATCCTGCTCCGCCATTTCCTGAACCGGGGAATTCAACATGATCTGGGCGTTGGCCACGGCGTTCAGGTAATAGGCGTTGGCCATGGCCATTTCATATTT
>Ga0272441_10009749_pt1 | contig 14741 bp, 8 predicted proteins | sample SSMProp6N_FD_193582 | JGI IMG/M metagenome (GOLD analysis project Ga0272441, IMG submission 193582) | Marine sediment archaeal communities from Little Sippewissett salt marsh, Falmouth, MA, United States - SSM-Prop-6N | ecosystem: Environmental > Aquatic > Marine > Wetlands > Sediment ... | reverse complement strand
CAAGCAATCCGTCGCGTATTGGCGACCCGCCGTCGAGGCCAATAACGCCCAAATCCGCACGTAAGATTGTCGAAAGCGTAACGAGCGCCAACGTAGAAGCGGCATCCCTGCCGCTTTCCTCTCACGCTATCTGACATGTGCTGCTTGATGGAAAGCGGCAGGGATGCCGCTTCTACGTTATGGGCAGCCTTCAACTTGCCAGTTGCGAGAGGAGTGTACCTGCGGATTCAGGTAACGCCGCAGCCCTTGAGCACAGTCCGTCCGTCTGACATAATAACGCTGGCTGGATGCACAAGACTGGCGACTCGGTGCTGATCACGTCCCACGCGTGGCAGGAGTAATGCCGTGAACCGAAAGGGCCTCCCTATGTGGCGAGAGTGGCTGACCGTGGCGGCTGCATGGACCCCGGTGGTCCTCCTGCTTGGCTGGGTGGTGCCCACATTTGCCGAAATCTTCCAGAATTTTGGCGGAGAATTGCCATGGCCCACACGGTGGGTTGTGGTTGCGGGCCATTTCGTCGTACTCCGCTGGTGGGCTATCCCCGCGGTCTTTTTGATGGTTGTTAGCCTTCAGCGAATAGTGGGCGCGCTGGTATTTGGGCGTACAGACGTGCGGAATACGCGCCAGGTTCCCGGAGAAGAACACGTCCATTTGCAGAAAGCCGCGCGGTGGGTTCTGTGTATTCACGTTGCGGGCGCCATTATTGCGGTCGCGCTTATCATTGTCGCCTTGTATGTCCCAATATTCGCCCTCGGGGAAGTCGCGGGCAATTGAAGTAAGCGTGGTACGCGAAGGGACCGTGGTGCCGAATGCGATCGAGAGTCTACTCGTACCCTTTGCTGAAGTGAGCCGAGTTGCCGCGGGAGCGGTCAGGAATCGGGAGGTTCTTATGAGACGGTTTCCTGCCAGTCTGATCTGCGCACTGTTTGTCACCGTGATGCTGCTCTGCCTCGACGCCCAAGGCGCCGAAGCTACGCTCTACCGGGACACGTGGGGCGTACCGCACATCTATGCCGACACCTTGGCGGACGCGGCGTACGTGCTCGGCTATGCCCAGGCCGAAGACCGCCTCGAGGACATCTACAAGAATATCCGCACCGCGATCGGCACCATGGCCGAGGTCTTTGGCCCGGACTATGCCGAGATGGATTATGCCCTCCAAATGGTCAAGAACGCGGAGACCTGCGAGAAGTATTGGCAGACCGCGCCGGAGCATATACGCGCCCTCGGCGACAACTTCATGCGCGGCGTGGAAGCCTATGTGGCCGAGCATCCCGAGAAGAAGCCCGAATACGCCATCGATCTCTACGGGTGGCACTGCGCAACCATCGGACGGGCCATGGTGCTCCAATGGCCCTTGGGCACCATCATGGACGACCTGAAGAACAAGAAAAACGCGCCCCCGTTCGGGTCGAACGCCTTTGCCGTCGCGCCTTCACGAGCCGCGGACGGGTGCGCGATCCTCATGACCGATCCGCACCTCACATGGGAAGGGCTGGCCGTGTTCTACGAGGCGCGCGTCCATGCGGGCGGGCACGACGTGTGCGGGTTCTGGCTTGCCGGGGCCCCGCTGCCCGCGCTAGGTCACAACGCCCACGTGGCGTGGGCCTGCACCACGGGCGGGCCGGACACCTCCGACTGTTACATGGTCAAGCTCAATCCGAAGAACCCCTTCCAATATGAGTACAACGGCGAATGGCTGACCGCCGACATGAAGATGATTGCCGTCAAGGTGAAGGGCGGCGCGCCGCAGATGAAGCCGGCGTTCTACACCATCCACGGCCCTCTGGTTGAGGAGCCCGACCTCGAGAAGGGCATCGCCTATTGCGGGGCCACGCCATATTGGGATCAGGCCGGCATGTTCGAGCAAATGTACGACATGACCACGGCCCGCAACGCCGATGAATTCTACAAGGCCGTCGGCATGAACCAGTTGATGGAGCAGAACATCCTGTGGGCGGACACAGAAGGCACGATCCAATATGTCCGTTCGGGACGCGCCCCGATTCGACCCGAAGGCTTCAATTGGTCCGCGCCGGTGCCCGGCGACACCGATGCCGCGAAATGGCTCGGGATTCACGACATCAAAGATCTCGTGCAGATCAAGAACCCCCCACAGGGCTACTTCCAGAACTGCAACGTCAGCCCGCAAAACATGATGAACGACTCGCCACTGACCCCGGACAAATACAAGGAATACCTGTATAACGTGACCTGGGACTTTAACAGCCCGCGCGGCGCCCGTCTGCTTGAACTGCTTGCTGCAGACGACTCGGTCACGAAAGACGACGCCATGGCGTATACGCTCAACGTCTACGACATACTCGCCAAGCCCTGGCAGAACGCCCTCAAGGCCGCGGTGGACGCAGTCGGCGCGCCCAAGATGTCCAACCCGGAATTCGCCGACGCCGCCAACGCCATCCTGGCGTGGGACGGCCAGTTTACGGTCGATACGACCGTAGGTCCGATCGTCAGGTTCTGGCGGCTCAAGTGCGAGAAGGTGATCGACATCATCGCCGTTGCGGATGAGAAGCCCTTGAGCAAAGACGACCAAACCAGACTGCTTGACCTGCTCGAGGAAACGCTTGCCGAGATCAAGGCGAAATACGGTTCATTGGAGGTGAAGTGGGGCGACATCAATCTCATCGGCCGCGGCGGCAAGTACTTCCCCTGCCCAGGGGCCGATTTCGGCAAGGGCCCCGGCAAGCGGAACTTGACGGAGACCGTTATGGATGTGGCCGCCCGCGAGGAGCCGGCGGGCTCGGGCAAATACGTCGGTTATAATGGCACGAGTTCCGTCCTGCTTTCCTTTCTCCACAAGGATGGTATAGACTCGTACAGTCTTTTGAATTGGGGGCAGAGCGCTGACCCCGGCTCGGCCCATTACGTGGACCAGGCTGAGAAGCTGTATTCGACGCGGACGTTCAAGCCAACATGGTTCAAGAAGGAAGACCTCCTCAGGCACCTCGAATCGCAGAAGACCCTAAGCGTCCCGTGACGCCGCAACTGGGCGGACTCGAGGTCCTCGCGGCCGTCATACGCGAGCACTACGACCTAGGGCAAGTGCACACGCCCGAGCAGCTTGCCGAGGCCCATCAGCGCCGCCACCGAAAACTCGTGGTCACCACAGACGCCGGACGGTTTCTCGTCAAGACCTACAAGCGCGACCCGCACATCCTCGATGCGTTGCGGTTTCAGCACCGGCTGTCCGATCATCTGTACCAGAACGGGCTGCCGGTCGCGCCCATCCGGCGGGCAAAGAACGGCAAAGGCATCCTTGAAGTCGACGATTGGGCGCTCGAATTGCAGCAGTTCGTCGTGGGTGAGCCCATGGATTTGACGGGCGAGAAACTCGCGATCTCAGCCTCCGCGCTCGGCCATTTCCACAAGATCTGCCGCGACCTGCCCTGCCCGCCGCGCGATGCCCGCATGTGGCGCTTCAGTGAAGTGCCACGGCAAACGTTCGCAAGGCTATTCGAGCGCGCGAAGCAAGAAGGCGATGAACAGACCGCCACCGACCACTGCAATGCCATCGCCCTGTTTCTGCGCGACGCGGCCAAGGCCCTGGACTGGGACGCCCGGAACGAATTCGAGACGGGCCTCATCCACGGTGACTGGCACGGCGGAAACCTGCTGTTTCGCGAGAACCAGCTTGTGGCCGTGCTGGACCTCGAGTTCGCCGGGGACGGATGCTACCTCGAGGATCTCGCCTACGCGATGTCCAATCTCTGCATCCGCACCAGCAAGGACCCCGAACCCCTCACCGCCCGGGCCAACGTGCTCCTCGATTACTACAAGTGCTACCGGTCGCTTTCCTTCCTCGAAGAAGCCGCCCTCTACTACGCCGTAGGCATCAAGCACGTCACCACCGTCTCCTACCAGATATCGGACAAGAATGGCGAGTTGGCCGGATACACCGCCCCGCAATGGATGGAGTGCCTCGCAGCACAATGCGCCTGGCTCGCCGAATGCGCCCAAAAAGCCCGCCGCAAAAGGTAGCCCGCCGCGCCGCCTACTCGTCGGAAAACATCTCGGGCCGCAACCCGATGTTTACGACGCTGCACGCCACAATGGGCTGCAAACCCAACGCCTTGGCCTCACGCAGCAGCGCCTCGTCCTCCGACCCGGGATTCAGGAAGAACTCCGTGGGCTGTTTCGCCGCAATGTCCTTCAACATCGTCTTACCCACCGTTGGGGGTACGTACATCGAGACCCGGTCAAGTGGCGTAGGCACGTCGACAATGGAGGCATAACACTGGCCCCCCTCGATCTCCTCTGCCTTCGGGTTCACGGGGTAGACGGTCCAGCCGCCTTGCTTGAAGGCGCGCACCGCTTTGTTCCCGTACTTCTTCCGATCCGTGGATGCGCCCACGATCGCGATGGTCTTGCCCATTTGAGATCTCCCGTCGGATCTGTTTGACATATCGCTGCTGCTGGTCATCCTTGACGATAGCCCGCCTCAATCCAGTTGGGTCAAGGTGGGGCGAGCGTCCCCGCGAGCCGGGTCTTCTTGGGTGGGATTGCGGGTCGCGGGGACGCTCGCCCCACCTTGGCAAATTACCACTTCCGCGAGTAAGACGACAACGGCTCGTTCGAACAGCACTGCGCATAGCATGCCGAATCGTGCCGCATTGGCTCAAATGGAGCTCACCCGCGTTAACGGGCGCCGTGGAGGACGCACGCCAAACTTGCCTGGCCTATGGGCCGGTGCGATACAATAGGGGCCTTGTTCCGCGCCTTCCTTGGGGCTCTCGATGATCGCCATGTGAAGGCCGGTAGCCGCACAGGATACGTGCCCCGGTTGTAGAAAGGAACGCCGTTCATGAAGCAAGTGTTGGTACGAGGGGGCAAGGTCCAGGTCGAAGACGTACCGGTCCCAACACCCGGCCCGGGGCAGGCCTTGGTCCGCGTGAGTCATTCCCTCATCAGTTCTGGAACGGAATCGGGCTTCGTATCCGAAGGCGGCACGGCCTCCTTTGTCCTCAAGAAGGCGCGCGATCCTCTCAATGTGGAGAAAGTGAAGCGGAAGATCGCCAGTGTCGGCCTTCGGGGCACCTACGAAGTCGTCCGAAGCAAGTTGTTCGAGTTCCAGGCGCCGGGCTACAGCACGGCCGGCGCCATCGTGGAATGCGGCCCCGGCCTCGACGGCTTTCGCGCGGGAGATCGGGTGGCCTGTGCCGGTGTGGGGTATGCCAGCCACGCCGAGTACAACGTCGTCCCTCAACAACTGCTGACCCCTATCCCCGACGGCGTCGGCTTTGAGGAGGCGGCCTACGTAGCCCTAGGCGCCATCGCCATGCAAGGGGTACGCCAAGCCCAGGTCACCTTCGGCGAGACCTTCGTGATCATCGGCCTTGGCCTGGTAGGACAGCTTGCCTTCCAAATCCTCCGCGCCGCCGGTTGCCGCGCCGTCTGTTCCGACCCGATCGCCTCGAAACGCGACTTGGCGCAGACCCTCGGGGCCGACGCCGTGTGCGGCCCAGACCAGCTTCAAGATACCGTCAACGAATGGACCGGCGGGCACGGCGCGGATGGCGCCATCATCTGTGCGGCCAGCAAGGGCAGTGCCGTCACGCAGTCCGCCCTCGACCTTTGCCGCCCCAAGGGGCGCGTGGTCGTCGTCGGGGCGGTGGGCCTTCAACTCGTCCGCGAGCCGCTCTACATGAAGGAGCTCGATTTCCGTCTGTCCTGCTCCTACGGACCCGGCCGCTACCATCCCACCTACGAAGAGAAAGGATTCGACTACCCGATTGGCTACGTCCGCTGGACAGAAGGCCGCAACATGGGCGAATTCCTGCGCATGCTCGCCGAAGAGAAGGTCCGCGTGAAGCCGCTCATGTCGGTGGTCAAGCCCGTAGAACAGGCCCAGGAAGCGTACGGCGCCATCCTCGAGAAAAACTCCGACGCGATTTCCGCGCTGATTTCGTACGGCGTCGAGGATGCGCCTGACCAGAAGCCCACCGAACGCCGCCTCGTCCTCAAAGCCCGCCAGGCCCGAAGCGACCAGGTGGGGGTGGCCGTGATTGGCGCCGGCGGTTTCGCCAGTGCGTTTCACCTGCCTAATCTCGCCAAGATGCCCGAGGCCAACCTCGAGGGCGTGGTCGATGTGGTCGGGTCCAAGGCCAAAGCCGCCGCCGAAAAGCACGGCGCCCGGTACTGCACCAGCGACTACCATGAGGTCCTTGCAGACGACCACGTCCACGCGGTCGTCGTGGCCACCCGCCACAACCTGCACCCCGTTATCGCCATCGAGGCGGCCAAGGCGGGCAAGCACGTATTCACCGAGAAGCCCCTGGCCATCACCGTGGCCGAGTCCGAGGAGGTATGCAAGGTCGTTGAGGAAACGGGCATCCTGCTCAGCGTGGGCTTCAACCGCCGGTTCTCGAAGTTCTCGCAGCAGGCGAAGAAGGTTGTGGATTCGTGGCGCGGCCCAAAGATGATCGTGTACCGCTGCAACGCCGGCCCACTCACGCCCGGCCACTGGACCTGCGACCCGGTGGAAGGCGGAGGCCGGATCGTGGGCGAGGGGGTCCATTTCTTCGACCTGTGTTGCTGGCTGCTCGGCCAGGATCCGGTCGACATCCGCGCGGATCGTATCGACGCTGACAACGAGAACATCATCCCGGACAATAACCTGACCGCCGTTCTACGCTTTCCGGACGGCTCGACGGCAACCGTCGTGTACTGTTCGCTGGGCCATCCGGGGATCCCGAAAGAACAGGTCGAGGTCTTTGGCGCGGGCGCGGCCGTGTGTATCGACGACTACCGCGGCATCCGGTTTGCCGGCGTGGGCGAGAAGAATGCCCGGCAGAGCAACGAGCACAAAGGCCAGTACGAGCTGCTCGAGAACTGGATCAAAGCCATTCGCGGCCAGGCCGAACTCAGTGTCACCGCCCAGCACGGCCTCCGCGCAACATGGATCGCCCAGGAGGCCATGCGCAAGTGCCATAGCCCGGACGCAGTATGAAAATCGCAATTCTCCAGACGGTTCATCCGCCACTCGACAAACGCGTCTTCCACAAAGTGGCCCTAAGCCTGGCCGCCGCCGGCCATGAAGTCCTCTCGATTGGCCCGCCGGGCGCCACACCGGTGGAAGAACGCGACGGCGTACGCTTCGCCTCCTTACCCCGAACGCGCGGCCTGTTCGGCCGTGCGCTATCGGTTCTGCGCCTCATTCAAAAGGGCGTGGAAGCCAAGGCTGACGTCTATGTGTGTCCGGAGTTGGACTCATGGATTGCCTGTTTCGTCGTCAAGCTCCTGACGCGCCGCAAGGTCGTCTTCGACGTACACGAATACACCCCCAACCACATCGCGAAGCTCTTCCCTAAGCCGGTACACCCACCGATCCGTTGGCTCACGATCCGGCTCCTGCGCTTTCTTGCCCGTTTTACCGACCACATCATCTTGACCCGCGAAAGCCTGGGCAAGGAATACGACGGGCTTGCCGTGCCGAAGACGGTCGTCTTGAACACCAACCATCTCCAGCCCCCGTGCAACGACATCCCGGACGCGATCCGCGAGAGGTATGCCGCGACACCGACAATCATCCATCAAGGGATCTTCGGCGACATCCGCGGGTCGTACCAGTTGCTCGATGCAATGAAGATCGTGGCGGAGGCCATCCCGGACGTGAAGTGTATTCTGCTCGGGGCCTACGTTTACGGAAGCGAGGACGCCTACAGGCAGGCCGTCAAACAGGCGGGCCTCGATGCCCATATCGACATGATCGCCGAGGTCCCCTTCGAGCAGGTGCCCGCCTACATTGCCGTATCGCGCATTGGCCTGATCCTGTTCCAGCCCATCGGCATGGGCCACACCCTCGGCATGCCCCACAAGCTGTTCGACTACATGCGCGAAGGCGTCCCCGTGATCGCGCCGGACTTCTGCGTCGAGATCAAACGCATCATCGAGGAGGCCGATTGCGGCGTGCTCGTCAAGGACATCACGGACCCGCGCGCGATCGCCGACGCTATCATCGAGTTGTTGAAGAATCCGGAGAAGGCGCGCGACTTGGGCCAGAACGGCCGCGAGGCCGTCGTGACCACCTACAACTGGCAGAAGGAAGAAGAGAAACTTCTCGCCGTATTCGAGTCCCTCGCCTGAGGCAGGGGCGTCGTCCTGAGCGAGAGGCCGATGGCCACGGATATGCCGGGTGGCCATCGCCGGGACACACGATATGAGCGCAATGCTGTTCTTACGGGACGTGGTGAGCGTGTTCCCGCCTCCGATTGGAAAGGCCCTCGCGTGGGTCCCGCCCCGGTGGCGGCTCGGGCCGGTATATGCGCAGACGCAGCGCGACCTGGCGGCGTTCCGCGCCCTTCCCCTCGCGGCGAAGAAGCAGGCCGTCACCGCCCGGGTACGCGCTATCCTTGCGCGCGTTGCCCGCGAGAATCCCTTCTACCGCGACTGGTATGCGGCGCAGGGCTTCGACCCCGGCGGCGTCAACGCCTTTGAGGACTTGACCCGCATCCCGATTGTCACAAAGGCCGACCTCAACACCGTGCCCCTCGCGGACCGGTCCGTGGCCCAGCCGGGCCGCATCAAAACCAACACCGGCGGTTCATCCGGCCACCCCCTCGAGTTCTACCTGGATCGCCACGCGTTCGCCCGGGAATGGGCACACATGCACGACATCTGGTCGAAGGTCGGCTATGCCACGACCGACCTCAAACTGACCTTCCGCGGGAAGAACCTCGGCACGGAACCGCTGCGCTATAACGCGGTCTACAACGAGTACTATGTCAACGCGTACGCCCCGCCAGACCAGCAGGCAGCGGCCGTCAAAGCCATCGCCCCGGCCGTGCGCATACTCCACGGCTACCCCTCGTCCATCTACGAATTCATCCGCTTCTGCGCCGAACACCGTCGGCACGTGCTCGACCTTCTCCGCAAGGATCTCAAGGGGGTCTTGCTCGCCTCGGAGTACCCTGCTCCCGTTTACCGGGACTTGATCGAAGGCGAACTGGCCGCGCCGAGCGTCTCATGGTACGGTCATTCCGAGATGGTGGTGCTTGCGTATGAAGTCGAGAAGTACGTATACGAACCGTTCCAGTCCTATGGGTTCGCCGAAGCCGTGCCGGACCAGGAGGGCGCCTCGCGCTTGGTGGGCACCTCGTACTACAATTACGTCTCGCCCTTCATCCGCTACGATACGGAAGACCTCATCATCCCCGAATTCGACCACGGACTCCTCACGCGCTTTCGGATCGAATCCGGCCGGCAGGGCGAGTTTGTCGAGGACGCCAACGGCAGCCGCATCAGTCTCACGGCCCTGATTTTCGGCCGCCATCACGGAGTCTTCGGCGTAGCGCGCTTCATCCAGATGCGACAGACCCGGCCCGGTGAAGCCACCCTGATCGTGACTGCGCCCGAAGGGGTCGAACTGAGCGAGGAAGCGGTCCGGGCGGGCTTCGATGACACAAACGTCGCCATCGATTTTGCGGTCGAGGTCCGCCGCGAGCCCATTCGGTAGCCGAGCGGCAAGGTGCCTCTCATAGTTCCGTAGGTGGGACTCATAGCACGGCAATACGGTGGCATGGGCGTCTCGCCCATGGTCCCCACCCACCTCACCAGCGGACGGCGTCTAGGGGCGCGGCCGGCGTCGCGGCCTTCGGGGTCTCTGCGCTCGCCCCCACAGGGGAGGCTTCAGATTGGCCTCCCATTCCTCCAGGGCCTTTGTCAGCTTCTTGACCAGTTTGAGTTGGTCCTCGGAAACATCGGTCGTCTCACCGAGGTCTTTCGACAGATCATACAAGCGGACCGGCCCGTCCTTGGGCTTGACGAGTTTCCATTCGTCGCTACGGATGGTCGCGCCCTCATGCCACGTCCAATACAGCCGCTCGTGGGGCGCGCCGCGTTTCTTTCCTGTCACGTACGGCACAAGGTCCACGCCGTCCAGGCCAAGGTCGCGCGGCAAGCGGCCCTGCGCTGCGGCAACACAGGTGGGAAACACATCCAGCGAGATGGCCGGGTGCCTATAGGTTATCCCTTGAGGAATGACCGCGGGCCACTGCATAAGGAACGGCACCCGAATGCCGCCTTCCTGGATGCTTCCCTTGCCGCCGCTCAACGGCGCATTGTTCGACGCGTTGGCCGTGGGCGGCCCGCCGTTGTCGCTGAAGAAGAAGACGAGGGTATCCTGCTCGATGCCCGCCTTGCGCAACGCATCGAGCACGGCGCCGATGCCGTCGTCCATTGCACTGAGCATGGCGGCGTACGTCCGCCGCTTGCGATCCTCGATGCTGGTGAAGCGTTCGAGGTATTTCTCCGGCGCCTGCATCGGCGAATGGACTGCGTTGTACGAGAGATATAAGAAGAACGGATCATCCTTCTGTCGCTTGATGAAGTCCACGGCCTCACGGGAGAAGGAGTCGGTAAGATACTCCTCATCTTCAACCGGCTCCGTACCGCGCAGGATTGGGTTCAGCTTGTCGGCCTTCGGGTCCATATACGAGTGCGAACCATGCAAGAACCCAAAGAACTCATCGAAGCCGCGCCGCATCGGGTGGAACTCGTCCTTGAGCCCGAGGTGCCACTTGCCCACCATGCCCGTCTTGTACCCGGCCTGCTTCAGGACTTCGGGCAAGGTTGTCTCCTCAAGCGGCAGGCCAAAGGTTTCCTTGACGAGCGTGGGCGGGCCGGGGTTGAACCAGTAGCCAAAACGCGGCTGATACCGGCCCGTCATAAGGCCGGCCCGCGTGGGGCTGCACACGGGACAGGACACATATCCGTCGGTGAAGCGCACCCCGTGCTCGGCCAGCGAATCAATGTGCGGCGTCGGGATGTCGCGGTGGGACCGTTTGCACGCGTGGACCCCGATGTCCGCATAGCCAAGGTCGTCCGCCACAATCACAATAATGTTCGGTTTCTTAACGGGCGCCTGCTTTTTCCCGTGCGCATCCGTTGCGAGCAGGGCAACCGCGCCGGCCCCCATGAGCGTTAGGAACTCGCGTCGCGGAAGTTGCTGGCCAGCCACTCCGTTGGTGACGAGGGCATTCGTGTTGAAGTCTTTCGCCGCGTTCGCCATGATGGATTCCTCCCTTTTTGCGCGCAAAGCACGTGCCCTTTCGCTGCATACAGTGAATGCGTTCTCGGTGCCATGGCGGGTAGTGATTCACGGGAAACAGGGCCAGACTCGTCCCCGCCTTGCCCGTTCTTATAGCACAACGCCCACCATGACGTGAACTTCGGCGCCTCGCAGCCGGCCCCGGCGCGGACAGAGGCAAGAAGACTCCTTGCGCGGGCTGGAAATCGCGCGCAACTTGGAATAGAATAGGGACGGCGGGAATATCTGCCGTGGTGGAATCTGCGTTGTTGCACATACCGCGCACCGAGCGAAGCGCGCACGGAGCGAAGCGCGCACAGGATGAGGGAGATCACCCTATGTACAAGGTTCTCTTGGCGTCAGCAATAATGATAGCCGGTTCTCTTGCGCTTCCTGCGGTGGCGCTGGCCGGTGCACCCGAGGACGCGGCACCGGGCTTGGGTATGACCCCCGGCATCCTCTACGTGCCCAGCGCGCAGTTCGCGTCCATTCAGGCGGCCCTCACCGCAGCAAGCGACGGCGACACCATCATTGTCGACGTGGGCGTGTACTACGAGAACATCTACCTCGATGGCAAGAACATCACCCTCAGTTCGACCGACCCCACCGACCCCGACGTGGTTGCGCAGACCGTGATCGACGGCCGGCAGCGCGGGCCGGTCGTCACGTTTGCAGGTACGGAAACGGCCGAGTGCGTCCTCGAGGGTTTCACGATTCGCAATGGGTACGCCATGCAAGGCGGCGGGATTCAAGGCACATATGGTTGGGGCTATGGCCTCCGCACGGCCACACAGGCCACGGTCCGCTACAACCGGATCGAGAACAACCGTGCCACCGAGCGCGGCGGCGGCCTCTGCTCGTGCGACGGACTCATCGAGAAGAACATCATTGCGAACAACGAGGCCGTGGGGCCGGCCGAGGGCGGCGGCCTTGCCCTGTGCGGCGGGCTGATCCGCAACAATCTCATCTACGGCAACACCGCGGCGTGGGGTGGGGGCGCGTTCAGTTGTGGCACCCTGCAAAACAACACCATCTATGGCAACGCTGCGTTGTCCGAACCCGGGGGCGGCATCGTGGCCGGCAGCATTCGCAACTGCATCATCTGGGGAAACACCGCCCCGGGCAATCCCCAAGTCGACTTCTTTGACGAATTACCTTCGCACAGCTGCATTCAAGGCTGGGGCGGCCTCGGGGAAGGGAATATCAGCCTCGACCCGCGGCTTGTCGACGCGGCCAACGGCGACTTGCGGCTCGATGCCGAATCGCCCTGCATCGATACAGGAACATCCCTGGGCGCGCCGGACACCGATATCGCCGATGTGCCGCGGCCCCAAGGCGCGGGCGTGGACATGGGGGCATACGAGTATCTCGGGGAAGGGGCGGCCCTCACCGTGTCGCCGAAGAGCTTGGACATAGCGGCTGACGGCGAAACGGCGACGTTCAGCATCAGCTATGCCGGCCCGGAAATGTTGTCCTGGACCGCGTCGATCACGGACGGGGCACAATGGCTGTCGGTGGCGCCGACTTCCGGCACGGGCGATACGATCGCAACCGTCTACGTGATGCCAAACACCTCCGTGGCCCCGCGGGCCAGCACGATTCAGATAGAAGCTCCCGGGATACCCGGCAGCCCGGTCGACGTCACCGTGTCACAGGCGGCCGGGGCGGGACCGAGCCTTGTGGTCTGGCCGACGAACGTCGTGGTCGGCGACGGGGGTGACGTGGAATACGTGGAGATTACGTATGACGGCCCCGAACCCTTGGCCTGGACCGCCACGGTCACGTCCGGTCTCAGTTGGCTATCCACCTCCCCAGAATCCGGCACGGGTGACAGCACCGTGTCGCTCCTCGTCGAGCGGAACACGTCGGCCTCATGGCGCAGGGGCACCGTGCGCATTGACGCCTATGGACTGCAAGGCAGCCCTGTGACCGTGACAGTCGATCAGGTTACAGGCACGCGCCCCAGGTTGAACGTGACGCCTAGCGAATTGGATGCCTACTCTGGTGGCGACTCAAGATCCGTGGCCATCACCAATATGGGCAGCGGCATCCTCGCGTGGACAGCCTCGGTGATGTCGGGCGCAGACTGGTTGACGCTGTCCGCCCTGTCCGGCACCGGCGACGCCACGCTAACGGTCAATGCGGCGCCCAACAACACGGGGCAGGAACGCACGGGCACGATCCGTGTTGATGCGCCCGGCGTTGAGGGAAGCCCGGCCGATATTGCCGTGACCCAACCCTCGCAGGACAAACCCATACTCCTCGTCTCGCCCACCGACCTCGGCGTCGTGCCGGCGAGCGGCGCCACGACCTCCGTGCGCATTGACAACGCGGGCAGCGGTACGTTCTCCTGGGCCGCGTCGGTAACCTCCGGCACGGGTTGGCTCTCGGTCACGCCCATATCCGCCGCGGGCGAACGAACGCTAACCGTCAGCGTTGCGGTGAATACCTCGCCCGGGTACCGTACCGGAACGATCCGCATTGCGGCCGCGGGCGTTGAGGGAAGTCCGGTGGACGTTACGGTCGCTCAGCTCGGAGACACGACGCCCGAGTTGGCCGTGTCGCCCACCGAGATCGAAGCGCCGGCCGCGGGCGGCACACCGGAGGTCATTATCGCCAATGCGGGCAACGGATCGTTGACCTGGACGGCCACGGTCACCTCGGGCGCAACGTGGCTCGCGGCCTCCCCGTTCTCCGGCACGGACGAGGGCACGCTGACCCTCACGATTACCCCGAACACCGCCACTACGCCGCGGACAGGCGTCATTCATATTGAGGCCGATGACGTACAAGGGAGCCCCGTGGACGTGACCGTCACACAGCAAGGCGACGTCTCCCCGAAATTGTCGGTCACCCCAACCAACCAGTCGGTCGCCGGCTCCGCGGGGAACACAACGTTCGCTGTGGCCAATACCGGCCACGGGACCATGCCATGGACGGCAGTGGTGGCAGACGGCGGATCCTGGTTGACCATTGTCTCTGGAGACCGGGGCCAAGACGACGGTGAGATCTTGCTCGCCTATTCCGAGAACCCAGCGGTCGACATTCGCACAGGCACCGTCCGCGTGGACGCCCTGGACGCCGCGGGCAGTCCTGCCGAGGTAACCATAACGCAGATGGGCGCGCCTATGGCCGAAATGACCGTGGGGCAAACGGCCGTGACGACTGACTACCGGGCCGGCGCCGCGCCCTCGATAGCAATCCGCAACATCGGGGGCGGCACGCTAGTGTGGACAGCCTCCGTGGTTGCCGGCCTCGATTGGCTGTCCGTCTCTCCCGATGTGGAGACCACGGGTGATGGCGAGGTCGTCATCAGCTTTGCAGAGAATGCCTCACCGGAACCACGCACGGGCATCGTGGTCGTGGCAGCCCCGGAGGCATTGGGAAGTCCCGTCGAGATTGTGCTGACGCAAACCGGAAGGCAGCCCGTTCTTGTTGTCACGCCCGCGAGCCAGACGGCAGGCGCGGCCGCAGGCACGGCCTCGTTTGCAGTGCAGGACGCCCACGGCGGCTCCCTCACCTGGTCGGCGAGCGTCACCCAGGGCAAGACATGGTTTGCTATCAGCACCTCGGGCTCCGGCACGGAGACCGGCTCAATCCTCGCAACGTTTCAGAAGAATCTCAGCGGCCGCGAACGCACGGCCATTATCCGCGTAACTGCAGACGGCGCGGCCGGCAGTCCCAAGGAAGTGACCGT
>Ga0272441_10009748_pt1 | contig 14741 bp, 8 predicted proteins | sample SSMProp6N_FD_193582 | JGI IMG/M metagenome (GOLD analysis project Ga0272441, IMG submission 193582) | Marine sediment archaeal communities from Little Sippewissett salt marsh, Falmouth, MA, United States - SSM-Prop-6N | ecosystem: Environmental > Aquatic > Marine > Wetlands > Sediment ... | reverse complement strand
GTCGGCCGTCTTCACCAGCGTCCTGGCCACCGAGTTCAAGAACCACGAGGAGTACGCCGCCGCGGTCGTCTTCGTCTCGACCGTCATCTCCATCGTGACCGTCACGCTGGTCATCTACCTCACGCGGGTCTACCTGGTCGGCGCCTGACCGCCGGGCAGCCCACCGCAAAGACCTGGGCCTTCGGGGTGCATCTCATTTCAGTGGCGGGTGCCACGGACACCCCTCTCCCCTCGAGGGCGAGGGGTTGCGGCGCACGAGCGTTTTTGCTTGAAATGCGGCCTGTGAACGCGTATTTTGGCCCGTCTGTCGGGCACACCGGGGAACCGATGAGGGCGGCACGTCCATGAGAACCGTCAATGTAGCCATTGTGGGGTTCGGAACCGTCGGCAGCGGCGTGGCCCGCATCCTGCTCGAATCGGGCGACGCCCTGGCCGCGCGGGCCGGCGTGCGGCTCCGCCTCAAGTACGTCTGCGACACCGACCTCCAGCGGCCGAGGGACATTGCGGTGCCGCAGGAGCTGCTGACCGACTCGCTCGACCGCGTGCTGGCCGACGGCGAGGTCGAGATCGTTTGCGAACTGATCGGCGGCACGACGGTTGCCTACGACGTCGTTGAGCGGGCGCTCCGCGCCGGCAAGCACGTCGTCACCGCCAACAAGGCCCTGCTGGCCGAGCGTGGCATGCCGCTGATGAAACTGGCCCGCGAGCAGGGCGTGGCCATCAGCTTCGAGGGCGCGGTGGCCGGGGGCATCCCGCTGATCCTGGCGGTCCGCGACGGTTTGGTGGCCAACCGCATCACCGCCATCGCGGGGATCGTCAACGGGACGTGCAACTACATCCTGACCCGCATGCATGAGGAGGGGACGCCCTACGCCGAGGCCCTGAGCGCCGCCCAGGCCATCGGGTACGCCGAGGCCGACCCGACGCTCGACGTCTCGGGCCGCGACAGCGCCCACAAGCTGGTCATCCTGGGTCGCCTGGCGTTTGCCGTGCCGATCGCCTTCGATGAGGTTTACTGCGAGGGCATCGAGGGAATCGATCCCCGGGACGTGCGGTTCGGCGACGAGCTGGGCTACATCATCAAGCTGCTGGCGATCGGGCAGTTGGACTCTTCGGGCGGCGTGAACCTGCGTGTTCATCCGGCGTTCGTGCCCAAGGGCAATCCGCTGGCGTACGTGGCCGACGCGTACAACGCGATCATGGTGCACGGCGACGCGGCGGGCGACACGCTGTACTACGGCCGCGGCGCCGGGCAGATGCCGACGGCCTCGGCCGTCGTCGCCGACGTGGTGGACACGGCCCTGGGCCGGGCGACGCTGACGTTCGCCGAGCGCGACATGTTCGCCGAGGACGCCGCGCACGCCGTCCGTCCGATCGACGACGTCCGCACGCGGTCGTACCTGCGGTTCGACGTCATCGACGAGCCGGGCGTCCTGGCCGCCATCGCGGGCATCCTCGGCTCGCACGCCATCTCGATCGCCAGCGTGCTCCAGCACGAGTCGACCGACGCGGAGCACGTGCCCCTGATTATCATGACGCACGAGGCGCTCGAGCGCGACATGCAGGACGCGCTGCGGCAAATCGAGCAGCTCGACGCCGTCCGATGCAGGCCGGTTCACATCCGCGTGGTCGATCAGGAAGGCGGACGATGAAATACGCGATCGTGATCCCCGACGGGGCGGGCGACCTGCCCCAGGAGTCGCTGGGCGGCCGCACGCCGTTCGAGGTGGCCCGCTGCCCGGCGTTCGACCGCGTGGCCGCCGAAGGACGGTTCGGCACCACCTGCAACATCCCCGACGGGATGCCGCCGGGAAGCGACGTGGCCATTCTCAGCGTTCTGGGCTACGACCCCGCGACAACCTACACGGGCCGCGCGCCGCTCGAGGCCCTGGCACAGGACATTACCCTGGCCGAGGGCGACGTGGCCTTCCGGTGCAACCTCGTGACGGTGATCGACGGCCGGATGATCGACAACTCCGCGGGCGGCATCTCCACCGAGGAGGGGGCGGCGCTGCTGAAGGACCTGGCCGATGTCCTTGCCGGCGGACCGTGGGAACTGCATGCCGGTGTCGCGTATCGCCACCTGCTGATCCACCGCGGCGCTGTCGACGGCGAAATCGTCACCACCCCGCCGCACGACATCCTCGAGCAGCCGATCGCCAAACACCTGCCGCAAGGCGCCTGCGCCGCCGACCTTCAGCACATGATGGACACCAGCCGCGAGGTCCTCGCCCAGCACCCGATCAACCGGGTGCGGCAGGACCTGGACGAGTTGCCTGCGACGCAGATCTGGCTGTGGGGGCAGGGGACGCGGCCGCGGCTCCGGGCCTTCAAGGAGCTGCACGGCATTCGCGGCGCCGCTATCACGGCGGTGGACCTCGTTCGCGGGCTGGCCCGCGCCATCGGCTGGGAGATCATCAACGTGCCGGGCGCCACGGGGTACCTCAACACCAACTTCCGCGGCAAGGGCGAGGCCGCCATCGCGGCGCTGGAGACCTCCGACCTCGTCCTGGTGCACGTCGAGGCGACCGACGAGAGCGGCCACGAGGGCAACGCCGCCAACAAGATCAAGGCCATCGAGGAGATCGACCGCCATGTCGTCGGCCCGCTGCTCGGGCACATGGAGACGGCTCTGGACCAGTGGCGGCTCATGGTGCTGCCCGACCACCTGACGCCGGTCAACGTGCGGACGCACACGTGCGACCCGGTGCCGGTCGGCATCATCGGGACCGGCATGGAAGTGGTGCATCCGGGCCCGTACACGGAGCGGCATGCGGCCACGAGCGGATTCCGCGTTCGCGCGGGGCATGAGTTGATGGAGTATTTCCTGCGGATGTAGCGAGGTGCGGGCGTCATGGCGATTGTCGTGCAGAAGTTCGGCGGATCGAGCGTGGCGACGGCCGAGAAGATCAAGCGTGCCGCGGCGCGCGCCGTCGCGGCGAAGCGTGCCGGCCGGCAGGTCGTCGTGGTCGTGTCGGCCCGCGGAGACCTGACCGACGAGCTGATCGCGCTGGCCCGCGAGATCACCGACCGGCCGTCGGCCCGGGAGATGGACCAGTTGCTCGCCACGGGGGAGCAGCAGTCGATTGCCCTGGTGGCCATGGCGATCCACGCGGCGGGCGAGCCGGCCATCAGCTTCACCGGCGGGCAGGTCGGCCTGGTGACCGACGGCGTGCACACGAAGGCGCGGATTCAGAGCATCGACGCGGTTCGCATGCGGCGCGAACTGGCGGCCGGCAGCATCGTCATCGTCGCCGGGTTCCAGGGCGTCGACGCGGCGCAGAACATCACCACGCTAGGGCGCGGCGGCAGCGACACCACGGCCGTGGCCCTCGCGGCGGGCCTCAAGGCCGCCGGCGAAGACGACGTCGTCTGCGAGATTTTCACCGACGTCAACGGCGTCTACACGGCCGACCCGCGCAAGGTGCCGGGCGCCCGCAAGCTCGACGTCGTCAGCTACGAGGAGATGCTCGAGCTGGCCTCCCTGGGGGCCGGGGTGATGCACAGCCGGGCCGTCGAGTTCGGCAAGAAATATGACATTCCCATCTACGTGCGCTCGAGCTTCAACGACGCCGAGGGCACGCTCATTACCAAGGAGGCGGACAACATGGAAGGGATCGTCGTCCGGGGAGCCGCGCTCACGAAGGACCTGGTCAAGGTCACCGTTCGCGATGTCCCCGACAGGCCGGGCATGGCCGCGCAGGTGTTCCAGCGGATCGCAGCGGCGAACATTGTGGTCGACGACATCATCCAGAACATCTCTCACGAGGGGCAGACCGACCTGTCGTTCACGGCGGCCGGGACCGACGCGGACGCGGTTCGCGAGGTGGCCGAGGCCCTGGTCAGGGATCTCGGCGCCGGGGGCGTCGAGATCGACGACGGGGTGGCCAAGGTGTCGATCGTCGGCGTCGGCATGCGGTCGCACACCGGCGTGGCCGGCAAGATGTTCGGAGCCCTGGCCGACGCGAAGATCAACATCCAGATGATCTCGACCAGCGAGATTAAGGTCTCGTGCATCATCGGGCGCGACCAGGCGGAGGCCGCGCTCAGGGCCGTCCATGACGAGTTCGACCTCGGCGCCGAGGCGACGCAGTAGTGCGCCACCCGCTGCAATGAGGGGTGGCACGGCGGCAGGCCGGGGCTGGGTGGCCGTGGTTTTCTCCTGAAGGGCTGGCGCCTGTGCAGCGACAGACGATTGCGGAGATCAACCTCTCGGCGCTGCGGGCCAACTACCGGCTTCTGGCGTCGCTGGCGTCGCCGGCGCCGGTGATGGCCGCCGTGAAGGCCGATGCGTACGGCCACGGGGCCATCGAGGTGTCGCGGTGCCTGGCCGACGAGGGGTGCCGCATCTTCGCCGTGGTCACGCTCGGCGAGGCCCTCGAGCTGCGCGAGGCCGGCATCGCCGGCGACATCCTTGTGATGGGCGTCGCGGACCCCTGCCGCGCGGACGAAGTGCTGGCGGCCGACGTCGTCGTGACGCTGCACGGTCTTGAGCACGCGACCGAGTTCGAGGCGGCCGCGCGCGCAGCTGGCGGCCGTGTGCGATGCCATATCATGGCCGACACCGGCATGCACCGGCTGGGCATGGACTTCCGGCGGACGGTCGAGCTGGCCGCGCGGCTCAAAGGGGCCGACGGCCTCGCGGTCGAGGGGCTGATGACGCACATGTCGCATTCCGAGCAGGCCGATCTGGACCGCACGGAGTTCCAGCTGGCGAACCTTCGGCGGGTCATCTCGGAACTGGAATCGCGCGGGCTGCGTCCGCCGGTGGTCCACGCGGCGAACTCGGCGACGCTGATGCGGCGCCCGGACGCCCGATTCGACGCGGTGCGACCCGGCATCACGCTGTATGGCATCAATCCGTGCCGGGCGTACGCGCGCGGCGTGCCGCTGCGACTGGTGATGACCCTGAGCGCGCCCGTGGCGTTGGTGAAGCAGGTTCAGCCGGGCGAGGGCGTCAGCTACGGCCACCTCTGGCGGGCGACGGTGCCGTCGCGAATCGCCGCCCTGCCGATCGGCTACCGCGACGGGTATCCGCGGGCACTGACCAACAGGGCGGTCGTTCGGGTCGAGGGCGGGCTGGCCCCGGTCGTCGGCAGCGTCTGCATGGACACCACGCTGATTGACGTGACGGCGATTCCCGAAGCCGCCGTGGGGAGCCGCGCGACACTGATCGAAGCCGACGCCGACAGCCCGCTGTCGGTCTACGCGCTGGCCGAGCTGCTGGACACGATTCCGCACGAGATCGTCTGCCGAATCGGGAGCCGCGTCCGGCGCGTCTTCATCGACGAGGGCTGAAGCGAGGGCTGCCGATGGCGCGGGATGGACGTGAATCGTGTGTGCGTTACCATGGTGATCGAGTCGTTCTCCCGGCGGGGTCGCTCGAAGGCTGGGCTGCCCGCGATCCACTTGAGGAGGTTTGCGCTATGACGCATCGACTTCTGCTGGTGTCGGCCCTGGTGCTGGTCGCGCTATCGGCCGGCGCGTGCACGCCCGATAGGGACGGCGACGACGTCATCATCCACAAGGGCCGCTACGAGGGCATCAACTTCGAGGCCGTCATCGAACAGGCCAAGGCGAAGGTCTTCCCGACGCTCGTCTACGTCCGCCCGATTCGCGAGGACTACTCCGAGGGCAAGAAGCGACGCATGGTCGTCGGCGGCTCCGGCGTCATCATCAGCGAGGACGGCTACCTGGTGACGAACCATCACGTGGCCGAGAAGGCCATCGAGATCCGCTGCGTGCTCTACGACAACACGATGCTCCAGGCCGACCTCATCGGCACCGACCAGGACACGGACCTGGCGTTGCTGAAACTGAAGCCGGCGGACGGCGAGCGCACGTTCCCCGTGGCCCGGCTGGCTGACAGCAGCCGGCTCGAGGAAGGGCAATTCGTCATGGCCCTGGGCGCGCCCTGGGGGCTGAAGCGCAGCATCAGTCTGGGTGTGGTGGCCAGCGCCCAGCGCTACCTCGAAGGGGCCAGCCAGTACAGCCTGTGGATTCAGACCGACGCATCGTTGAACCCCGGCAACTCGGGCGGGCCGCTCATCAACACCGACGGTGAAGTCGTCGGCATCAACACCCTGGGCTTCAACTGGGGCGGCGACATGGGCTTCAGCGTGCCCTCCAACACCGTCGCCTACGTCATCGACCAGTTGAAGCAGCACGGCGAGGTCAAGCGGTCGTGGACCGGGTTGCGGCTCCAGCCGCTGAGGGACTTCGAGCGCGACAGCTTCTTCGAGGGCGAGCGCGGCGTCCTGGTGGCCAGCGTCGACCCGTCCAGCCCGGCCGAGCAGGCCGGACTCCAGCCCGGCGACCTCATCCTCTCGGTCAACGGGGCCCCGACCGACGGGCTCTACAACGAGGACCTGCCGCACGTCCGCGACCTCCTGGGACGCCTGCCCATCGGCGAGCCCGTGGAGTTCAAGATCGAGCGAGGTGCCGAGGGCAGGACGCTCGCCATGACCCTGCGCGAAAAGGGGCTGGTCGAGGGCGAGGACCTGGACCTCAAGCGGTGGAACATGACCGTCAAGGCCATCAACGAGCACTTCGACCCCGACCTGTTCTACTACGTCAAGGAGGGCGTCTACGTGCAGGCGGTCCGCTATCCGGGCAACGCCGAGGACGCGGGCTTCAGGAGACGGGACATTATCGTCAAGGTCGACGACACGCCCGTCAAGACACTCGACGACATCCGGAAGGTCTACGACGCTGTCATGGCCGACACTGAGCGCCGGAAGTGGGTGCTCTTCGAGATCATGCGCAGGGGAATTCCGTCGCTGCTGGTGCTCGACTACACGCGCGACTACGACAAGGAATGAGAGCCCGGGCTCGATGCGCCGCGGCCGCCGGCCCGGCGAGGAAGGGGAACTTCGGATGGCGACACGACTGGCGACACTGGTAAGCGTCCTGGCACTCCTGGTGTGCATGGCGGCGGGCCGGCCCGCGGCGGCGCAGCAGCCCCCGGCCGCGGGCGCCGCCGCCATTGACGGCGACGACGTCGTGGCCGATCCGCGCGCGGCGAATGACGATCAGGCCGCGGATGACCAGGACGAGGCGGAAGACAAGGCGGACAAGGCCGAGGCGTTCCGCAAGGTGATGGACCAGTCGCGCCAATACCTTCTGACCGTCGCCATCCGCTGGCAGAAGGACGAGGGCGAGCTTCCTGACGGCGGATACGAGGCGTTCGAGTCGTCCATCGGGACCCTCGTCGAGAACAAGCAGTCGAGCGAGGACGTCGGGGTGATGCTCGATCCGGCTGCCGGACTCATCATGGCCGGCGACCACGGCGCGGAGAGCCGCTTCGTCGAGGCCGTCAGCGGGATCACCGCGGGCGGCGAGACCTTCCCCCTCAATCGGCACGGGTTCTACCTGGGTGTGGACGCGGCCGCCTACAGGACCGACAAGTGGCCCGGCCCGGCGGACCCCCTGGCGTGGGTCGACGAGCCGGCGGACCCGTTCGAGGTCGGCGGGCTGGTGGCCACGCTCGGCCGCGACCGGCTCGGGTGGCGCGTCACGACCTCCACGTTCGGCGGCGCCACAAGTCAGCGCGCCGACATGCTCGGCCTGGAGGGCCTGGTCGGCTCGGGCGGCAGGGGGCTCGTCTTTGACGACGACGGCCGGCCCCTGGGATTCTGTGCCGATTCGCGGATCAGCCTGTCCGGCAGCCGCTACGCCTGGCGAGGCCCCGACCTTCTGAAGGCCCGACTGATGACGCTGGAGCAGTTCGACGCCCTCAAGGCCGAGGTCGAGACGCAGGTGGGCGGCTACGCGCACGAAGTCCGGATCGTTTACCGGCAGCCGGAGGCCGACGAGCAGAACCTCGAATTCGAGGGCGAGGACCGCGCCAGCCTGACGCAGTACTATTACGGCTACGCCGTCTCGCCCAGGCGCGTCTTCGTCCCGGTCAAGCTCGAGAAGATTTACATCCAGCGGTTCAAGGAGATCTCCGTCAGACTGGGCGAGCGCGACGTCCCCGCCAAGTTCCTCGGCGCCTACCTGGAGTTCGGCGGCTTCGTCGTCGAGATGGAGGGGGCGACCAGCCCGGCCGTCCTGCCTGTCGGCGGTCCCGCGGACGTCCCCGACTTCAACAGGGCCGTCATGACGTACCGCCACGAGCGGAAGTTCGGCAGGCGCCGAAACGTCGTGTGGTACAACCGCGTACAGGACTACACCCGGGGCTACATGGACCGCCTGTGGCCCGTGATGAAGCACCCGATGATGCGGGGAACGCTCGTCCTGGATTTCGACAAGCGGCCCATCGGCCTGAGCCTGATCGAACGGCGGCTCGAACAGGAGAAGAAGGGCGAGGACACCCGCTGGCGCTACTACTACCGCGGCCGGCCGGAGGGCCTGCGGCTGTACCGTGTGGACCAGTTGGCCGCGGCCTTCAGCGATCCGGAGAAGCATTTCGACCCGAACCTCAAGCCGGCCAGCGAGCAGGAGGAGAAGCGCCTCGTCTGGCTCGGGGTCGAGACACAGGATCTCACGGCGCGCCTGGCCGAGATGCTTGACCACATGGCCGCTTCCGGCCTCACTCAGAAGTGGACGCGCAAAGGCGAGATCGGCCTCCGGGTGACACACGTCTACCGCGACTCGCCGGCCGCCGCCGCGGGCATCCAGGTCGGCGATATTCTCCTCGAGGTCAAGGAGACCGGAAAGGACAAGCCCATTGAGTTGGAGCCCTCCGGTGGACGAGGCGGCTTCCGCGGCTCCATGCCATGGATGATGGGGCGCGGCGGACGGTCATCGGGCGGCGACGGCGCCATCGACCGCCGCAACTACCTCACGGCCCTGCTGACGCGGCTGGGCCCAGGCACCGAGATCACCCTGGCCTACCTCCAGGGAACCGAACGCAAGACGCACGACTTCACGCTCCAGTGGGCGCCCCATGATTTCGAGTCGGCCGACAAGGTCAAGGACGAAAAGACCGGCCTGACGGTCAAGAACCTGACCTACGACGTCAGGGCCATGCTGCGGCTCGACGACGACCAGCCCGGCGTCATCGTCGCCAAAGTTGAGGACGGCGAGAAAGCCGACATCGCACAGATCGTGCCGTACCAGATCATCACCGAACTGAACGGCCGGCCCGTCAGCGACGTGAAGGACTACGAAACCAGGATGAAGGCCATTCAGGAGGCCGACACCGGGACCGCCGTCTTCACGCTCCTCTGGATGGGCAAGAGCCGCATTGTCAGGATTGAGTTCCCGTAGCCCCGGCCGCGTCCGGCTACTCGGCCTCGCCGGCATCATCGACGGGGTGGCATGGCGACACCGTAGGGGTCGCCATGAACTAGGGAGAATCTTCATGGCGACGCGCCAGAGGCGTGTCGCCATGCCACCCACCATACAATCCGCCGGCACTGTCGGCGGACGCTGTTGTCATTCGCCGTTGCCGCACAAACCCGCCTACTCGGTCCCGCCGGCATTGTCGGCCTTCGGTGTGTCGTCCTGGTCGGGCTTCTCGGGTTCGGCGGGTGCTTCCGGAGTCTCCGGCACCGGTGCGGGCTCCGAAGGCTCGGGCGTCTCCGGTGGCGGGGTGACTTCGTCGGCCTTCGTCAGGCGCTCAATGGCCGCCCGCGCAAGTCCGGCGTACTCAGTGTCGGGATAATAGCGCGCGATCTCTTCGTAGACCTCGAGCACCCGCGTCGGGTTCGTTTCCCAGGCGGTCGTCTCGTACTCGACGGCCCGCTCCCATCGCGCCCTGGCGGCCTGGGTCAGTTCGTCTTCCTTCGGCGGCGCGGCAGGCTCCGGCTCGGTTCCGGTCGTGTCTTCGGGCTGCGTGTCCGCGGGCTCGGTGTCGCTGCCGTCCGGGGGCTTTGGGGCAGGCACGGTCGCCGTCGGGTCGCCCGGGGTTGGCGGTGCCGGCGCAGCCTCCGCCGGACCGGCCCCGCCGTTGAGGGGCGACGTCGGCGGCGGCCGCTGGAGCGATCCGCTGGCGATGATGAATGCCACGGCCACCGCGGCGCCGCACACGAGCAGCACCAGCACGCCGATCAGAATCCACCACTTGAGCGGGCTCACAGCCGTCGTTCCCGCGGTGGCCGGCAACCGGCTGGTCGATCGGTCCGCGCGGCGGACGGCTTCCTTCATCACCGCGCCGACGTGAGCGCCCACCTCGGGCGTCACGGCCCCGATCTGGGCCGACACCGTCTCAAGGCTCAGTGCGGCGTTCGGGTCAAGCGACGCGAAGTCCAGCGCCTCGAGCGCCCCGAGCAGTTCCCCGGCCGTCTGGTAGCGCTCCGACGGATCCTTCGCCATGGCCTTCTCGATGATCCGGAACACGGCGGGCGGCAGCGTCGGGACCAGCTTTCGCGGGTCCGGCGGCGGGTCGAGACGGTGGCGGTTCATCACCTCCTCGGTGTCGCGACCCTCGTAGGGCGGACGCCGCGTCAGCGCGACGTAGTACGTCGCGGCCATCGAGTAGACGTCGCTGCGCGAGTCGCCCTCCTCGCCGTCGCACTGTTCAGGGGCCATGTAAAGCGGCGTGCCGACCGCCCGGCCGAATTCCTCGTCGTCCGGCTCGCGGAAGATATCACGCGCCAGACCGAAGTCGGTCATCTTCACCTGCCCGTCGGTCGTCACCATGATGTTGCCCGGCTTGATGTCGCGGTGGATCAGGCCCCGCCGGTGCGCGTGCGCGAGTCCCCGGCACGCCTCGGTGATGATCCGCGTGGCCTCCTGCGGCGACAGGCGGCGCGAACGCACCGTCTGCGCCAGGCTGTGACCCTCGACGAGTTCCATCACGATGAAGTAGATGCCCTCGGCCTGGCAGATCTGGTGCACCGTGACGATGTTCGGATGGCTCAGCTTCGCCGCCGACCGGGCCTCGAGAAGAAACTGCTGGATCTTCTCCTTGCCCGCTTTGGCCAGGGCGACCGGCAGCACCTTGATCGCCACGTGGCGATGCAGCGACTTGTCGAACGCGCGGTAGACCGCTCCGAAGCCGCCGAGACCCAACAGGTCCTCGATGCGGAAGCTGCCGAGCTCCCGGCCGACCAGCTTGCGGGCCTCGGTCTCCTCGCGGTTGGACCCGGCCTCGGCCGACTGTGCCGCCTGGGGCGACTCAGGTTCCGCGCCTTGGGCGACCGCGGCCGGTTCACCCTTTGCCGCGCCGGGCTCGGCCGGACCCACGCGCACCGGTCTCACCGGCTGGGCCGCCGGGGGTTGGCCGCCGCTGTCGGGTGCGGGCGGTGCCGTCGCCGGGGCCACGTCGGTCGGAGGTGAGGCCGGGGCCGCCAGCGCCCACGTGTGACCGCAGGTGCACTTGACCTTGTGCCCGACGCGGTCCGACGGGACGTTGTAGGCCTTGCCGCATTGAGAACACGTGACTTGAATCTTGTCCACGGTCGCGGTCTCCCGGACCCGATGCTGAATGGCGCCGGCCGCGGTGCCGCTCGGACGTGCTCGGCCGGTCCCTGACTCAATTCTAATACAGGCTATGCCGATGTCAAAAGCAATACCGCGTTTTCGCTTGACGACCGCGGCGCGGGGGCCTAGAATCGCGGATCACCTCGGGCCGCCCCGGCGGCCCGGAACGCCATAGGAGGCGGCAGTGCGCATGGGTCAGTGCGGCCAACATCACGCGTGGAAGCCCGCGCGGGGCACCGCACGAACCCTGCGCGCGGGCATCATCGTGCTCTCGTAGCACGGGGTGCATCTCAAGCTCTGTCCGGCGAATGGTACCCCGATCGATGGTCTTCCACCGAGGTCGGGGTTTTTGTTTTTTGGCACGTAGCCGGTCGCCCGCGCCCGAAGCGCCGGGCCCCGCCGGAAGGCGATAGGCATAGAAAGTGAGTCCATCTCATGGCCGACAAGAAGCCGTCATACAAGGCGTCGCTCAACCTGCCCCGCACGCCCCTGCCGATGAAGGCCGACCTCGTCCACCGCGAGCCCGAGCGGGAGAAGGCCTGGGCCGAGGCACGGCTCTACGACCGCATCCAGGCGCGGGAGCCCACGCGCGGGCGCTACTTCCTTCACGACGGGCCGCCCTATGCCAACGGCGACATCCACATGGGCCACCTCATCAACAAGGTCCTCAAGGACATCGTCGTCAAGTACCGCTCCATGGCCGGCTACCGCTCGCCCTATGTCCCCGGGTGGGACTGTCACGGTCAGCCCATCGAGCACAAGGTCATGCAGGAGATGGGCGAGCGCGGCCGCAAGCTCGACCGGGCCGAGATCCGCACGCAGTGCGACGCGTTCGCGCGCCGTTTCGTCGCGGTCCAGTCCGAGCAGTTCCGTCGCCTGGGGATCTTCGGCGATTTCGACCACCCGTACCTGACGCTCGACCCCGCCTACGAGGCGGCCGTCGTGGAATGCTTCGCACGGTTCGTTGAGCGGGGGCTCGTCTACCGCCAGAAGAAGCCCATCCACTGGTGCTACGACCGCGATTGCCGCACCGCCCTGGCCGAGGCCGAGCTGGAGTACGAGGACATCTCCGGCCCGAGCATCTACGTCAACTTTCCTGCGGCGCCCGACGTCGAGCCGCTCGTGCCCGGCCGCAAGCCCGGCGAGCCGCTCCACCTCATGATCTGGACCACCACGCCGTGGACGCTCCCGGCCAATCTGGGCATCATGGTCGATCCGGGCTTCACGTACCGCGCCGTGCGCTATGAGGCGGGCGGCGAGACCCAGGTCTCGTTCATCGCCGCCGACCTGGTCGACCGCGTGATGGCCGCCGGCGGCATCGACCGCTACGAGACCGTCGCCGAGGTGACCGGCGCCAAGCTTGCGGGCAAGCACTACCGCCACCCGTTCGCCGACCGCACCGGCGTCGTCGTCGAGAGCGAGTACGTCACGCTGGAGGACGGTACGGGCCTGGTCCACACCGCGCCGGGACACGGCCAGGAGGACTACCTCGTCGGCCTGCGGTGCGGGCTCGACGCCTACAGCCCGGTCGGCGAGGACGCCCGGTTCGACGACACGGTGCCCGAGTGGCTGCGCGGCCTGTTCGTCTTCGATGCCGACCCGGTCATCTGCCGCCGCCTGGCCGAGATGGGCCTGATGTTCAGCCAGGGCACGATGACCCACTCGTACCCGCACTGCTGGCGGTCGAAGACGCCGGTCATCTTCCGGGCCACCGAGCAGTGGTTCATCGCCGTGGACAAGCCGATGGACGGCGACGGCCCGACGCTGCGCGAGGCCGCCATTGAAGAGGCCGGCAAGGCCATGTGGATCCCCGCCTGGGGACGCAACCGCATCCTCGGCATGCTCGAGTCGCGGCCCGACTGGTGCGTCTCCCGGCAGCGGGCCTGGGGCGTGCCGGTTCCGGCGTTCTACTGCAACGCGTGCGGCGCGCCGCTCCTGACGGCCCAGAGCGTCCGCCGCGTCCGCGACCACTTCGCCAAGCACGGCTCCGACAGTTGGTTCAGCTCGAGCGCCGCCGACATCCTCGGCACGCTCTGCGCGTGCCCGGCGTGCGGCTCGGCCGACCTGCAGCAGGACACCGACATTCTCGACATCTGGTTCGAGTCGGGCTCCTCGTGGGCCGGCGCCGCAGCGGGGCGCGACGGCCTCGACGCGCCCGTGGAACTCTACCTCGAAGGCAGCGACCAGCACCGCGGATGGTTCCAAACGAGTCTCCTGGTGGGTGTCGCCGCCGTGGGCAAGGCCCCGTTCAAGACCGTCCTGACGCACGGCTTCGTCGTCGACGACAAGGGCTACAAGATGTCGAAGTCCATCGGCAACGCCGTCAACGTCGAGGACGAGGTCGGCAAGCTCGGGGCCGACGTGCTGCGGCTCTGGGTCAGCTCGGTGGATTACCAGTACGACATCCGCACGAGCGACGAGCTCATCTCGCAGCTCCAGGACGCCTACCGCAAGATCCGCAACACGTTTCGCTTCCTGCTCGGCAACCTCGCCGACTTCGACCCGGCGGCGCACAGCGTGCCGCTGGAACGCATGGACGAGATCGACCGCTGGATCCTCGCCGAGACCGCCGAGGTCATCGCCGGCGTCACCGAGGCCTGCGAGCGGTTCCAGTTCCACCGCCTGTACCAGTTGATCCACGGGTTCTGCAACACCGAGCTGTCGAGCATCTACCTCGACGTGCAGAAGGACGCGATGTACTGCGACGCGGCCGACAGCCCGCGCCGCCGGAGCGGGCAGACAGCCATGTACCTCGTGGCCCATCGCCTGGTGCGGCTGCTGGCCCCAGTGCTGGTCCACACGGCCGACGAGATCTGGTCGCACGTGCCGGGCGCTGCCGAGGAGGCCGAGTTCGTCCACCTGGCCGACTGGCCCGCGGACGAGACCCGGTGGCACAACGACGAGGTGCTTGACCGGTGCCGCACGCTGCTCGCCGTCCGTTCGGCCGTCACGGCCAGGCTCGAAGGGCTGCGCAAGGACGGGGCCATTCAGAGCAACATGGAGGCCGCCGTCACGCTGCGGCCGACGAGCGAGCCCATGGCCGCGCTGCTTGCCGGCGTGGGCGAAGACGAGATGGCCCGCTGGTTCATCGTCAGCCGTGTGACGCTTGACGCGCGGCCGCACGCAAGTGCCGCCTCGAATGCCGACGGCCTGCCGGTCGACATCGACGTCGTGCGGAGCAACCTGCCCAAGTGCCGGCGATGCTGGAATCTCCGCGAGTCGGTCGGCTCCGACTCGGCGTGGCCGGACCTGTGCGACCGCTGCGCCGGCGTCATGGCCCGCCAGCGGCCGTAGAAGGGACGTGTTCGGCGTGTGGCGCGGCGAGCCATTCACCCCTCTCCCTCGAGCAGGAAAGGGCGCTATGCCGCTAA
>Ga0272441_10009747_pt1 | contig 14742 bp, 11 predicted proteins | sample SSMProp6N_FD_193582 | JGI IMG/M metagenome (GOLD analysis project Ga0272441, IMG submission 193582) | Marine sediment archaeal communities from Little Sippewissett salt marsh, Falmouth, MA, United States - SSM-Prop-6N | ecosystem: Environmental > Aquatic > Marine > Wetlands > Sediment ... | reverse complement strand
TATTTGTCTGTGATTTGCACAGAACATCACAAATAACCCGCAGCACCGACATGTTTACCACAACGTGTTTCCCACGTCCTATACGGTGTCATTGGTGGCGTTTTTAGGTGGGGGGCGATCACTTAATCTTCTGATGCCTGATAACTTTCGGAGCAGGCGTTTTGATCGAATCCGCATCTTGACCTTTATTCTGCACCTTTTTCATTTTTCGGAGTTTGACTATTGTAAAAATCACCAGCAGAATGACAACGATGGGAACGATCAAAGTCGTCCAGAACCAGACGGGTTCGGTTTTGCGGAGTTCAAGAAATGATTCAAAATCCATATTGTCATGATTGGCATTTTCAGATAATAACCTAATTTCCAGATTTCTATTGTGTGATCCAGTGGAATTTTCTTCATAATTATCGTAACCAAGTTCAAAATCAACAATGATCATACTCCCTTTTTCAGGATGAATGTATTTAGCCGGTTCACCCGTTTTTTCAGCGAATGAAAGCTCAATTATTTGTTTGTTAGTTAAATTATATGATTCCTTTATCGCCCGATTTTTGGTCAAGGACAAATACTCAGGGTCATGATAGTATCCGATATAATTTCCATGAACTTCAATCTTTAGTATAAAAATAGTATTTCCATTCGGTTGATCATAACTATAATTTTTAATTATGCTTGCTTTAACATTTTCAAACCTATAATAATCCAATTGGGGGCTTTCTGGCTCGACATAGGGTATGTTGCCCACCAATAATATCAATAAGATAACATACAATCCACGCATAATCAACAAGTTTTCACCTTTCATCGGGTAATAAGAAAAATTCCCATCTTTCATATTTTACGGTTCCATCTGCATTTCGTCTTCCAATCTCAAAGGTTTCAAGGATATGTGCAATCCAAACATACACGTCACCCCTCAACTTATGCAAAACACATCCTCCAACTTAAACGCTTTTACGAGTTTTAGATACCAACAACCCTTTCGATTTCCCATGTGTTTAGGGGCGTTCCTCATTGGGCTTTGCCTCCACCCAGCCATGGTCGTCCACCTCCTCAGGCGGCTCTTTCTTCTTTTGGAACAGCATGACCGCGACAATGGCGACCACGATCACCGCTATCCCTGAAGCCCAGATCCACGCTCTCGATTTGCCGTTTGCCGGTGTTTCGTTACCATCGTCATCCGGAGGGATGTTGTCCGGATCATTCGGGTATGGGTCTAACTCTAAAGGTGGGTCTGATGTGGAATCTTCCGGACCCATGCCGGGGTTCCATGAGTCGGGAGAACCGTCGCCGTCGGTATCGATGGATGCGGATGGGTCGGTGGGGAAGGCGTCGGTGTTGTCGCCAACCCCATCGTCATCCGAATCGTACCACTCATTCGGGTCCAACGGGAACATATCCGAATTGTCTCCTATCCCATCCCAATCCGTATCGTTCCATTCATCCGGATCAACCGGGAAAATATCGGGATTATTCCCAGTAAGATTATCACCGAACCCATCACCATCTGTATCAATACTTTGAGTATCATCATATGGAAATATATCTGGGTCATTGCCCGATTTATTATCACCAAAACCATCGTTATCCGTATCTATCCACTGGGTAGGATCATTTGGAAAAGCATCATCAGAATTATTAAAACCATCACCATCTAGGTCATCTTCATTTATATCGCTTAATGTAGTTATGTTTATTAATGTTGCATTTGGGGAATAATTTGGTACTTCATCAAAATTTCTTACTTTTATTGAATACATAGTATTAGGTTCTAAATCTGTGATGTTTATGAATGTGGTGCTATTATCAATCAATATAATTTTTCCATTTATGAACAGCTCCCTCCCTGTAATATCATGATCTTCAGAACTGTCCCATGTCACATTAATAAATGAATAACCATAAAAACAACGGAGGTTTTTTATCATACTCGGTGGGTTATTATCATTAACTGTCAAATTAAATCCAATTGTTGACGATAGACCTCTTCTATTTGTAGCTGTAACATTCACAAAATAAATACCCTCATCACCTTCATTCGGATGTATATTCAAATCGGAGGTCTGATTAGAATATTCTATTTTTAACAAATTTGACGTATAGGTTATTTCGCATTCCCCCACGTCATGATTACTGACATTTACATTAATTATATTATCTTGCTCGACAAACACGATAGAATCAGGTATTTTATCAATCAATGGAAAGAAATACCGGTGACAAAATGCCACTATATTCTTTATCTGCCCCGCATCAGTTGAAGAAATAATATCCAATTTTAAAATAGGTGGATTGATATCTGAACCCTCATAAAAAATCGATATATTTAAAATTCTCTTTTCATTGTTTTTCATTTCAAATGTACTTTCTATCATTAAAGAAAAGATATCATCACACGAATCATTTACCATGATCTCATAAGTTCCATTACCATAAACAGTTGTAAGTTCTAAGAGAAAAAAACCATAATCGCCTATAAAATCAATGTCATCTTCATAAAATATCTCCAATGGGAAAGGTAGCTTAATGACAATCCATAAAATGATTCGCTTCTCTACCTGTTTCAAATTTTCATCAATAATGTCAATATTGATTGGATACAAACCTTCATGTTTTTTATATAGTGTTTGAGATGGTCTAATTGTTATTGGTATTGTTTTCAATGATCCAAATGTTAAAAGAAATATTTCATTTGGATAAGACAATGTAAAAAGATCATGGTGTCCCACATTAATGGAAAGTGGTTTTTCTCCTGATTCCGATTTGGAAATATTCAATAGTATTGTTTCATTTTCATCATTTTTAATATGAACATTTGGAACGTTTAAAAATGCATTTATTTCCTGATTCTGAAACACAGGATAAAAAAATAACCCATTAAAAGATGCGATAAAAAGCATATCATTGTAAGGAATAATATTATAGGAAAAACTAGGCTTTCCATCATACTCTGGGAAACTCAATTCCCTACAGATAGTTCTGTTAATTAAATTGAATATAATAGTACTTTGATAATCACTATTAATACCATTTCTATCATTAAGAAACAGATATTGTTTTTTTTCATCAATGCCGATCAATTCATATTTACCTGTAAATTTGTAAATGGTACTTATATTTCCATCATCAATGTTGAATTTTTTCAACAAAGTAACTTCTTCACCCGAGTCATTTGTCAATGTCCAAGTAAAATAAAGGTGTCTTGTTAATTTATCCAGATAGCTAAATCTCCCCCATATCGTTTTGAATGGATAATTTGCAATGGGGTATGAATAATTATGAAAGATGCACAAATTCAGATCATAATCCACGATTCGACCGTAGATATCTTCATTATCATAAACCAACTGATGAAGAATAATTGTATCATTTTCAGAATCATCTAATGCTCGGCCATAAAGATCATAATGATTATAGACGGTTTTTTTATCCAGATCTATTCTGTCACACCACATTGAAAATAGGAAAATATCATTTCTTTTACTGTCATAGATGATATCATGAACACCATTCACAGCAACAATAGTCAACTCACCTATGAGATTTGAATTGTTATAGTTACGGAAAGTTTCACTCTCGGTTTGAAATATTGTAACATTTAGATTAGCATTGTTATCATCAAGCACAGCGAGAAATAATTGATTTGATTGTGGATGAAGACACATTGCTGATATATAGTTATTAGGCAAACCGTCTCCCATCGTTCGCGTATTAGATAAATTATAATTTTTAATTTCACCTGACATCAAATTGTATGAGCCAAAACCACAACCTCTTCCGAATCCGTTTCGATAAACATCACCATTAGCTGATTCAAACGATTTACCATATGCAAAATAGACAGTCAAAGATTCCTGATCAAACTGAATTGCATGAATCATATTCGTATAAAGCCCATTTTCAGTTGTAATTGAAAGTTTAAATGAAATTACATTCTTTTCAACATCACCCACCGCCATCTGGGAACCCGGTATGACAAATACCAACATTAGTAGAAAAGAAATTATCTTTCTATTCATGTAAAGTACCATTATTTTCTCGATTAATAACATTATGTTACGGGTTCTCGCATTAAACCTTCATATGATAATGCAAAAGCAGAGACACCGGGATTAGTAGCCTTCCCCCCCAAATGAATTTCACCATTAGGAGGAATCATCCCGCCTTTTTCACAATTAAAGATAAAATGTTGTCCCCATAGAAGTTCGGATTGGCTATTGAAATCATTACCTAAACCTTTCTTAATAATTTTATAATTCGAATTTACTATAGCTGTGATTTCCATGTGGTTGTTTTGAAATGCTGAAGGTGGATTTCCCGATCCATCCCAATCAACATTGTATTCGGAATCCGAATAGTGTAGAGTACAGAAATTATTTCCGTTTTCCAAACGAATCTCCCAAATGACCAAGTTGACCAACAAATCGATTCGGTTCATTTGGCATCATATCGTTGATCTGAAGGACGATACAACCTCGTTGGCAGCAAAACGTCATGATGTGAGTGAACGGAGAATTCGACAGTTGACACGAAGCTATCGAGAAACCGGGAGATATCCGACGTTGAATCCTAACAGGCGCCCGAAGGGACCTCCCCTGTCAGAGGAGGAAAAAGTGATAATTAACGAATTCTGGGAGGAGAAACGTCTAGGTGCAACGTTGTTGTGGAGGGAATTGAAGAAAGCAGGATACCGAATTCCCCACAACAAAGTGAATGCCTACTTAAATAAAACAGGGGAATTTTCAAACGCCGGAATTGGGGAAAATTGGACCGGCGTCTACATACCAGGACCGCGATTGGGTTTGTACCAACCGGAGCAGTTGCCCCAACCGTCTTTCCGGCCGGGTCTTGGCAACCCCCGAAGCGACCGGAGATCGCGCCAGCTTGGCCTTCTTTAAATCAACGCCTTCACGATGATTCACCACGACGGTGGACGATATCCCGTTGGGAGTAGATAATTATTGGCATATTATATTTATTAACGGCAAGTGGATATATCTCATGAAATTTGGGCGTTAAGCAAACTGAGGTCATCATTTGAAAATTTATAATGATCCTTTTTTCTAAGATCAACTATCATCCGATCGATCTGTTCTTGATTGAGTTTTCCACCATTTTTCAAGGATAGGATAATATCACACAAATCATACGTTTCAATACCAAACTCACTCTCAGCTACCTCCATTAGATGCGAGTCGTCCGAAAAAAGTACTGCATCATTTTCCTTGCACAACAGGATCAACTCACAATCCACAAAGCTGAGATATGGATGTTTTTCCTGGATCAATGGTATCTCTTGAGGAAGATCCAGATGAACAACCTTAATCCATTTCGTTAGTGCTTCTGACAACGGTTTAATGATAATATCAATCTCAGATTTGAACGCCTCTTGAACAACGCCGTCAGATGTTCGAATATCGTTATAGTACTTCAATAACTCCAGACATTTTATCTTTGAAAGAGAACTGATAATGCAATTGTCCACAACGATCATGAAATCAAATTTTCCAGTTTATTCGTCCGCTTTCCAGATCGCCCTCTTTTCAAAATATTCTCGTCAACCAAAATAGATTTCATAGAATCGAACGGTATGCCTGCAATCTCAGCCGCTCGGGATATGGTAATTTTCCCCTTTTTGTATAATTCGATGGAAACCACCAATCTCATTTCAGGTTTTTGAGAGAGAAAATATCTCAATGCTTCTCGAATAAGTTCAGACCGATTATCATAGTAACCGCTCTCGATCAAAGCATCCAACTCTTCACTTAGCTTTTCTGATAGCGTTATGGAAACCATGCGATCACCTATGTTAATTATTAATATCTATTGACATTAATTAACTTTACCCTTTAAAATCCATAACCTTAACCACCGATTCGGAGTTTGAACAATCCCACATGGATCATGGTAAACCTGACCGTTTAATCTACAGATCCCTCAAATTCGTTAAGCCGTCCCCCTCATCGCACCGGGAGCCATTGCAATTTTCGCCCACTCCCTCAAAAATATCCTTAGCCCCGAGCACGGAAAAACGTCACATATAACGCCTAGCGCTGACACGTTTGCCTCAAGGAGTTTCCCGCGTCTGCACGGCTGTCATTGGTGGCGTTTTTAGGTGGGGGGAAGACACATCAACCGTATGCATCTTTCCTCCCCGTCATATCGCCGCTGACGTCCTTTTCCATTTCCTTCCCACCTCACCGGACGACAGAAATTCAGCCCTACAGACCTTCCATTTTCCGTTGGAAAATGACAGCCCGGGCCCGAATTTACGTTGGAACGAACAACGGCAGAAATAATAAAATCACCAAGGATATGATAAATGCAATAATTGAAAAAAAGAGACCTATTTTACCTCGTCTATCAGTAGCAATACTGCGGAATCCTAAGTAAAACCCGACCATTGACAATAAAATTGAAATGGTCGAGGTGAGGTATATTTCTACAATCCCCATTAAAAGTGAAATGCTGATAATTAAAAATGCAGCAACACCAATAATAATAGAAAAAACCCATAATGCTTTTTCCATCCGACATTCATTTCCCATATGATCAACATCTCCTAAAATTAGTATCAAATTTTCCATATCAATTTAAAAAACCTGCATGTTTCTCAAACCAAAGCGTATACACTGGATCAATGAAAGGATATGTGGTTTCTCCCCATGTTTCTCTAAATTTAAAATAATCATGACGGGGAGTTATGCATCTATTTCTTACTCCTTTATAGCGATCATTATGGGTTATTTCCTTTATATCGTAGAGATCAATTGCTCTACCTTCATATTTTTCTTCGGTATCGAAATTGAAATCTATATCATTGTGCCAAATGATCCCATCCCCATTGCAACTTTCTCCAGGATATGGTGAATCGGCCACCATAAATGCACCGTGTCCACCTCTAGCAACATATACTTTTGGATGAAACGTCTTTGACGATGAAAAGAATCCCAATTGATATTCTGAATTATCATAATCATCCTTCTCATATACAACATCCATCCAATAGTGTGATAAATATATAACAGAATCTGGCCTATTGTCATCCTCATCGGATAGAATTAGTGCAATACCTTCACGATCATGAGTGTGTGTGTTCACTCCATTATTGTAAAAGTAATAGGTCCAATATTCAACACATATTTTACCATTATACCCGGTAAATACAATGTAATTTATCAAACCATTATGATTTTCGCTATCAAACTCGGGATCATTCCAATTGTTCAAATCTCTTGTTCGATATGCTGGTATACTTCCATCGGGACGATCATCATCTCCACTATCATCTCCCTTTGTGTCTTTCCAATCCCCAAAATCATCTATTCCATTTGGATAAGGATATGAATATATTCTTGTATGTTGATCGTACATCCCCATTCCAGCACCAGAATCATATTTAATATCAACAGGCCGTTGGTTTTCTTCACTATCAAAAAAGTAAACCGGTGAAAACCTTTCTGCAATGTCCGTCTTCTCTTCATATGTCAACTCATCCTCTAACGATAATTTGAATTTGATAAACGTATACCAAACATTGTCTTCTTTATGTTTCCCACCAGACACTATCCAATAGTCATCATATTCATCTATTGTTATTTTTCCAGGAGAACTTGTTGTCAATGACGGCTTTTCAGGCGGTCCAAAAAATGTTGGCGAGCCAATATCAATGGCAAAGCTTAGACTCTTTCCTGATCCTTCTTTCAGGTCGATCTTATCATAACACAAATCAACATCATCATCGAAAAGGGCAATCGTAAACTCAGTTTTCCCACCATCTAAAATATTTCGATAAAATGTCGGTTTATTATCAGAGTTCGAATAGTCGATATCATTGTCATCTTCTTTTAATGGACGGTCTGAAAATAATGAATGTTTATCATCGGATTCAAACATATCATTTATGTCAATGGCAATGAATAAATCAGCATCGGTTCCAAAATCCTGATCTTCTGAATCAGAGACCAGCAATCTTAAAAACTCAATCTTCAACATTTTATCTGCGTTTGGCCAATTGTCTTCCGCATTTGAAACGCCGTCTTTATCGCAGTCCAAATCGTAAACGGTTGGATCAATATCTTTATAATCTGTCAACAAATCATCATCTGTATCCACATCATACGGATCGGTTCCGGCATGATATTCTAGAGGGTCCAATAAACCATCCGAATCGGTATCCTGTTTTATTGGGTCAGAGGAAACTGCATTCGCTTTCGAATAAACCTTTGAAAAATCAGTGTTAACAAGATAGCTTGTCGTTTCTTTGAAAAACACTTTTGTAACAGAATTCCAACCATTAAGCTCCTGCCCGTCTTCGAGAAAATCATGATCACTGTCTTTGGAGTACGGATCGCTCCCTAAATCCACCTCATCCTGATCCTCTATACCATCATCATCCGCATCGTAAGCGTGCCAGCCCGTGAGTCTGACCGAGCTTGATTTCGTACCTGAGATGGTCACTTCCTCCTCGGCTGCTTCGTCGTAGTAGGTCAGATCGTATTTCAGCTTCAAGAAATAGAATAACGTGTATTCCATGTTTTCCGTTATGGTGGACTCGTAATGGGTTTCCCCGACGCTGTAGCCGTCGAGGAGTTCGTAGTTCACGTCATCGAACGAACCGTAGGATTCGTATTCAACCCAGAAATTTGGTTCATCCCCGTCGCCCAGGGTGTAATCAACGATCAGGTCCCACTCGAAGGTCACTGTGTTCTCCACCAGGTATTCAACCGTTTTTCCATATGATTCTGTTACCGGCCTTGATATGGTTTCCAGGCTCTGGGTTGTTGCATCGAAATTGGTTCCCATCACGTAAGGTTCGGGATAATCGATTTCTTCTTCTTCTTCTTCTTCTTCGATTACTTCTTGCTCGGTCCAGATCGAAAACTCGAACGTGTCAGAGCCGTAAGCGTCCGTTGCGGTGACGGTGATGGGTATCGTCACTCCATAGAGGCCAGTAGTATCAAACGTTGTGGTGAACGTTTCGGACACACTGGTAACGGATGCCTCATGATGTTGTATTGGTCCGCCCTGGATATCGAAAGTCAGATGGGCATTCGAGTCCGCAATTTTCTGATACTGAACCGTGAACTTAACATTACCGCTGACGGGTGGCAAGTTGCCGCTGTCTGCCGTGAACGTCTCGCCGCCTGATGTTATCGCCACGTTGTGGATATTTATCGATTCTGCGGGTTTGAACCTGGCATCGATTATGGGCTCAACTGAATTGGACGCACCGTCAATTAATGAAAGTTTGAGCTGTGCTTCATCATAGATCTGCTCGATCTGGAACTTGATCTCGGTGTTTGTCGAATCGAGGTCGCCGTCTATGAACTTGGCCCACTCGGTCCATTCATCGCCGGTGTTCCGACCTCTCCAGTACAATTCTCTTGTAACTGAAGATTCATCATAATCCACGATCACCATCTTGTACCAATATGTGAATTCTTTAGTACCTTCTTGAGAGTTGACTGCCTTGATTGGATCCATGCAAAGTATTTGATCCGAACCTTCCCTGTAATTAGTATAATAGCTGTAACATGAATCCTGATCCAAGCTTCTGTAAAGATGGAATCCGACAAAGTCAGGGGGATTATCCTCAGACCCACCCGGTGTTGTTACGTATATGGAATCGGAGTTGACGTTACCGAGATTATCTTTGGCCTCAATCCGAACAACGTGTTCGGTACCGTACAGATTATCTGCAGCACACACGAATTCACCAGTAACTTCGGGCGTGTACGATCCCGAAGACGGTGCAGAAAAACCAGCTCTTTGATTCGTATCAACATTGTCTATGAAACATCTCATTTCTTTGATATACACCGACGGGTGCGAGATATACGGTCTTGCATCAGCGTAGAACGTCACGATACCGTCCAGATCGGCACCGTCCAGCGGCGACGTGATATCCACGAACGGCGCGTCCCTGGACCGCCGCTGGTTGTAAGACGCTGTTATGAACGGGTTGGTCAGGTGATCGCTTATGTCCACCGCGGTCTCCAGCCCGTTTTCGTTCTTGGTCTTCATGATCAGTATCTCATCAATCCTCACCCGACCACGGTTGTCCGGGTCGATGGTGTCGAAATACAGCTCGGGTGTAAACGACGTTGCGGAGTGCACCTCGGGCGTTCCGAAGTACAGATAGTTCGACTGAAGCTCGTGGGTGAACACGTCTGAATACCCGTACGTGGTGCGCGTTCCAACGGCTACGGTCGGCGTTCCAACGACTGCGTCAGATATCTGACCCATTTGAAATGGTTCCAGCCCGAACCCTGCGCCGATCGGTAGACCGAAATTGAACGTTGTCGTGCTCATCCGGCCCTGCATGTTCAAAAAGACGTCAGTATCCTCCTCGCCGTAATACGCGGTTTTCTTCGCCCTCACGAACACCATGTAATACCCGGCCGGGAACTCGGGGAAGTCCTTGTACTCGAAATCCTGAAGCGAGTACTGGCTGCTGCCCGACGCGTCGATTGCCATGGTCTTGCCGTTCAGTGCGTTCTCATCCAGTTCCACAACGGCTCTGGAATACTCCGTCTTGGAGAACATGTCCTCCGCGTCGAACCAGTACAGCAGCGGTTCGATGACCTCTTCGCCGTTCTCCATGGTCCTCTGAACGCAGATTTCTTCACCGTCGGATATACCGTCCGCGTCGGAGTCCCATTCGGTGAAATCCGAGTACTGTCCGCTTTTGGCCTGCCACGGGACCGGCGTACAATCCTGCCTGACCAGAAGTATCTTGTCCAGCAGCACGGAACCGGAAGCCGTGCTGGTATCCCGTATGTCAACGCACAGTTTTGCCGTGTTGAACAGGCCCGGCAGTCCTATGGAAAAACCCGGCTGGCCGCCAATGAAGATCGGATCGCCGATGTTGACCTTTGCCGTGGTGTAACTGTAGAAATCCGAAACGGCTATCTCCCTGTTGAATACCGTGATTCGCATGCTGCCACTGCTTGTTCCCTGCAGTGTGTAGACGTCGACATCCACTCCCTTGAAATCGCCGGATGATGCGGAGAATCCGCTTCCTTCCGACGGCGGGTTGGTGGTCATAGTTGTGAAATACGATCCGGAGAACCTCGCCCGGATGTAGAGCTTGTACATACCGAACGGGACGGACTGGAACGAATCCGGATTGGTGAGGATCCTCGATCCGGTCGATGACGAGACCGCGTGGTCGCCTATTGCGCCGTCATCGGCGGTTACGCTGGCGCTTTCTGATTTGTGATCTGCTGCGTCGAACCAGTACAGTATCTTGTTGCCGTTTGAGTCCAGCGGGTTTTCCAAGTCGTCCGGGAGTCCGTCGTTGTCAAAGAGGGCCGCAGGCCGCATATCGACTCCAGTCTCGAAATGTTCATAGAAGATCCGACTGCCTTCGATACCGGCGTCTCCACCTTCTGCCGTCACCGAAAAAAGCCAGGTGCCTACGCCGTCCGGTAGGGACTCCGTCCCTCCGGTGGGCGCGGCCATTCTCCTCCTTGCCTGAGGCATCCCGCCACCCTGTCTTGGCCGCTGCGCCAGATCAGCTGATAACATCCCGTCCCGGAGCCCGTCCCCCCTCCGGGCTGCTCGCGGCCGCTTGCTGGCAACCGCAACGGGTTCCAGTCTACCGTATAACCGCCCCGCTGTGAAACTGAATCCGGCGGACGCGTTCGAAATCCGCAAAACCCACCTGAACTTACCAGGACCGCGATTCGGTTTATACCAACCAGAGCAGTTGCCCCAACCGTCTTTCCGGCCGGGCCTCACCAGCCCCCGAAGCGATCGGAGGTTGCGCCAGCTTGGCCTTCTTTTCATCAACGCCTTCACGAAGGGTCACCACGTTAGTGGAGGTTATCTCTTTGATAGTAGATAATTATTGCTGCAATTATCCCACAACCGCCGGATTTAACCGGCGCGTTCGGGAATGGATCGAACCCTCACCGGTTAAGCCGCCCCATCTCATCCCGCCGGGAGCCATTGCTATTTTCGCCCACTCCCTCAAAAATATCCTTAGCCCTGAGCGCGGAAAAACGTCACAAATAACGCCTAGCGCTGACACGTTTGCCCTTTTGGGTTTCCCGCGTCTTCATGGCTGTTATCTTATGCCATTCCCCCTTTTACCGACTTCTCGAGGGTAATTCAACAATTTTGGGGATGACATTTGACCGTGGGCAGTACAGAGTAATAAACTCCATTATCAATGATACCTTTTCTCCCAGTGATCTACAATTATCATTAATTCATCATACCTTTTTTTAATTACATCTTTACCTTCAGCAGTCAGATTGACATTATTGATAAAATCACTAAATAGAGTATTAATGTCATCAATAAAATCGGTAAATTTCACTTTAGTGCGAAAATCCATTGTTGGTTCAATTTGTAATTTTAGTATTATTGGAATTTCATAATCATCAATCTTTTCATCACCAGAGGGCATTAGAAAATTCAGGTCTATCCATTCATCTAATCCTTTCCTACTATTTGATTTGCAGTCTTTTTCATTAAACCTATTTGTAGCATCAATCAACTCATCAAACAAGGTGCTTAATGCATTTAATTTAACAGAATTGAAAAAATGACGTCTGCCAAAAATAGTTGGGATGAATGATATTTCAATTTCATCTTCATTTTTCCAATTAAACGCCAGTTTTCTATTATTTGTTCCAGGTTCAAGGTTAAGATAACATGATTGAAGATATCCATAATTGTCACATAAAAATCGAACAACTTCAAATATTGCTCCAATATGGAAGTTGGATTCAATATCAATTTCCTTATCATTTTCATCTGATAGTTTAATGTGAAAATAGAAATGGTATAGCATCTTAGCATCGTCATTCAGTTCTTTATCATATGTGATTTCGATCATTAACTTCACCATTAAATTAGCACATTGGTTGATCTAATCCGCCAGGGACGATATTCTCTTCAAACCATTTACCTTTACCGCATTCGCTTTTAATATAATTTGCATCTGTTGGAAACACGGTAATACATGATCCGCCAAAATTTTTCGTATAAGTACCTGCAAAATATTTACCATATTCCGTGTTAAAGTACCAGGCAAAATAATAATTCTTTGCGTTACCATCCATATCATACCATAATTCCTGTCTATTTTTCAATAGTCCTCGAATTACATTTTTTAGCCTCTTCTCCACTTTTAGGAGACATTTTCCCTCATTAATCCACATGCCCATTTGATCTTCAGCATAAAATAATCCAAATCCCAAAACCCATACGATCGACGTTTGATGACGTTGATCTTATTGTTGAACCCTTCGCTGCTTGCATTTGTAATTCCATGTCGGAAATAGTTGACGATACCATAGTAATACCGTTTGATCGTCCTTGCGCATTTATTCAATCGTTCAATCCCAGTTTCCTCAACATTCTTGATCCAACCATCTAATCGTTTTATACCTTGATAGATATCCGTTTCATCCAATATATCGCTCAGCTGTTCTTTTATCAGATATGACTTGTAAAGGACCAGATTATCCTTCATTATTCGTTCCAGGTTCTCCCTCTGTTGATCGTTCAGATCACGTTGTCTCCTCAATATCAAAAATCGCTTTTTCTTCATGTTCTTTCTCTGATCATCGTCAGCCTTGGCAAACTCATTCTTCCGAATATCATCCAATGCGGTGTTGACGATCTTCACCGCATGGAACTTGTCAAAGATAATCTCCACCCTGGGACAGTGCTCGTTTACTGACGCGATGTATGGGTCCCACATATCCATCACGGCAGCTTCGATGTTCAGTGTCTTTTCAAATCCTAGTTCATCGAAGAACGAATCAAGCGTTTCCCTCTTTCTGCCGACACCAACCCAAATAACTGCACCCAGGTCAACGTCCCTGACCACGGTCAGATACTTATGTCCCTTCTCGTAGGCTATCTCATCGATCCCGATTCGAACGGGATCAATGTCCTTCAAAGAGACAAGCATTTCTTCGGTGTAATGTATGTCTATGTCCTTGGCGGTTTTCCAGTTTATTCTCAATGTTTCACTCACATCCGACAGTGCCATTTTCTGGCATAGCTTGAATGCATATTTTTCAAATCTGACGGAGCACCGTGAGTACGGTCTGACGAAATCCAATTTCTCGTATCCACGAAAACCGCATCTGCATCTTATCTTGGATTCAAAGAACGTGAGATAACAGTCCTTTGAACTCATACCAAGATCCCGTACGGTTCGTTTGTAGGATTCCTTGGTTGGCTTGTTTCTGCGGCCACAATCTGGACAGATACACGTTTTGCGTTTCCTCTTCAGGTGGATGAATACAACGTCGTCCTTATCGACGATTTCGTTATACGTAAATGCAGCAAAGGTAAATAAGGCCCGGAAGAACTTACTGTACTTGTACCGTTTTTTCTTCATGGTTTGTCACAAAAGCATGATAGCTAAAGCGGTACATCTATTCACCCAAATTCGGAGAAGAACCATATTTATAAACTCACCTTTTCTTTAAATTAGGGTTTTTATGTCCACTCCGAATAAGTGTTTCTACTTTATTGAAATCGGTAACAACTTCACGGTGTGATAATAATTCTTTCCAATTCTCTATAGAATTCGGATGAAAGTCAACTGGCGTTATTATGTATCTTTCGCCATTCTTTATTAAAAGTTTTAGTCGTGTAGCAAAGTGGGCTAAAACTTGAGCATGGAAGTCCCTGAGGGTGTGGCTAAAACATCCCAGGAGAAGCAACCATGCCCAAGTTCAGCACCAAGTGGAATATAGAGTGGAACGAACC
>Ga0272441_10009746_pt1 | contig 14743 bp, 11 predicted proteins | sample SSMProp6N_FD_193582 | JGI IMG/M metagenome (GOLD analysis project Ga0272441, IMG submission 193582) | Marine sediment archaeal communities from Little Sippewissett salt marsh, Falmouth, MA, United States - SSM-Prop-6N | ecosystem: Environmental > Aquatic > Marine > Wetlands > Sediment ... | reverse complement strand
AAAAAGGTGTTAAAGATGTTGCGATCATTACATCCGGTTTTGGTGAAGTGGGTAACTTTGAAGAAGAACAAAAATTAAAAGAGATTGCAGACAAGAACAAGATGCCTTTCATCGGGCCGAATATTTTAGGCCTTCTTTATATGCCCACAAAACTCAACGCAAGTTTTGGGCCGCAGGATAATCGGCCAGGACGCATTGCGTTTATTTCTCAAAGCGGAGCTTTGGCGATCGCACTTATGGGATGGACGGTGATGGAAAAGATTGGTCTCGGAGCTTTGCTCAGTTTGGGGAACAAAGCAGATGTGGATGAAAAAGATTTGATTGAATATTTCAACAAGGATGAGAATATCGATGTTGTTTTGATTTATATGGAAGGTCTTAAGGATGGCCAAAAATTTATGCAGACAAAGATTGAGAAACCCGTGATTACTTTGAAGGTAGGTCGGTCTCAAAGAGGGGCCAAGGCAGCTGCTTCTCACACGGGTTCTTTGGCGGGAGCCGATGGCATTTTTGATGCCGCTTTTCATCAGCTGGGAATTCTGCGGGCAGATTCTTTTACAGAAGCGTTTGGCTGGGCGAGAGCTTTTGCTTTGCCTAAACCCAAAGGGGATAATGCAGTTATTGTAACCAATGGTGGCGGTATCGGTGTATCAGGAACAGATGTATGCGAGAGAGCCGGAATCAAATTGCTTGAGGATCCCCAGTGGCTTGAGGAAAAATTTAGAAAGACCATGCCTTCCTTTGGAAGCACAAAAAATCCCATTGATATTACCGGCGGGGCCGGAGTCGAAGGCTATCGGGAGGCAACCAAGATTGCTCTTACGGAAGATAAAATACATGAGGTCATCGTTCTTTATTGTGAAACGGCGGTAACGGATCCTCTTTTCATTGCCAAAGCAATCGTCGAGGAGTATGAGGCGGTTAAGAGAAACAAGCCTATTGTTGCAGCTATGGTGGGAGGTGAAAGGTCGCGGGCAGCTATTCACTACTTGAGTGATCATAATATCCCTGCGTTTGATTCTGTGGATGCAGGGATTCCGACTCTGGGAATTCTTCACAAATGGAAAGAATATTGTGAAAGAAAAAAAGATCAACCAACAAAGATCGAGACACCAAAAGAAGTTGTTGATCTGATTGAGAAAGTCAAGACAGAAGGTCGGGATATTTTGATGGAACACGAAGCAAGAGAAGTGATGGAGCTTTGCGGCGTTCCGACCCCCAAGGCAGCCTTTGCAAAAACAATGAATGAGGCCGTAAAAGAAGCCAATACTTGCAAGATGTATCCTTTGGCAATGAAAATTGCATCTCCAGATATTGTTCATAAAACCGATATGGGAGGCGTTATCCTTAATATCAAGAATGAAACGGAGCTTAAAGCAAAATACAACCAGATGATGGAGACTTTAAAGAAAAAAGCTCCGAATGCAAAATTATTGGGCGTTAATCTGGTTCAAATGGTTGAAGGAATTGAATGCATCATTGGGCTAAGTCGTGATCCTCAATTCGGGCCTGTGGTCATGTTTGGATTGGGCGGTGTATTTGTTGAGGCCTTAAAAGATGTTGCTTTTCGGATTGTTCCTTTTGGAAAAGTTGAGGCAGAACGTCTTATTGGGGAGATCAAATCCAAGAAGATTTTGGACGGCTTTCGCGGGATGAAAGCCCACAAACAGAGTTTAATTCAGACCATGTGTGCACTTCAAAAACTTGCCCCGTATGTTAAGGAAATTGATGTCAATCCGATTATGACCAATGAGAATGGCAGCTTTGCAGTTGATGCCAGAATAATCCTCTAAAAAAGCGGTTAACATGTGTGGCATATTTGGCCTTGTTGCAAAAGACAATTCAGCATTCCCTCCAAAGAGATTTGAAAATACCCTCAATCGTTTATTCACACTATCGGAAACACGCGGGAAAGAATCTGCAGGGTTGGCTCTTCAAGGCAATCATTCGATTGAAGTATTCAAGCAACCTGTAACGGCAAGTAAAATGATTCGCTCAAAAGACTATCGCAATCTGCTTGCCACATCAGGCAGTCAAAGACCTCTTGCCGTCATAGGCCATTCTCGTCTTGTAACCGATGGTATTCAACTTGTACATGAAAATAACCAACCTGTGATTAAACAGGGTATCGTAGGTGTTCATAACGGCATTATCGTTAATACCAGTGAACTTTGGGTTCAAATCCCGACCTCTCAAAAAGAATTTGATATTGACACAGAAGTCATTCTCGCCCTTATCAGATTTTCGTTACAGCAAGGTAAGACATTGATTGACTCCATTCAAAACATTTACCATCAACTGGAAGGCAATGCATCCTTGGCACTTTTCTTTGAGGATTACCATTATCTGCTTCTTGTGACGAATAATGGCTCTGTTTATATTTGTTTTAATAAAAGTAAAGGCATTTTTGTTTTTGCATCCGAAAAGTATATTTTAAAAACGCTTATCAAAAAACATAAACTTCAGGATATCTTCACTCAAGAAGATATTTTTCAATTGAAATCCAATTCGGGATGTCTGCTGGACCTTTCGAGTTTGGATTTTAAGCGTTTTTCGTTAACCGATCAAAACACAAGCAGTTTTTCTATTCTTAAGCAAGAGAACAATTTTCAAATCGTTGATCATGTTGTTAAAAGTCCTATTGAGACGTCAAACATCACTCCAAGAAAGAAACATGTTCTCATCCCTCAAGATATAAAGGAGCATTTCCAAAAGTGTGACGAAAGAGTGGCTTTATTAAAGCGATGCAAGAGGTGTATATTGCCAGAGACTATGCCTTTGATTACATTTGATGAGGAGGGTGTTTGTAGTTATTGTAATGAATATGTGAAAGCGAAAATTTTGGGCAAAGATAGATTGCTTGAAGAATTGGATAAATATAGAAGAGAAACTGGCCAAGCCGATTGCATTGTTTCTTTAAGCGGAGGGAGGGATAGTTGCTATAGCCTGCATTATGTTAAGCGTGAACTGAAATTGAATCCGATTGCTTTTACATACGATTGGGGTATGGTCACTGATTTAGCCCGGCGGAATCAATCCCGTTTATGTGGGAAGCTAGGCGTTGAACACATCATCGTCTCTGCAGATATCACGAAAAAAAGGAAATTTATACGCAAGAATGTATTAGCATGGTTGAAGCGTCCTGATTTGGGTATCATTCCTTTATTCATGGCAGGAGACAAACAATATTTTCATTATGCCAATGTTTTGAAGAAACAGACGGATATCAGGCTTCTGATCATGGGGGAAAATGCATTTGAAAAAACCAATTTCAAGACAGGTTTTTGTAATATTAAGGAAAATAAGGACGAGCTAGCGTATTCCTTGACGTTTCTCAACAAGTGCAAGATGGCGCTTTATTATGCGAAGGAGTTTTTGCTGAATCCTTCTTATCTGAATTCCTCTCTTTTTGATTCCGCATGGGCTTTTGTAGCTTACTATTTTGATTCTCATGAATACCTTAATCTTTACAGATATATCCCTTGGGATGAAAGTCAAGCAGAACTCTTAAAGAAAGAGTACAAATGGGAAATTGCCGAAGATACCGAATCAACTTGGCGCATAGGCGATGGAACGGCTCCTTTTTACAATTATATTTATTATGTGATGGCGGGATTTACGGAGAATGATACCTTTCGAAGCAATCAGATCAGAGAAGGAGTCATGGATAGAGAGAGAGCTTTAGATTTGGTAAGAGAGGAAAACAAACCGCGTTATGAATCCATTGGTTGGTATTGTGATACGATTGCCATTGATCGAAACAAAACGTTAAGAGCAATCAATTCTGCCCCCAAACTTTATTTACTTGATCCTTGAGATTCCAAAAGCAATCTTTGCTTTGTTGATTAGTTCTGCAGGAGATTTCACCTCTTTGAGTCTTTTCCAAATATACGCTGGCCGCATGTAAAAGCGATTGTAGGCTTTTTTGAATATCTTATGAAGATCTTTTTCAGAAACGTGTTCAAGCCATAATTTGGGTTTGAAATCCTTGGTGGGATGAAGCACAAACTCTCTCCAATAATCAAACGTGTAAAATCCATCCTTCAATCCTTGAAGATAAAGCGGTGTTGCCGGGAAAGGCACAAGAATCGCATAATGGCAATAATCGGCATCCAATTGAATAGAAAAGTCAATGGTTTCTTGCATTTGGGCTAAAGTTTCTGACGGGCATCCAAACATAAAATAAGCCAAAATTTTAATTCCCGCTTCTTTTGTCATTTGGAAAACCTCAACAGCTTGTTCTTTTTTGATGCCTTTTTGAAGCGTCATGATGATTTCTTCATTTCCGGACTCAATACCATAGCTGATGGCACAGCAGCCGGCTTTTTTCATGGCCAAAAGCATTTCTTTGTCGACCGTATTGACACGGGCTCGCATATCCCATTGGATATTCAGTTTTCGTTCCTTGAGCTCTCGACAAATTTCAAGAACACGAATACGGTCGATGGTGAAAGTATCATCATAAATTTTGATATAGTCAATACCCAAATTTTTGCAATCTTCCATTTCATCGACCACGTTTTTAGCACTTCTTGCGCGGAATACTTTACCCAAATTGGGTCGATCACAAAATGTGCATTTGTAGGGACATCCACGGGAAGTGATCATCGTCGTGCATTTGACATTGCCGGTTAAGGCCGTTGAATATAAGTTGATATCAAGTAATCTTCTGTTAGGCATGGGGATGGCATCCAGGTTATGATCAAAGTCTCTTTGCTGGTTAACGATGGGCTTTCCTTCGTTATCTTTAAAACCAAGACCAAGTATGCCAGGCTTGGCTTCATCATTTGAAAAGTTATCCAGAAGTTCAACGATGGTTTTTTCTCCTTCTCCCATAATCACATAGTCAATGCAGTCAAAATCGAGACATTCTTGAGGGTAAATGTGGGGATGAGGGCCTCCGAGAATGATTTTTGTTTCAGGCAGAACCTTTTTTGCAATCTCGGCGGTCTTAAGGCAGTCGATCCAAATTTGCGTCATGGCACTGATACCAATCAGATCGGGATTGGCTGTCTTGATACGAGATGCGAGTTGATCGTATGATAACTGTTCAGCAACAGCATCGATTACCTCAACATCCCAATTCGTAAAAGAAAGAATACTTGCTGCCAGGTAAAGCAGCCCTAAAGGAGGACTGAAACCGATATTTTTTTCCAAAACTTCCGGCATCTCAGCGCTGATAAAATTGAACTCACAAGGTTTGATAAGAAGTATTTTCATAGGTCTATTGTCTGATTTCTCGTCGCATATGTGCCATTTGGTCAACAATAAGTCCTAAAAAGAAGATCAGAAGACCTGTTAGAAGTGTAAGAATGGTCACATCATGAATGTTTTGGTTTGAGAAATCAAGGAGAAGAGAAATGCTTCCTGCCAAAAGGATCATCAGACTGGAGGGCAAGAATATCCTTAAAGGGGAAAAGATCATAAATAGTCTTAGAATAAGGATCAAAGCCTTAAAGCCGTCAAGTACGTTGACAGTGCTTTTGCCAATTCTTTTGTTAACGGAAATAGGGATATTTTTAACATTGTATCCTTCGCGCAAAAAGGCCACCATCATAGTTGTAGAAAGCGAAAAGCCGTTTGGAAATAGGTGAATAAATTTCAACGCAATTTCTTTTTTAAATAAACGAAATCCCGAATTGAAATCAGGGATGGTCGTTCCGGAAAGGGAGTTGACGACGACGCTTATTAATTTCTTTCCGGGTCTTCTCCATAACGTTTTATGCGATTTTTGATCTCTTGCACCAACGACCATATCGTAATTGTCTTTTTCATCAATAAGCCTTTTTATATCTTGGGGGTTGTGCTGGCCGTCTGCATCCATGATAGCTATCAAGTCAAAGGAAGACAGCCGAATGCCGGCTTTTATGGATGCACCGTAGCCTTTGTTAAACGCATGGCGGATGATTTTTATATTAAGATCTTTGATTTTTTCATATGTGCTATCTGTTGAGCCATCATCAATAACAATTATTTCAAAATCAGGATAGAGATTGAGTGCCTTTAAGACAATGTCTTTAATCCCATCTTCTTCATTGTAGGCTGGTATGATAAGGCTGATGTTTTGAGCATCCATTTTTTGTCTTTCGTGAAGGATTATTATATGTTTTTTAAAATATGGTTTATTTTACATTGAAAGCTTAGTGAATGCAACAAAAAGCATAGGGGCATTATGTTCTTTGGATGTTAAATGTTTCACAGTCCAGAGCGGGAAGGCTGGCAATATTTAATTTTCCTGATATAATCTATATTAAATTAGTTCGATCCTGCAATCTTCATACGGAAAGAAATACGTGAGAAAAATACTCCATTTTTTAAAGTCGAATAGCGCTCATTTATTTGCAGCCATTTTATGGTTTTTTTCTATAAAGAGGTTTTTTACTAAAGATTTGCTTTTCGCAGGGGACTCCGCGATTTATTTTATGCAGATAAAAAATTATTTGGATAGTGTCGCAAGAGGAGTTTTTCCCGGCTGGGATCCTTTTTATTTTTGGGGAAGACTGAACAATCTGGATGTGCGTTTTATCGGAGAGTACAATCCGTTTCTTTACATTATTTCTCTCTTTAGGCTACTAGGATTTTCCTTTTCTTTGTCCTATTTTATCTATCTTGTTATTTGCGCTTATCTTGGATTGCTCGGATTTTTTTTATTAGCCAAAAGAATTTTTAAAGACGAAGTCCTCGCTTATCTGGCTTTTTTTCTTTTGATGTTCAGTTTTATGTGGGCGACCTTGTTTAATGATCTTGCGGTAGTTTTGATCTTTAATTCCAGTGTCTGGTTTTTTTATTTTTTAGTTGCTTTTGGGCAATCCCCTTCCAAGGCAAATTTTTTGGGACTAACATTCTCTTGCATGATCATTGCCATCACCTATATTCCTTTTTATTTCCTTACCTTGTTCCTTTTGTTTTTAATTTTTTTTCCGTTGCTTTACGGCCGTCATTCCGTATCCTCCTTCCAAACGGTGATGAATTTTATAAGACGGAATAAATTCCTGACCTTGTTCTGTTTAGTTTCCTTGATCTTATCTCTTTTGCCGGGATTGATGTGGTTTTTGTCGGCAGGAGGGGATCAGTATATGGTCGGTCCTCGGCACTCCAACGCTTTATCCAACAACGTGGCGAGTGTTTCGTATTTTACGGCAAGCGCAGGAGGCGTGGTCGCTTTTTCGATAGAAAAACTTTTTGCTCACCTGAATGCCATGACATTTGGAGATATGTATGTGCCTGTATTTTTTTACTTGATTTTATTAATGTGTTTATTTGTAAAGATAAGTAAAAAACAAGTTCTCTTTTTTGCCATGGGTCTGAGTTTGGTTGTAATCTCTTTAACGGATTTAACTCCTGTGCATTATTTTCTTTTTAAGTACGTTTTCTTTTTTAAATATTTCAGGAACTTGATCTATCTTGCATGGATGGCCGTTCCTCTTTTTATTCTTTTTGCCGTGGAACAATTTCGTTTGTTATGCGAATGGAAAACAGAAGGGGCCTTAAGAAAGATAAGTGCTCTGATCTTGGTTATTATTGTCCATCTTGGTTTTTTCTTATTTCTAAAAGAAAAAGGCGGGATGATGATAACAACTATCTTTTCGATTGCGGGAAGTTTTTTACTCTTTGTGCTTTTACTAACAGGAATTATAAAGATCAAAACAAAAGGATTAGCGTTGGCGCTTTTGTTGGTGGTTGCGTTGCAGCCAATGGAAGTGTTCTATTATTTATCTGAGAATTGTCAAAAATATATGATGGATACAAGCCAGTTGAGTCGATATTTTAAGCCGGAATTTATTTATGTAAGGCCTAAAGAGACAGGGGAGCTGGACTTTTTGGATAGCGGAGTCCTGAGGGATTTGGAAGATACTTCGGGATTTCCCGTTTGGTTCAGAAAGATCAAAAAATTTACAGGCACAAAATATACATGGCAATTGCAGAAAATGATTCCTGAAAGTTATTTAAGAGAGTATGCATCGCATAAATTTGTTATTTATGACCAAATAAAACATGTCGGGAAAGAACTGGAAAAAAAAGAATTAGCTTCCTCATTGGCGGGCAGGGAAAACGTTGCGTTTGTTTTTGATACTCATAAGGATATTTTAGAAAAGTATTCTTCTAGTATTCCAAAATTTGCAAAATATGCAACACAGGCATCGGATTCTTTAAGGGTCGAAGCATTCGATTATAACTTTATCAGAATAAAGACGAATTTTGCAGTTGAAAAATTTTTGGTTTATAACGATAGCTTCCATAAAGGCTGGCAGGTATTCATCAGCGGAGAGAGGAAGAAAATTTATCGGACCAATGTTGCTTTTAAAGGGATATGGGTCCCGAAGGGAGAGAATATTATTGAATTTCGATTTGCTTCGCCATGGAAATATGCGTTTGATTGGTTTTTGTTGATCTATTTCTTTGCATTTCTTTTTGCTTTGTTTGTTGTGATCATGAAGGAAAAGAATAGTTTTTGTCATGAAAAAACATCTTAAGACATTGCTGAAGATTTTATCTTTAATAATGAATCGAGGATTCATTCTTTATGTCCTTTTGTTTATACTTTTCTTAAGTATTTTTGATCAACAAAGGGCGATGCTTAAGACAATGGACTATCTTTCCGATACTCCCCGTTATGTTACAAACTTTGCCGTAGGAAGAGAGAAATTTGATAGGGTCTTATTTGTTTCGGCTATTCGATATTACAAAATTTTCTCAAAGGTTTTTCCCATTTCCGATATTGCAAAGACCGCTTTGGGTTATTGCTATTATCAGATGGGAGAGGATGACAAAACGATTGAATACTATCATCAGGCGCTTAAGAAAAATCCTAATCTTTTTGCCATTCACTATAACTTGGGAAAAATTTATTACCAACAAAAGAATTATGATCGAGCGACAAAACACTTTCAACAAGCGATTGATTTGTTCTTCAAAGACAAGGCTTTTGCTTTTTCGGGAGGCATCAGTCCTTATAAATTCACGTTCGATAAAGATTTAACCAAATACAATGCTCGGACTCTTGAGATGCAATATATTTATGCCAAATGTTATGAAAGCTTGATCTGGTGTTATGAGAAAAAGAAAGATTATTCGGCGATTTTGGATTCGGCAATCACGGGGATAAAACTTCCGGAAAAAGAAGACAAGAGTTTCTTTTACCATTTTGCCGGACTGGCTTCTTTTGAGCTTGGAGATTATGATGCTGCTGTTAAATTTTTCAAGAAAAGCTTAGAGATGGATTCAAACAATATGGATTCTGTCCATCTTTTAAACTTAAGCTTTGAAAAAATGGGTCGCCATGACATCGCTGATCAGGTAAAGGCCAATGAAGCAAAGTTGCGTGAAACAGGCAAAGGGCACAGGATTTTGGAGCCTCAGGGGCATGGACAATTATTCTACTATCCTCCTTTTAATATCATTGAGGTGGATGGAGCCAAGATTAGGAAAATGTAGCCTTTTTAAAAGTGAGAGAGTAAAAGTAAATATCTGCTATAATACTAATTAAACATTTCAAAGAAGAAGGGAAATAAACACTCGATGGCTCGGCTTACTAAAGAATTTGGGAAACATTATATCGTGGAATTCATTGATTGTAATCCCGAAAGGATCAAATTCGTTGATGACGTAAAAGATGCTTTTTTATCAGCTGCTCAGAAGAGCGAGGCAGGTATGCTTGAAAATGCTTTCCATCAATTCCAGCCTTATGGAGTCAGTGGGATGATCTTTATTGAAGAATCTCATTTTTCGATTCATACCTGGCCTGAAGATCGATATGTTGCTTTCGATGTGCTGACGTGTGGCAAAATGTATCCCGAACGTGCAATCGATGAATTGGAAAAGTATTTTGAAGCCCAAAAGGTCGAAACAAAGATTATCCCCAGGGGGTTCTAGGCCTTTTTGGGATCAATGAAACTGCATGAGTCAAAGAAAACGAAAACAAGAAAATTCTTTTAGCCTTTTTGGTTTTTTGTCTGAGTCAAAGGTCGCCCTTCTTTTGATATTAACGAATCTGGCTTCATTTGTGTTTTTACAAAAAATGGTATTGGATAAGGATGTGTTGGCTCCTGTCATTTTGTATCCGGGTAACCTCCTTAAGGGGAATATCACTTGTTTGGTGACGGCTGGATTTATTCATCATAATTGGATGCATTTGGGTTTGAATATGCTGGGTGTATTTATTTTTGGGAGGATTGTTGAAAAACGCTTAGGAATCATCAAAACGTTTTATATTTATATGGGGGCGCTTGTGCTCTCGATGCTTTTTTCGACGGTGGTTTATGCGTTTGTGTTGCATAAGAATGTTGCGATCGTAGGCGCTTCTGGCGCGGTGATGGGATTGATATCTGCGGCGATGCTTTTGGCCCCTTTCAGCATCACCTATGAAATGATATTGCCGCTTCCGACAATGGTGAAAGGATGGCTTTTTTTTTATGCGGATCTTGAAGGTTTTTTAGGGGGGGAAAAAGATGGGGTGAGCCATTTGGCGCATCTTTTTGGATTTTTATCGATTGCCTTTCTTGTTTATTTTTTATCAAGGCAAGATAAAAAATTGATGCGCTCTGGGTTGCTGATTAACATTTTTTCGTTAATTGTGTTCTTTATTTTAAAACATAAGTTGGGCTATTGAAACAATGTTACAGAGTCTCAGTGTCATAAGGTCACAAAAAATGTTGCTGTGTGTCTTTGTGTCCTTGTGTCTTTTAAAAAGGAGAAAACAATGTCCCAAGCAATTCTTTTGATTTCTTGTCCGGATCAAAAAGGAATAACAGCAAGCATTACCAATTTTGTTTATGAACATAATGGGAATATTTTGCATGCGGATCAACATATTGATGAGCAAAGAAATATTTTCTTTATGCGTATTTAATGGGATTTGAATGGTTTTTCTCTTAACAGAAATCAGATCAAAGATAAATTTGATTTGATCGCTACAAAATTTCAGATGAAATATGATCTATTTTTTTCAGATAAACTGCCCAGATGTGCGATCTTTGTCTCTCAGCATTTGCATTGCCTCTATGATCTTTTATTGAGATACAAGGGGGGACAGTTTGCATGCGAGATCCCGTTGATTATAAGTAATCATAAAGAGGCTAGTTTGGTTGCCAAGGAATTCGGTATTGAATTTTTAGAGATGCCGATCACCCAAGAAAATAAGGGCCAGCAGGAAGAAAAAGAAATGGCAATTTTAAAGGAAAAGAAGATAGATATCATCATTTTAGCCAGGTATCATCAAATTTTTACAGGTCGTTTTGTAGATACATTTGAAAATAAAATCATCAATATTCACCATTCCTTTTTGCCGGCTTTTCCCGGTAAGAATCCGTATGCCAAAGCATACGAAAAGGGAGTTAAAATCATTGGGGCGACCAGTCATTTTGTCACCCAAGAATTGGATCAAGGGCCCATTATTGAGCAAGATACAGTACGCATCAGTCACCGCGATTCTTTAAATGACCTTATTCGAAAGGGCGAAGACTTGGAAAAGATAGTATTGAATAGGGCTGTTCGTCTTGCTTTGGAGCGAAAGATTTTGTGTTATAACAATAAAACAGTCATCTTTGATTAAATCCATAGAACTTCAAAAGGGAAGATAGAGAGGTTTTGATTTATTTCATGAAAAAGCTAAAGCCTGAATTATTAGCCCCAGCCGGAAGCTGGGGCGCTCTTACAACAGCGGTTACTTATGGTGCGGACAGTGTTTACTTCGGTATCAAGGGGATGAACATGCGCCATATGGCGGATAATTTTGATGTTTCCGAACTTAAAAAAGTTATGGATTATTTGCATGATAAAAAGAAGAAAGGCTATTTAACTCTTAATACGATCGTTATGGACAGCGAGCTTAACAAAGTCAAGGCAATATTGCGTTCTGCCAAAACGGCCAAAGTCGATGCTGTTATCCTTTGGGACATGGCGGTTTTTTCTATGGCCAGAGAACTGGGCCTCAATATTCACCTTTCGACTCAGGCGAGCGTTTCTAATATTGAGGCGATCAAAGTCTTTGCCAAATTAGGTGCTAAGCGTGTTGTGCTTGCCAGAGAGTGTACCTTAAAGGATATCCGGGAAATAATCAAAGCGATGAAACATAATAAAATTCATTGTGAAGTGGAGGCCTTTATTCATGGAGCGATGTGCGTTAGCATTTCAGGAAGGTGTTTTCTTTCGGAACTTTCTTTCGGGAAATCTGCCAACAAGGGAAAATGCCTTCAGCCTTGTCGGCGGGAATTTATTATAAAAGATACAGATGGTGAGTCAGAATATATTATAGGGAAAGATTATGTATTGAGCCCCAAGGATCTTTGTGCCATTGATTTTTTGGATGAGATGATGGAAGCCGGCATACATGCTTTTAAAATAGAAGGTCGCATGCGTGCTCCCGAATATCTGATGGTGACCACTTCTGTTTATCGTCATGCGATTGACAGCTATTTTTCAAAAGGGTTGACTTCGGGACCGAAGAAGAAGCTGAAGGAACGCCTAAAGACAGTTTATAACCGAGGATTTTCAAGCGGATTTTACTTTGGCCATCCACAAGATGCCAGGAGCAGAGGATTAGAGCATGTTTACGAAAAAATCTTTTTGGGAGAGGTAACGCGATTTTTTAAAAAAATAAGCGTTGCTGAGGTGCGGATTCGCAGCGGAAAATTAAGGCTGAAAGACCAGCTTCTTTTTATAGGTAAAACAACACCTGCCAATGTTTGTTTTATCGGCGAAATGCAGCAAGAACAAAAAAACGTTAAGGAAGTCAAAAAAGGTGAAATTGTAGGTGTCAAGCTTCCTTTCATCGTTAAGCCAAAAGATAAAGTCTTTCTCTGGAGAAAGAAAAAACGGTCCATCGTCCATGATCGATAGACTACAAGGATATGAATTTGGTGGACAATGGACAATACACCATGGACGAGTGTTAAGATGATCACAACCGATTTTGATTTTAACCAACAATTTGCTCAGGCCTACAACCTGCTTGAAAACAGCAAAAGCAATATTTTCATTACGGGGCAGGCAGGGACAGGCAAATCAACCCTTCTTAAATATTTTCGTGAACATACTAAAAAGGATATGGTTGTTTTAGCTCCCACGGGTGTTGCTGCTGTTAACATCATGGGTCAGACTATCCATTCTTTCTTTCGGTTTAAGCCTGATATCACACCAGAAAGTGTGGCTGACATAAGAATCCGAAAAGAAAACAGGGAAATTTACAAAAATATAGATGCCATTATTATTGATGAGGTTTCTATGTTAAGGGCGGATCTTTTGGATTGCGTAGATGCTTTTTTGAGGATTCATGGGAAGAAAAAAAAGAAGCCCTTCGGCGGGATTCAAATCATTTTTATGGGGGATCTCTATCAACTGCCGCCGGTTGTAACGAAAGAAGAAAAGGAAATCTTCAGGGATATTTATACAAGTCCTTATTTTTTCTCTTCTAAGGCTTATAATGAAATTTCTGTTGCCTTCATCGACCTGGCCAAAATTTATCGTCAGCAGGATGATGATTTTATTGAACTGCTTAATGCTATTAGAAATAAAGAAATCACCTCTCGGCATCTTCAAGTTTTGAACGAAAGATGTGATCCTTTGTTTTATCCGGATGAAAATGACCTTTATGTGTATTTGACCACGACCAATAGACTTGCCGATCAAATCAATAAGACGCAACTGGTTAGGCTTGAAGGAAAGGTTTATCACTTTGAAGGAAGCATTGATGGCAAGTTTGAAAATAAAAACCTTCCTACGCATGAATTTTTGGATATCAAGATAGGGGCCCAGGTTATGCTTTTGAATAATGATTCTTCAGGCCGATGGATTAATGGAAGCATTGGAAAGGTTCTTTCTATTTCGGGAGATTTAACGGCTACAGCCATTGTTGAGGTCCAGCTTGATGGAGGCAGTGTTGTTGAGGTTGCTCCTTTTCGGTGGGAAATGTTTCGGTTCTATTTTAATGAAGACACCCAAATGATTGAAAGCGAAGGTGTCGGCTCTTTTACCCAATACCCGCTTAAACTGGCTTGGGCTGTTACTATTCATAAGAGCCAGGGTAAGACTTTTTCAAAGGTCATTATCGATATTGGCACAGGGACCTTTGCCCATGGCCAGGCTTATGTAGCTTTAAGCCGATGTACGAGCCTTGAGGGCATCATCTTAAGAAAACCCATTTATAAGAGGCATATTTTGCTTGATGGCCGGGTGGTTGATTTTATGAAGCAATTTGCTGTCGATTGAAAAAAACTGGGATTTGGCGCTTATTTTAAGGCAGAAGAATATTTATAACTAATTGAAAATAAATAAGTTGTAATCACCTTGTTCCTTTGGAAAAATTTTTGACTTTTTGTAAGCGCTACCTTGAAAGCGCTTCCCAAATGTTTTATACTTTTCTTGTAAGAACATAAACACACAGGCGTTTCATTGACAATTTGAAAAGGTAAACTACTCGAAAGAGTGGGGCTTCTGCTTTGCAGAACCAGGGATTCAGCAATTGGATCTCTGGACAAAGCCGTGAACCTTCGTCCTATCGTGGAGGAAAAGGTTGTCTGGCTGCCGTAAACAAATGGCTGGTTTTCGTTAATAGATTTAAAGCCCTTCGAGCTCTTTCGAAGGGCTTTTTTTTGTGTTTATGCCTTACGTTTATGGAGCGAAGCGAACATAAATGTTAGGCATAAACAGCCCGAGTGGAACGAGGGCTTTCATCATGATAAAAATGCGGATCAAAGCGAACATACCCCAACTAAAGATTGGGGTGAATTTTCCTAACACTTATTTA